>Ga0134091_1000631_pt1 | contig 31766 bp, 24 predicted proteins | sample 2_5taG_FD_94451 | JGI IMG/M metagenome (GOLD analysis project Ga0134091, IMG submission 94451) | Switchgrass degrading microbial communities from high solid loading bioreactors in New Hampshire, USA - 2_5_20_6_A2 metaG | ecosystem: Engineered > Bioreactor > Semi-continuous > Anaerobic >...
ATTTCTAAACTGGTTCACTTTACGGGCATTTTGGAATTAAAAGGGAAAAGGCTTAACAATTACTTTAGAGAAATGGAAACGGTTTCCCATGATGAATGGCAACCCGGCAGGCATACCAATCCGAAAGAGGCAAAAGCCTTCTATGAGGAAATCAAAGACTGGATTCGAGACATTGTGGCGAAGCTGGCAGAGTACAGCAGCGATGACGAAATGGATGTGGAAGGCTTAGGCGGCGTCCTGCAAAAGGAGCCGGAAACCGTTAAGTCTGGGTCTTCCAACGATAAGCGCGAGAACTTGAACGATCACCTCGGCAAAATTGACGTTATCGAGAGGCCCATGAAAACGCCTTCAAAGGGATTCTTTTTTGGTCAGGGAGACGAAGGCGACCATAAAGAACGGACGGCGGGCAGGTTGGATCAAACGGGTGATCCCGGACTAAGAACTTTAAAGGGCAGGCAGAACAGGATGCGATTTGAATCTCACCGGGGGAAACCGGATAAAGATGGAACTGATATCGTCATGCAGAGAAAACCTGGCGGGGAAACCTGTTGCCCTTTGAAAAATGTTCGGGTAATCAAGCAAGGTGCGGGAAAGTACTTGTTAAGCTTTGAATTACCTTATAACGTTGCACAAGGCAAAGTCGAGCTTGTCGCCGTGGGCGAGAACGGCAAACGCGCACGGATTCATTTGTCCGGCGCTGAACTAATAGGCGGCTGCACAACCGCGAAGATCGCTGGCGATTTCATCGAAGCCACAACCATGTCCTCGTCTGAAAAAATCAAGCTGCTAATCACTTCCGTCGATTCGCGCGATTATGCCATGGAGGTAAACGTATATGAAAATTACTAATCGATTGTTTACCTATCCGGTATTAAGTGACGAAAAAGACGATTACAAGAACTCTGTCTTTGACGTTGAGTTCAAACATGCTATGCAAGGCGTCAACATCCTTAAACTCAGCTTTGATATAAATATGAATTGTAAGGAGCTCGAGCGCTTGATTCTAGATGGAAAAGCAGAATATGTGATCCATTTAGAATGCTCCTTAACAGCATTTAGGAAAGTGCTCCGTTCGGTCTCCGAGTATATCGATTACTCCATTCCAATCGGGAGGATCAACGGATCCTTAGAAGCTGTGGCGTTTATCATACTGAAAAAGAACATATCGGATTTTACCTGTGCGGACTGGATCGACGATTTCGACAATATTAAGTTTCACCTGTCCGCAGGCTCCATACTGGCATATCAGAACCTTCAAAGCCTCAATGTAACAAAGGATTATGAGGAGTTTATAAACGCCGAGTCCATCATTTCCGTATACAAAAGAATCACAGAGGACGATCGGCCAGCTGAGATTAGCCTGGATTCTTCGAAGATCCGCATCGGCCTAGGTACGAAGGACTATGAAACGTACTCTGGTTATGCCAGGAAAACGGAACTTCAGCCCATCCTTAATGCAATACTGGTGCTCCCGGCACTTGTCTATGTGTTTGAGGAGTTAAAGCAGACTGACGGCGAGGAAATTTACCATAACAAAGAATGGTTCATCGCTCTGGAAAGGGCCTACGCCAAACGCGGAATCGCGCTTATGGAGGAAGTGCGTAACGCGGAGAAGACATCATTTCAACTTGCGCAGGAAGCGATGGAGCTTCCGCTCAGCAGGGCCTTAAATCAGCTGCATTTGCTCTACGATACCGAGGCGGAGGAAGCGTAAATGAAATTATACATTATGAAAAAAGAAGCGCTTGAACTGCTGAAAGAAAACTTGCCGAATATCTATGGTAAATACTATACGGAAAAGACAAACAAATGGATTTGGGATATTTACGGGGATGACCCGTTTATCGAGTATAAAGACGTTACGGATTTCAAACTGGCGGATCTGGACAGCGATTTAACTCCTGGAGAAATCGATCTGAATAACTGCAAAATCATCTATAAAAATCTGATGTTTTTAAGTGAGTCCCAGGCAGTTGATGAACGCTTATGGGCCGGATTAACGCACTCCACCTTTTACGAATACATGAGAAAGCGCTGGCGTTACGGTTATGAAAAAAAACCAAAGGATGCGAAAACCGAAACCGGCGAGATCAAAACCAGGTTTTTCTATAACAAAAGTGGACGAAGTGGCTACTACCGCAATACGCTGGCGAAATGCTGGTGGGTTGGCCGCAATACCTACGATCCAAGTAACTTCAACAATCACTTTGAAGCGCTTGATATCCTGGGCAGCAATGATTTTAACTCAAAAATCAGCGAAATTTTCTTCAACTTTACTTTCTCATCGAATGCGGATATTTTAAAAGCAATTATTGAGGCGCTCCGTAATTTTAAGAATGAGGGCAGGCACCTGCTTGTTCGCGACCATATCAGGCCGGCGCTGACTTACTTGAATGCTGTTGGTGGCTCTGTGGTGCTGGACTGCCTCGAAAAGGAGGAAATTACGGATATCTTCACGGATGCGATCGAAGCTAATATGCAAGGAGATACGCCGTCATTAAGTTTGGATAGAAGCGCAGACGAAGACGCGGATGCTGAAGACTTTGCCGATGAAGCCAATGACAACGGCACTGAAAGCGGGACTGTAGAAGTGACGCTGGGCTGTTTAATTATCGTGCGGAACTTAGAAAACAATGGAACTAAGAGATTTAAATATGATTATGCCAATGGTAGATGGCTTGAAATTTTAAATGTGTTCAGCCATCGTAAAGTAGGAGATACGATTGAACTATCAGGAGAGAAGTGGATAATTGAAGAAATCTTGCTTAAATAAAAACATAGTTTATGCGCAGTACGGTCAATAGTTTTGCGATAGCTGCTTGTATTTAAAACGAATCAAAAGGACCCTTTGCCTATAATTGGATAGATCCAACGAAAACCACAGCAAAAGTCCAATAATGTTTCTCACAGCCGTGTATACGACATTATCCCTACTCGGGGAGCCAACTTGAGGGACGACCTGTCCCAAAAGAGTAACCAGCAATAGGAGAAGCCACCCTTTCAGGTGGCTTCCATTGCATGTTTATACTCCGATTAACCCAATGCCGTGCGCCAATTGTGCGCCAATTGTGCGCCAATTTGCTTTTTTTACTCCATCTTATCACGACGTACGAATTTTAAAAACGCCCTAAATTAGGGCGTTTTTGCTCACGTTCAACGCTTCCAAATCAGCTTGCCAAAGACTCTGACTCGCATTGTGTTGGTTCGAATCCAGCTTCCGCTGCCAGCCCCCAACCCCAGAAGACGGTTGGGGGATTTTTTTATGTTTCAGAGAAACCGGATTTGCGTTGGTTTTTTGGTCATTGAACAATCGTTGACCGTTTTTGCGCTTGCTCCGCTATTGCGTTGAGAAAGGTGTGTTGGAGGTATTGGAACCAATAGCGCATTTTTGACCGATTTGCAGAATGCTGCTCCCGCGCAGCGTTTGGCATATTCCTCGGCAGTGTGTACATAGACGTCCGGCTTCATCCGGGTACTGGCATAGCCGACGCAGGCAGCTGCATGCTGTGCAGTGATTCCGGCCGCCAGCATGTCGGTAACGCAGGTGCGGGCATGATGAGCGAAGCGGCAATGATTTGCATGCTCAAGGACCCCGGCTGGATGAAGAATATTCTGTGGGATATTGGCATGATAAGTCAACATTGACGAGATGCGAGTGACAGCGAAAGCACTTCATGCAACCCTTCAAAACTGATCCAGCCGGCCTGACAAGGAAAGAGCCGCCATACCCGGCGGCTTTTATTCATAATTTTTTGCAGAGGATTCCGAACGCCCGTTTACATAGATGAGAAACGGTCGTTCGTTTGTGAAGGCTCTGGTGCGCTGACTGGCGCCAATGCCATCTCCGGCACGCTGAATGTGCCTGCCCGCTGGGCTGTGCGTCGTCAATACCTTGATGGTCGCCTGGCGGCGACGGTAGTCAGGAGGCGGTGCAAAATGCATAAAGGAGTAATCTCTCAGAATACTGATGCTCATTTTTTTCAAAAACGTTTGAAACTTTGCTTTTGACTTCGCCAGTTTGTGAAATTATACTCCCATTGAGAGGATCCTCACTGAATCATTTGGGAGGTAAAGAGAGTTGAAGAAGTTTATCGGTCTACTCTGCGCACTGACCATGCTGCTGAGCATTGGCGTGGCTGCCTGTGCTGCACCCGGGTCAGAAACTGTTGAGCCTGCCGAACAGGTTACTGCTGACACGGAGACACCCGCTCCCGCTGTTGAGAAAGCTGAGCCCAGGTTCACTCCAGGTACCTATACCTCTGAGCAGATGGGACACAATGGCCCCCTGACCGTGCAGGTCACCTTTACCGAGGATGCCATCACTGAGGTAAGCGTGCCCCAGCACTCCGAGACCCGCCGTATCGGCGATGCCGCCATTGACGCCGTGGCATCTACCGTAGTAGAGCATCAGACGCTGAAAGTCGACGCCGTTTCCGGCTCCACCGTAACCCGTGCCGCAGTGCTCCGCGGCGTTACCGACTGCCTTGCCCAGGCCGGGGGCGAGCCTTCCGACCTTCAGGATTACGTTGCGCCCGTCACGGATGATGAAGAGATCACCACCCAGATCGTGGTAGTCGGCGCTGGCGGTGCCGGCATGAGCGCTGCTGTTGAAGCCGCACAGCTGGGAGCAGATGTTGTTGTGCTTGAAAAGCTGGCCACCATCGGCGGTTCCACCGGCCATTCCTCCGGCGTGATACTGTACACGGACGATGACTTCACCGTGGACGATTACGTGGAGCTGCATTTGGAGAGAGCCCACTCCGACGAGAAGATCGCGCGCCGCATTGCCATGGACGCCGCCGCCAACGTGGAATGGCTGACCAGCATGGGCTGGGTATGGTATCCCAGGCCACAGGTGGTGGACAATAAGTGGAATGCCGCCCGCGCCAACCCCGATCCGGACGGCAAGAGCGTACGCCCCAATGGCATGACCATTATCGACGCCCTTGAGAACGCTGCCAATAAGACCGGCAAGGTTTCCATTCGCCTGAACACAAGGGCAACCGAGCTGATTGTGAAGGACGGCGTCGTCGTTGGCGTGAAAGCGGTTCGCTCCGACGGTTCGAAGCTCACCGTGCATGCGGACGCGGTCATCCTCGCCACCGGCGGCTTTGACAATGGCGAGCTCGCGCGGGAACTCCAGCCCGCCATCTACAACGCGAAGCATGTTTCCGCTGTCGGCAATGTTGGTGACGGCATAGCCATGATTGAGGCTGTTGGCGGCGTGTCCTCGTACACGGCCCCCGCTCTGGGCCAGGGCAACACCAACTGGATGAACACGTTGAATCTGCCTGAGAACTTCCTCGAAGTCAACGGCGACGGCAACCGCTTTGTGGCCGAGGACGCCCACTACATGGTGGAAATGGACGCGATGCTGGCAAGCCCCAACCCCAACTTCGCATACCTGTTTGACTCCAACAACGACGTGACGGTCCTGGAAGAACTGGTTGCAAAGGGGACCATGGTCAAGGCCGGCACCATTGAGGAACTGGCCCAGAAGATGAACATCAATGTGGAAGGCCTCAAGGCCACCGTGGCGCGGTACAATGAACTTGCCGGCAAGGAAGATGTCGACTTCGGCAAAGCCAAAGAGCTGATGCTGGGCTTCAGCAAGGCCCCCTTCTACGGTATCAAGGCTTATGCAGAGATTCTGCTCTCCTTCGGCGGCCCCGTGGTCAACGAAGAATGCGAGTTCCTCACTGCTGACGGCTCTGTGATCCCCGGCGTCTACGGCGCAGGCGAACTGGTGAACTCCAAGCTGTTTGTGGTGGGCTACTCCTACGGCGGCGGCGCGATTCAGCACGCGATTGCCACTGGACGTATTGCCGCCCGGAATGCATTTGAAAACTATGTAAAGTCCAGGTAAAAGGACGTCCCATATGAGCGTTGATCAAGGGGTTTGCCAAAACTAGAAGACCGACGCTCTTTAACGGGGCAAAAACGGCCAGCGGCAATCAAGCGCATAAATGCTTGAAGCAGCTGGCCTTTTTGCCAAATCTATGAGGAAGCTTCTCTTTTGCGGGTGAATCTGGTGATTGCGGTTTTATATGCCACAGTTTACCTCATCGATGTCTTTTCCGGTACGCAAACGCCCCCAACTCTGGACGGTCGGGGGCGTTTGTGCGCTTTGAAAGCGCCGGAATCGCTGCAGCTTCGGGCTCTTCTGACCAATCACTGGCCGGTTCTAGCTTCCCGCATCCGGTGGGCGGATGGGCGAAGGCAAATCGCCCTTGATACTGCCCTGCCACTCGCACGTTTACGTATTAAAGACAGCATGTATCAGGCGCGTTTCCGAGCGTTGCCTGTTCGTCGAAGGGAAATGCCGCCGCGGCAAGGCCGGTTTGCCTTCGCGGCACGCGATGGATGTCGTTTTTGATTTCGGAACAGCAGGCTTGACAGGGTGTGCCCTGCCGGCGATAATTGCGGCAGGCGGCGCGAGCTGAGCAATCGATTCTTCATTAGGCAGGTGCATTGCGCAGCGTGATCACCATCATCCTGGCGTTTGGGCAGGTCGTCGGGGCAGAGCTGGTCTGTGCCGGGGTCATCTTCTGCGTCCTGCTTTTTGCGGGGGCATTCGCGCTGTTCAGGCAGAACAGGAGCAGAAGGAACATGACCCGCTATCTGGCGTCGGCGTTTGCCATCCTGGAACTATGCGACCTGATCTGGATGGCGTACTTCTTTCCCGGCGGCACGTATGTGAACAGAGGGCTGGCAGGCGCGGGCATCCTTTTCATGTTTCCGCTGCTGCTGCTGATGCTCAACATCATCCTGACCTGCTCAAACAGGCGATAACCAAAGCAGCGCCTGCCGCAAAGGCCGGGCGGGGATGAAAACTTCCGGTCAGGCAACTAATTTCATCAAACATGCTCTTATCAACCGGCCGTTTCGGCAAGGTAACTCCCGATTGCTTGTACATTGTAACAACGTATGCTAGAATATTATCAAAACACGCTGCTGCGCAACGGTGACGAACCGCCGTGGTAAAGCGGATGGCGATCATCGCTGTGCCGGCGTTTTTTTCGCGCTGTGGCGCGTCGCCATTCTCCACCCATTGACAGGAGGGAAGAAACTTGAAAAAGAAAGCGCTTTGCCTCGTTCTGGCGGCACTGCTCGCCGCCACGGTCCTGGCCGGATGCAGCCAACAGGCCAGCGAACCGGAAGCTGCCATGAAGGCGGGCACCTACAAGGCCACCGCTCCCGGCTTCTATGGCGATTTTGAAGTCTCCGTCACCGTGGACGAGAAGTCCATCCTCTCCATCGACATCGGCGAGAACATGGAGACCACCGGCATCGGCTCCACAGGCCTTGAGCTCATGGCCGAGCGGATGAAGGAGTACAACACCGCCGGCGTGGACGCCGTGACCGGCGCCACCATGTCCAGCGCCGCGCTGCGCGTCGCCGTCACCGACTGCCTGCGCCAGGCGGGCGCCCCCGAGTCCATGTTCAAGGCGCCCGAAATCAAGAAGGAAGCCGAGAAGACCATCGACACCGACGTGCTGGTCATCGGCGCCGGCGCCGCGGGCCTGAGCGCGTCCATCACCGCGGCCCAAGGCGGCGCGAAGGTCACCCTGATCGAGAAGCAGGACATCATCGGCGGCACCACCGTGCTGTCCGCGGGCATCGTGTACGCCGCGCTGGACGAGGCGGACATGCCCAAGATGGTGGACTACTACATGGAACGCGCCAACGGCAACGCCAGCCGCGAAATGCTGACCTACTTCGCCGAGCACTCCCTGGAGACCATCGCCTTCCTGGAGGACGCGGGCGTCCAGTGGATGATGACCGCCCCCGCCGGCACCGCCCCCGAGCCCCGCGCGCGCTTCTCCGTGGGCTTCACCGGCTACACCATCACCAGCGCCCTTGAGAAGAAGGCCAAAGACCTCGGCGTCACCATCATGACGGGCGTCAAGGGCACCGAGCTGATCACCCGGGACGGCGCCGTGGTGGGCGCGAAGGCCACCTCTGCCGCCGGCGACTATGTGTTCAACGCCGGCGCCGTGGTGCTCGCCACTGGCGGCTTTGACGCCAGCCCCGAGATGAAGTCCCAGTACGCGCCCGACTCCACCAACGACTTCCCGCTGTCCAACAAGGGCAACGTGGGAGAAGGCATCCAGATGGGCATGGCCGTCGGCGCGGACACCGTCTTCAAGGGCGGCATGATCGGCTTCATCTGCGTGGACGCCACCCTGTCCAACAGCGGCCAGAACTCCCTGGCGTTCGCCTCCAAGTGCTTCGTGAAGAAGGACGGCACCTTCCTTGGCATGCACATTGACTACCCCATCTCCCATACCCTCATCAAGAAGAGCGGCGAAAGCCTGGTGTACGGCCTGATGGATTCCACCGGCTCCCAGGACGGCACCAACGCCAGCGGCGAAACCGCCGTGAGCATCGGCCGCGGCTTCAAGGCGGACACCATTGAGGAACTCGCCGCCGCCGCGGGCATGGACGCCGCAAAACTCGCCGACGCCGCCGGCCAGGCCGGCCTGACCACGGCGCCCTACTACCTCGTGGAAGTGCGCCCCACCACCATCGGCTCCATGGGCGGCCTGAAGACCAACACCAAGGCCGAGGTGCTGGACAAGCAGGGCAACCCCATCCCCGGCCTGTACGCCGCCGGCGAAGTGGCGAACGGCGATTTCTATGACGTCGAGTACCCCGCCTCCGGTTCCTCCAACGGCCTGGCCATCACCTTCGGCCGCGCCGCGGGCACCAACGCCGCGGAATACGTCCGCAAGTAATCGATCGGGTTCGAACAGCGGGCCCCGCCATTTGGCGGGGCTCTTTTCTTTTATAATTGCAGCCGGAAAAACGGGCGGGCGTGCTCCGATGCCATCCACCCGGCTGTTGGAAATGGGAGGAAGATTTCTTATAATACATGTAATACAGGCATCAGGCCGGCTGCAAAAGCGCCGGCACGCATCGGGAGGGAGAGCATGAAAATCCGGGCGGTCATGGAATACAATGCGGACGGGTATTTGATGCATGCCGAAAACTTCATCGGCGCTTTCACCCGCGGAAGGACAAAGGAGGAAGCGCTCGCCAAGTTCCCCGCGGAAATCAGGAGCTATCTTCGCTGGCTGGGCAGGGAGGGCGCGTTCGCCGAACACGTGGAAGTGGAAATCGTGCAGCAAAAGCTGAGCGGGCTGCAGATCTGCGACGCGGACTCGGACGTCCTGTTCGACGCCGAAAACCCGCCCCTCGAACGGGGCGAATACGAATCCCTCAAAGCCCTCGCCCTGAAGTCCGCGGCGGACTTTCAGCTGCTGTATGACTCCGTGCCGGACAAAAACGCATCGCCCAGGCCCCGCCGCAGGACTTTTTATGGCGACGTCCCCCGTACGGCGGAGGAGATGTACCGCCACACCATGAACGTCAACAGCTATTACTTCGGGGAAATCGGCGTCAAGGCGGACAACGGGCCGGACATCCGATCCTGCCGGAAGGCGGGCTTTGAAGCGCTGGAGGCGCAGGAGGGCTTTCTTGCGAACCGGGTGTTTTCCGGCAGCTGGGGCGAGCAGTGGTCGTTGCGCAAGGTCCTCAGAAGGTTCATCTGGCATGACAGGATCCACGCCAGGGCGATGTTCCGCATGGCGGCAGAGCTCTTTGGCGAAAACGCGGTGCAAAACCCCTTCCGGTTCTAAGTTTTTTTCAATAGGTTTATACACAGAAAATGAAGTCGCGGCTTTATGGCCGCGGCTCTTTTTGCCTGGGAGTCGCTCGGGAAGGATGAATCTTGAAAAAAAGTGCGGCAAAGCCACACCAAAAGTATGTTATTTATCTAACAAAACCGTGCTATGCTGTTGCTGCAAAGGGCAGCCAGGCTGCTGCAAGGCGCCGGCGCCCCGCGCATCTTCTAGATGAAAAGTCGGAAGGAGAGAAGGAAATGAAAAAGGCATTAGCTCTGGTACTCGCTTTCGCCCTGCTCATGGGCCTCGCCGCCTGCACGGGCGCGGCGAACGAAGGCGCGGTCGAAACGCCGGATGCCGCCGGCACCCCCGCGCCGGTGGAAAGCGCAGAACCCGCAGGCAAAACGCCCCTGAAGGCCGGCACCTACACCGCCTCCAAGCAGGGCATGAACGGCGACGTGACCGTCGAAGTGGTGGTGAGCGAGGACGCCATCCAGTCCGTCACCGTCACCAGCAACCTCGAGACTCCCGGCATCGGCAGCCCGCTGACCGACGCTGAAGGCAACATCCTGAACGAAGCGGGCGACATCCCCGTTCTGGTGATCCCCCAGAGGATCGTCGAAGCCCAGAGCGTCAAGGTGGACGCCGTGACCGGCGCCACCATCACCAGCGCCGCCATCATCGGCGCCGTGACCGACTGCCTGACCCAGGCGGGCGCCAACATCGACGAGTGGAAGGCCCAACCGGCCGTCACCGAGGCTGCCGCCGCGAACGATGAGGCGGACGTCGTGGTGGTGGGCGGCGGCGGCGCGGGCCTCGCGGCTGCCGTGGCGGCTGCCCAGAAGGGCGCCTCCGTCATCATCGTCGAGAAGAACGGCGCCGTGGGCGGCGACACCCTGGTCTGCGGCGCGATCTACAACTGCCCGGACGAGGAGCTGCAGAGCCAGGTGACCATGACCGACGCCGTCAAGGCCACCATCGAAAAGGCGCTGGCCGAAACCCCGGTCAGCGAGGAGCACGCCGCGCTGCAGGCCGAAGTGCAGGCCCAGTGGGACGCCTACAAAGCAGCCGGCCGCACCGACCTGTTCGACAGCAAGGAATGGTTCGCCCTGCAGACCTGGATCAACGGCGACAAGGTGGCAAACCTCGACCTCGTGAAGAAGCTGTGCTACGACGCCGCCGCGGGCTATGAGTGGATCAAGTCCCTGGGCATGAAGTTCGACGCCCACATCAGCCAGGGCGCGGGCTCCCTGTGGCAGCGCACCCACACCTCCACGATGCAGATGGGCACCGGCTTCATCAGCACCTACGTGAAGAACATCCGTGAAAACGACAAGATCAAGCTGTTCACCAACACCACCGCCAAGAAGCTCGTTATGGAGAACGGCAGGGTGTGCGGCGTCATCTGCGTGGACAAGAACGGCAACGAGGTGACCTACTCCGCCAAGAAGGGCGTGGTGCTGGCCACCGGCGGCTTCTCCGCCAATTCCAAGATGATTTCCCAGTACAATACCTCCGGCAAGTGGAGCGATTTGAGCAAGGTTCCCACCACCAACCGCTTCTCCTGCTCGCAGGGCGACGGCATCACTATGGCCCTGGAAGTGGGCGCTTCCCTGACGGATATGGACCAGATCCAGCTGCTGTACCTCGGCAACGTCAAGGACGGCGGTTTGACCAAGTACCCGCCGCGCGTGGTCAACGGCACCGACCAGGAAATCTTCGTCAACGTCAACGGCGAGCGCTTCGTCCGTGAGGACGGCCGCCGCGACGAAATCTGCCTCGCGGTGCTGCAGCAGCCCCAGCAGATGTTCTACTTCATCGAATCCGCCGACGGCGACTATGTGGATATCAAGAACGCCATCTCCGCGGACGGCTTCACCTTCCAGTATCTGGAGGAGAACGGCTACATCGTCGTGGGCAACACCATCGAGGAGCTCGCCACCAAGCTGGGCATGGATCCCGCGGTGCTCAAGAACACCATCGACGAGTTCAACGCCTGCGTGGAAGCCGGCAAGGACGAGAAGTTCGGCCGCACCCTGTTCTCCGTCAAGCTGGAGAAGGGACCCTTTGTTGCCACGCCCCGCCAGGCCTGCATCCACCACACCATGGGCGGCGTGACCATCGACGAATACTGCCACGTGCTGGATACCAACGGCAACCCCATCCCCGGCCTGGTGGCCGCGGGTGAGGTCACCGGCGGCATCCACGGCGGCAACCGCCTGGGCGGCAACGCCGTGGTGGACACCGTGGTCTACGGCAGGCAGGCCGGCGAGACCATCGCCATGGAATAAGCACGCAACACAGCACCGTAAGATTCGGCAAAGCCCCTCCTGAAACACCGGTTTGCCGAACCGCGGCCGGGGGACCTCGTGTCCCCCGGTTTTTTGCTTGGGGTTGACGCACGCAATTCCATATAGGCAAGGAGTGAAGAATTTGTTATAATAGCGACAATCCCCCGCGCCCGGCGGGGCGGGGCGGAACGCTGTGCCGCATACATTTGAGAACAGCCGCCCCGGCAAGACGCATCCAATCGTCCGGAGGAAGCATTCCATGGAGACCAAACAGCTCGTCACTTTCGTCACCCTGGCCAAGGTGAAAAGCTATCAGCGGGCGTCGGAACTGTTGAACTACGCGCCGTCCACGCTGGCGAAGCAGATCCGCGTGCTCGAGGAGGAGCTGAGCGTGAAGCTTACGGAACGAAGGGGCACGCGCATCGAACTCACCGAGGACGGCAAAAAGTTTTTGCCCCACGCGGAGCACATGCTCAAGGAATACGAGGAGATGCTCCACGAGCTCGATCCCGAAAAGGGCAAGTCCATCCGCATTGCCGGCGGCGAACCGCTGGTGGGCTACAGCTTTTCGGACATGCTGCTGGAGTTCTTCAAGGTGAACGCCCATGTGCGCGCCACCGTGGAGATGATCTGCTGCAGCGAGATTCCCGCCATGATCGCCAGGGACGAGACGGACATCGGCTACGTGCACGACATGAACATCCTCAAGCCCGAGGGGATGCACGTGGTGCCGTTTTACCGCGAGGAGGTGTGCCTGGTAACCACGCCCGAAAACCCGCTGGCCGCCAGGCCGTCGGTGTACTACGGCGACCTATCCGGCAGGGACTTCGCCTTCACCTACGGCGAATGCTCGTTCTGCGCGGAGTTCATCAGCCGCCTGAAGAAAAACGGCATCGAGGCCAGGTCCTCCGTGTTTCTGGGGAGCTACATGTCCGTGCTGAACAGCGTCCGCTGCGACAACCGCATCACCCTGATTCCCGCCACGTCGTTGCCGAAGGTGCTCAAGGACGGTTTCGTCCGCCTCAACTGGGAGGATGAGCCGCTGCTCCCCTGGGTGCAGGTGCTGTACTCCGCCGCAAAGCCCTTAAACGGCGTGCAGGAGGATCTGATCCGCTGGACCAGGTGCGTCGCCAGCCAGCGCATCGCTGCCAGCAGCCAGGACGACGTGGTGCGCTTCGTGGGATAGCAAAAGTTCAGACGTTCAAAACAAGCCGCACGGCGCAGGCCGGCGGCGTTTTCTTTTGGCGGACGGCCGAAATGCATTGCTCCTTCGGCGTGCGAAAAAGGCCGCACCGCGGTGTGGAGTGGATGAAAGAATGGCCCTGGATTGTTGAAAATTTCTTAAGTTGCACAGAAAACTGATTGACATTTCCTGCGAATCCGCATATAATCTCAATAAATTAGTCACAACTCCAATAAAAATCAAAGTAAATCAACTCTATTCCACAGGATCTCCCGCCTATCGGCAGCAAGAACCTCATCCCGTCAAATCATCCAGAAAGGAGCCCCCCATGAAGAACTACATACTGGTCATCGACGAAGGCACCACTGGAACCAGGGCGCTGATTTTTGACAGGCAGTTCAAAATCGTCGCCCAGAGCTACGAGGAATTCACCCAGTACACCCCCAGCGAGGACAAGGTCGAGCACGACGCGATGGAAATCTACGAAAAGAGCGTCGCCATGTGCAAGAAGGCCCTCGCCATGTCGAACATCAAGCCGGAGGAGATCGCCGCCATCGGCATCACCAACCAGCGCGCCACCTCTGTGGTGTGGGACAAGAACACCGGCGAGCCGCTGTGCCGCGCCATCGTCTGGCAGGACAACCGCACCGCCGCCCGCTGCGCCGAGCTGAACGCCTCCGAATGGGGCGAGAAGGCGAAGAAGGCCACCGGCTGGACCATCGCGCCGGTGTATTCCTCGCTGATGCTGGAGTGGCTGCTGAAGAACAACCCGGAAGTGAAGGCCAAGGTGGACGCGAAGGAAGCGCTGTTCGGCACCATCGACACCTGGCTGGTCTGGAAGCTCACCGGCGGCAAGGTGCACGCGGTCAGCTACTCCAACGCCTCCGTCATGGGAAGTCTGGACCTTTCCACCGCGGACTGGTACAAGGAATTCCTTGACTATCTCGGCATCCCGATGCACATCCTGCCCGAAATCCGCGAGGACTCCGGCGACTTCGGCGTCACCGACCCGTCGATCTTCGGCTGTGCGATCCCCATCGGCGCGTGCATCGCGGACCAGCACTCCGCGCTGTACGCCCAGGGCTGCCGCGTGCCCGGCACGGCGAAGCTGACCAACGGCACCGGCTCCTTCCTCGACGTGAACATCGGCGAGAACTGCGTGGTGCTGAACGGCGGCATCAACACCGTCATCGCCTGGAAGATCAAGGGCAGGATCCTCTACGCCATGGAAGGCTACGCCGCCGTGACGGGTTCCGCGGTCCAGTGGCTGCGGGACGGGCTGAACATCATCGAAAAGTCCGCCGATTCCGAGGCGCTGGCCAGGAGCGTGCCGGACACCAACGGCGTGTACTTCGTGCCCGCGCTGACCGGTCTGGGCGCGCCCTACTGGGACCCCTTCGCCCGCGGCACCATCATCGGCATCACCCGCGGCACCACCAAGGCCCACATCTGCCGCGCCACGCTGGAGGCCATCGCGTTCTCCATCAAGGACATCATTGACGACATCGCCAAGCACACCGGCAGCGCCGTCAAGGAAATCAAGATCGACGGCGGCGCGTCGGCGAACAACCTGCTTGCCCAGTTCTTCGCGGACATTCTGGACTGCAAGGTCGCGCGTCCCGCCTCCGTGGAAGCCACCAGCCTGGGCGCCGCCCAGATGGCGGGGCTGTATGCCGGCATCTGGACGGAGGAGGACTTCGAGAACGCCGTGGAATACGACGCCGAGTTCACCAGCAGCATCACCGCCGAGGAGCGCGAGGCGCGCTACGCCGGCTGGTGCGAAGCGGTCAAGCGCAGCGCCAACTGGATCAGGCATTGATGCCGCACGGATAGAGCGGGGAGGGAAAAGGCCGTTCCGCGCACGCCGCAGCTGCGGGGTGCGCGGGGCGGGAATTGCGCAGGCTCTGTCGGCAGGGGGTCCAACCTGCCGACATCGTCTGGGAAAGGAATGATATGCGTTGACGGACAACGAACTTGTCGCGAACTTTGAAAAAGCGCTCAAAGAAAGCGGTTTGCCCGCCGAAAAGGTCAGGGCAAAGGCCGAGGACGGCATCCTGACCCTTTACGGAGAGGTGGACAGGTGGGCTACGGCGGTGGACATCGGCCACATGGCCGCCAAGCTCCCCGGCGCAGTAAACGTGGTGGTGGACATCACATCCCCCGACCTTCCGAAGAAGGAAAAGCGGGATCTGGCGCCCTATCGCGCCCTGGGAGTTGCCGACCGCGCGGACGTGGTCATCATCGGCGGCGGCATCACGGGCTGCGCGGCCGCCCGCCAGCTTTCCAAATACAAGCTGGACATTCTGGTGCTCGAGCGGAAGGAGGACATCTGCGAAGGCACCACCAAGGCCAACAACGGCATGGTGCACTCGGGCTACGACTCCAGGCCCGGCACGCTCAAGGCGAAATACAATGTCCAGGGCAACGCCATGTATACCCAGTGGGCGGAAGAACTGGACTTCAAATTTAACAGGACGGGGTCCTTCGTCCTCGGGTTCACCGAGGAGGACCGCGCCACATTGGAAAAACTGTGCGAAAACGGCAAAAAGAACGGCGTCCCCGGCATCGAGGTGATTTCGGGCGACCGGGCGCGCCAGATCGAGCCCGGCCTTTCGGACGCCGTCACCTGGGCGCTGTGGACGCCCACGGCGGGCTACGCCGAGCCCTATGAGGTCGCCCTCGCCTGCGCGGAAAACGCGGTGGACAACGGCGCCCGCTTCAAGCTGAACTGCGAGGTGCTGGACGTTCTGACCGAAGACGGCCGCGTCCGCGGCGTGCTCACCACCGAAGGCATCATCGAGGCGCCGGTGGTCATCAACGCGGCGGGCGTGTACGCGGACGAAATCGCCGAAATGGCGGGCGACCTCTTCTATTCCATCCACAACCGCCGGGGCACGCTGGTGATTCTGGACAAGGAAAACAAAGGGAAGCTGCACACCTATTCCGGCCTTGCCCCCAGCAACTACACCAAGGGCGGCGGCCCCATGGCCACGCCGGAGGGCACGCTGCTCCTCGGCCCTTCCGCCAAGGAAGTGCCGGACAAGGAGGACCTGGGCGTGGACGAGGACGACCTGCGTTTCGTGCTGGACAAGGCGATGATGCTCACCAAGGGCATCAGCCCCGACACGGTGATCACCTACTTCAGCGGGGCGCGCGCCGCCACCTACAACGAGGACTTCATCATCCAGAACTCCCAAAAAGTCAAGGGGTTCATGCACGTGGCGGGCATTCAGTCCCCCGGCTTTGCCTCTGCGCCCGCGATTGCGCAGCGGGTGGAGGAGCTGTATCTGGAGCTGAACCCCGACGCCGAGCCGGACCCGAACTACAACCCCATTCGCAGGTGCAAAAAGCCCTTCCGGGACTGCAACGCGGAGGAACGCCGCGCGCGCATCGCGGAAAACCCGGCCTACGGCAGGGTCATCTGCCGCTGCGAGACGGTGACCGAGGGCGAAATCCTCGACGCCATCCACGGCAAAATTCCGGCGCGGACGCTGGACGCCGTCAAGCGCCGCACCCGCGCGGGCATGGGACGCTGCCAGGCGGGGTTCTGCGGCGCGCGGGTGCTGGCCATCCTCGCCCGGGAACTGGGCAAGCGCCCCGACGAAATCACGCTGAAAGGGAAGGGTTCTGAGGTGCTCATCGCCGAAAACCGCCCGGCCAAAGGAGGCGAACAGCAATGAAAAGCGCCGAACTGGTGATCATCGGCGGCGGGCCTGCGGGCCTCGCGGCGGCGGTCAGGGCCAGAGAACTGAACGTCGGCAGGATCGTGCTCATCGAGCGGGACAGGCACCTCGGCGGCATCCTTCAGCAGTGCATCCACGACGGCTTCGGCCTGCACCGCTTCAAAAAGCAGCTTTCCGGCAGCCAGTACGCGCAGAAATTCATCGACGAGGTGGAAAAGGGCGGCATCGAGGTGCTGACCGACACCATGGTGCTGGAGCTGACGAAGGACCGGCAGGTTACCGCCACAAGCACAGCACACGGCCTTGTGACCATTCAGGCGGGGGCGGTGATACTGGCGATGGGCTGCCGGGAACGCACCCGTCCCCAGGTGCGCATTTACGGCGACCGCCCGGCGGGCGTGCTCACCGCGGGGGCGGTCCAGCGGTATATCAACGTGGAAGGCTGGCTGCCCGGCAAGCGCGCGGTCATCCTGGGCTCGGGCGACATCGGCCTCATCATGGCCCGCCGCATGACGCTGGAGGGCATCGAGGTGGAGGGCGTCTACGAAGTGATGCCCCATCTCGGCGGCCTTCGCAGGAACAAGGTCCAGTGCCTGGACGATTACGGCATTCCGCTGCACCTTTCCACCACCGTGGTTTCGGTGCACGGCAAAAAGCGGCTGGAGTCCGTCACCGTGGCGAAGGTGGGGCCGGACAAAAAGCCCATCAAAGGAACCGAGCGGGAGATTCCCTGCGACCTTCTGGTGCTGTCCGTCGGGCTCATCCCGGAAAACGAGATCAGCCGCGCCGCCGGCATCGAGCTGCACCCCGTGACGAAGGGTCCGGTGGTGAACGACGCCATGATGACCAGCCTGCCCGGCGTGTTCGCGGCGGGCAATGTGGCGGCGGTGTTCGATCTGGTGGATTACGTCTCCCAGACCGGCGAGAAGGCGGCTATGGGCGCGGCGGAATTCCTGAAAAACGGCGCGGCGGGCGAGACCGTGGACGCGACTTGCGGGGAGAACGTCTCCTTCGTGTTCCCCCAGAAGGTGCGAAAGGACGCCAAGGGGCGGCAGATTGAGCTTTATTTGCGCGTCAGGCAGCCGTTAAAGGGCGTCACCGCCACCGTCACCTGCGAAGGCAGGACCCTGTATGCCAAAAAGCACGCCGTCGCCAACCCGCCGGAGATGATCGCCATCAGCTTTACGCCCGAAGCGGAGCTAACAGGCCCCGTCGTCGTGGACGTGAAATAGGGGGGATCGCCATGATTGAGAAAAACTACACCTGCATCGTCTGCCCGATGAGCTGCGATCTGACGCTGCGGGACGACGGCGGCGCGCTGACCGTCACCGGCAACGCCTGCAAGCGGGGCGAACTCTACGCCAAGAGCGAATACACCGACCCCAGGCGCATGGTCACCACCACGGTGAAAATCGCGGGGGCGGATATTTCCCGCCTGCCGGTGATCAGCACCGCGCCGGTGCCCAAGGGCATGCTTTCCGACTGCCTGCAGCTGCTGTACCGGACGGAGGTCAAGGCTCCCGTCCGGGCGGGGGATGTCATCATCAAAAATATTCTGAATACGGGGGTGGACATCATCGCCGCACGCACGTTGAAAAAGGATAAGGGGGACGTTACCGCGTTCCTCGCCGCAGTGGCGCAAAATTGCCCTGAAACCGAAATTCTGACCCGGCCGGAGGACCGGCTCATCTATTCCCACGGCTGCTATCCGAAGGAATACAAGTGGATGCGGCAGGGGGCCTACCCCTATGTGACGGACGCGGTGCTCCGCCCCGCCACGGAAGGGGAAATCTCCGCGATTTTGAAGCTGGCGAACCAATACGACATCGGCGTCATCCCCTACGGCGGGGGCAGCGGCATCGTCGGCGGCAGCATCCCCTACAACGGGGAGATCATCATCGACACCAAGCGCCTTCGGAGCTTTTCCATCAACCCCGTCAACTGCACCGCCACCGGCGGCTGCGGCCTGACCGGGGCGGAGTTCGAAAACCTGCTCAACGAGCGGGGCTACACCTGCGGCCATTACCCCCAGTCCTTCCAGAGCGCGGTGCTGGGCGGCATGGTGGCGACAAGGGCGATCGGCACCTTCTCCACCAAGTACGGCAAGATGGACGACATGGTGACCGGCCTGACGGTGGTGCTGCCTGACGGCGACATCCTGACCACCCATCCCGCGCCCAAGCGCTCCACAGGCCCCGAGCTCACCCAGCTCTTTCTGGGCAGCGAGGGGGTGTACGGCATCGTCACCTCGGTGACCATGCGCATCTACCCCATCGCGGAAAAGCGCATCTTCGCCGCATACACCTTCCCCACCACGGAGGACGGGCTTTTCGCCATCCGCAGCTTTGTGCAGAAGGGGTTCAAGCCCGCCGTGGTGCGGCTGTATGACGAGGAGGAGGCCTCCCACAAGATCGCCCACTACGGGTTTGAGAAGGACTTCGCCCTGCTGATCCTCGTGTTCGAGGGCGACGCGGACATGACCGAGCTGGAGGCCGGAAAGGCACACGAGATCTGCCTTGCGGCGAACGGCAGGTACAAGGGCGAGCGCGCGGCCAAAGAGTGGTTTGACACGCGCTTTTCCACCAAAAAGATGCTGGATTACGACGTCATCACCGGCGGCACCGCGGACGCCGTGGAAGTCGCCGCGCCGTGGGACTGCATCGCCACCGTGTGGCGGGAGATGCGCAGGGCCCTCAAGCCCCTGTGCGCCTCGCTGGACTGCCACTTCTCCCACGTGTACCACACCGGCGCCAGCGTCTACGTAATTTTCCACTCGCTGACCGGCGGCGACGATTATGACGGCGAAAAGCGCTACGACGAATGCCTGCGCATCGCCATCGAGACCAGTTTGAAGTACGGCGGCAACGTCTCCCACCACCACGGCGTGGGGACGGCGAAAGCCGAATGGCTGCCCCTGGAGCACGGCGAGGCGGGCATGAAGGTGATGAAGGCCGTCAAGGACGCGCTGGATCCCAAGGGAATACTGAACAAAGGAGTGCTGGGACTATGAGGAGCTTTACCTTGGAAAACATGGCCGCCTCCGTCGACCGCCAGACCATTCACATGGACCAGGGCGTCACCTACAACCCGGAATACCTGGCCTCCGGCAGCATGCGGTTTTATCCGTCGCGCATCGCCCAGGTCGCCCGGGCGGTCTGGAAGGGCGAGCTCGAGGCGACGGAGTACGGGGCGGACACCGTCTTTACTCCCATCCTGTCCGGCCTCGGCGAGCGGTGGCAGAACTTCGGGGAGGACCGCAACGAATACCTGCTGGTCAGCCTGCTGTTCCGCGAGCTGTTCGTGCAAAAGGGCTTCAAAAAGGACGCGGCGGAAGCGCTGCGCCAGACCGTCAGGCAAAACGGCGGGCACATCCTCCCCGTCGAAGGGGAAGCGCGCACGCGCTGGGAGGCGTTCCTCCCCGCGTCGGACGACAGCGCCGTCTGCCTGCTGGTGGACGATGCCACCCTCGCCTACGCGTCGGGCTGCGCCTACGAGCTGGGGGCGTTCCTGAAAAAGAAGGGCGTTTCGGTGCGGAAGGACTTCGGGCCGTTCTTCGTGGGCTTTGAATACTTTGCCGCTGGGCTGATCGACGAGGGGATCGCGCACCTTCGCGCCCTGGTGGAAAAGCTGGAACAGGACGGGGTGCACACCGTCATCACATTGAGCGGCCAGAGCCAGTACGCGCTGACCACCCTTTGCGCCGCGCTGGGCATTTCGCACAGCCTTCGGGTGAAGCACGTTCTGGAGTACGCGGACGAGCTCGCCATCGAAAGGGCATACCTTCTGCCCGGCAGCTTCTGCTGCCGCTACCTGCCGCAGGTGTTAAAGAAAATCGACGCGCTGACGGCGTCCGAGGGCGAGCGCAGGGTGAAAAACAGCAAGGAGTTCCTGCCCCTTGTGGAAAACGGCAGGCGGGTCAACCTGCCCAACATGTGGCTGGCGCCCCTTTGCGCGGAATACGTTCCCTTCGGCGGAGACGAAGCCGTAAGCAAAGGGATTCTGGAAAACGGAATCCGGGAGATCAGGCGCGACGGCTACTCCCAGCTGGTGGTCTTCGACCCCTTTGCGTTCCGGGCGGCGCAGGAAGCGGGACTGAAACCGGTATATTACCTGTCCCTCATCGGCTGAAGCTTGAACGCCGCGGGGATTGCTGATACAATGGCGGAAAAAGGGGCTGCGGGCGCTTGAAACAGGCGCATGGGCGGCCGGCTTTCCCGGCGTCCCCGCGGCATTCATCTGCGGTTTTGTCGGTTTTGCGGGCGGCTTTCCGCCCGTGTCATCCCCATGTGTCGTGTGCGAGGCGGCCCCCGTGAAAGCGGGGGCATTGCGATAGGAGAGAACATGCTGACCATCGAGCGAAGAAAAAGCATACTGGACAAGCTGTATCGCGAGGGTTCCGTCAAGGTCAACGAGCTGGCCGCGCTGTACGGCGTGGGCGGGGAGACCATCCGCAGGGACCTGAAGGCCCTCGCGGCGGACTGGGACATTTCCGTGGTCTACGGCGGCGCGTACCTCAAGAACAGGGGCAACGTGGGCAGCGTGCAGGAGGAGAACATCATCCACAAGCGCAAGGAGAACTACGAGGCGAAGCAGATCATCGCCAAAAAGGCGGCGGACCTGGTGGTCCCGGGGGACATTATCGCCATCAACTCCGGCAGCACCGTGGAATACATCCTCGACTACCTGGGCGGCAAGACCCCGCTCTCCATCCTCACGCTGAACGTCAACCAGGCGGCAAAGGCTGCCATGCTCCCCGGGGTGGAGGTCTACCTTCCCGGCGGAAAGGTGCGCTCCTCCTCCGGCATGACCATCGGGCCGGACGCCGGGGACTTCATCCGCAACTTCACCATCAACAAGTGCTTTTTCGGCATCTCCGCGGTCAGCCTTTCCCGGGGCATCACCCATCCTGTCATGGAGGAGGTCCCCAACAACCGGGCGCTGCTGTCCGTATCGGAAAAGGTGTACGTCGTGGCGGACTCCTCCAAGTGCGACAAGCTCTCCCTCTACAGCATGGCGAAGCTGGACGAGGTGGACGCTTTCATCGTGGACGACCAGTTCCCCGAAAGTTACCGCAAATACATGGCCTTAAACGGCATTGAGGTCATCTGAACATGCAAAAACCCGGGCTTTTCCCGGGTTTTTCGCGCATTCGGCGGGGAAAGGGCCCAATGGCGGTCAATTCCCCGCTTTTCCCCCGCGCAAATGGCTGAAAAAAATCAGATGTGGCGAAAAAAGTCTGCTTGGAGATTTTTTCTGAGCATGGTATGATTCCAGTAGATCAGGCGGGGACTGATCGAATACGAAAGTGGAGGTACGAGCATGAAGTACGAATGCGCCTGCGGCTACATCTACGATCCGGAAGTCGGCGATCCCGACAACGGCGTTGCCCCCGGCACTGCCTGGGAAGACGTGCCCGAGGATTGGGTCTGCCCCGTCTGCGGGCTGGACAAGAGCGCCTTCGAGCCCGTCGGCTGAGGTCCATGCCCAAAGCCCCCGCTGGCGCGGGGGCTTTTGTGTCGCGCTGCGGGCGCGGCGGATTGGGGTATACTGGCTGTAAGCCCTGATCAACCTCATGGAGCATAGAATGAAGCGAAGCATTGTGTCCGCCCTTCTCATCGCCGCGCTGTTCATCGGGTGCGCGGCGGAGGGCGGAAGGGAAGGCGAGGAAAGGATGTACCGGAAAATCACCGCCGCGCAGGCGAAGGAACGCATGGAGCAAAACCCGTACGCCGTCGTGCTGGACGTGCGCACCCGGCAGGAGTACGAGGCTGGGCACATTGCGGGGGCGGTCCTGCTTCCCCTCGAGACCATCGGCGAAAACCCGCCGGAGCAGCTGCCGGACAAGGACGCGGAGATCCTGGTCTACTGCCGCACGGGCAACCGGAGCGCCAAGGCCGCGAATAAGCTCGCCGCGCTGGGGTATGCCAACGTATCCGACTTCGGCGGCATCGCCGACTGGCCCTACGGCACCGTCAAAGGCTAGCACAGGGCGGTCAGGCCGCAGCCGCGCAAAGCAAAAGGCACCCACGCCCGGGGTGGCAACGCCGGGTTTTGCATGCCTTGACGTGATGCGCCAAAAACCGCGCGTTCGGGGATGACAAAAGGCCTCTTCCCCCGGGAAGGGCCTTTTGCGCCTGTTTGGTCACTTGATGGGGATGCTGGCGACCCCACGGATGTGGGGCAGGGGGTCCACGGCCTTTTCGCCGATGTACAGCTCGAAGTGCAGATGGGGCTCGTCCGCGCTCTCCGCGATGGCGCTGGAGCCCACGGCGCCGATTTCCGTGCCCGCCTTGACCGCGTCACCCGCTTTGAGGGAGGGCAGCGCGTCAAGGTTGGCGTACACGGTACGGAAGCCCTCGTGGCGTATGGAGATGGTGTAGCCCATCATGATGTCGTTTTCGACGGACTCCACCACGCCGTCCGCCACCGCCCGCACCGCCGTTCCCCGGGGAGCGGCGATGTCCAGCCCCTTATGGCTCGTCCACTGCTTGAGGGTCTTTGAATAAAGCAGCGTAGCGTCCGCAAAAGCTGTTAGTATCTCGCCTTCCACGGGGGCAAACAGGAGGTTTTCCCCCTTGGGCGATGCGGCGTCCTCCTCTTCGGGCTCAGGCGCGGGCGCGGACTCGGGCGTCGGCGCGGGCGACGGGGTCGCGGCGCCTCCGCCGATCATGGAGGCGGGGGGCGTGGGGACGACCACCGGCGCGGGGGTGGGCGTGGCGTTCTGGACCTGTTCGAGGGTCTGGTCGCCGGACTGGCCCGCCTGCAGCACTTCCTCCTCCTCGGCGGGCGGCTGGGCGAGGGTCACGAAGGCGGTGACGCCCACCACCGCCAGACAGCCCAGCAGCACGAAGTAAAATCCTTTCTGCCGTATGAATGCCGCGGCTTTTTCCATGAAACCGCGTCCGTCTGTGCGAAAGCGCATGGAGATACCTCCCTGTATTGGTATAGTCTTCATTATTGCCGCATTTTCGCGGATTGATACCGGGGCGGCGGCGGAACGGTTGTTTCCTCACAAAAAAGGTGTTATAATGCCCCCTGAGGTATTTTTGCATGGACTTTGTCGCTATCGATTTTGAAACTGCCAACAGCAGCCGGAACAGCGCCTGTTCGCTGGGCGTTGTCATCGTGAAAAAGGGCCGTATCGTTGACAGGCGCTATTCGCTCATCAATCCCCAGACCAGTTTTCAGCGGTACTGCACCTATATCCACGGCATCACCGAGAGCGCCGTCAAAAACGCGCCCACGTTTTCGGATATTTACCCCGTTTTGTTCCAGATGCTGGACGGGCAGGTGCTCGCCGCCCACAACGCCCCATTCGACGTGGCGGTGCTCAAGGCATCCTGCGACGCGCGCGGCCTTCCCATGCCGAAGGTGGACCCCTTTTGCAGCGTGGAGATGGCGCGCATCGCCTGGCCGGAGCTGCCGCACCACAGGCTGAACACACTGGCGGAGCAGTTCCATCTGGATCTGCGGCACCACAACGCCATCGGGGACGCCACCGCCTGCGCCCAGCTGGTGCTGCTGTGCGCCGACCAGTTCGGCGCGAACAACATCGCCGAGCTGCGCGGCATGCTCGCCATCAAGGACTACCGGAACCGCGAGGAGGCCAGGGCGCGCAAGGCGCGGGAGGAGGCCGAGGCTGCCGCCATCGCCGCCATCGAGCGGGACGCCGCGCTGCGGGAAGAGGCGAAGATCCCCGCCCTGTTTTAGGCATCTGCTGTTTTCACTGCTGCAAGCCGTGTCTGCGCGGCTTTTTTGCTTGGGCGGCAGGGGCGCTGCCCGGGACGCACTGGGAATGGAAACGAAAATGTTTCCGGCAGAAAAATAACGCTTGACAGCGCCCGTCACAGCGCGCATACTGGAAAGGTATTCAAAAGAACTGCTTTATCCCGTTTGACGCGGATTCAGCCGTGCGCAAACGGGTTTTGTCTTGCGTTTGGGTACGAAAAAAACATCAGGAGGTACCCAAATGAATCGCGGTACAGTAAAATGGTTTGACGCCGGCAAGGGCTACGGCTTTATCGGCAGCGACAACGGCGGCGAGGACGTGTTCGTGCACTTCTCCGCCATTGTGACGGAGGGCTTCAAGTCCCTTTCCGACGGGCAGAAGGTCACGTATGACGTGGAGCTCGACCCGAAGAACGGGAAGAAGACCAGGGCGGTCAACGTCCGTTTCGCGTAAGCGGCCTGAAACCAGCGGCGCCCCGCAGGAGAACCTGCGGGGCGCCTTTCTTTTGCGGAAACCGCAGCGGCAGGGCGTTTTGCCGCCGCAGAGCGCGCGCAAACCCTGCACCATCGCGTGCGCCGACAGCCTTGACAGCCCGGACGGCACGTTCCTGCAATAGACAGAATGGTATTAGGTGACGGAGGTGGGGCCTTTGCCCCGCCGGGGACTGAACCGGAAGGCTGTCATCGCCGCCGCTGAATTGATCGAAGAAAAGGACCTTTCCGCCTTTTCGCTGAACGGACCCGGTTTTCGTGTTGGCGCCGGGCAAGCAGATCGCCGGCGCGGCGCAGGCGACCATGCTTTCCAATTTGGTGGCGCTGTCGTACCATTTGCTGCGCCTGCTGCGCAAAAAGGGCCGGACCGCCATCGCCCTGCACCCGAAGTTCGTGACGCTTTCAAAAGGCATTCCCAGGGAGGTTCTGCTGACCGGGCTTCCCAGCGCCCTCGTGCGCCTCATGGGCACCGTTTCCAACGTCACGCTGAACCATCTGATGTCCGCCTACAGCAACGAGGCCATCGCCGGCGTGGGCATCGCTTATAAGGTCGACAGGCTCACCTTCGGCATCGCCGTCGGCATGACCCAGGGCGTGGTGCCGCTGATCGGTTGCAACTATTCATCCGGTAACCTTCCGCGGATGAAAGCAGGCCGTCAAACGCCTCTTGAGCCTGGGCGTAGCGGTTGCCGGCGCCGCGCTGTTCACCTGCGTCCAGCCCATCGTGCGCGCCTTCATCGACAACGCCGCCGCCGTAACTTCCAGCCAGAGGTTTCAGCGCATCATCCGCATCACCGGGCCCTGCATCGCGGTGACGCTGACCATCAGCACCGGGTTCCAGGCCGTCGGCAAGAAGGTGCAGCCGACGATGCTGTCCCTGCTCCGAAAGGGCGGCTGGACGTGCCCTTCCTGTTTCTGATGAACGCGAAACCGGGCGTGAACGGCATCGTCAGGGCGACGCCCATCGAGTACTTCGGCGCCATGGTCATCGCGCTGCTGCTGTTAGTGCCTTTCTGGCACAGGCTGCAGAGCGCCCCGAACCTCTGAAGAACCGCCAAAAGGCCGCGCACCCGCGACAAATGGCCTAAAGATGCAGAAGCCCGCCGGAAAGCGGGCTTTTTCGCTGCGCGTTGCGGCGATAACCGGTCACAGTACGGCGAAACTACGGCATTGCGCTTGACACGGCGTTGGTTTGATATTAAACTAACACGTGTGGCAGCAAAGGCGACAATGTGTGCCAAGGTAGTACCTTCCTTAAAGAATCCGCCGGCTTTGGCCGGCGGGTTTTTTTGACATTTGACAAGGTGCTAATGAATAGTATAATTATGTTTGTGCTGTTTGTTGGCCATAGCAGCGCGTCTTCGCCCGTCAGCCTCGGCTGGCGGGTTTTTGCTTGTCAGAATGAAACGTGCGAACCATGACGGACTGCGGCGGGATAATCAACGATTTGCAGGTGGTGTTTTGCTGACTGGTTTGCGGATTGGTAAGATGCACCAAGCTTTCTTGCTCTTTTGCATGAATCGCGTGAAAACAAGACTGGCAACCGCAATCAGGCCTCCAATTGCAATAAGCGCTATGGTAATTCCAAAAATCACTGGCATCGGGGGAACCGCTGCGTATTCCATTGCGTTGTTGTAAAACCCAAGCCCTGAGTTTGTTTCAAAATCCAGCTTGATAGCGGCGTTTTTCAAAAAGAAAAGCGAAAAATACTCGGCTATCAACAGCACAACTCCAACCAGGGCGGTTATCCATCCGGCGGTGAAGCATCTTCTTTGAAAATTCATCTTAACGCACGCCTCCAGTTTGGTGTTCACCGGACTGTAACAGGAGTCAGATGGATTGCCTGAAACACAGGTTCCTAATAATTCGTCAGACGAAACATGAAATGTACTGCACAGCAAAAGAAGCTTGTCTACATCCGGCGTGGATTGATCTGTTTCCCATTTGGAAACGGCTTGTCTCGATATTCCAATAAGGTCAGCGAGCTGTTCCTGAGATAATCCAGCTGCTTTTCTTAACTGCTGAATTTTTGCTCCGATTGACATTTTCTGCCCTCCTTTGGAGTTATGCGTTCATTGTACTCATTGTCTCCATGGCAATCCACCATGCGCACTTTGAATGTTCGCCACTCACAGTGGCATCCTCATTTTTGAGGACATATTCAATTGATTTAAAAGATAATAAGAATATAATGAAAACCCGTTGTCACAGTAAACCGGATTATGAAGAAAAGCGGTTTGCAGATCAGAACGGAAATCATGCGCCTGTTTTTTGCTCAAGCAATCTTATGCAACACGCAAAGCCAATGCAAGCACCAATAGGGCATTCACCCCTATTCTATAATGAAAGCCGAAAAGCAAAACACCGGAAAGGTTTCTTTCCGGTGTTGCTGTTTTTGGCACTTGCCGCTGTCCGGTCTTATTTTTTTATGTAACTCTTTGAAACATAGCCGGTGACGGCCTTGCCGTCAATCGCAACCTCAACCTTGTAAAAGCCGTCTTCGACTGCGAGGATGGTCACGGTCTGGCCGTTTTTCAGATACAGAAGCGTGGCGCCGTTGGGGGACTTTCTCAGGCGCAGGCTGCCGCTCTTCAGGCTGACCTTGCCGGCGCGCTCGGTGACGGTCACGGTGACGCGAAGGGTTTTGCCGTCCTCGGTGGTGAGGATTACCGTATCCGACCCGGCGGAAAGGGCGGTGATTCTGCCGCTGTTTGCCACGGCGATGGCACCATTGTCCTCCTCAAGCTCTGCGGAAACGATCTTCCTGCCCTTGACCTTCAGGGTGAGCGTCTGGCCGACTTTGAGCGTCCGCTCGTAAGAGGGCTTGTCCGTCACGGTGACGGCGAGCTGACCGCGCCTGCCGCTTTTCGTAAGGACGGTGATGGTTGCGGCGCCGGGTTTTTGGCCCGTGTACGCGCCGTCCGGCTCCACCGTCAGAACGGACGGGTCGGAGCTTTGCACAACGGAGATGGCTTCGCCTTCGGGCAGGGTGAGCTGCGCCGTTTCGCCCGCTCGGATGGTCTTTTTGCCGCCGAGGGTGACGCCTTCCACCACGGTGAGCTCCACCACGGCGCCGGTGTCGCCGCCTGTGACGAACACCTTCGCCGTGCCTGCGCTGAGGCCGGTGACGGTGCCGTCCGCGTTGACGCGGAGGATGCGGGAATTGTCCGTCCACAGGCGGGTAACGGGCGTGCCGTCGGCCATGCGGATGCGGGTGGTTTCGCCCTTCATCAGCGGCGACGATTCGGCGTAGGCCGCGCCGGTGCTCTGGATGACGGTCACCATGACGCTGCCCGTGCCGCCTTCGCCGGTGCGCACTTCAATGGTGGCGGTGCCGGGGGCGATGCCGATCACCCTGCCGTCGCCGGTGGCGAAGGCCACGGCGGGATTGCTGCTGAAGGCATTGGAGATGGTTTCGCCGGGCACATACAGCTGCACGGACTCGCCCGCCGCGAGGACGGTTTTCGCCGCGAGAGGGGTCACCGCATGGGAAGTGGCGGGTTTTGGGGGGCCTTCGGGCACGTCGGCGGTCACCGTCAGGGTGTGCTGATCAAACAGTATCAAAGACCCGTTGGAATCGAAGTAGAAGAAGAAGTTGAGCTGCTTATGGTTCATGCTCACCTTCGGCGTGAATTAGATGCCGGTGCTGTCGTCGCAGCGAATGGTGAAGGCATGCGTCACATCGTTGCCGGCACTGTCCTCCACTTTGATTACGATCGGGAAATCATAGGCGCGGACGCCTTTTGGTTCGTTCACAATACCAAAGAGCATGGTTTCCGCGGTCGTCAGCTCAACCTCGTCACTGTAATGCGGCTCAATCGGGCTAAGAATTTTTGTGATCTTTGCGCTCAGATTCACCGAGCCCCCTGAACTGCCACCCGTTTGGAGAGTGATGGTTCCCCTGAGCGAACGCGGTTCTTCAAACACTTCCGGCTTCAGGGGGATCACCTTGCCGTCCGTGCTCCCTATCAGTTCACTTGAGGTGCCCGCCGTCCAATTGCAGTTTAAGTTGATTCCTTTGCCGATGATTTGGAATGTGTTGTATTTAAACCCCGCGTAGAGCGTTTCCGGGAAAGCATCAAAGTGGAAAAGGAAGGCTCCCCGGATGGTAAAGCCGGTGGGAATCCGTTGATCATTCCTTTCCAGCCAGATTTCATATGGCCGCTGCAGAATCTCCCGCAGCGGATAGATGTTGGAACCCTCCAATGATCTGAAAGAGCACAAGTAGAATTCTTGATCATTATTTCCTTTAGCAGACAGTTCGCTTTTGAGTGGTTCGGCAGAGGCCGGCGGTACGGGCCGAAGTACCAGATCAACATCGTTGTCACCGAAGTACTGCTGCACCCAGCTCTTCATCACCGAATAATAAAAAACAGATGCAGATCCGCCGTGTCGTCATAGTTTTTCTGTGGAATGACCTTGATTTCCAGGCCATCGCTGGACGATAAGGCGGTATCCGCGGTCTCGGTATATCCACTCCAATAAGTCCCGCGAAAGGGGGATTGCCCGTTGGAACTGAGGTAGATCTCGCCTTGGGCGACTGTTTCATCTGTAAAGCGGAAAGTCAGATCTATCGCCGCCGAACCAAAGCTGCTTTTGCAGTACAAGTAAAACTCTGTTCGATTCTCCGCAGGAATGGGGACCGTTTTGATTCCCAGCAGAAGTTCCGCATCCGGGGGAAGCGTCACCTCCTTCAGGTCATTTTCTCGGCCGCCGAAGTCAAACAGACGGGAGATGTTTTCGGGGAGGCCAATGATCATGGGAAGGGGGGTTGCTTCGCTGTTGTCTAACTCCTCTTTGGGAGAGATGGTACCGTCCGCATATGCGGTCACGCTCAAAAACAGCAACAGCATCACAGCGGCCGCAATCCACAGGATACGCCTTTTCTTCATGGATACCTGCCTTCCTCGCGCAATACGGCGAATAATATGTTACTTTACTATTTTATGTCAGTCACATAAGCCTTTCAAGGGGAAGGGTACGATAAATTGCGTAATACTTGCAAAACTCTTTCATGTTCCCGCAGGGCAAAGAGGTGGCCTTTGCAACCCTTCGGGACGGCGCTGTTCACCTTCGGCGGGCAAAAGCCCGTTTTGCGATGCGAACTTCCATGGTTGCTCCGAAGCGAAACTGAATTCTTCTGAATTGCAGATATCCCATAAACAGGGATTTGCTGTTGCTTCTTTTGATTGCAACCCTACTGATCAGGATAACGATGGTAAGAACTACTGCATAGATGGTGTGGGGGAGAATGGCAGCATGCGAGCGGATGGGCGCTGACGCTATCTCCCGCACGTTGGAGCTGCCCACCGCAGGACTCTGCGTCATCAACGCCGTGACGCTGGCGGGCGAACGGGTGGATATGATGCGGTGGAAAAAGTCCCAAGGAACAGTGTAAAAAAGCAGTTCCGAACAACGATGAAGGCCTGCCACTACAGGCAGGCCATGTATCATGTGGACTGAATAACTCCGTCGGGGTATGCTTCCCACGGAGTGGATGGATCAGCGACGACAGTTGAAGAAGCATCTGCAAATGTTACAGAGGATCCCGGTGCACCTGTTATTGCAGCGTCTGCACCTGCCGCGTTCAAAGGCGTCGAACTCGCGATCGCTCGTGAAACCGCGGTTGTCGTACGCGTCGTTCTCGCGGCGGCCTACTGACTCGTATTCACGGTTATGGCGTCTATTGTGGCAGCAACTCATATTGCAATCACCCTTTTAAAGTATTTGGCTGAGATGTCGGTTGCTATAATATATGTAGTTGTGCAAAGATTGCTATGCACAAAGCAATGTGAAAACAGCGGCATGACACTGGAATCGCCCAGTTTGTTTTCGCAAATGCAAAAGGACCGCCCCGAAAGACAGGCCTTTGCATCTCTGTAAGCAGGCACTCCGGCTTCGATTTTGCTGAGCTTGCCATCTGGGTTTGGAGTGACGTAGCGCCATTCTTTCGGAGCGATTACTGCCGCGCCGGACACTCATAACAGTGTACCGCCCGCACCCCATAGGCCGTTGAAGTCGTCGTTGAAGTCATTGTTTAGACCTGTGATGGTTTCGTCAAGCCAGGCTTTGATGTTGGGGGATGTGTTTGGGCAGGCTTTGAGACCAGCAATCAAAGGGATGGATCGCGTCCTTGAAAAAGGACATTTAATTCCGGCGCTTTAGTAAAGAAAAGGAACGGGTTTTTATGCAAGCAGGCAATTTGCAGGCAGGCCGTCCATTTGGAAGGCAAAACGAGCGCAAAAAAAAGAAAAACGGACAAAAGAAAAACCCCCGAAACACAGATGTTCCGGGGGTTTGCAATGTGGCGCGCCGGACAGGAGTCGAACCTACAGCCTTCTGGTCCGTAGCCAGATGCTCTATCCATTGAGCTACCGGCGCATCGACCTTGATTATTATAGAGCCCATGCGTCGGTTTGTCAACAGCCGCGATCAAAATTCTTGTCACCGGTCAGAACAGCTGCCGGCGGGCCGCCAGGTTGCGGATTTCCGTCAGGACCTTTTCCTTCTTCTCCAGCGCGAGGCGAACATCGGGACAGTCGATTTTTGCTTCGCGCCGCTTCTTCTGCGCGTTTTGCGCCGTTTTAACAAAAAACATAATAACAGTGCTGCTCATGACTTATACTCCATTGAAATCGGGAGTTCTTATCCTTTCACCCAGAGGGCGATCCATCGTCCATCATCCTTTCCTGAAGGCATAATAAAACAGCGGCATGATTTGCGTCATACCGCTGCGATGTGCTGATGGAGTCAGGAAAAAACA
>Ga0134091_1000649_pt1 | contig 31125 bp, 25 predicted proteins | sample 2_5taG_FD_94451 | JGI IMG/M metagenome (GOLD analysis project Ga0134091, IMG submission 94451) | Switchgrass degrading microbial communities from high solid loading bioreactors in New Hampshire, USA - 2_5_20_6_A2 metaG | ecosystem: Engineered > Bioreactor > Semi-continuous > Anaerobic >...
AATATGTAAAGGAAGCCAAAATCGGCCGGGCTATTATGGATGCGGACGTGTTCATCAGTCTGACTCATTTCAAGGGGCATGAGCTGACTGGTTTTGGCGGAGCTATTAAAAACATAGGCATGGGCTGTGGTTCCCGTGCAGGGAAAAAGGAGCAGCACAGTAATGGCAAGCCGAATATCGATCAGTATTTGTGCCGTGGCTGCCGCAGGTGTCTGAGAGAGTGTGCCAACAGCGCTTTAGTATTTGACACAGTCCGCAAAAAGATGACGGTTAATAAGGAAAATTGTGTGGGCTGCGGTCGTTGCCTTGGTTCGTGTAATTTTGATGCTATCTCATTCGAAAGCGATGCTGCCGTCGAGCAGTTAAACTATCGTATGGCGGAATACGCAAAGGCAGTGGTGGACGGACGTCCTTGCTTCCATATTTCCCTGGTTGTGGATGTGTCACCCTACTGCGACTGTCATGGAGAAAATGACGTGCCTATTTTGCCTGATTTGGGTATGTTTGCATCCTTTGACCCTGTAGCATTGGATCAAGCCTGTGCAGACGCCTGCCTGAAAGCTGCACCGCTTCCGGGAAGCCATCTGACCGACAACATGAATAAACCGGACTTTGTTGACCATCATGACCACTTCATCAATTCCACGCCCGAATCCGAATGGCGTTCCTGTTTGGAGCACGCGGAGAGAATCGGTTTGGGTACGCGGGATTACGAGTTGATTGTAGTTAAATAACTGGGGCCGAATAAAAAATACATAGTAAATTATCCCGGATGCCTTTTTTATATGTATATAGCGTCGTAAAATACGCCAACCTGGGGTTTTATATACACAAACAAGAATAACGATGGCTGACAAAAGCCGGTATATTACTTCTGGTATTTTTGTAGTAACTTAAGCCCCCAAATAGGCGGGGGTGACTTGACAAATCAGTTGATGTTTTTTTCATAACCTATATAGTCATACTTGATTAACCGTTTTGCAGCATATTGAATGCGTGGTATTGATGCCACGGCTGTAAGAGGTGACCGCACGATGCCGACATATGGAATACATAATGTGTTATAATTTGAGGAACAGGTGTTTTAAATGGAGATTCTGGATATTGTTGATGAATACGGTAATCCGACAGGAAAAACGGTGGAACGCAAAAAAGCTCATGAGGAAGGCATAATGCACAGAACATCGCATGTATGGCTTCTCAGGAAAAAACAGGGTAAGTTTCAGGTTCTGCTTCAGAAAAGGTCTGAAACCAAAGAATCATTCCCAGGCTGTTATGACATTTCAAGTGCCGGTCACATCCCGGCAGGAGTGGATTTTGTCGAATCTGCCATAAGAGAGCTGCAGGAGGAATTAGGTATCTCAGCGTCTGCTGATGAACTTATATTCTGTGGGGACAGAACTGTAATCTGGGATGATTGTATCTGCGGTAAACCTTATCATGACAGGCAATATACACGAGTATTCATTTTGTGGCGGGACATCGAAGAAGGAGAATTTATACTTCAAAAAGAAGAGGTTGACGGTGTGCTTTGGATGGATCTGGATGAATGCTTTGCAGCGGTCAGGAATAACCGAATAAAGCATTGCATATACACTGATGAACTGAAAATGGTAAAGGATGCTTGCGGATGCAAGTGAAGACAATAAAGATGTATGACAGTGGTATATATGCTTATAATTCATGGGCTGTCAGCAAAGCATTGAGCATGAAATATTCTTTTCCTGCGTTTGATGTGCATATAGCGGAATACTGTTTGCACCCTGCGACAGAATTGTGGTCTTGCCGCCAGTTGGACTCCTAACATATATTTTACATAAAGTAAAATCATACCTGATCTGCAGAAGACTCCATATGCGACATAACCGTTAAATTTTGGGATGGACAAAACCACGCGGTCAAAGCCGCGTGGCATATTTTTCCCGAAGTGCTGTTACCAGTTTGTTTTGTTACATCAATTGGAATTATAATCGTAACACAGATACTTTCAATTATAGGTCAATGACTGTTCCCCGGCTGATTCAGCAAATACGCGCGATACATACGAAAAATAGTCAGGATGGCCTGCTCCCTTGTATAAATACCATGAGGCATAAACCGTCCGTCAGATACACCCTGCATAACACGCTGTTCATTGTTTCCGCAGATAATTGAAGTTACAGAATATATACCGTCCCTTGCCCAATCTGCAAATTTATCCTCGTCTTTAAATGTGAGCGGTGTTTCTTCAGCTTTAATACCGAGGACATCAGCAGTGCGTGAAAGGATTACCGCAGCTTCCTGCCTTGAGATTGGCTGATTCGGTGAGAATTTTCCGTTTCCTGTGCCATTTACAATACCCAGCGATGCCGCAAGCAATATGTCTTCATCCTGTGTATCAGTGAAAGCTGCCTGTTTCTGGCTTTGCACACCTGCTATTTCCAGTAAAGGCGCAAGCAGCCGGCAAAAGTCACCCCGGGTACAGGAATCCCGCCAGTCACGCTGTTGATTTTCGGGCACGAGACCTGTTGAAATTGCTTCGTTAATATCCTCAACTGCCCAGTCATGGGGCGGAATATGATATGGTTTCTCCACTAACGACAATACCCCGTATTTCCCGTTTTTATCCTGTGCAATTATATACTGATGTCCTGCTGCAATTAAGTTTGGATTGTTCATACTGAAAGACACCATGACATATTCGCCTTCAGGAACAATTATATTGCCATATAAATCGGTTATCCAGGCGCTGCCGTTATCATTGTATATCACCCAGCCGCGATTATAATCCACTGATGAATGCATATTCGGCAATCTAAGCTCATATCCGTCTATCATCATACGGGTGATTTGCCCTGTTTCCTTATTAACCAGGGTAAAACCTTTTCCGATGAAACTTCCGTCAGAAAGCAAAGCATATGGTCCATATGGAACAATCACTTCACCCCAGCGGTTTACTGCCATACTAACAGGAAACATGTTGCTTGTATCGTATTTTCCTTGAATCAGCACAAAATTATCGTGAGAAAAAGACAAATAACTGTCTGAAATCGGCGGGACAAGAACTTCCCCGGTTTTTGAAAGTCCGACAATAGCATTGTCCCCCCTTCGGCTGACATATATAACATCGCCGCATACATCATTTACTGCGTTATACGATTCCGCTGAAAATGCCTGCCTTCCATTGCCGTAATGGATGGTAATGAAATTCGAATCTATGGCATGTGTGATCCAGTCCCATTTTGATAATGCGTAAATATCACCGGAAAAGGCCCTGGCATCAGTATATTCAACAGGCTGCAGAAGTTCTCCGGATGCGTCAATCGAAGATACACCCCATTTTCCGTCCTTTCTCACAAGGAGTGCACCGCTTAACAAGTCACCGAGCTGATCATACAATAACGGAACGCAAAGTGTCCCTTCGCTGTCCACCAGACCGTATAAACCGGTTTTCGTACTTCTGACTCCGTAGTATCCGTTTTTATAGGAACGTACCGCAACATAATCGACGGTGTCAGTTACATCGTTTCCATTCAAATCGAACACCCGGACCGAAAGATATGCGTTATCAACAATATATTTTCCGTCTGCGCTCATTTGCAGATTACTGTAAGACGGACTAATCAGGATTTCCCCTGTCAGAAGATCAATTGCACCGTATTGCCCGAAGAAATTGCCGGGAGGACGCCAGTCACCAATTCCAACAAGAGCTATATTCTGATCGGTAACTATTACATCATCGTAGCATTCTTCGAATACACGGCTGCCGTCTTTTCGACAGACAGTCCACTGCCGGGATCCTTCCGGCCGGATTTTAATATAACCGTTCTCAAGTGAAGCCATATCATATGGTTCTAATTTCACCGGTATACCTTCAGCGGTATAAACATATATGCCGTTTTCATCCTCTGTCATAACCAGATCACCGCTTATGTCTGTAATCCTTTGGTCGAAGATAAACGGCAGGATAACGGTATATTCCTGTAAAGAGTATGCGGGTACCGGGAGCAGGCTGAAAATTAAAATTACAATGATGATGGGCATAATAGTTTTTCTCATGAACAGATCACCCCGTTTCTATATTTAACAGTATGAATAATTAAGTGTATGCATATTATCTTTCTTAGTTGATATTTTACTCTTGAAAGGTATCTTTTGTCAAATTCCCAGATAAATGACAATACAAATTGACAGTTTTGACACTTTACCTGAAGACCGAAACATCGGTTTTCAAAAAAGAGCTTGCTCTGAAAACGGGTTTTACAATTACTTCGCAGGATTACGTTCTGATGTAAATGATTGTAAAGTGCAAGACAAGATTGATCAGTGGATAATTCCGCGGGGTGAATACATTATGTCTGTTCATTTTGACGGATACTTTTTTTAAAGTTAAATTTTACTTTTAATAGGTGTTGGGCGTAGTGTATTATTATACTGGGAATAAGTTCTGCACCTTTTAAAAATAAATAAGTAATTTGTGGGACACTTATAGCTTTTATCATAAATATAAGTTGTAATGGACCATTTACGTATCCGGCAAAACTTTGGAGAAAAACTGAAAATATCAAATTAGTTTATAAACGGTGCATGCAGACATCTATAGGCTGAAACATGGCTAACCAAAAATAAGAAGCAGCATTGAAACTGGCGAATAATTAGTTTTAAATATCAAGAGTGTTGCGAATTTAAGATAAATTAATAATTTGGAGGGATACTTATGGCTGACATTGTTCAAATTAACGATACTACCTGGCGGATTGAAGACAACGGAGCACGATGTTTCTTACTGATCGGAACAGAACGCCTATTTCCTGTGTGATATTCCTTAAGGCAAATAAAGTATAGAAATCACATCGGCATACACTCATGTCAAATAAGAAAAGACTCCTGTTCAAGCTTTATGTTTTTCTCAAGCATTAGTTTGATAACTTCTCTGAATTCACTGTAATCTTCATCTTTAAGTAATGATTTTAGTTTTTCAGCATACCTGGGATCAAATTTTTTGCCATATTTGATCCTGCTTTCGAGGGCTTTTCTGTCCATTAAATAAGGTTTTAAAGACGGGATAATACTTGATTTAAGTCTTTGAAAAATCATAAAACCACCCAGATCAATATCGCCCCAATGGTAGAATTCAACTCCGCATGGATGAGCCGCCTCGTACAGTTTCTTAAAAAACGCCCCTTTTACCGGGCTGTAGAAACCGCCGTGAAATACGATCATCAATGTATCGTCACTGTTTTCATTAATCAATTGAATATAGTTTGCCTTGTTTTCGATAAAGAGAATTTTGCGGACTTGGCCTATTCCGGTAATGGCTAAATTTCTGACTGTATCGGTATTCAGTGTAACGCCGTATATAAATGATGAAAAATCTATCTCTTTTCCGTCCAGTGTACCGACAATTCCACCCTTGAAATCAACCTGCTCCGGTGACTGGAGTATTCCGACCTGTGCAAGTATATCATCGTCCGACATTTCATCAGGTACTTCCTGATCTATGCAATATCTTTTTATAATTCCTGCCAGTCTTTTTTTGACCTTCTTTTCGAAATATTTGGAATCATTGAAACACCGAAGGCTGAACACTCTTTCAAGGCATTGGCCGCCATCCAGCGTTCTGAGATAATCCAATGCCTTTAAAACCGCCACTGCATGCTCTTCATCAGAGGGAAGCAAACCGGCTGTCGATGACTTTTCCTTAATAGACTGTTCTGTGTCAGCCAAGAAAGACAATATCCAACTGTTCGAAGTCTTTTCTTTAAGCTCCGTAATTCTTTCAAGCAATGCATCAAGAACAGCACGCCTTGCCTTTCTTCCTATTTCGGCATAACAGTCTTCAACCCTTGTGACATTCAGCCATACCTTTTCAATAATATTTCCTTCTTCGTACCTGGCCCATTCGAAACTAACCAGGCCTTTATCATCCAACTCTTTAATTACGCTGTTGAAGGTCTCTCTCACCAATGGTTTTTCAATGTCATACTCAGGCATGTCACCCCTTGTCATTTTAATCATGATCCTTCTTCTCGAATTTTCATCTTTAAAGGACTTGCTCTTTTCATACCGATCAAGCAGCCTGTCCAGCACAAGCTTTTTATACTCCATCCAACCCCTCCTCCATAAGCTTTTTGGGTTCAAATGCCTTAATTATTGATGTGTTCTTTTCCCTGATAACACAAAGCGTTCTGTCTACCAGGGGAGCAATATCGCCTATCTTTTCCGGAGGCGCCGAGAGGATGCACTGGAAATCGAATTTCCTGAGGAGCCGGACGCTTTCCCGTATTCTTTCGCTGTCCATTTTGCTGAAGGCTTCATCAAACACGATGAGTCGCATGCGGTTATAAGCCGGATCATTAATTTTATACATCTGGGCAAAAGATGCAAGCACAGAAATATAGAAAGGAGTCTGGGTCTCTCCGCCTGATTTCTTACGGAGTGTTCTGGAAAGCCTCTGGGTTTTTTCTTCCTCATCAGTGACAATGAGGTCAAAACTGAGGTAGGTTCTGTAGTCGGTAAACCTTTTGATATTTTTCTCAAGTTCTGCCCGTGCATCCGCATTGAGTTCGGAATCAACATCGGTTATCTGCCTGAAAAGCTCGTCTATGGCATCGCGGTGCTTGTCCCTGAAAGCCTGCGAAGCAATATTATAACCTTCCATCAGTATCTCATCGGTAATCATATCATAGTACTTTTTATACTCAGGCTTGGGCGAGCATGTAAACCTGTACCGTTCATTTCCCCATCTGCTTTCCTTAAGGGCATTGTTCAGTTCATTGATTTGAGATTTTACGGTATCTATATTGGCTTTGAGCTTCGCAAGGAAATCGTCCTCAAACTGTTGGAATGCCTTTTCTTTGGCGTCCCTAATCTGGTTCCTGTATTCAGGAAGTCTGATATCCTTTAGTTCATTCAACTCCTTGTCATACGATGAATTGTCTTCCTGCTTGATATCATATGACATCTTATATTCCCTGTTATAGTCAGACCTGGCTTTTTCCATGTCATCCTTCTTTTTGACAGTCTGGTTCCTGGTCCTTTCAAGCTGCGAGCTGAAATTCCGGATAATATCGTTCGCGGATTTTCTGTTCTCCAATTCCCGTAAAAACCGGGGTTCTCCTTTTTCGTTAACCCAGGAAGTATCGTACCGGGCCAGGTCTTCTCTCGCTTTTGCTTCTTGTTTCCCAGCAGAAGGCAGTTTTTCCTGGACGATTGTCTTCCTTGCATTTTCTGCTGATGCAATGGAGCTTATACATTTCTTCTCTTCTTCTTCAAACCCGGTTATCCTGTTCTCGCATTCCCTTATTTTTTCGTCAAGGCTGAAAAGCCAGGTAAGGTCAAGCTTTTCCAGTTCATCAACGACTTCATTCAGCCTGCTTTTCAGCCCGGGCAGTTTCCTGGTCTCCTCAATAACCCTCAGGTATTGCTCATACTCATTGCGGTTAATAACTATTATATTCGATGCTTTTGACAGAATGTCAACTAAGATTTTGCAATGCTGAAGATCCGTCTTTTGCTTTTCTATAGCCCTTTTTACGGTTTCCTTCTGTTCTTGCAGCGCTTTTCTTCCTATGAACGGATACTTCCACCTCTCTGGGTTGAGCTGCCTTGCAACATAACCCTGATACAGCATGCAGGAATCGGTTATAGCCCTGTCATGGTTTCGCAATTCTTCGACCTTGTCGCATTTGATTACTCTTCCCATGACGTAATCAATAAACATCCTGGCGTACATATTGTCTGTAACCACTTCCTCGGCAAGACTTCCTTTCTGTGCATGGGGTCTGAAACTTTCAAGCTTGCCTGCATCAATAAGGCCCCAGTCATAAAATCCCCCACTGAACTTCAGCCTGTCATATACCTTTAAGGCGTCAATAAAGTATTGCGGTTCCACAAGCAGGTAGTATTTCTGGGTGTGCAGGTATGCCTCAACCGCATTTCGCCAGCGCATATCCCTTATGTCGAGAAGATCGGCCAGTATATACACCGGGATATCCTTTTGGTACTTCCCGGCAAGTTCTTTACTGATCTCATCCCGCAGTGCGATAAGTTTCGGGTCATATGATTTTATACCCTTTTCCAGGTCGGCAAGGGTTCTTTCCAGTCTTTCTAGTTCGGACTCTATCCCGGCTTTCTTCCTGTCTGCTGAATACATAAGCAACGTGGACGATTTATTAAATCTGGTCAAATCTTCATTTATGCCGTTAAACTTATGGGCTGTCAGCGTGTCAATGCTTTCCTCATCAATGTCCAGAAGGCTTATGGCATGAGCCTGTGCCAATGCTGCGCATTTTTCTACATCCCGAATTTCATTGATAAACAAATCCTTTATTTCACTTTCGGGAAGGCGCTTAAGGTCTGAACAGCCTTTTGCAGCCTCTTTCCATTCATGGGCATATTTCCGAAGTTTCTGAACGGTCTCGTCAGCTTCGCCATTCAGCTTTTCTATCATTTGAGAAAGTTCTTTCTTCTGTGATTCCAGCTGCTTCATCTGAGTATAGATGTCTGACCTTTCTCTTGCAGCAATAAGCTCGTCCCTTTTTTTCCTTTCATTCACAAGCTTCACGGCAATATCTGCCTGTTTTTGGGAACAGGCGGCAATTTCTCTATCAAGCCTTCCTATCTCTTCATTAAGAGTCTTTTTTTCATCAAGTATAACCTGCAAACTTGCCCTGTCTATCAGGTAGCTCTGTATCTGCAGCCTTTGTTTTTCATCCAGGTATGACCTGTACATATCGGCAATGTTCTGAAGCGCTGATACGCGTTTTTCAAGGAGATCGGTCTCAAGCTCCATACGTTTGTACTGCCTTATGTTTTCCTGCATCAGTGATATATCCACCGGATTCTTAACATCGCACACATAGTCGGTGATAAATGTCTCAATCTCGGTGATGGGAGTGAATGAAACGGCCTTCTTGAAGAGGTCGAAGTACTTGTTTTTCAGACCGCCAAGCTTTCCTTTCAGAATCTCCTGGTACCCCCTGTCCGAATCGGGAAAATCGTATCTTCCCTTTTTGTAATGCTTATTTACATATGTCCTCAATTCCTTGTATGTCATCGGAACATTATTGACGATAAAGTGATTTTCCGGCAGTTCGGAATCCAGGATGAAAAACCGGTGCTCATCGGAACTGTCCTCATAGCATTCAAATACAATACCCAGGGTGAAGCTGGATTTTCTTACATCGTCATAAAACTCGCAGGCAATATAACTGGTAAAACGTCCTTCTCTCAGATATCTGAAACCTGCGTCACCGTCATCTCCGAGCTCGCCTCTCAAATACCCTTTCAGGCTCCTGGCGGATTTTTCGTTGGCGGCCTTATTGAAAAAACCCCTTCCGTTTGCGTCTCCAAGCATAATGACCTGTAACGCATCAATCATCGTTGTTTTGCCTGACGCATTCTTCCCTGTAAGAAAGTTGATTTTATCGAATTCTACAAGTTCATAACTGAAGAAATGCCAGTGTATCAAAAGAAGTTTTTTCAGCAGCTTCATGCCTCTTCGCCTTCCCCTCTTATGATTTCCGATACCGTTTCATTATCCTGGTTGTTCTCATCCTGAGTATTTTCGCCGTTTTCAACAAGATCATAAATCCTGCTTATTCTCTCATTGGATACCACAAAGAGCACTGAGGGCAGTATCAGGATTTTGGTATCCGCCTTTTCCCACGGGCCCGATATTTTCTGGATCAGGTTGTGATTTGACAAAAGCCTGAGAGAATCCGAAATGTCGTGATCCGAAGGTTTCTTTTTTATAAGGTTCAGATTGATCATTTTGTGTATTATCTGCCCTGTAGTAGTTATGACCTCGTTTCTTAAAGAAATGTGTTCCCGTTCTTCCTCGTATATCAGTCTGATTATATAAAGAAAGAAAGTGGTTAACCGGCTCAGCTTAAGCCTGTTGTATTCATATACGTTTTCTACTAAAATCACGCCATACTGGTTATCCTTGAGCAAATCCCAGCCCGAACAGAAAAAGTAACCGGAGAACAGTTCAAAATTCCTCTCAATAAACCTGTACTCCGGACTTATCTTCATCATCTCTTCCTTGCTGTCGTAATAGTCCCTTATTATGAACGTCTTCGACAGCAGCATGTTGGCAAGTCGTCTGAATTCTTCCTTTTCAGAGCTTGTCAGTTTCTCATAAGCTTCAGTCCACATTCGCTTTTTCTCTCCTTATAAACCTCATGCGCGGTATGGTATATCCGTCGCACCGGTCATATCCGTCTTCAAATTCCACCTGGTAGAAAACGCCTTTTTCACATTTTTTCAATGTCGCCAGAACGAGCATGACAAATTCATCATCGTCAGCAATTCTGATTTCAGAACTGTTCAGAACATGCTTGTTTCTCATCAGCTCTTTCATAAATGCCATTATCTTCTGATGGCTGTACTGTTTCCTGGCCTTTTTCAGAAAATCTTCAAACGCTTTACCGCCAATATTCTCGTCTGTTATCTCAAGGCCAAGAGGTTTTCCTTCTTTGCGTCCCATCCTGTTCGGTTTTACGTACAGCGACTTTTCATCTATATAGCACTGTTTGAACAGTTTTACATTGTCAGCCATTATTTCCGCCCATTTTTCCTGGTCTGCAGCAGCTGCAGAGAGGACGTCCACAAGCTTGCCTTTTATGCTCCTGTCAATAGTCAGAAGATAACGCATTTTTTCCAATGATGCCCGGGTGTAAGCCGTCCTCTTCCTGTCAATTTCAGCAAGCATTTCGTCAAGGCCTTCATAAATATCGCTTACTTCATTTATTCTGCGTATGATATCATCCATTGCATCATCCACCGTATTAAACTTGCCGCGCTGGACGGCCTGCACGGCCATTTTTTGTCTTATTCCCAAATCCGAAAGCCAGCCCGTCAGTATTTTCATTATCGGAATTTTGTACCGCGGAACCGAGTCCATAGTTTTCAGCGGATGGTATATGCGATCCATGATAAGTTCCTTGTACTCATCAAAGTGGCCCTTCAGGATATCATTTACGGTAAAGTAATCATTAAGGGCCTGATGATATCTTCTTATATTGTTATGCAGCGTCTTCAGTTCATCCACAAGCTTCAGGGTGTTCTCATGGGCTGTCAGCAAAGCATTGTACATGAAATCGTCTCTTTCTGCATCGGCTGTGCGCAGGGCGGAATAGGTGGAATAAACATATGAATTGTATTCGCGCACCGTATCATCCGTAAATGAATATAAAAGGTCCAGAAGTTTTATTGTATAATCGGGAAGAGTAATAATCTCCTCGAACGAATCCATCTGATACTCAACTTCAATCCATTTTGTAGCCATGAGCCTTCTGAGAATCAGATGCGCAGTGGCAGACTGTCCCTGCCCGCCTTTTACTTCTTCTTCAGCTTCTTCAAACTCCATTTTTTCCGCTTCCAAATCAAGATCCAATAATGCTTCATCAAGACTTGCAATGAGCATTGCCACAAGATCACTCTTGCTTATGGTCATATGCTGCTTGAATGCCTTGCGCAGGACAAACAAAGCTTCAGCATACAATGCCTTGTTTTTGGAAACCAGTATGGAAAAAAGATTGGGGGGCAGTCTGTCAAAAAGCTTCACTTATTGATTCCTTCCAAAATGTTCTTTTATTGCATTAATAGGCACAACCTTTTTCTTAATGATATTTAAGCATATAATAAATCATATTTCAACACTGCTATAATGAAGGCAATATTTATGTACACCCCAACAGGTAATCCATGATAGCAATTGTTTGATATGATGGGTTGCTTGAGCGGCGTTTGCGGTTTGAAAGAGGTGTGACTGATATTAACTGATTTACTGAATTACATTCAATCTGTCTACTCGACATGAAGAGGCAAAATACGCACAGGGGAACATATCGAGGATGAAGCAATGCCAGGAAACCCTTATTTCAAAAAGAACGGCAGAATTGCTCAGATCATGTTAAGCCCGGAAAAAACAACCATTGTAATATACTCTTAATCTGTTATATAATTATATAGTTATGTCGAAATATGCAGATTTTATTAACAAAATGAAAGGAGAGCGTGTTTTAAATGAGCATTTTGGCCCTCGTCATAATTGCATCTTTACTTACTTTGGGTTTTGCTGCCGTGAACTTTGTAAAAGTAAAAAAGATGAATGAAGGCACTGATAAAATGGTGGAAATTGCTTCGGCAATCCGTGTTGGTGCAAATGCGTTTATCAATTACGAGTATAAAATATTGCTAATCGTTGTAATATGTGTATTTGCAGCGCTTTTAATTCTTGTAAGCGTTTACACAGCGTTTGCATTTTTGATAGGTGCTGTTATGAGTGCTTCAGCCGGTTATGTGGGAATGAAAATTGCTACATATGCAAATGTCAGAGTTGCCAATGAAGCACGGGTAACCAAAAAACTTGGAAGCACGTTGAAAGTGGCTTTCAGGGGTGGCAGCGTTATGGGTCTTTGCGTAGGCGGGTTTGCGCTTCTTGGTCTTTTTCTCGTTTATATTATCTTCGGTATTGGTTTGAGAATGCTGGAACCCGAGAATGTAGTACTTGTTTCGAACTGGTTAGGGGTTGAATTTGTACCCTTTACCATGGTTCTTTCAGGATATGCGCTCGGATGTTCATTGATAGCCATGTTTAATCGTGTTGGCGGAGGTATTTATACCAAGGCTGCAGACATGGGTGCTGACCTGGTAGGAAAGGTTGAAGCGCACATTCCGGAAGACGATCCGAGAAATCCTGCCACAATAGCGGACAATGTCGGTGACAATGTCGGTGATGTTGCAGGTCTTGGCAGTGACTTGCTGGAAAGCTATGTCGGTGCAATAACTGCAGCAATTATCCTTGGCTTTCATCTGTTCCTTACAAGCCAGTACACCGGAGGGGAAATGACAAATGGGTTAATATCAGACAGCCTTTTGAGCAAACTCTTTTTATTCCCGGTTGTTTTTGCTGCAGGTGGACTTATTGCCTGTGTTATTGGGATAGCATCCCTTCTGCTCAAAAATCTTTCGGATAATCCGCACCGTGAACTGAATGGTTCGACATGGTTGTCTGCAGGTCTTACAATTGTGTTCGGATTCTTTATAACATATATTATGTTTAAAAGTGAGGATTTGTCCGGTGCCGGTTTTGCTGCGGGTTTTGCTTCTCCCTGGATAGCTTCCACGCTCGGTGTTGTAGCAGGAATTCTTGTAGGAATAATTGCTGAATATTATACATCATACGATTATAAACCTACACGTCATATTGCCTCAGCAAGCAGGGAAGGAGCGGCTCTTACAATTACCCAGGGACTTGGAATTGGCATGAAGAGTTGTATGGCTCCGTTGATTGTACTCGGTACTGCAATCGCTGCTTCCTACTTTATATCCGGAATGTACGGTGTGGCCATGGCTGCAGTAGGAATGCTGAGTTTCGTCAGCGCAATTGTTTCTGTTGACACTTATGGTCCAATATCAGACAATGCCGGCGGTATAGCTGAAATGAGCAAACTTGAACCTGAAGTGCGTGAAATTACCGATAAGCTTGACTCAGTCGGTAACACAACCGCTGCCATCGGAAAAGGCTTTGCAATCGGCTCTGCGGCACTTGCTGCATTGTCCCTCATGGTAAGTTACCTGTATTCGTATAATAATCCCTCCACCGAACTGATTTTTAACCTTATTGATCCGATGATTCTCGTTGGTGTTCTTTGCGGTGCCGCACTTCCGTTCATGTTCAGTGGTATGCTTATTGACGCTGTCACAAAAGCAGCAAGAAAAATGGTGGAAGAAGTTCGTCGTCAGTTCCGTACAATTCCCGGAATTCTGGATGGCACTGCAAAGCCGGATTATAAGACTTGTATAGAGATTAGCTCCCAGGGAGCACTGAGGGAAATGAAAATACCCTCGATGCTTGCCATAGTTGTTCCTGTAGTCTGTGGTTTCCTCTTTGGACCCGGATTTGTGGGCGGAATCCTGATTGGTTCGACTGTTTCGGCAGTAATGCTGGCTATTTTCACCGGTAATGCAGGCGGTGCATGGGACAATGCCAAAAAGTACATTGAAAGCGGTGCAATTGAAGGGCATAAAAAAGGTTCTCCTGCACACAGTGCGGCGGTAGTGGGAGACACAGTCGGGGATCCTCTTAAGGATACAGTAGGTCCTTCACTGGATATCTTTATCAAGATAATGTCGGTTGTGTCGCTTGTAGCCGTCAGCATATTCTCAAAATATAACCTGATTAATTTGCTGATTTCACTGTTTAATAAATGATAAAATGAGACAGTTATCTTGTCTTAAAAAAGAACATGATATAGCGGAATCATCCTAAAAATAATGAAAATGCCTGATTTTCAGTCGTTATTGCACTGAGAGTCAGGCATTTTATTCAATTTTTCGGAGTTCCAGAAACAAGCAAGAGGAATAGTCAGGAAGTAAAGAAGAATTGTCGATAAGACATATAAGCAGATAATAGGAATAAGCAGAAGAACGGTTGAAAGATGCGAGAAAAAGATGATTTGACACAGAACCGACTGTAGGGTATTTTCGGGGTGGCAAAAAAGGCAAAGAGATCGATATTGTGGTTGCGTATGCGAATTCAAGGAATATTCTCATAGAGGTTAGATATCGTGAAGATGCGCGAATTAACGATGACGATGCAATTGCCGAACTGAGTGATGATGGATCAGCAGCAATTATAGTAACCAGAAACAATTTTGGAGTACAGATTACCGGTTCAGGTAAGAAAATGCCTTCCGACGGAATGCTTGTAAAGCGTCCGATTCTAACATAAAGAGGTGAATCAAATTGATTACGATAAAAAACACACCAAATCTCACCGGTGTTACCATTAGCGGCGATTTTTACGATTTATATGATCTGGTTGAAGCCTTCCATGAGATTACTATTGATGAATATTCGGAGCATGCAAAAAAACATCGCCCATATATAGACATCTCAATACGTGTTCTTGGGCTTTGTTATGATATCAGGCATGCCTACCAGGGAGATCGGGAGGTTGAGCTTGTAGATAATCATATGATAGAGGAAAAAATGAAGTGGCACTCAGTTATAACGCCAAAAAGCAATGTTTACTATAGTTGCAATTGTCCATATCCTGAGATGTTTTTCGTGATGCTGGCTCTGAATGCGCTTGTAGAGCTACGGATTATGGATTGTGTGAAGACAAATGATGTATATAAAGGAGCAATGGACGGTAAGGTAGTCTGGGATGAAACTATTGCAACCATTCGGCTTTTTCAGGCTAAGTTTGCGGAATGTGTCAAAAACACTGTTCCGCGGGGTACTTTCACCAGATGGCAGAATTTGATGAACAGTGAGTATATGTTTATTAAAGATATTGCGGGACAATTTATTGATGTGTTGAACATCAGATACATAAATATGACTGTTGAACAACGCCTGAAAAATCTTTCCACATTTGCCAGGAGAATAGCGAAATTCAGATATGATGAAGAGCATAATGAGATAAAGAATATTGTTATGAAAGCTGCAAAAGAGTATAATTGTGATCCATGTGATATAAGGCTGAAAGAAATTGATTATCCTGAAGATTTCGAATGGTAGGTTACGCCGTTATCGGATGACTGGAGAAGCCGGGATAGAATGAATATTGATCATACTATTATGGCTTTACTCTTATTGTAACAATGAATAATTTATCGTTACAATAAAATGAAGCTTTTGGATTATTTTTGTTAAAGTTTGTTGCATAACTCCATTTGAAAAGCTATCTTGAATGATACAATAGTTATGAATACAATATGGTTAGAGTGAATAACATCTTAAGCTTGCAGTAAATTGAACGAAAGGGTAAAATAGGATATTAATCATTAAATCACGACAAAGGCTTTGTGCCAGGGATTAAAGAACGTGCGAACAGTGTTGAGTAATATTATCTTGCCAGGAATTTTTATAAGATTTATTGATGGGTGAAAAGAGTGAATAACAAAGAAATTCCCCAGGAAGCTTATAATGCACTGAAAATTATAAATGAACTGCTTAAGGATATGCTGGTTGGCGTATATTTATACGGATCAGCTGTAATGGGTGGCTTACGTAAGGATAGCGATGTAGATATTTTGGTGGTAACAAATCAGGATTTAAGTGAAGAAACCCGAAGAGTGCTTACAGACAGGCTGTTGATGATTTCCGGGAGAATAGGAAATTTAAAAGGCACAAGACCGCTTGAAGTTACGGTCGTAAATCTTAATAATATAGTTCCCTGGAATTTTCCTCCCAAACATGAATTTATGTACGGTGAGTGGCTAAGGGAACAGTTTGAAAAAGGAATAATCTCTAAACCAGCTTATAATCCTGATTTAGCAATTGTTTTAGCCAAATTAAGAAAAAACAGTATCAGTCTATATGGGCCAAAGGCAACAGAACTCCTTGAACCTATATCAATGGCAGATATCCGGAAAGCAATTAAAGAATCATTGCCCGGCTTGATAACTTGTATTAGAGGCGATGAACGCAATGTGATTTTAACTTTAGCAAGAATGCGGTTAACAGTTTCTACCGGTGAAATTGGTTCAAAAGATCTGGCAGCCGAATGGGCAATGCAAGAATTACCTGATAAGTATGCCATTATACTTGACAAAGCAAGGCTGGCTTATTTAGGTGAGTACGTTGACAAGTGGGAAGGAATGGAGGATGAGGTGGCTGACCTGGTTGATTATATGAAGAATGCAATAGAGACTTTACTAAATAACTAATGCCGACAGCCAAAGCGTAATAGAACGATTTTTATTGCTATAGCCCCGTTTTTATTTACATGGACGGGATTAATTTAACCTATATCAGAACCGTATAATTCAATACCGAATTTCTTCGGGATATGTGAAAAACGTTGTACATTTTTGAGTATTTGAATGTTTTACTGAAATAATTTATAATATCTTGCACTGACCTTTCATTTATTCCATCAAACCAGGAATTTAAAAAAATAACAATGAAAAAGGAGTTAATCTCATGGTTACAGAAACAGACAGATTAATTTTACGGGAAATGGCTGAGAATGATTTCGAGGATATGTATGCTGTTCTTGCAGATACTGATAATATGCAACATTATCCATATATATTTGATGAAAAACGAGTAAGAGAATGGATAAGAAAAAATATTGAAAGATACAAGGTTTTTGGTTTTGGATTGTGGGCTGTGGTTCTGAAAGAAACAGGCGAAGTGATCGGAGATTGTGGCCTTACAATGCAGATAATTAATGGACAGATAAAGCCTGAAATAGGATACCATATTCGAAAAGATTGTCAGAGGAGAGGATATGCCAGTGAGGCTGCTAAGGCTGTAAGAGACTGGACATTTATGAATACTCCTTTTAATATTATTTATTCCTATATGAAGCATACGAATGTCCCGTCATATAGAACAGCCATTGCTTATGGATGCCATCTTGTCGGTGAGTATGAAGATGAAAACAATGAAATCATTAAAGTTTATGCAATCAGCCGTACTGACTGGAAAGAAATAAAAAAACGGGAAACGCTATAATGGAAGGTGTGAGCCCGCGGTTGGATTCCATATTTCGGGTTTGCTCCTGAGAATTCTGCGTTGATTTTGTTTATTGTATCTGCCATAGGATTGCTTGCCTTACTGATTGTCGCGATAATAAGGAAAGTAAATGACAAAAAAGAAAGTGATGATTAAGGTGTTTTTAATAGCATGATTTTATCATCAATATACGGACAAGTATATCAAGTATATATCGGGGGTATTATTTTTATTATGGTAAATAGAAACATTGGTTTAGAGATATTGTTAGGGTGAAAGGGAATGGAGCGGCAGGAGCTTGAAACGTATTTTCGTTCATTGGACCGTTCATTTTTTGTTGAAAATGATATGAAAAAGTATGCAACTTTTGATGAGCCTTTGCCCATAGGCTTCGGGCAAACAATTTCACAGCCAAGTCTTGTATTGGAAATGACACGACTCCTGGCGCCGGAAAAGGATAGCAAGGTCCTGGAGATTGGGACGGGTTCAGGCTTCCAAAACTGGCTCCAAAGAGAGAATTTGTTTTAACCTGGTTTTAAGCGAGCCAGGAGTAGGCATTTTATGCGCGGGAAGAATAATTTATTTCAGTTGGATATAAATAGCTAAATATAATATGATGGTACATGGAGAGTTTCTCCATGTACCATTTTTATTAAGTAAATAGAAATATGAACCATGGGTGGATGCAGTTTTAGAAGACCAACCGTTATTTTCAATAACTAAAGGCTTTCTATGACTTTGTTCACTTCTTTCATGAATTCTTCCAGGGAATCTCCTTTGACGGTTATATCAGGTATTATTCCCTTTTCATTTATGTTTTCCTGTCTTACATTCCAGTAGTGATTTACCAGGAAAATCACAAAACCTGTTGTCTTGTCTTCGAAAAGTACTTGTCCTACACCTTTTCCAAAGGATTTCCTTCCAATGACGGTTACATTGTCAAGGTAGGTTTTGAGTCCTAAGGTCAACAGTTCAGAGCAGCTGGCTGAATACTCATCAATCAGGACAAAAATATGCTTAAACTCTATCAGCTCATCGTCAGAATAATAAGCATTTGAATAACCGTCTTTGTATATAAGATTGCATACAACAGAATCAGGGAGGAGGAAATCAAGTATGTCTGCTCCGCTGGCGGTATCTCCCCCGCTGTTCCCCCTAAGATCTATTACCAGGTATCTGTCTTTTGTATTTTCAAGGTTATCAATAACATCCAAAACATCGTTGGCTGTTTTCCTGGAAAAAGATGAAATTCTTATATAGTCTGTTGTTTCATTCACAGGTTTATTATTCAACCGTGTTTTCCTGCTGCAGAGCAATGTAGTATTTATAATAATCACCTGTCAGTATGAATGAAAACTGGTCATCATCTTTGCGGACAGAGTTAAAAAGCTCCTCAATATCTGGAACTGAAACAGAAGCTTTGCCTTTCAGGCTGTTTTTTATTGCCTCGTATTTATCATTGGATTTATAGTACATATAATTATCTTCTATAAACTCAGAGACTTGTTCTACAATGCTGGATTTCCGTTTATTTATGCTTGCCTTTAAGTTGCCGGCACCATTGTGACTTTCATTTATTTCCAGTGCCTTATCGGCATATGCCAGTGCGTTATTAAAATCTTCAAGATAATAATATTCCCAGCCGATGCTTACAAGAAGATCCGCATCGTTCTCTTTCATATTCAGGGCTTTTTTATAATACTCAATTGCCTTTTCCGAATTCATCAGAATGGAATATACATCACCTATGTACCATTGAATTAAATAATTATCCACTTTGCTTTCGTATTCCATGGCGAAATTCAGACAAGCGGTATAACGCTTGCTCCAATAAAGAGATATTATTTTACCGATAATGGCATCTTCATGTACCGGGTTTAAGTCAAGTGCCTTGGTGTAGCTTTCAATAGCCTCTTTATATTTGTAAGCATTTTTATATATATTGCCGGCAGCATAATATGCATCGGCATTCTGAGAATTATTGCCCAGCATTGCGTTAATGGTGTCAATGGCTTCATCGGTCTTTCCAAGATCAAATAAAGCTCCGGCCTTGATACCGTATGCAATATAATTCTCTTTATTGCAGTCTATTGCACGGTCAGCAAACTCTATCGACCTGTCATATTTCCCCTCATTTCTATAGAAAGAGGCTACGCTGCAAATTAAATCATAACTATCCGGATTTTCTTCAAGGGCTTTTGCATATAAATTTTCTGCTTCTTTGTATTCACCGACATAACTGTAATAATTACATAAACTTCTGATAACGAAAATGTCATTGGATGAAAGTTTATAGGCTTTGTCCAGGCATTCCTTCGCCTTTGCCATATTATTGCTGTTATAGAGATGGGATAGCCCAAGATAACACCATCCCTCGGGATCGATCCGCTTAATGGAAGTATATTTCTCAAATAAAGGAATTGCTTCATCATAACAGTAGTTATTATATTTGAGAACCCCAAGGCCGTGCAGGGCGTAAGCATTATTTTTATCAATATCAATGGCAGTCCGGTAAGCCTTTTCTCCTTCACTAATATTGCCAAGCGCACATAATGCATTTGCATAATTTGTATATTCTATCGAACTATTATCACCAAGTTTTAACCCTTCCTGGCTGTAATCCAGGGCTTCTTCATACTCTTCAAGGCAATAGCAGGCCCAGCTTAGATTATTCAGCAAGGTATCCCTGAGTTCAAGGTTTTTGCAGATTTCAAGCCCTTTCAGAAATTCCTCCTTGGCCTGTAAATACTCCCCTTTATCCATAAGAGAACAGCCTGATTCATTTAGGTATTCAGCATCTTCAGAATATGTACGCTCATTAATTTGCTCATTAAAAATTGGTGAATATTCCTGATCTACAGGAGTAATGGTTATTTGATAACTGATAAATACTCCGTAGATAATAACAATAAGAATATTTTTAAATGTACTGTGATAGCCATGTTCAACTATTAATCCATTTTTCCTGTCGAAAGGCAAACTTTTTGTCTCTACCAGCAATTTGAAATTAGCTGTAAGAGATATAATGGAAATAACGGGAATTCCCATAGCAAGTCCGGAGAACCATATCCAAAGACTTCTCATTAATGCCTGGGTAAAACCGGGCTTTTTGCCATTCTGATCTGTAACCGTAATGTTAAAAAGCCATTTTCCGGGTGTTTTACCCCAGGTGCACATTAAAAGACTTTCAACAGGGGCCTATATGAAAACGGCTGAAAAGTACAGAATATAGGACATGGCATCATCCGGCTTAAAATGAAACAGAACATCAGCCAGAAAAAATACCAGCGAAACGAAAATTATATAATCCAGGATTCTGGCAAAGAATCTTTCCCATGGCTTGATTTCAACAAATCGTTTGGCCTGGGGTTCTGGGCCTCCGTCAGAAAAATCTGAATACATTCCTACCATAACCTGACCTCGTTAACATAAAATAACTGTATATTTTATATTATCCAATTTTCCTTCCGGAATCAAGAGTCGCCATGGGGATAACAGAAGGTTCTCCCGTTGATGTTTACCCGATTTCTGAGGAAATGCCGTTCTATTTATAGGTTTACTTTTTTGTAATATTGATTGCTTTTAGATTATAAATGAGAGCATTTACCATAAAATACTCTTCAAAAGCTTAATTTGTCATGAAGCCATATTGTAATTTATGTGCAAAATTAAATAATTAGCCCGATCACATAATTTTTATATTATATCTGATTATTTTTATTGACGCTGAAATAAATCCTCTGCTATAGTGAAGTTGCAAAATGACACATCTGAAAGCGGAGATAATTATGAAAAGGAATCCGGTAAGATCAAAAAACAATATAAGTAATGTAAGCACAGTAACAAGTATTGGCAGAAAATTTCCGAAAATTGGATTATTAAATAATTACGTTAAGTATTGGCAGCTTGCAATAATGCTGCTGCCTGCAGTTGTATTCTATATAGTTTTCAAGTATATACCTATTTACGGTGTGATTATTGCATTTAAGGATTACCGTTTTAATCTTGGGATATTGGGCAGTCCCTGGGTAGGCTTTGATAACTTTATAGAACTATTCTCAGTACCGAGTTTCAGGGAAGTTCTGTCAAATACAATTATTATAAGTTCATATAAGCTACTTACCGGTTTTCCGGCGCCAATAATTTTCGCCATACTGTTAAATGAAATGCGCCTGCATCGATATAAGAAAGTTGTTCAGACTATAAGCTACCTGCCCCATTTCTTGTCATGGGTAATATTGGGAGGTATATTCTACCAGTTCCTGTCACCTTCAGATGGACCGGTGAACATAGTTTTAAAGCAACTTGGACTGAAACCCATATTCTTTTTGGCTGATGTGAGATGGTTCAGAACAATCCTGATACTAACTTCAATCTGGAAAGATTTCGGATGGTCATCTATAATATATTTAGCAGCACTGAGTAGAATTGACACTGAGTTATATGAAGCGGCACAAATCGACGGAGCAAACAGGTTTCAACGCATAATTCACATAACCCTTCCCGGATTGACTCCGGTAATTACAATAATGCTGATCTTTGCAACCGGAAAGCTGATTAATGATGATTTTGATCAAATATTTAATCTGTACAATCCGGCAGTATATAAAGTGGGAGACGTTTTAAGCACATATACATATCGCGTTGGGCTGGTTCAGATGCGCTATAGTTTTGCCACCGCGGTCGGACTCTTTAAAAATTTGATCTCGTTCATACTGGTTTTAGTCACCAATTCCATTACAAAACGGATAAATGAGTATGGTCTGTGGTAAACATAATCCGGGAGGGATAGAACGTATATGAAACGATTAAGCCGTACTACAGCGTTTGATATTATTAATTATATCTTTTTGGCTGTTGTCTGTCTTGTGATACTATATCCTTTCTTATATTTGGCTAAAATATCTTTCAGCAGTATGGACAGTTATAATATACCGTCACTAAGTATTATTCCCGATTCATTTGACCTGGGACCTATGGAAGAGTCTTTCGTAATGAGTATGTCATATTGGGGTTTAAAAATACAATTATCAGAACATTGCTCGGAACACCATTAACGTTGATTGCCACACTTCTTACTGCATACCCTTTATCCAAAAAATACTTCCCTAACCGGGTATTCTGGACAGGAGTGTTTGTTTTTACCATGTTCTTTGACGGAGGTTTGCTCCCAAACTACCTGCTGGTCAGGGGACTGGGTTTACTTGATAAGGTATGGGCACTTATTTTGCCCAAGTTAATCGTTACATATACCATGATAATCGTAAGGAATTATTTTATGAGTTTGCCCGATTCTTTGGAGGAATCGGCAAAAATAGACGGTGCTAATGATTTTTACATACTCTTCAAAATTATAATACCGCTCTCGGCACCAATCATTGCTACAGTATCATTATGGACCATAGTAGACAACTGGAACGCCTGGTTTGACAGCCTGATATATATGAGAGATATAAAAAAACATGTGCTTCAGGTAGTACTACGCAGGATAGTACTTGAGAACAGTTCGCAAGTGATGGAACTCGTGGGAACGGTTTCCGATGAAGCACCTACTAATCCTGAGAATATCAAGGCAGCAGTGGTTATGGTGACAACAATACCTATTATCGTTGTATACCCTTTTTTACAAAAGTATTTTGTTAAGGGAATTCTTGTCGGTTCTCTCAAAGGATAGCTTCCCGGACATAAGATGAGAAATCATCTGTGTTATAAATCAATTATTTTGGAAGGAGGAATTCTATCATGTTAAGGAAAAGGTGGTTGGGAATGTGTGCTGTCACATTAGTTTTGGTGTTGATCGCCACATTCTTTGCCGGATGCCAGGGCAATAATGCTGTCAATAATACCTGGAAACCTGCTGATAAGACTGATAATGCTAATTCGGAAACTAAAGAAACCCAGCCTGAGGATATTTATTCAGCATACCGCCCTAAAAAGTATAAAGTGTACGTAATAAGGAAAGCCAACTGGCTGCCGGGACCTGTAGACAATGAAAATGGTGAAATGATCAAGTATTATGAAGAAAAACTAAATGCAAGAGTAATAGCTGAGAATTATGATGCATCAAGGTATAACGAACTATTAAGCCTTAAGATAGCATCCGGAGAGACTCCTGATATTTTCCAGGTAAGAAGCTTTGCGGATTTCCGGACATTTTTTGATAACCAGGTATTGCTCGGGTTTAGCGAAGATCTGTTTAAACAGCTGGCACCACATATTTATGACATTTTCATGAATGAATCCCCTAATGCGTTTGATTATACCAGGCTTGACGGCACTAATTTATATGGAGTTGCAGGAATAAGATTTCATAATCAGTTTGCTTATCCTGTAGTCTGGAGAAAAGACTGGCTTGAAAATGTAGGAATCAGCAAAATTCCTGATACTTTGGAAGAACTTGAAGAAGCATTATACAGGTTTGTCCGCAATGATCCGGATAAAAACGGGAAAAATGATACTTATGGATTGTCCACATGGGGAATGAATGCCATCTTTGCAGCATTCGGTTACAGTCCTGAGCCTCTGGGTCCCGGGATGAACTGGACAATCAGGGATGGAAAAATAGTGTATAGCGGTGTTCAACCAGAGATGAAGGAAGCTCTTAAGCTTCTGAATAAATGGTACGCTGACGGTATTATAGATCCTGAGTTTATTACAGGTGAGAATAAGGGCGGAGATGGAAGACTGAGCCATTCATTTATCAATAATAAAGTAGGCTTTACTTCAGGACAGGAATATTTCGTATGGTCTCCGGTAGAACCAATTGGAATTAATGTAACTGAGTTTTACAAAGCCAATCCTGACGCGCCGGAAGATGCCATTGCTGTTACATTGCCACCTGTAGGCATGAACGGCCGTAGGCTGAATCATCAGTGGCCTGTGATAACAACCAGCATCTATGCATTCTCTAAGGATTTGGAAAAAGAACCCGATAAGTTTGGTAAGATACTTGAGGTTTTCGATTATACTCTTTCAAGTTATGAAAACTATCTGACATCATGGTATGGAATAAAAGGGAAACACTGGGATGTTGTAGACGGAGTGCCAACTCCTGTCGGAGCATATACAGACCTGGGAGAAAGGACAAAAATCGGAGCATATACACATATGGGCTTCATTGAGCCGGCTGTTTATTGGGGAGAAATGTATAAGGAGCGTACCGATTGGGCTCATGATTTGGGATTAAGTACACAAGTACAAGGGTTAAGAAATGAACTGTTGACTGCATTGCCATCAGCAAGCAAATATGAGGCCGAACTGGTTAAGATGTGCCAGGAAGCATATATTTCAATTATTACCAATGATAAACCTGTTGACTATTTTGATGAGTTTGTAGACAACTGGAAGAACGCAGGAGGAAATAAGCTTACAGAAGAGGCAAACATATGGTATTCTAGTATTAAATAAATTATGTACCCTGCATGGGACTGTATAGTTTCAGTCCCATGCTTGCATCTTTTTTACGAAGAGGGGTATGGCATATGAAGCTTCCGGCAGGTAATCGAATTGTTTTGCGTCGACTGGTTTTTTCGTATTTCTTATTGGTGATCATTGTCACTTCCATTGTAGGAAGTGTTTCCTATACATATTTCTCTTCTGCTTTCAATGAAGAAATTGAACATACAAATTCAATACTGCTGAACCACTATAAAATGATGATCGACAATGTATTGAATAAAGCAGAAAGGTTATCAATTACGTTATCTGTTAAATCATTGAATTCAGGGAATCTGGATTTCTTTTTTGATAAACCTGTAAAAGGGAATAATTCAAAAATAATGGATATATATAAGTATCTTCTGAATACGATATCAAATAACTATGAAATAGTTGATTCTATTGAAATTTATTACAAGGATTGCGGTATGATTATCTCGTCCCTGACAGGAGTCACTTTTCTGGAGCCGGAATCCGAGCAGGCAAGAGTATATGATGATCTTACAAAGCGTTTCAATACAACCGGCAAAAATGTAATATGGGTTGGAGAGGCTGAGCCGTTGAACCATGCTATTGGGGGAAATAGATACAGGTATACGCTGATCAGGGCTTATCCCAATAAAATAAGCGACAGGAATACAAAAGGGCTTTTCATCATTAATATCAAACAGGACGCTCTTAACCGCATCATAGAAGGTTCGAGTGTTGAGCACGGAGGGCTAATGATTCTGAATGAGTCCGGAGGCATAGTGTGCAGCAACATGGAAAACACACAGGAATACCTGGAAAGCGGACTGGTAAAAGATGTTATGAGAACCACGAATAATCCCGTTAATGAAATACGGGACATTAACGGCAGAAAAGTGATGGTTTCCTATTTAACCATCAGCAATGAATGGCAGCTGGTGTATACAATGCCAATCCACCTTTTTTATAATAAAACCATGATAATCAAGAGAACTATAGCTGTAATTTGCTTTGTAACAATTATCATAGGTTTGGTTATATCAAAATTTTTCACAACACGAATCTACGATCCAATAAAAGCTTTGGTAAAGAAAATATTTGAGAGCGACAAAAAATATTCATTATATCATAAAGATGAATACAAGATTATTGCTTCTGCATTTGATGAACTATCTACAAAGGTTGAAAAGATACAGAAAACCATAGAGATTAACAAGCCGCTGATTCGCCATAATCTGGTAAGCGCTCTGCTGAAGGGTCAAATTAATTCGCCTGATGAATTTAATGCACTTCTGAGCCTGGCCGGATGCACAATGGCACACAAAAATTTCAGGGTTTTATTGATACATATTGACAGTGATACCTTGAAAGATAAGGATATTAACAACAAGGAGTATATCAGGTATTCAATCCTGCAGTTTGTTGATTCTTTATCAGATGATGATAATACATTCGTTTCTGCATTTTTGTCACAATGCGAGCTTGCTGTAATAGCAAATACACAGAACGATTACACTTATTTTGAGAATCTTGCAAAAGTAATTGTACGGTGCTTTGACGTAAACATGAAGTTGAATGCCCGAATATGTATTGGCAAGACAGTTTCCAGTCCGATGGAGCTGAAGCAATCTTATTTGGATGCTGTTACCCTGCTCAGGGAAGCATTTTTCCTGGTACGAAGGAGGGTATTTGCCGAAGAATTGTTGATAAAAGACAGAGAAAACCAGCTTCCTGATGATATCAAACAGGCCTTTTCAACCGGGCTTAAGAATCAGGACATTGCCAAGCTGGAGGCATCTGTAACAGGTTATGTCGAAACCGTTCAATCAGGCAAATATACTTATGAGGCAAGCTGGGAGATGATGCTGCAATTAACCGGAGAATTGAAGAAGTATATTAAAAGCAATGAATACCCCATAGAGGGCTTAATGGAAGATGATGTCCAGGATATTGTATCTTCAATGACCGATGTCCTGCAATTTCAAAGATGGATACTGGAAACAGTGAAAAAAGTCGTTTCTTTTGTCCAGGAATTTGAGATGAATAAAAACGTATTGATAATAAAGGAAGCCCAAAATTATATACTTGACCATCTTAACACATCTTTTTCGCTGTCGGATGTGGCAGAACATATAGGTTGGAGTCCTCACCATTTCAGTAAAATGTTCAAGCAGGTGACAGGTCAAAGTTTTGTAGACTATGTGACACAGGAAAGGATAAAAAAAGCAAAGGAGATTCTGTTGCAAAGAAAAGACCTTACTGTTGTAGAAATTGCTGAAGAGGTTGGGTTCAACAGTTCAGCATACTTTATAAACAAATTCAAATCAATTTGCAAAATGACCCCGAACAATTACAGGCTGACCCACAGGGTGCTTGATTTAGCAAACAAGTAACGGGTTTAAGGACAGGAGGAGTATATTTATGCCGGGATTAGGAAATTGGAGAACTATATATTCACTTGAATTTCTTCAGCTTAAAGAAGAAGGTTATCCTGTTGAGGATTTTTTGAATGAAGAACACGGGCAGTATTTACCTGTTCGGGATACAATTTCAGTTAAAAATGAAAATGATAATATACCTGAAAAAGAATGGGAAAGAGCATACAATACATTGTGTAAAGTGCGTGAAAAAGGAATTGCGAAAGATTTTCCGTATTGCGAACCCAATGATTACAATGAAATAATTGCATGTGCAAAGCAGGTTCCCGAGCTCAGACCTCTGGACGATAAAAGATACATGGAGAAATTAAGGGGAGCATGGTTTGGAAGATGCGCAGGTGTGGTTCTTGGGAAACCGTTTGAATCCAATCTTAACCGGTTGTTTATTAAGGAATATCTTGAAAGTCTGGACGCATACCCGCTTAACGATTATGTACCCGAGTATTCAGAAAAGCTGGATATACGCCTCAGATGCCCCGGATCTACAAAGAGAAAGATTGCTTTTGTGGAAGATGATGACGATACCAGGTATACGGTTTTGGCTCTTCTCCTGGCAGAAAGCAAGGGACTGGATTTTACCAAGTACGATATTTGCCAGAATGTACTTCAGAATGTTCCTTATACAGAGCTTTGGTCTGCAATGAAGCAGACAATCTATAATTTTATAAATATGACCGACGATAGACCATACGAAGAGCAGATAGATGAGTTCACAACAAAAATAAATCCCATGCGGGAAGGCATTAACGGGACTATTCGTGCTGATTTTTGGGGATACATCTCCCCTGCAAACCCAAGAAGGGCAGCCAGGATTGCACATAAGGAAGCATCACTGAACATGGTCAAGAATGGATTATATGGTGCGATGTTTGCTGCAGCATGTATAAGCGGTGCTTTGAGCAAAAATCCTTCAATTGACACCATAATTGATTGCGGAATTTCAGTAATCCCCTCAAAATCGAGGTTGGCAAAGGTTATCGAAGAAGTTCGCGCATGGTATCAAAAAGATAAGGACTGGACAAAAACATGTGACAGAATATATGAAAAATACGGTCACCTGCCCTTTGCAGGCGGACTGAATAATTTAGCCATCATTGTTCTTTCACTGCTTCATGGCGAACTGGATTTTACAAAATCAATAACAACGGCAGTTATGTGTGGTATGGATACAGACTGCAATGCTGGAACAGTCGGGAGTATTGTCGGGGCTGCGATTGGTTATGAGAACATAGAGCCCAAATGGATTACACCGTTCAATGATACCATAAAAACCTGTGCTTCAAAGTTTACTCAGGGAAGTATTTCCGAGCTGGTGGAACGAACCTTTAGGGTTTATCAAAATGTAAAGGGGGTAGAGATCTAAGAAGATTTTCAGTATAACAACCTTCATTATTGAATGCATAATCATGATTGCTGTATTCGGCACTTTGGTGTTTGGAATGCTGCTGAATAAATCCCGTCAGTTTTATCAGCGATTATCCACTTGAGATACAGGAAGAATACTACCGTTCACAGCGCAAAGAAAGAGTCAAAAAGAAAATGTCAAGAGAGTGCGCCTTCCGGGGACAGAGCACATGGACAAGGAGTATCGACAGAAACTGTTCCATGTGAAGGCTATGCTCCCCATGGTGCCGATATTTTTCATAGGCGGTGTGATCAGTGCATTAATCATGGTTTGGATCTGGTAAGAAAATCTCAGTTTGCTGTAAAATTGATTCAATTTATGTCATACAAACTCACGCCGACCAACCCCTTGATTTGTGTCCGAGGGAACATATCAAGGGTGTTTTTATTAGCCCGAAAATATAATTGTAAATTATGGTTTTTTCATATAAAATGGAGAGAAAATTATATGCTGAGCCGGTCCTGCGTATGTTAAGAAAAACACGAATAATTCACTTGGACAAGCAGTCTTAATTTTGTAAAATATTGTGAAGGGCGATGGATTAAATATAGACTTAAATTCGATGAGGTGACAAATGATTGGATTAGGGACAATAATTAATACGGCAGGCATAGTCATTGGTGGTTTGTCGGGAATGTTTTTCGGGAGACTGTTAAAGGATCGTCATCAGGAGTCTTTGAAAATGGCATGCGGAATCAGTGTTCTGTTTATAGGGATTGCCGGTGCCATGGAAGGAATGCTTACCATCAATAACGGAGTTATCATCAGCAGTCGGGCGATGCTCGTAACTCTCTGTCTTGCGCTTGGTATGCTGATAGGTGAAATCATTGATATTGAGCATTTATTTGAGAAATTTGGTGAATGGCTCAAGATTAAAACCGGAAATTCAAAAGACAGTCAGTTTGTAAATGCCTTTGTGACAGCGTCATTTACTGTCTGCATCGGAGCCATGGCGATTGTCGGCGCTATTCAGGATGGAATAACCGGCAACTGGTCGATACTTGCAACTAAATCATTACTTGACTTCATTATCATTATGGTGATGACCTGTTCCCTTGGTAAAGGATGTATTTTTTCAGCCATCCCTGTTTTAGTATTCGAAGGACTGATAACAGTTTCTGCATCATTGCTGAAACCTGTAATGACAGATTTGGCTATGGATTACCTTTCGCTTGTCGGCTCTGTTCTGATATTCTGCGTTGGGCTGAACCTTGTATGGGGCAAAAAAGTGAAGGTTGCCAATATGCTTCCGGCAATTATACTTGCTGTAATTGCTGCTTTTCTGCCGGTTTGAGCAGGTTTCAAGGCAGGGGTTGTCCCCCGTAAAACGAGCCGGTGCCGGCAAAGGCGTTTCGAAGTCTTTAATAGATTTTGCTAAAAAGGACTGCAAGAGCAGGAAAAGCTTTTTTGTCGCAGCTTTATTGCTATTCATAATTTTGCAGCATTACATATATATTCTTATGTGTTGATTTAAATAGTTATGAAAGCCTGGATTGAGCAAGCTATCTTTCTGCTGCATCCAAAGATAAAGGAGATAAAATTGTTAATCGCATGATAGACAGAATGATTAATGAATGCTATGATTTTCTGAATAGTGTTTTATGTTAATCTTTTTTAGTAAAATGTCTGAATTATAGATGAAAAATGAATGGAAGAAATTAATATGACCATATTTGAAAAGATCAAGCAGGAAATAATGGCTGACCCTATGAATGAGCCATATACAAGAAAGGGAATTTTACCTTTATTCAAAGCGTCGGAAAATGCCCGGATTGCAATAGTTGGGCAGGCACCGGGACGCAAAGCAGAAAAAACCCAGTTGTTCTGGAATGATTTGAGTGGAGACCGTCTGCGGGAATGGATGGGGCTATCACAGGAAGAATTCTATGAGACTGACCGTATTGCTAATTTACCCATGGATTTTTATTACCCTGGTAAAGCTAAACATGGGGATTTGCAGCCACGAAAAGGGTTCGCGGAAAAATGGCATCCGGTGTTATTGGAAAATATGCCGAATATAGAGACGATAATTCTTATTGGAAATCATGCCCAAAGATACTATCTGGGCAAAAGAAGGGAGAAAAACCTGACTGAAACAGTAAGAAATTATAAAAATTACCTGCCCGAATACCTGCCATTGGTTCACCCTTCACCATTAAACATCGGGTGGTTTAAACAAAACCCATGGTTTGAAAGTGAAGTTTTGTCGGTTTTGAAAGAAATAGTGAGAAATTCACTTTCTTTCGCTCGAGTAAAATTACTGTAGGGAATTACATGGAAATGAATTCCAAATAAATTGAAAAGAAGATGACATCCTGTTAAAATATAAAACCTAATCAAATAACAACAAAGGATGGCATCTTCTATGTATAACAGTATACAACATTTTATTGAATTTGGCACGAAAAAAATTGAAAA
>Ga0134091_1000664_pt1 | contig 30749 bp, 31 predicted proteins | sample 2_5taG_FD_94451 | JGI IMG/M metagenome (GOLD analysis project Ga0134091, IMG submission 94451) | Switchgrass degrading microbial communities from high solid loading bioreactors in New Hampshire, USA - 2_5_20_6_A2 metaG | ecosystem: Engineered > Bioreactor > Semi-continuous > Anaerobic >...
CAACTTCGCGTTGTTGCGGGCTTCGTACTTGGTGGTGCTTTCCTTCCAGACAAAGCTGTATTTGTTGGCGTTGGCTTCTATCTTCGTTCCATCTACAAAAAGATGCTCGTACTTTATCTCGCCGATTTCCTTTAGCCCTTCAACCATCTGAAAAAACAGTTCCTCCGCACACTGGGGCAGCCTCTTGCTCCTGAATCTTGCTATCTCATGGTGATTCGGCGCAGAAGCTCCGTTGAGCAGCCAGATGAAGTTTATATCCCTTCTGCAGGCCGATGCGATATCCCGTGATGAATAGATGTTTTCCATATTCGCGTAAAGCAGTATCTTAAGCATTGTTGACGGTGCTGTCGCAGGCTTCCGACCGAGTTCGCTGTATGCCCTCATTAACGGGGTCAGATCCATCTCCTCCACTATTTGGTCTAAGAGCCGAACACTGTCATCTGCGGGTATTACTTTTTCTGCGAAGATCTCGTCAATTTTCAGTTGCACAACCCGGTTTATTGTGCGATAATTATTACCGGTAATTTTGCATTTCACAAATTCATTTTACCAAAAGAAAGAAGCCTTGGCGACTGCTTACAGTTCCAAGGCTTCTTCCTTTTTCAGGGCTCTATTTTGCTACAGCCCCTATTTTATGCGGTGATATCCGGGGCCTAAGCCCTTTCAAGATCCGGAGCATACGATTTTACAATTGCCGCCACTTCTTCCCGGCATCTTGCCTGTTGCACCGCGGTAATGTCACATTGTACCTGATTATAATTCTCTACAAGATCAGGATCTTCATTGCCGGCTTTGATCTTCATTTTAAGAATATCTTTTTTCGTATCCAGTAATTTGAGTAGGCGCTGCTGCTCCGGCATTTTGTTTTGTGCTTCGATAACGCGGTCCATATGCTCAATTATTTTATTGGCCGTATTAGATATACGGCTGAATGAATCGATCAGCAGGTCCTCTGATTTTTCTTCTCCCCAATTTTTCAGATAGGCGAATGAGTAATCAGAAGTATCATAGCCATAATACTGAGATACGATATAAGCGACTGATTCCGCTTCAATTTCTTCTACCTGACGGCTCGTATTGTCGGTATCATCACTGTGTAGAATGGAGTGAGCTGTTTCGTGGATCAGCGTCTTAAGATCCTGTAACTCTCCATTTCGGGAGTTGAGCACAATATTCTTATTATCTAAGTTGAAATAGCCTTTTGCCCCCAACAATCCTAAATCATCATAAGATACACTGGTTACATCAGGTGATATATTCTTTACTTCCGGCCACAAACGGTATAAGAGGTTAGCATCACTCTTAAGATTATTTACCATTAGCTTTGGTAAATCATCTTCGGTTGCTGTGGTTTGTGAAATGTCAAAAACATAGCCGATCTTATATTTCATTACTGTTTTTATTTCTATTTGGCCGCTGTCGATCAACTCCCTTTCCCTTTGTGTGGCCTGTGATAATTTTTTTATTCTCTTGCTACCGTCTGCGTCTGTAACCTCAAAATAAGAGACCGGAGCCGGTACAAAGATTGAAAGTCCTTTTTCACCCTTTTTGACCGGAAATCCGAGATCGTGCCAGTGACGGAAGGATCCGACCAATGACGCTTTTGGGTTTTGGAACAGAATTAAAAGGATGTTACCGAGGGAGTAATTATGAAATCTTGATTTGAAATCCAAGAGTTGTTTAAACTGCTCCGGATCTACGGTATACTTTTTTACCCCTTCTTTGAGCATATTGAAAAGCTCATTTGTTTTTGATTCTCGATCATTCTCTATCTCCGGCTCCCCGGGAGCCGCCTTTACATTTAAGGATTGTGAAAGCACTGATTCTATCTGTTCATGTGTTACCTGTGTTTTGAATATAAAGCCTTTTTTGAATTTTGAGTAGACACCACCAAGCTCTTTGATCGCGTTGCTCACAGCGGAAAACTCGTCACGGCCTAGGAGTTTATTAAACTTCAAAACATAGAGCATTGATCCGTCCCGGGTATCCTTATCCTCTATTAATGAGTATTTTATTTGCACGTCCTCTGCAGATGCATTAAGCGCAGATTCTACAGCATCATAGAGATCGTAAATATTATCTGACAGAAGATATCCGTTCACACTGTTGTCAAATACGCCGCCTATACCTTCAATAGCATCACTAAGGCGCTTGCTTAAATTTTCTTCAACTGACGGTAATACAGTGACAATATTTACAACTTTGTTAGAAAGAGGCACGACCCGAGTACTGATCGTTATGTAATCATCAAGATTAATTACGGCTTTTTTATCCACACCTTATCCCTCTCTTTCTTATTCTAGATCTTCATGAAATCATCCAGATCGATTGGATCACCCACATCAATCGATTCGTACAGAGCTTCCGGCAATAGAATTGTTTCGACTACACCGGATACTGTTTTTACAGTAATACTGCCGTCTTTCTTCTCAATCACTAGTGCGAGCTTCATAAACTTCACCCCCCTTGTTTCCGTATTTTCTTTCCTTTTCTTTTAATCTCTAACTTGATAATAAGGATTAAGATACTCTCCATGCCTTATAACCTCAAAATGTAAGTGTGGCCCGGTGCTGCGGCCTGTGCTGCCTACTGCAGCAATAACATCACCTTTTGAAACCGTTTGCCCGGCCGAAACATATATCTCTTTACAATGAGCGTATAACGTCACGGTGTCACCGCCGTGGTAAATGGCCAAGTGTTTACCATAGCTCTTATTACCGAGATCCTTCACAAAGAGCACAATACCATCCTGCGCGGCGTATATGTCAGAGCCGGCAGCAATTGCAATATCCATGCCGGTATGAAATTCAGATCCTCGCCCGGGATCCGTCACATATTGCCGGTACCCATAATGAGAAGATATATGAAGCTGTGATTTACTGCAGTTTACCGGTACGATCAAATCCGTACTTGTATCCGGAATTACATCACGATATGTAGCAATATAATTATTTATTTCCTGCAGCGTACTTGAAGAAACATCATAAGGAACGCTGGATAAAGAAAGCGTATTATCATAGATCAGTTTTGCAAGCTCTATTTCTTCATCAGAAAAGCCTAAGCTATTAAGAACATCGTCAAAAGAAATGAAATTGACCGTGATTATAAGCTCGAACTCTGTTACTGTATCTATTACTTCCTCGGGATCTTCTTCATCATAGATTGGTATGTTGTGCTCAACTGTACTGGTAGAGAGTGATATATATTGTTTCGCCAATTCAAATATTTCCTGCTCATTGGAGCGAGTGAAATCCTGCTCATAACGAGTAGCATCAATAGCCATAAGAGCTATTGAATCAATCGACCCGGTATTGTCTATTACAGTTAATATATCGTGAGATATCGTTTCTGCAGTACGCGTTACTAAACCGTCAATATAGGTCTTTATTTTACTGTCAACGGCATAGTACATTTCCTGCATATCTCTTATTTCAGTATCATTTGCATTTGCGAGCAGCAAGAAAGGAGCGGAAACAAGCGTACATAAAAATCCGACAATCAGTACCGGGATCAATATAAGAGCAAAAAGAGCTTTTTTCGCATTTTCTTTATCAATTGATAATGCAGATAAAATAACACGGATAATAGAAGTAGCCTGCATCTAATCACCCCTGCTTAATCAGTTGCCGCCGCCGCTTCCAAACAATTCAAGCTCGTAATCCGGAATATCAATGATCGTGTAATGTCGGTCCGAACCAACAATAAATAGTCCTTCACCGCGCCGCTTTTTGGAAAGCATATCATACTCTGATTCAGTCAGATTGAATAGATCCGTAATTTCTTCAAGTGCTTTACCATCCATACCCATAATGAGCTTATAACAGGCATTATCAAGCAAGGCTTGTCCGAAGCGTATAACTTCCGGATACAGGAAATCGCCGGCTGATTGAGATATAACAAGCAAGCCGGCATTGTATTTCCGGCATCTTTTGGCCACGTTTCGCAAGAATTGTATTGACTGAGGTACTTCCGGATCGACAAGCAAATATGCTTCGTCCACGCCCAGCAATATCTTTTCTTCTCTATTGAGAGAGAGTATATCCCAACACCAAGTAAGCACGTTATAATATTGCGTCCTTCTCAAATGTTCATCAGCTTCATTTAGGTCAAAGGTATCAAGTACGATAAAATCGGAATTTGCAGTAAGTGTGGAGTGGCCATTCCAAAGTATGGCATCAGCACCAACGGCCGTACTCCGTAACATAGAATGGAGCCGGTTCATAGCTTCTTTGCGGTTTGGATCCTGCTCTTGTTTCTCCTGCTCTTTAATCAAATTGTACAGGTCGGAAAGTATAGGATAATCTGTATTTTTGAGCTTTGATATATCGGTATCCCATGTGATTCCAAACTGAGCATATAACATCTCGATTATTTCATCTAATACCGCAAGTTCCATATCTGAAAGATTCCGCATGTACAGCTTGAAAAAGGTCCGCAGCGATTGAAAATGTCTTGCCAATGTAAGTCCATCTTCGGAAGGATCATCCAGATCATCACTATCAGAAGGTATAGATTTGATTTGGAGCGGATTTATCATACCTGTTTGTTTACTGCCGCCGCCAACGTTGATCCACTGGCCACCAACAGCATTACATAGGTCTTTGTATTCTCGTTCCGGATCTATAATTATTATTTTAGTACCAAGCGCGTATTCGTTAAGAAATATGTGCTTAATAGTGGCGGATTTACCAACCCCGGATGTGCCAAGAACAGTCCAGTTTGAGTTAGTTCTGCTTTGGCCGCGTTTCCATGTATCAATCAGCACAAGGCCCCCGGTTAAGTCGCGGCCCATAATAAAGCCTATACCGTCATTTATCCCGGATACATTGAAAGGATAGGCAGCAGCGACTGTAGATGCCGGCATATTTCGGCCGGCTATATCCAATATGGCAGGATCCAAATATGCAATTGGAGCAACGGACTTCAAACCTTGCTCCTGCAGATATAAGCAATTCCTGCCGCGCATTTTAGCGCCGGCAAGAACAGCTTCCACTTTACCTGTTCTTGTTCTCAATTCATCCTCGTTGTAAGCGTACACCATGATAACGACAGACAGATAGAATAGGTTTTCCTGCTCTCTGTCTATCTTAGCAAGCAAGGTTTCTGCGTCCTTCTGCTGCTGTTCCCAACGCTGTATCATAAGTGCGTTACCGCCGCTCTGGATCCGGGTCCTCAATTCTGTAATTGATTTATTTATTCTTGAGAGCAGCTTTGTAGGATCAGCATATGTAAGGTGCATTGAAAGTACGACACCCTCTATATTTGCCACACGCGAAAGCCACCCGGCATTTACCTGTGAAGGGTATGCTATAATAGCAATTACGTTTGTAAGGTAATCACCATACTGAATTGACTTCCGGTTAAACTCAATTGCCATTGGAGTAATGGCATCAAGTATATCTTGATTTATGTTAAAAGTCACTTTTTCGGACATAATCTATCCTCCATACACCGTACTGCCAACCATATTATAGCCGTATGTATCTTCAAAAGGCTGCTGCTCGGGGAACGAAAACAACGTGAATAGATCAAGCAGCTCACTTTCGGTGCATATCTTTGCTTCAAGCCCGGCATCATTTAATTTGCGCCGGAGTGATTCAGCACGCTCCCTTAATTCCATTTCTCCGCGCTTAGTATACTTATCCGTAATCAAAACATAGAAACGTCTTTCTGTGATTTGGCCCGACATGGCGATCCTGTGAGCATGATTTATGCACTTTCTTAATATTTCTTTGCGCTTTTTATCTATAGTCTGCCTGTACATATCTTCCTGCCATTCCAAATAACCCCTCAAATCTACCGGCCGGCCGATACAGAGTATCTGCAGATCCTTTTTCTCTGAGTTAAGGCACTCAGTAAAAAGTTCTATCTTAATATTCTTTTCTCTGGAAGTAAGCAACTCCAAAGACAAGGGGGCAACCCTCAAAACCATTACAATATTACCGTCTTTTCTATATACTAAATTATTACGGATATCAGCGACAGGAAACCAATCCTGCGCTCTTGCCGTCCTATCTTCCTTTACTGATTTCTTATTAGCCATCTATTCTTCCCTTCCCCCATAGAGATATCTTTTTTGACGCTTTGAAAAAGCACGAATAGCAGATAGGCTTTGTGCAAGACACTGGCCGTCTGCAGAACGATAAAACAAAGATCCGACAAAGAAAGTTGGGGTTACAACGATAATAACACTTTCCATAAAGCCGGCACCAAATTGTGAGGCAATATACCTGATTAAAAGAGAAATAAGGAAAGTGCTTATTATGTAGATGCTTTCTTTTACTCCAATTCCGGATATAAATTCAAAACGTGTCGATACATTGACCGGTATAAGATATTTCCTTTCATCCATAAAAGATCACCTAAAATATAGTGAATAAGAAGGATATTAGAAACGGTACGATCAAGGATAGAGCAAATACTATTATCACAATCCGGAGTTTTGATTTTGCTTCTGCAGCTTGAATTTCGCTGTCAGATGTGATCCATCGGATTATATAATAAAGGGCAAATGCAATTGTAAAAGCGCGTATGATCCATATAAGCCATGTTTGCCATGAAGAAACGGATCCAATTGCTTTACTATGCTCAAGATAAAATGACATGACATTACACCATCTTTTAAGCGGACATTATATGCGGCGAATTACATAAGAGGTGATTGTGCGCGCTGCTGCTCCTACACTTGATCCTAAACCGGAGCTGTAAGTGATTTCTTTCAGCAGCTTCGGGCTTTTAAAAGTGATCCAAGCAAAAGCTATGCCCGGCAGTAATGATCCTGCAGAATCAACTACGAGCACTGATAATGTGATTTTGAAAAGCAATATTTGTAATACCTGTGACAGACAGACTACAAGAGACTGGCGCATAAAAGCACCAAAGTAACCTTGATTCACTGATGTAAGATTAAGGGAAAAAAGCGGCATGAGCACTTTATAGACCGCCATTTCTGCGCCCCTGACAAGCATTTGAAAATAAACCATCATAAGTATAAACATATAGATAATAAGCAATAGGCTTGTCCCACCTGGACTTACATGTAGATCACCTGCTGTTGTCCTGCCTACAGACACCAAAACTGCAACATCATTACCTAAGTCAACGCCAAAGTCGAACAATATCTGATATATCGTTGCCGAGGTAGCAACAACGAAACAAGCAAACATAATCCGGATAATCAGGTTTTTTATATCAGCGTCAGGATCTCCGGCCCGGAATAAAAAGTAGGTGTTAATAATTTCAAATAACACCTTCGGTATGAGCAAAGATATAGCAAGAGCAGTTGTGAAGTTTAATGCTTCATGTATAATGTCAAGTCGCAGAAAGTTCCCTGCTAATGACATAACAGAGTTCATGCCAAGCATTAATACTTCAATCAATCGCGTATACATGCTACGCATTAATTTTGATATGAAACCATCAAATATGTTATCAAATAAGCTATTGCTTGAATTTTCTTCTTCCAATTGCTCACCATAATCTAATAAAGGCCCCATCCAATCGAGATCCTCTGTATCTCCAATATTTGTCGCTGCAGCATTAATGGTAAGCGTCAATAAAATCGAAATAAGGACTATTGCAAATACAAACCTCTTCATAAGCTGCTCCCTTCTATCAGGGCTTATGATCCGAAAACATCCCCCAACCATGAAATAATACCAATTACTGAATACGCAGCCGCAAGAGCAATACCAATGCCAATCATAGCGCGGCGGTACCGCACACGCAGACCTTCATCGTCCGTTGCCATGTATTTAATTACACAAATGAGAAACATTATTGCAGCAATAATACCTACGGCAACAAGTAGCCAACCCCGGGCTGCAATAAGTAAATCAAGCACCTTGTTTATAAAAGGCGGCGGCGTTATAGAGGTTGAGCCTGTTGCAAAAACATTTACTAACTTCATACTTTTTCACTCTCCACTTATCTTTTATAGTTCATTGAAAATAAATGTACGTTCTTTTGCTTGGCTTTTAGAATTTTCCGGCAATTCCGGATCTGGTAATTTCGGATCCGAATGAGGATCCTGCTGTTCATACTCTGATATAACCGGATCCGGGTCACGCTTAGCAATATCCTTGTACTCTTGGACCTGTTCATCACCTTCCTCATTATTCTTTTTCTTTGGTAATATATCAGGAAACCAGTACATAGGCTGCTTTACTGCTTTGGATTTGATAGCATTTTCGCGCTTCATAATAATTTCTCTGTCGGCATCCTCTCGCCCGGTTAATCCGAAATCTCTGTTAGCCCGATATGCAGAAAGATCCGGCAGCTTAAATGTTGCAGGAAGTGACTTTACTCGCAAAAGTATGGATCCTTGTATCTCAACATCCCATCTTGTCAATTCGTCAGGTTGCAATAATGGACGTCCGGCCAAATTCATACCGGCTGAAACGCTATGCCCTTTTGACTGAACAGAAGAACTGCTGCTGTATGTAGATACAGTATATTTACCTAACCTCTCCGATATTTGTTTTGCAGTATCGTTGTCTGCCGTTAAAAGATAAATCCAATTATGGCAGTTGCCCATTATGGTCTGAGCGTTTTTATCATAGTGTTTTTTAAGCATTGCAAAATCTTGTACAACCAAATTGTAACGGATACCTCTGCCGGCAGATACGGTTATCTTTTGGTCAAAGTCCGGGATCGCCGGCAAGTTACCAAATTCATCAAGCAACATGTTAACTCGTATCGGCAACCGGCCGCCATACTGCAACGCCAAATCAACCAGTGCTGCATATAGTTGATCTAAGTATAAAGTTGCAAGCATATAGCGTGTGGATCTGTCGTCCGGGACAATAAGATATACCGCTGTCTTTTTTAATCCTATATCCTGCAAATTATGGTCTGATTCTGCAGTAAAAAAAGCTATATTCGGGTCCGAGAATAGTCTTAATGTTGATAAGGCCGATGTATAATAACTGGCCCTTGTTTTTGGATGCGCTGCAAGGACAGCGGCAAATGCCTGTTTTGCCGGATGAAGCGGCGGCAGCTCGTTAAATAAATCTGTTAAAGGACTATTGCCTTCTTCATCTACTTCTATGTAGTTAACCAGTAAATTGTAGACTGATGCCATATGTTTTTGCTTATCAAAGTCCGCACCAAGAGCAACAAGCAAAATCAACCCGGCTATAGTGGCCTGTTCGCCATTTTCCCATATCGGCTCGGAGCTCCTGCTACCGGCCGGCCGTTTAGTAAGAGCGGCAGTAAGATCCCAAACACGCTCCATAGCCTGCGCTATGTCATTATTAATTACAGCCTTATTTATAAGATCCATCATGGACCATCGGTTGCCTTTGGCCGGATCTCTTAAATTAATACAGATAATATCGTAACCTTGCTTTTTCAGATAATCACTTGTAATCGCATACAGTTCCCCTTTTGGGTCTGTTACCACGATGCTTTCCCCGGCATGAGATAATTCCCATATTGTTGGCAGAATTAATCTCCGGGATTTACCCGATCGAGTTGTACCGATAATAAGGCTGTGTACGTCGCCATCGTCGAGCCATATTATCTCGCTTTTACCATCTATATCCGCTCCAAAGACAATACCACCTTTTTTGAGCGGCTTGCGTATATCCCACTGTTTGAAAATTCTTTTTTTCTCTCTCTCGTATAAAAATCTTGCTGTACCATATTCACCGTGGCCCGCGCTTACCGGAGTACCGTATTTTGTGATCATTGCGCTTTGGCCGATCTTCAAATTAATGCTCCATAAATACACTAAGAATATAACAACCAAAACCGTAACTGAAATTGAAATAACTATATAATCTGCAGAAAAAGCAAGAATAAGTCCCTCTATAAACGTACCGAAGGATATCGTGATTCTATCGGACGATTTGCTTATCAAACAATCAAGGAACGTTATAAGGAACGGTAGAATTGCAAGCTCCAATAACAGTATTAAAATGCTTAGAAATATCCTGACTTTTCTTCTTGAGGTAATCATGATCCCACCTATCAAAAAACGTTTGCAATTGAGAATCTATTTAGATATTACAATAATATGTAATATTTTGTCAATAAATTTAATTCTCTGTGAGATCCGTTTCGTCCAATCTTTTCCTTAAATCTTGTACTGCTTTCAGTCTGGCTTCATTTATCAGCTTTCTAAGATCCGTTCTTTCTGCAAGCTCTGGTGCAATTTCGGTGTAAAGATCATGCAAATACTGCATCATGAGATATTGCGCTGTGCTGCCTGCAATAACACCTTTTGCGCTTATGGCAGCCAGTCTATCAACGTGGGGTTTCAGTACAACATCAAGTGATTGTCGTATTGCAGCAGTCAGATCATCCACGTTAGCATCCATCATATGCAAGGATAGACCACGCTCTAAGAGGTACCTTGCAGCTTCCGAAAAATTGTTATCCCCTCTTTGCGCCGCTACTATATTTATCTTTTCGATCAGATCTTGCGGAAGTCGTATGCTACGCTTTACAAACTCGTGTTCCAACGTTATCACTCCTATGTCGTACATGGAAAATATTGAATTAATTAGAATCTTGTGTTAAGATTAGCACATATATCCGACAAAGTCAACTATATCGCATACCTAATCCGACAAATTACGTAGTTCCGGAAACCCTTGATGTTGCAGGCTTTGCCTGCAATCTGTGTCAGCATAAGTCGGGCATTTGTCCGACGCCTTATCCTGCCACACTCCGCAGAGTGTGCAAAAACCTCTCTCCCCTACCGAAAGGAAACGTGAAATGAGTAAAGTAATTCTCAAACTCTCATACAAACATCCGAATTTGAAACGCGGCATAAGCACAAATAAGGTATACCTCAACTACATAGCAACTCGCTCCGGAGTAGCCAAAACAATTACGGAAAAGGATCTCGAAAAAGAGCTTGCCGGTGCTCCCGATATCATCACAAAAGAAATGTCAGAATCAAAGCAGTATATAAAGTACATTGAGAACCGGCCAAACTCACACGGCCTTTTTGACGCTGCCGGCGTTGCAAGTTATTCTTACTATCTTGCAAAAATGCCGGAAGATATGCCGGTATACCGAATGATAATCTCGCTGCGTGAGGTCGATGCAGCAGCTCTCGGATACGATCAAAAGGAAACATGGGAAAATCTGATCCGGAAGAAAATGCCGGATCTTGTCAATGCCTTTGGTATGAAAAACTCAAATACAGAATGGTGCGCTGCCGTGCATTTAGAGAAAGGTCATCCTCACGTCCACGTTATATTTTGGGAAATAAAAAAGACGCTCGGTAAATACACGATCCCACAAGCGAAAATTAATAAAGCTCGCAAAATACTTACGGATGAAATATACGCACAAGAGAAGGAAGAATTATATCTGCTCAAAAATACGATCCGGGACACGATCCGAGAAGAAAGTCAGGAATTAGCGGAGCAAGCTGCGCTTGCGATTAAAAATAATTCCGGAATAGAATTGCCGGAATTGTCAAGAGAAACGGAAGCCATGTTGCGTGAAAGCATAAAAAATATAGCTGCAGCACTCCCCGGCCACGGCCGGGCGGCATATAAACTTATGCCGCCGGACGTTAAACGTTTATTGGATGCTGCTGCAGATAATATACTGTCCTGCCCGGAAATGATCCTTAAAGTAAACCAGTATCTAAAATCAGCAGAAGATCTTGCAGGCTATTACACTACAAAAGAGGAAGCCCTTAAAACAGCAAGAGATAACGCATATAGCGACTTACAAAAGCGCGTAGCAAACAGTATACTCCGCGCAGCCGTGACTATACAGCGCAGCACAAAGCTCAATAATAATTGGGATTGGACCATAGAACAGGCCAAAAAAGAGATTAAAGAACACAGTAGCCAGATTGATATATCAGAACTCGATAAAACAAACCAGCATATAATTCTTAAATCCGCTTGTCGAGTAATGGCATACCGGGATCCGGGAGACCCGGATATGACAGAAGCAGAGAAGGTTATTAATAAAATACGATCATCCCTCTCTGCAGAAGAAAAAGAAGAAGTTATAAACATGGTGAAAGAAGAAATCATGCAAAACAATAACGAGGACCCGATCCAAATAACGAAACCTGAATGGGAAATATTAAAGACATATATTCCGGAATTGGAGCGGTACGAATGGAATCCGGAGAAGCAAGTGCAGCTATCGAGCAATTATCAATCGAATATAATAGCCAGTGCAGCATGGCGATCAATATGGGCCGCCTTCGCACAGCAGCGTGATGATGTACGCCAAGGATTAAATGAATTAAGGCATACGAAACACGGTAAACATCTTACAAAAGAAGGCAGAAAAGAAATTGCAAAGAAACAAAGTGCCAAATCCTCTCTCGATAAAAGCGAAATCGAGGATCCTGCAACAATCATTATTACATAAAAGAACGCGGCTCCCGGGGAGCCGCTTTTATGGTGCAAGGATGATTATAAACCGAGCAGATAAGACCAGGCGGCTCCCCGGGAACCATAAAAATTTTGTAAAAATATGTAAAAACTGCTTGACAATGTAACGATGTCGTAATAAAATAAAGTCAATAAGCGGCATTTCTACACAAAGGAGCATGGGGTATGAAAAATATAAATGAATATATCTCATTTACAGAGTACGCAAAATTGCACGGCGTATCAGCTTCTGCAGTACGGCGAAAAGCTCTGAGAGGAAACTTGAAAACCGCTCAAAAGATTGGCCGCAATTGGGTTATCCACCGTGACGAGCCATACACAGATCACCGTATTGTTAGTGGCAATTATATAGGCGCGCGGCGTAACGCCGGCGCGTCTAAAAACAAAGAATAAAGAATAATGGGTGGTCGGTCTATCATACTATCATAACCCCTAGTAGCAGCAGCAGTAGGGCTGTTGGAATGTGGGAAATCCGTCTCCCGCAAGGATTTTCCATATTTCAATAGCCAATACAAAACGGATCCGGATCCTTATGAATTTAGAAAATATCTTGTTCTATAGTGGATCAATAAACCGTGCGGCTCCCGGAGAGCCGCAGTACATAAAATTGCTAATCCTTGACATATATCGGTCGATTGGAGTACAATGTTTTTGACAAAAAAATAACCCGAAGTCGTATGACTTCGGATCACTTACCTATAATTCCACTCTTTACTTAAATCATGCTGCCAACATGATTTAAGTACCACATATACACCAAACTCCGCAATAAACTATTGGGGATATTAATTTTACTAACGATAACCGTAATTCTCTTTACATTCAGCCTTTTTTGAATATACGACTATCAACTCTTTTTGAGTTGTCAGAGTATGACGTATATGTGCAGGGGAATCTATACACTTAAGTATACAGCAATTTATTAAAAAATCAAGGGCTTTGTATTAAAAAGTGGCTCCCCGGGAGCCGCGTAACATAAAAAATAAAGCGTGGCTCCCCGAAAACCGCGAGAAAGGAGAATAAGGAAGTTGAAAAAAATAATCTTTGGCATTTGGGTTGCATTTACGATCATCATGATTATCGTATCAATTGAAATATACAGGGCAATAACATTAGCCCTGCCGGCTGATATACCAAAAATCACATTTTTATTTATCCCTATTATTGGATCAATTCCCTGCGCCGTTACCGTTATATGTTGGTCACTGATCGGAAAGAAATGAAAGAATGTATTTGAATAACAAAAGGTAGGGAAATTAAATGGGAGACAAAATAAAACGGGCAAGTAAAAGGGAGTTTTTCATCGGTCAAAATATGATATTTGACCTTGACATAAGCATAAACGCAAAAATTACATATCTATACCTCTGCAGATGTGCAGACGATGAAAGCCAAGCATTTCCGAGTTACAATACTATCGCTAAGAAATGTTCATTTTCAAGACGTACAGCCATGAGAGCAATACAGGAGCTACAAGATATCGGGCTTCTAAGCGTAGAAAATCGCAAAATACTTAAGAACGATAAAATGATAAACACTTCAAACCTTTACATACTGTACGATTCCCCGAATAAAGAAGATACATCAGATGCTACAGGGGGTGGTGACACACAGTCACTAGGGGGTGGTGACACACAGTCACTAGGGGTGGTGACACACAGTCACCAGGGTGGTGACACACAGTCACCCAGAACTATACCCAATGAAGAATACCCATATTTAAAGTCTGTCTGTCTGTCTATAGACGGACTGACGGACTTAAATTCCCAAATTAATTATGATGAATTAATTAATAAATATCCGGAACACGATAAGCTCATAAAGGACATACAACTTGTTATTGAGGATATGCAAACTGCAACACATATAACAATCGAGGGTGACAAGAAACACTTGGACGTTATAAGAAGCGTTCTATCCCGGTTAAACACCGAATGTATAGAAGCCGTATTACTTAAATTGCTAGAAACACTTAAAGTTACGCCAATCCGGAAGATCAAGAATTACATACAAGTAATGGTATACAACACCTGTATTGAATATAACACAAGGAAGAAATACGCAACCGTTCAAGGTCCGGATCCGGGAGCTGCAACAGAAATACAATCGATAAGTGCAGCCCAGAGATTGAAAAGGATCATGGAGCGTAGAGGAATAACAGTTGACAACGTATAATGCGGCACAATAAAAGCCGTTTATAAAGCTGTCAGCTCATTATGACAAAACAACATAAAATGTTGACAACGGATAACATAGTGTGATAATATTGTAAAAAAATAGCATATTACCCAAAATACAGAGTGGCTCCCGGGGAGCCGCGAAAGGAGTATAGGCCATGAAGCAAAACTATCGGAAAATGCTTGCAGCACTCATGCTATGCGTATTAGCATTGACTGTGCTGCCGATCGCACCGGCAGCTACTGCAGCAAACAAACCTGTTGTTTCGTTCGTCAAAGTAAACGGCAATAAGGTAAACTTTCCTGACGGACAACCTATTATTGAGAACGGCCGGACATTGGTACCGGTACGCTTCATAGCGGAAGCACTTGGATATGAGGTTGACTGGATACAGGAAACTAAGACAGTCACGATTAACAACGGCCAGATTCTGCTACCGATTGGTAGCAAAGCAGCCACAGTAAACGGACAGCAAGTAGCAATTGACGTTCCTGCGAAGCTCATTGTTACAGACGGTATGACACGCACTTATGTACCGCTCCGCTTTGTGTCGGAAACACTTAACTGTACTGTTGACTGGTTCCATGCAAACCGCAGTATAGTTGTAAACTCCTTGCTTCCTGATGGTAAGGAAGTAAGTCTATATGACCGCTGCAAGCAGTCTGAACTGTTTTATGAGAAGGTGGATAAGATAAAGCCTGCATGGGATAGCAAACTATATCTCAAATCAAGCCTTAAAGCATTAAATGATGAAGCCTGCTTAGATGCAGAATGGCTTATTGGAAGATACTATACTAGATATCCGAATAATGACGTTAGAGAAAACGGTTCTGATATTTACGTCCTAATCAAAGAGCCAACACTCAAAACGCGCCGCGAAGTGAAAGACCTACTTATGACATTTTACCCGACCGGCCATGAGGAAGTATACGATATTCTCATGAAAACAGTGCGTGAAGAAATATATGAAAACAATGGACTAATGCCTAGCACTATTTGCGGCACATTTGGACATAGGTACATTGACAACCGCGAAGTACACATCAACAAGCTATATTCAACGGATAATATAGAAATACAGGTTAAAGATGCAGGCTATGTTAACCCTGAGAAACCTTCATTATTCAGCGAAGAAGCTCTTGAATATAAGATTAGCTATGGTGTTTCACATCATTACTCAGGCAAGTGGTATATGGAAAAATACGAACTTGACAAGTGGTGATTGGAGATAGGAAGGATGAAAAAGATATTAAGAACAATAAAGAAAGGATTGGCGATTTTACTTTGTTTGGTGGCCACATATACGGCAGTACCGTTGCTAAACTATATGGATGATATAGAACACAGCCACCCACATACACACAGCCACGATCACAACCACGACTGTACCGAGGAACACGGCAGGGGATTTTTTCAAAGATTGTTTGAAGATTATTCAATAAAGGCAAGCGCAACAACATACGGTTGCACACGATACAGCGATACAAAGGGATGCCGTACACATCATTGGTGCAATTGGGGGCACTCGTTTCATAGCTACGATACATATAATCACACCTATGTATACGGTAAATGCACATCTTGCGGCGCATCAAACGGCCATGTACACAGTTACACAAGGTCTGTCGGAGCACATCCACATCCGGTAAATATGGTATGCAGCTGTGGGTACTCCTACATAAGCGGATATGTAACAGATTCAAACTGTTCAAGCTGCAATCCATGCAGAAACGGACATTCATTTGGCGCACCGTCATACTCAACGACACACCCTCACTCCGGCCATTATATCTGTAGTCGCTGCGGCTATCAAACGTATGCCGGGCAAACAACAATGAGCAGCTGCATAACCTGTAACCCTTGCGCTAACGGCCATGATTACTATGCGTATTATTGCGAAGCGGAACACCCCCACGCAAATTACAACTACTGTAAACGCTGCGCATACAAACAGTATGATGGAACAAATAGGTATAAATCCAACTGCAAACAATGTAACCCTGAGCTTGAATGTAAACACACCGGCGAATATTGGACTGATACAGCTCACCCTCACCCGGTTTATTGTCGTGGATGTTCAGAGGTTATTCAACCAATTACAACATTGAGCACTTGCTCACTTTGTAAAACAGAAGGTTCGTCAGACTTAATTATTACAGCATGGACAGAACTAACAAGCGTCACCGGATCCGGTGTATTGTCTATTGAACACTCAAAAGAGATAAACGATTATTTCTGTTATGAAGTAAGTGTAACCGGCAATGATACAATAAAGTCTGTAACCTGTACCGGTCCCGGTGGCGCATATTCCGGCGGCTATATCAAACTAACAAATGATAATCTTGGAACATTTAAGATAACAGCGACAACTAATAAGGGAGCCACAAAAACAATAAGTGTAACAATCAAAACTCAAACTCCGGCCGTAGGTGACATTCGTTACCGGACTGTAGGAATGAATGTAAGAGAAATAAACGGCAATAACTATTTTAAGGCGGTAAATGGCCGTATCGCCCTTGAAGGAGCATCGATCATACCGGAAAGCGAAAACAACAAAATCGCCGGTATGGTCGGCCGGTATGACGGCGGAACATATACACTAAACGGCTCACTTGTTATTAGTGTTTCCAACATTAAGACCGGTAAAGAATATGGAGAGTATGATGTACTCACAGAATATAGTGCATTAACATCTGATTTTGGATGGGGACAAAGCACCCTGCAAGACTTCAAAACAATGCAGAATGCAGATATAACATATCAAGCTCCCAAAGAAATAAAAGCAACAGCAACATACTGTTCACAGGACAAATCAACCGTATTCGGATCTGTCACAGCACAACAGATCGGCGCGCCACAGTATATATTCCCATATCAAACATATACGGCAGTATTCACTAGCAACATGGTATTCGTGCCATCAGAATGGCAATACCACGGTGTACAATGGATATACAGTCCGCAAGGGAACGGTTACTTTAACGGTAGCGCGGTAGGACAATCAAGTGTCGGTGTTACATTCAATAAAGACACTCCGGCTTGCTCCTTCTATTTCTACTGGAAAGAAGGAACCAAAGAAGAAGAACCGCCGGCAGAAATAAAGACCGGAAGCATAACGGTAACTGCCCGTGATGCAAGTACAAGTGCGCTTATATCAAACGCTACGGTATCAGCAGGTGGTAAATCAGGATCCAATGGATCAACATTCAGTAATCTACCTTTAGGCTCATATACGGCAACAGCAAGCGCGCCCGGATATTATTTGGGCAGCAGAGCAGCTACACTAACGGAATCAAATCTCAGCGTTGCTGTAACAATCTATCTTACAAGAGTACCGACAGTTTCACAAAGCACAATTACGGTAACTGTAAAGGACAAAGAAACTAATAATGTAATATCCGGCGCAAAAGTAGAAGGTGCCGGAACAATCAAAACCACTAATAGTTCCGGTGTTGTATCATACAGCAATATAGGAGCAGGAACATATCAGTTTAATGCAACAGCGGAAGGCTACAAAGAAGGTTCTGCCGCAACCACAGTAGGCGCAGGAGCAACGAAGGACATTACCATATACCTAGACCCGGCAAAAGACGAAATAACGTCAATAAGCGTAATTCTGCGGCCGTCAGACACGATAAAGTCAGGGTATGGTGTAGAAGCAGAGGTAACTGTTATATCAAAGCCGGCCGCAACACAAGTACGCGTTGTAACAACAGACGGTCAACTTGTTTACATGGACAAAAAATCAACGGAAGAAGTTGCGGAAGGTATAAAAACCGTGTGGCACTTGCCAGAAAACTCTTATAGTCCGATCCGCGCCCGGAGAATATATATCCCGGTACAATATCCGGACAAGCAAGACTTTGTATTCTACTTTACCGCTATTGCTGGTGAAAATGAAGAAACAGCAATTAAGTCTATTTACGTTGACGGAAATATGTATGACGATGATATAACAGTACCGACACGGCCGTAAAGAATTAACTTAAAACTAAGTGGTTCCCGGGGAGCCGAATATCTTCGGGAGCCACATAAAAATTAGTAAATATCATAAAAAGTTAAAGAAGGAGAAGGGTGTCTGGTAAATGAGCAAACAAAAAGAAAAAGCCGTAAACAACGCAAAAGAAAAAAGAAGGGGGGGAAAAGAGATATAAGGAAAGATAACAAAATTTCCCTATGCTGGCATAATCGTACTTATACTCCTTTTGGCGATATTTACATGGAGTAACATTTCCGTAAACGGAAATAGGGATTATCAAAATCAAAGCGGCTCCCCGGGAGCCGTTTATGTATCCGATCAACCACGATTTATATGATCCTCTCCGCGTGTGCGTGGCTGTATATCTTTAGTCATGTTGCATTTTTGCAAATTGTGCTTCGCAGCTAACAACCTGTTATAAGATTCTGTATCGTTGCTCCGGCCGTGCTGAATGTCGTTGCCTAGTTCTTTTATTTTATTTTCAAGCAAGTTATTAGGTATTGGTATATTCTTTGATATGCAGTAATCAAGCGCGGCCAATTCAAGCCGTTTAAAGTTACAAAACACACTTCGTACAAAACGATTAGGGTTAATGGTACGTTTTAAGTAACATGATTTTGCATTATGTAATATTTGCTTTTTGTTATTGCGTATGTAGAATAATTGTGTTCTTAACTTATCTGGATAACGATCTTTTTCTATATCAATATCTATAAGTAAATCAGGTACAACCGGCACCATATTATTTAAGCCGATAATTCCACTTTTGCCCTTATTCATAAAAATAATGTGTTCTTGTTGCCTTAATCTCGCATGGTTCGGTTTTGGACTTTCTAAAGGTGCAAAGTAATCAAATCCATTAATATTAAGTACAACACCAACATAAGGCCTATTTGCGTTATAAACGTCTTTGTGCTTTGCACTATACATTACCTTATTATCAATACTATGTAAGTATTTGACGTAATCTAAATCCAACCTATACAAACGCAAATCAGTATTCATTTTCCTATCCCTTATCCAACCCTTTTTTTTGTAAAAAGCGGTAGGTATTATCCTACCGCTTAACAGTTATGGTCTAATATCCCTACTTTAATTCTCCAAAGAGAACAGGCAAGGGTTTTCCTCTTTATATATCCCTACTTTAATTCTCCGAAAAGAACAGGCAAGGGTTTTCCTCTTTATATATCCCTACTTTAATTCTCCGAAAAGAACAGGCAAGGGTTTTCCTCTTTGTAAGACCAAGTGTATTATGTGCTTACTGCATTAGTATTATACGCATAGCCTTTACGATTGTCAAGACTTTTTTATAAAAAAATCGTAAAATTTTGTAATAAGTACAAATAGTATAACTCAAAACGCGCAAAAGCATTGAATTATATCAAATAATATATAAATTAGTAAAGAAATAAACATAAATTTAAAACAAAACAATATTAAATATATATCAAAACAATATAAAAATAGCTTGACAATGCATAGGAAAGCATATATAATATATAGCAAAAAAGGTAAAGGGTGGCAAAAAGTGAAGCCTATATATTTAACTGTTACTATGGAAATGAACGAGAAACTAAAAAAAATAGCGAAGGAAAGAGGGGATCTATCAATAGCGGCCACTTTAAGGTTGTTGATTCAAGAGGAATACGACCGGCTTGTAAAGGCCGGGAAGATAAAAGAAGGTGAGTAGAAATGACAAGTATTGCATTAGTAAATCAAAAGGGCGGTGTAGGCAAAACCACAAGCACTATTAACATAGCCGGCGAGTTGGCAAGCAGAGGTTATAAAGTGCTTATCATAGATGCCGATTCGCAGGGAAACGCGACAGCCAACATTGGAATAACAGATCCCACTTTTACGTTATCCGATGTGCTGACCGGGAATTGCACTGTAAATGAAGCTATTACTCAGACAGAGATCAAGGGCATTGACATTATAGCGGCCAATCTTGAACTACAGTATACAGAACTGTTGATCTCCAAATCTGGAACAAGATGCGATAACATACTGGATAAGGCCATGCGCAAGCTAGAAACGGACTATGACTTTATATTGGTTGACTGTGCGCCGTCCATTGGTGTGATGACAATCAACGTACTTACTTTTGTACAGTACGCGCTGATACCGCTCCGGAGCGACAGAAACAGTATAGAAGGTTATGGAAGGCTTTCTGATATTATTAATACCGTGCGCGAAGATGGAAACCCGGATCTCGCCATACTTGGTACATTTTTTACTTCTTTTGAAAAAAATACCTCTCTTGGCCGAAATTATTATGAGAGGACAAAGGAATTGTTTGGTGATTTATTTATACCGGTTTCGGTCCGCAAAAATATAGCAATACAGGAAGCGCCGTTGACCGGTAAACCGGCATGTTACTATGATCCATCGTCACCCGGCGCAAAGGATTATGCACAACTCACGGAAGAAATATTAAAGCGTATAAGAAAGTGAGGTCGTAAAGGATGGCAAAGGACTTTGGCGGTCTTGAAAACATATTAAGAAATGCGGCTCGAAAAGGCGAAGAAACAAAAGGAATGATAGTAAAGGATCTGCCCCTATCTCAAATAGTCGAAAACGAAAATAACTTTTTTAGCATGGAAGAAGATGCAGAATTTTTATCTCTTGTGGAATCAATAAAGGAAATAGGGGTACTGCACCCAATTTTGGTACACAAAATTGAGGATCCGAATGAAGCGGATCAAAGTATATACAGAATAATATCCGGACATAGAAGGTACCGGGCAAGTATAAAAGCCGGAAAGAAAACAGTCCCGGCCGTTATTGCTAAATTCGATGATAGCGACCAAGCTGAAATTGCTATGCTTGATGCGAATTTTACGACAAGGGTACTCACTCCGGCCGATATAGCGGCTTTTATAAAGCATTATGAGCAGATAATAAAGGATGGTACAATAAAGGGCCGTAAACGTGACTACATAGGCAAGAAGCTCGGACTATCCGGCCAACAGGTAGAAAGATATAAAGCATACGGAGCACTGGATCCGGAAGTACAAAAAATGATTGATGAAGAAAAAATAGCACTTACGGCCGCTCCATACCTAAAACAACTGCCGCCGGAAGAACAAAAGGAAGCAGCACAAGAAATAATAAATACTAATGCTCCTGATACACGCAAGGCGGCAATAGATATAGTATCCAGGAAGAAGCAAAAGGCAAAAGCGGATCCTGCAGAATCAACTATGAGCACTGACAGCAAACCAGAAAATGCTGCCAAATCGGACCCGGATCCGATCGAAGAAAGTATCTCGCAACTAAACAAAGCGATCACCGACTTTGTAAATCATATTAAGAAGATAGATAATAGCGAAGCAATTAAGATAATCGAAGAAGCGATAAAAATACTGAAAACGCTTAAAACGTCTGACATATCTGACTTATAAGGCAGATCAAAATTTTTTGATCTGTTATAATAAAATGTTGAAATTAGATAACAAAGTGTGGTATTATATCAATATCCAAAAATCGACAAAAAAGGAATGATGATGCAGCGCCATGAAAAAGATACTTAAGTCAAGATATTTGATAGCATCACTTTGTACTATACTTGCAGCGATATTAGCTTTTGCCGTGTTGCCGCGTTTATACAAATATGAAAGCAGCACGACCCAAATTATTAAGACAAACAAAGACATAGCGAAGGGTACCCTTATAACCGAGGATGATCTCACGACTGTAACAGTCGGAGTTGTAGGGCTGCCACACGGCGTAATCACCGATAAGCAGCAGATCGTAGGGAAATACGCTGCAGTAGATATAAGCCGGCATGATCTGCTCTTTGAAAGCAAGTTTACGGAAGATCTCCAAGAAGCCGGAAAAGGATTAATGCTCGCTGATGATGAAAAACTGATATCTTTAACACTATCGTCTGCAGCAGCAGCAGTAGCTGGGCATGTAAAGGCAGGAAGCATTGTAGATATTGCATGTTACATACCAGAAAAAACAACGACAATTACGGATCCGGAAACACTCGCACCGATCGTACTACGGACACCCGAAACCGTATTGATCCCTGACGAACTCAAAGGGATCAAAGTGTATAGTATGGAGAACTCAAGATTACAAAATTTAGACAGTGGGGATCCTGATATAACAGACATGGTGCCGGCCGTAATAACCTTAATTGTCAAACAGGAGCAGGAGCAAAGGCTTATTGAATTTGAAAATATAGGGAAAATACATCTGATAAAACGAGGGTAAAAATGGCTAAGGTAATAACGGTATGGGGCTGCCCAAACAGCGGAAAAACAACGCTTGCAGTAAATCTTGCGTGTGCATATGAGGAAGCAAACTATACTGTGGGCGTAATATCAGCGGCCGACTATGGGGAGCTGCAGACACATTTTGGCGTGACAGTGCCAAATGACAAGGGCCTATATAAAGCATTAACAGACGTACATCAAAGTATCAGAAATATTTACACATTGACCGGAAAGAAAAAGTCCATATTCCTGCTATCCGCTCCGGATGAAATAGACAGCTTCGTGTTATCCGTGATAGACAGAGAACAAACAGATCGAGCGGTACATGCTGCAGCGGACAGCTTTGACATAGTGATAATAGATGCTGACAGCAGCAAAAATAATCCAATGACCGGCAGCAGTATTATAAAAGCGGATACAATAATCGTCCCGGTAAAGAATACTGCATCGTGGCTTTTGTGGTACAAGGCAAATAGACGGCTGCTTGATTCGATAGCCCCAAAAGCAAAGTATGCAAATTACGCTAACCGGGCAACAGAGGATGTTACGGATCTGCAATATATAGCAAAGATGCCGTATGTACCGGAAGCGGAAGAACTGCATACGGAAGGAAGCCAAATATATTATGGCCGATCCCGGGCGGCAAAAGAATATATGCGAAAGTGCGATGAACTCATTAAGAATTTATAAGATAAAATCCATACCTACAAGGGGGAGTATAAAAGGTGGCACTCAAATATACAGAATTAAAAGAATACATAATCACTTGTGATAGATGCGGATACGAAGAAAGCAATATCAATAGTGACTGGCGACCTGGGGACACGCCCGAGGAATATTTCATGCGCCGGGGATGGGTCGATCTCGATGGGCATACATTCTGCTTTGAGTGCATACAGCAGCTTAAAAATCAGCAAAAGATCGTGTGCATAAACTGCTTTAAATCGGCAGACGTAAATAAGGCAAAAGAAAAAAACTGGATAACAATAAATACAAAGTATGGCACGGACGCTATATGCGAAGAATGCTCAAAAGATATATGGAAGCTGCTAAGTGGCAAAGTAACATACAGGCAATAAGGATAAGGTGTTGAACATGGCATACACAGCTTACGATCTACTTGATAATTTGAAAAGTACAAGCACCGGTGCCGCCGGTGAATCAGACTATAGCACAATACTGAACCGTGTACGAGATCAGATTGTACAAAAGCACAGCGCAAAGCTGATAGAATCATTAAGATCGGAAAATGCAGGATCACAGCTTAAAGGTCTTATATTGCATTATCTGTCGCAAGATGACTTAGGCGATCACTCTATAACAGAGTTAACTGAACGAATATATCAAGATATGGCCGGCCTTGGTATTTTGGAAAAATACATAAGAGATCCGGAAGTCGAGGAAATCAATATAAACGGGTGGAATGGAATAGATATTGTTTATAGCGACCGGGCCGAGGTCGTAAAAGAATCATTCACATCACCGGAAGCAGCGGTCGATATCATAAAGAAAATGATGCGAATGGGTAACTTCATAATAGATGGAGCACACCCGGTAGGCGACAGCTATATAGGTGATGGGATAAGAATATCAGCCATGATACCGCCCTGCATAGATCCGAAAATTGGCGTTGTTGCTTCTATAAGAAAGCAAAACATTAAATTTAAGGATCGGGACGAACTTATAAGGCTTGGGACGGCAAGTGCAGAAGAACTCGACTTTTTGACCCTCTGCTTAGTAAATGATATATCAATCGGGATCGGCGGCGGTACAAACAGCGGCAAAACCAATGATATAAACTTCCTTGCAAAAGAGTATATAAAAGTAACCAGAAACCAGTATCGAATATTCACGATCGAAGAAACAAGAGAGTTAGATTTGATAGAATACAAAGATAACTATATGACTTCAAGAGTAGTACACGCAATTGTAAAAGGGGAGCCAAATCCGGTAACGGCCAGTGACTTGCTGAGAACGGCACTTAGATTTCACCCGAAAATGATAATACCCGGAGAAATGCGCGGAGCGGAAGCTATGCTGACGGTAGAAGCCGGCCGGACAGGACACGTTATACTATCATCATTACACGCCAATAACGCTGTATCTGCATACAAAAGGATCCTTACAATGTGCTATATGGCAAATACAGATTTGTCAGAATCCGTGCTATTGGACATGATAATCGAAGCATTTCCTATCATGGCCTATAAGGAGCAGCTTAAAGACGGCAGCAGAAAGTATCTGCAGATATTTGAAGCTACCGGCCATAAAGACGGCAGAGTTACCGGGAACTATATATTTCGGTATATACCAAAACAAGTAATTAAAGACGAAACCGGAAAAATTATTGAGTATATAGGAGAGCATAGACAGGTAGGCTACATATCAAAGGAATTAGCTGATCGTTTATATATGTCCGGGGCAGATATAGAAGATATAAAAAAGTATGCAGGACCCGAGTGGGAGCCGGATGAATAAGGACTGGATAAGGTATGACGAAAATATATATAGTGATTTTTGCATTATTGTTTATTGCAATAGCCGTTATATTTCAACTCTTTAAGAGGGATCCGATAGCTGCTGCAGAAGCAAAGCAGCGGAAGATCCGAAGGCAAAACCTAATAGGCAAAAAGCAAAATCGTATACAGCGGCTTTATTATCGTATTGATTACTTGTTGCAGATCGCAAAAATGTCATGGTCGATATTCATAGTCATGATTCTTGCAATAGCAGCAGCATTAAGTGCTATCGGTTATGTGATCTTCCGGAGAAGTCTATTGATCCTTGCTTGCGGCGTATTAGCTTTGCCGGTTGCCTATATATTGCTCTATCTCCGTACATTCAGCTATCGGCGGCTGCAGAATGAGCAGCTTGAGCATAGCATGTCGATCATATTAAATACATACCGAGAAACCGGCGATATTATAAAATCGATAGCAGAAAACATAGAGCATATATTGCCAAAAGAGCCATTTGAAGAATTTCTTTTAGAAGTGACAATTATAGATCCGAATATAAACCGCGCATTACGAAGGCTTGAAATAAAAATAAATAACAGCTTTTTTTCACAATGGATTGACATGCTGATCCTGTCACAGACGGACCGCAATATGATCTTTTTATTGCCGGTAATAATTAATGACATGAATGATGCGCGATCTAAGCAAAATGCTGCAATTGCTGAAATGGCGACACTTTGGAGAGATTTTTTCCTGAGCCTTATAGTCGTACTCTCGGCACCATTGGTAATTCGGTTTGTAAATATAGAGTGGTATTACATATTGATAGGCACTCCAATAGGCAACTTACTGATCGTAATTCTATTACTGTGCTTACTGTTCGCGTTTTGGCAAGTTGCAAAGATATCAAAGCCGGTAGAGTAATGAGGGATGTAAATTGAAAGCCTTAATATATATAGCATATATAGCAATATCCGTGTTAATAGGGATAGCACTCATACAAGTTATGTATGAAATTATAAAAATACCTCGGACAGGCCGCCGGAAAAAGAAGCTGCTTAATAAATATAAGACAGTTCAAAAAAAGAAAAATAGCATTGAAGAAATACTGATCCGGCCAGTTGCCAAGATTTTAAGCAAGGTAATTATCTTAAATGAACATAGGACGCAATCACTTATGGTAAAGCTCAAAGAAGCAGGGCTTGAATATACACCAAAGGAATATTACGCAAGAGCAATAATAATAAGCGTATTGCCTTTACTGATATTACCGGTTGCATTTAAGGCAGAGATGCCGATTGTAGCAATAGCTCTTATAGTGTTATCAGTCGTGATGTATTTCAACGCGGTTGATATAAATACCATAATAAAAAAAAGACAGCAGGAAATAAGGAGTGAACTGCCGAGGTTTATAAGAGCAATCATATCCGGATTAAATACAAACCGGGATCTCATCCAGACAATTGAAAAATATCAAACTGTATCAAAGGGGGTATTAAAAGAAGAAATTGGTATACTTCTTGCCGCGCTCCAGAGCGGTAATGCGGAAAGAGCATATATGACTTTCAGCCAAAGGCTGGGTATGCCGGAAATACAGCGGCTTGTAACCGCATTAATTAACATTGAGCGCGGAGTAGATCAGGCGACTACACTACAATTTTTAGCTGCCGATACGGCCCAAATGATTCAAGATGCCATAAAAATTGAAATGGCAAAAAGACCGCGCATACTACGCCGTGCTATGATACCGGCATTGTTAACAGTATTTGTTATGTTGTTGTATGTCGTAATTGCAAATTTCAGCGATTACATAACAATCCTATATTAAAGAAAGGAAGAGAAAAAATGAAAACGCTTATAAAAATTAAGCACAGGATCACTGCCGAACTCCTTAAAATTCAGGCCATGCTTAGTAACAGATCCGGAAACGAATCACTTGAAAAAATAGCATGGGCGCTCGCAACGGTCGTAATAGTCGGTATAGTCTATGCACTATTCAAAGCAAACATAAACACCATATTTAACTCTGTTCTTTCAAAAATTCAAGCAGCGCTTAATTTTGAATAATACCTATCAGTTATATAGGGGTGATCCCATGAAACGGATATGCAGGATAATGAAGGAAAATACCGGTATGACAATGGTAGGCGCATTAGTGGCGACACTGATGTGCATAGTGATCCTTCTCACTTGCATATCCGTTTTGGCCTTTTTTTCGTACTACAACGAAGTGCAGTACATATGCCGCAAGATGGTACGGACGATAGAAGTCAGCGGCCTTGTGGATGAACAGACATATACAGTCTTTGAGCAATTAAAGGACGCAACCGGCAAGGCCAAGGCGACAATGACGGTTGATGCGACTTACTTTGATACAGAAAACACCAAAATACAATTAAGGAATACATTTACAGTGACCGTCACTGATTCTTATACGTTCCGGATCTTTAATGTATCTCCGGATAGCGCGCTTGCAGTTGAGATTCCTATAAGAATTAAATATACAGGTGTGTCGGAGAAGTATTGGAAATAGCAAATGGAGCGATCATCAATTATGAAAGCAATAAAGATACTTAAAGATAAAACCGGAGAAGGCGGTTTGATCTTTATTATAGCAATCTACATAATGATCGTTATATTCGCGCTTGTACTGGAAGCCGATCGTATATATTCAACTTATTACGAAGTAGAAAATGCTTTATACGGATCCTTAAATTGTGCCCTTGAATATGCTATGATGGACGAATACCGGGCAGATAAGATAATACAATTCGATGCAGCATTGGCAGAAAACAAGTTTTTTGAGTATGCTGCGCAGGATATAGCAGCTGTAGTCACTGGAAACAGTATGACACGGTATAAGGACGAAAAAGAAATACTTACAGTTGTTATAGATGATATAACAACTACAAATGATTCTATCAGCATCACCGGCATAATAAGGATCCCTACAATGTTGAGCAGCGTCTTTCCGGCCGCAACGCTTGAACTTCCTATAAACTTAAAGAATACCAACATAAGGATTGATGAATAATGGATCGTACAATTTTGCACGGTATAACAATCCTTTTTACCTTTTTGGTACTGTTGATCGGCGGCTTAATAGATTTCAGATTTCGCATAATCCCTGATTGGGTGCCAATAGCTTTAGTGGCGATCGGATTATTTACAGGTGGATCTATATGGGATAAGGCAATAGGCGCGATCCTGCCGGCTGCAGCAGTATATATTGTTTATAGGCTTGGCGGCGGCCTTCCCGGTGGGGGCGATATAAAGCTATATATGGCCTTGGGATTCAATCTAGGGATCCAGAATATTGTACTGGTCCTATCAATCAGTCTTATTGTAGGAATGATCCTTGCGTTGAAACAGTCTAAAACGGTTAAGGAAAAACTTATGCGACAAAAGGTGCCTATGGGATTTTGTGTCGCTATAGGATATTTGGGATATGTGTTATTATAAAAAAGCGGCTCCCGGGGAGCCACAGATAGGAGCAGAACGATGAACAAGTATGCTATATTGATGAACAAGCAATTATATAACAGTATCAGCCATTTGGTAAATGCTGATGAACTTGTATATCTGGATATAGCAAACTATGAGATAGTCAAAGCGGTATCACGATTAACGCTCGTCAATGTAGATAAACTCATAATAGACCTTTCGGGCATGACAGACCGGGATCGTTTCAAAAGCTCCATAACGCGGTTTAGGATCATAAATCGTGATGCCCATATTATTCTTATTACTCCAAATAAGTCTATACCGGAAGTGCAGCAAGCAATTGAATTGGGCATACACGATATTATTGAAGCGGATCCGGATAACTTCGATGCAGAGCAATTAAGGCAAGCAATAGCGGACGCGATTGCACAAGGGTCAACCGGAGAACTTAAAATCAGAACTGCTTCGACAATAACTATAAAGCAAGAAGATACTCCAACAAGAATTGATGCTCCGGAGAAGCCTACAATTAAAGCAAAAGAACGTGTCATCACAAAAAAAGTGGTTGAGTACATAGAAAGACCGGTGGAGGTCATAAAAGAAGTACCGATTATGCTTGGAAAAAGAATAATCGGTGTGTTTTCGTGCGCGCGTGGATCCGGGTGCACATCAATAGCAGTACGAATAGCAGAATTAATATCAGAACACGGCCGTACTGCGTGTATTACTGTAGACGGCTCTGATGATATAGCGAATATAAAAGGCCATGCCGATTATATTGTGAGCAGCGTGGATGAACTCGGCCATTATGTAAGCGATTATGAATACATAGTTATAGACTTCGGATGTATCTTCCCTTATGCCGGTAGTAAATTGGACTTGGAACGGATACAAGAATATAGAAAATATTATATAGAGCTGCAGCGCTGCGATATAAAAATCTGTACCGCATTTACTGCTGATTGGCATAGAAAAAGGTTAAAAATGCTATTAGAAATAAGAGAAACTGCGGTAATATTTAACGATTGCAACATTATTCTTGACAAACCCAGAAATATTTTTAATAATGAAAGTATTAATATATTAAATAGGGATAGTCTGACTGATGAAATAATAATAAAAATAGTGCTGCCAGAGATATCCGGATATAAGAGTAAAAAAAGGAAATGGAAATTTAGAATTTGAGGGGATTGAAACTCTTGGTAAATGACGATAAGCTAAATAACTATATAAGTCGGACGCAATTTGTAAAGCAATCCGGATCCACGCAAAAGCGCATCTTAAAAATGTGCCGATCCGGAGAATTGGAGTGTATAAATGTCGGTGGACGCATCTATATAAACAAAAACGAACTTTATAAGTTTTTGAGACCGGTACCCGAAGGATATATCGAAGTTAAGGAATATGCAGATAAGTACCAGTATGCCCGGCCGACTGTTTACCAGTACATTAAAGCTCGTAGGCTGCCGTGTGTTACGATAAGCGGCAAGCTATATGTAAAAGATCAGTTACCAAATGTTGAAGTAAGAGGTCCCCGGCGCGAACTAGATCAGTAAAAATTATTTTATAAGCGGATTACACGCGTTTTTTTTATGCCAAATATCCTCCAGGTTTCGGGGGAAGCACCCTCACATGAACAAAAATTAGATTTTGTACATATAACGAAAACCCCGAAAGTCAACTGACAGTTGGCTTTGAGGAATCGCATGGAATAAGACTGTCTGAAAATGATGCAGCTTGTGCAATATGCCGATGGTTTTCCCCCCCTCAGAGAGCCATTTTTTTGGAAATAAGAGGTCTATAGCGGAACATACCGAGATCACTTTCAAAATCCCGAAATTACAGCCGAATACAGCGAATAGAAAATGCCGGCATGATGGATTATACTATGCCGGTTAATTCTATCCGCTCCAGAACGGCCGGCCGAAAGCAAAAAGGCCGCGCCGGCATTAAAAAAGCAAAAAATGGAGTTGTCGCAAAATGAAAAATTAGCGGCAGCTCCTTTTTCATGCTCCGGAACAAGGAAAATACGGCAGTAATCATCGAAATGTTGAAAACTGCCGTATATATTATCAGAGCACACCGAAAA
>Ga0134091_1000669_pt1 | contig 30402 bp, 24 predicted proteins | sample 2_5taG_FD_94451 | JGI IMG/M metagenome (GOLD analysis project Ga0134091, IMG submission 94451) | Switchgrass degrading microbial communities from high solid loading bioreactors in New Hampshire, USA - 2_5_20_6_A2 metaG | ecosystem: Engineered > Bioreactor > Semi-continuous > Anaerobic >...
TGAAAAAATAATTATATTTTCAGAAAGACTAAATGCAACCGGTAATTCGGAAAGACTAAATGAGACCACTTATTGCCCTGGGGGTTGCATTTACTTTGACAATTGACTATTTTAATGTTTCTGCGTAATTTTTAAGGAAATGTATTTCCAATTTGAGCAAATTTATGATAAACTATTACTGCTGAAGATCCGATATTTAATTTTGAGGTCTATCCGCTTACAATGTGTAAAATACGTATTACCGACTTTGCTATAAAGTTACAATTTGTTTACACATGACAGGGGTTTGTTGACGCACCGGAATACCAGTGATATAATTACTTTGAAATTCATGATATGCGCCTGCGCATATCTTGAGTTTATAAAGCAAACGAAGTTAGATTATTAGAAGGAAGCGTCGTAATCTAACTTTGCAAAATTAAAGACCGCTTCCACAAATTCCAAAAGGGAGGATTTTAGTATGAGAAATCTCAAAAAGCTATTTGCAGTTGTCATGGTAGTTGCTATGCTTGCATCAATCATGGTTCCTGCACTTGCAGCTGGCTTCGAATTCGAAGAAAAAGCTGAAATGCTTAGGGATCTCGGCCTCTTCCAGGGATACTCCGCAACCGATTTAGGTTTAGGAGATGACATGACCAGAGAGCAGGCACTCGCGCTCATGCTCCGCGTCATGGGTCTGGAAGACGAAGTTAAGGCAATGACTGAAGAAGAAGTTGCTGAACAGATGGCAAGAGTAGTAGATCCCGAAACAATTACACCTACTTGGGCAAAGCCTTACGTGGCATATGCTATCAAGAACGGTCTCACAAAGGGTATTGATTCTTCTACTCTGCCCAACGTGAAATTTGCTGGTCAGTTGAAAGTGACCGGTAAGGAATTCATCAACTTCATGCTGAACGGTATGGGCTACAATGCTGCATGGGACGATGTTCTGAACATGGCAGCAAGAGTAGAAATGCTCGAGCCTGGCGACGTTCTCAAGTTCGCTGATATTTCAGCTCTGACAAGAGATCACGCCGTTGGCATTATGGCATCAGCTCTCACCGGTATTACTGCTGATGGAATTACCTTGGCAGAAGCACTGGTTAAGGCTGGAGCAGTTGATGAAGAAAAGATGATCGCTTACGGTCTCTATGAACCTGCTGCTACACCTACACCGGTTCCGGTTGAATTAACAGCTGAAGCTTATGCAGATACCCTTGTACAGGTAACCGTAGTGTTCAGCGACAAGGTAGATGCTGATTCTGCTAAAAAGGCAGACAACTACAAGATCAATGGTGGCGACATCAAGATCGAAAAAGCTGAGCTGAAAGATGACGGCGTAACAGTAGTATTGACTCTTGAATTTGCAAGCGCTGACAAGATTAAGAACCAGGATAAGTTCGACCTTACCATTAAGGGCGTAAAAGCAGCTGACGGAACAGAAATCAAGGAAACAACCCTTAAGGATCTTGAGTTCTTTGATGACACCATTCCTACAGTTGTAGACGCACAGGTTGTTGGTAAGGATACAATCAAGGTTATCTTCTCAGAACCTGTTAAGGCGAAAACAACTGAAATCGACGGTGAAACTACAATTTACAAGCTGAATAAGGCTGACTTTGTAGTTAACAACGGTAAGCTGTTCGTAAAAGAAGTTGTACTGCAGAACAACTATACCGAAGCTATGGTTAAACTGTACTCAACTCTGAAGGAAGGCGAAGCAACCATCCAGGTTAAGAGCACAGTCGAAGATTTTGCCGGATTCGGAGTAATCGGTAAGATAATTGCACTGAATGTTGTTAAGGATACTGAAGCTCCTGTTGTTATCGGTTACGAAGATGCTAAACCGAATGGAGTAACCCTTATCTTTAGCGAAGATATTCAGTTCGACGGAAAGAACGTGAATGAATGGTACCACACCAATAGTAAGAACATCGTTGACGATGTAACTATTGATGGAAACAAGGCAACATTGAAATTTAATACAAATGAAATGCCTCAGGGAACAGCATATGTATATGTTGAAAAAGAAGCAGTAAAAGACTACTGGGATAACAAGAATACGAAGCAGATGATTCAGATCGAAGTTGAGCTTGATACAACTCCGCCTGAAGTTAAGGAAGTAAAACAGGGTGACGGTGAGGATATAGTAGTTGTTGAGTTCAGTGAAGAAATGAACAAGAATTCCATAGAGGACGAAGATAACTACACCATCCTGGATAAGGACGGAGAAGAGCAGAAGAAACTTGTTAAGACCGCAACTGCTAAGGATGACAACAAGAAAGTTGAGCTCAAGCTCTCCAAGAAGATCAGTGGTGAATTCACACTTATTATCAAGGATGTAGAAGACACAGCTGGTAATAAGATTGTTGAGGGTTCTTACGAATTTACAATAGTAGACAAGACTCCTCCGAAGCCTGCTGACGTCAAAGTATACCTCTACAATCCTGGTAAAGCTGATCAGATGATTAAGATTGACTTCGGCGAAGAAATGGCTGTTGAAGGTAAATACTCCGTTGATGATATTGAGAAATATCAGTATAAGGATGGAAACACCTGGAAAGCTATCAAGAGCCTCAAAGAAGTTGAACTCGATGTTGTAGATGATGGTAGAGCAGTTGAGATCAGAATCCCGGCTGACGTTGAGGGCAACAAATCGTTTAAAGACAAAGATGAGCTGATGATTGGTAGAGTTGCTGACGCTGCTGGCAACTACACTGATGATCTGTACTTTGTAAAACAGATGAAAGTACTGGATACAGTAGATATTGATTCTGTTGAAGCAACAGCTCGTGATACCGTTAAGATTAAGTTTGCTGATGAAGTTAACTTCGAAATTGAAGACTTCACAGTAGTTCAGAGTGTGTACGGCAGTGTGTACGGTAAAGACTATGAGGTTGCAGAAATTGTTGATATAGCAGTTGAAAAGGGTAAGACTGTTGCAACAATTAAACTCACTGAAAAACTGCCGTACACATGGGCTGATGGAGAAGTCCAGCTGAAAATTAAGGAAAGTCCAGAAACCGAAAATTATTACGGTGTTCCTGTAAAGAGTGGTTCAGAGAATATTAAGGATAAGATTGCTCCTGAACTCTTCGCTGATGACAACGACGGCAACGATTTCGGTAAAGGGGATAATGATCCTGGTATTAAGGACTACCTGAAAATCGGAGATAAGGATTCCTTCAAGTTCACACTCTACTTCAGCGAAGATGTAAAGGCAAAGAATGGCAGGATCGACCTTGCAGCTTCCGACTTTATCATCAGGATTGACGGTACTGCATACAAAGCAGGTATAGATTTCGAAATAGATTCTATTTCTGGTGAAGAAGTAGTATTTGAAATCCTGAAGAAAGAAGAAGTCGAAGTAGACGGCAATAAGTACTACGAAGTAAAAGGCGATCTTGAGATTGAACTCGTTGATGAACCTGGCTACTTGGTAGACGGAAATGACAACGTAGTAGCAAAATTCGATACAATTGAGTACGAAGATCTGGAGTTCACAAGACCCACAACACCGTAGTGATGATTAAAACCATAAAAACCGGAAGACTCAGTCTTCCGGTTTTTTATTGTCCAAAATCTAATTGATTTTGTAACAAAAACATAACATTAATTCAATTGACACATGAAAAAAACTTTGATACGATTTTGTTCAGAACCTGAACAAAATCGTTTTCTTTTATATACGGTGTTTCGGCCCGTATAAAAAGAGACGATGACAAACAACTGCTGGAACGAAGGCATTTTTAAGCAATTTACAAAAAAGGTAGCATAAGCTCTGCTTAAAAATGTCTAGTGGCGAAGCTATGCTTAAAACAAGAAAATGACGAACGAGCTTGAAATTTTAAGAAGTGTAGATGAGGAAAACAGAATAACTCAAAGAGAATTGGCAAAAAGAACTGGCCTTTCACTTGGATCGGTGAATGTATTGATAAAAAGGCTTATACATAAAGGCCTTTTAAAGATTGAGCATGTAAATGCAAGAACAATAAGATACATTCTCACTCCAAAGGGATTAATGGAAAAAGCGCGTCTTACTTACCTGTATATTGTTCAGTCGTACAATTACATATCAAACATTGAGCAAAAAATAGAAAAAATAGTAAATAATAATGGTTCTAAAAAATTGATTTTATATGGTATCAGGGACGAACTGTATGATATAATATCTGCGAAGTTAAAATCAATGAACGAGGAATTTGAATTTATCGAAAGAAACGCAGATATAGGCAGATTTTCAGAAAGTGAATATATTATTGTAACCTGGCATCCGGAAGATATTGAAAACGGCCTTAATAAAGGTCTGAAAATTATAAACATTTTAAACTTAAAGAATGTAAAGGGGAAGTAACATGGAAGAGATAACTTTAAGAGAAATAATAGAGGTGGTTTGGAAAGGCAAGTGGCTTATAGCTCTTATTACAATTGTTGCTCTTATTTTAACAGGTATAGGTACATATATCATGATACCCCGTACCCAGAGTGTAGTCGCAATCATTGAGTTGAACTATCCCGGTATAGAGCTTGGACAGAACCCCGACGGTACCCAGTTTGACATTCAACAGCTTAAATCCCCGTATGTTATTGAAAGTGCCCTTGAAGAGCTTTCACTGACAAACAGCGGTGTAAAGCTTGACGAAATTAGAAGAAACATTGATATAACTTCTATTATTCCTGATGAAATCTCTAAATTGGCAGAGACAATGATTAAACAGGGGCAAGAATATGTGTATTACCCTAATGAGTTTAAAGTTACATATAAAGTGAACAAGGCATTTTCATATAATCAGGGAATACAGCTGATAGAAACCATAATTATTAAGTATAAGGAATATTTCTACACTTTATATGCAGATGTTAAAACAATAGAAAACACTATCGGCACACTTGATTTTTCAACCTATGACTACCCGGACATAGTAGACGTAATTAGCACACAGATAGAAGGTATACATGAGTTCCTTGAAGAAAAGAACGAGGAAGACAGTAATTTCAGATCATCAGAAACAGGTTATTCGTTTGCCGACCTTAACAGGAGTTTTGATATTTTAAGAACCGTAGATGCTACCAAACTTGCTTCCCTGGTTAACGCAAACACACTTACAAAGGACCGTGACAGGCTCATAAAAGACTATGAGTATAAAGTCAAGAGAATGGAACTTGAAATGGCAAAGAAAAGCAGCGAGGCTGAAGAAGCAAGAAGGCTAATGGATCAATTTAAAAAGGAAGATTATGTTCTAATTCCAGATGCTACAAGGTCTGAATTAAAAACCGAAAACCCGAGTTCATATTATAATACATTAGCTGAGATTGCTATAACTGCAAGCGTCGAAGCTGCTAGCATTAAGCATGAAATTGAGTATTATAAAAATGAGATTGAACGTTTAAAAGCAGTAACAGAAGTGAATAACTCAAAGCTAATTGAAGAAGCAGATAATTTAATTGAGTCCATTAAAACTAAAATGATTGATTTAATCAATAAAACTAATGATACATTAAGCAATTATTATGCATATAAATACGGAAAAAGTATAAGACAAATAGCACCTGCTGAAATGGTAACAGGAATGAATGTTTTGATGAACTTAGCAATTGCTTTTGTAATAGGTATTATGGTAGGTGTATTTACCGTATTCCTGAGATATTATTGGAAGAGCACAGAAAGTAAACCAGTATTAAAATAAGATAAATAACTACTTAAAAGTAAAAGGACATAACAATCGTTCTGTCCTTTTACTTTTAAAATGATTTTAATAGTATGATGAACCAGTTGTAAGGAAAGGTAACAATGAGCAAATCTAAAGTAAAATCTAATTCATTAACAAATGTAAATATGGTGAAATATCTCAGAATATTTTTAATAGCATCATTGATGGTTATTATTTTCTACCCGCCATACCTACAGGGGTTATTTTTTGAAAAGCAGGTACTACCTACGCAAATAATTGTGTTTATAGTATTTATTATCTTTTTAATATATAAATGGATAAAAAATGATTATTCTTTTTTCAAAACACCGATAGAATATGTAAGCTTTGGTTTCGTAATAGTTTATTTCATTTCTATATTTGTTGCGGTACATACTCGCTCAGCAATAATTGAATGGTTAAAATACTGCATGTATTTTGCAGTATTTTGTATGATATCAGATTTAGCTGACAACCTGAAAGTAAAAATGCTATTTCTTTGTACAATAGTAATATCTGCCGTAGGTGTATCTATGATTGGACTTGATGCTGCCATGGGTGGAAACTTTGTTAAGTTATTAAATAGATTCTTCAATATACTAGGTGTTAAAGGCAATCTGTTTTTCGGTTTATTTGTAGATAACAGAATACACTCTACTTTACAATATCCAAATGCTTTAGCATCATATTTAATGGCTGTTTTCTTTATTACTATTGGCCTTTTACTATCACATAACAAGTGGTGGCAAAAAATAATCTTAGGTTCAGCTGCATATATTCTGTTTTTAACTTTTATGCTAACCCAAAGCAGAGGAGCTCAGATACTTTTTCCTATTGCTGTAGTTATATTATTTATAGCAGCACCAAAAGGTGAAAGAATTAAAGTAATTACTCATGTAATAATATTAGCAATTCCAGCAGGTGTAATATCATTATTTATATCTCCATACTTATCTTCAGATCAATTTAACCGAAAAGCTTTTTTACTTTTGCTTATAGGATTACTAATAACAGTGCTTATTAGTTTAGTTGTAAAATTCATAGGAAATCTTTTGCAAAAAATCGACTGGAAAATATATATAGCTATTATTTCAGTTTTTATAATAGTTATTTTAATTGGATTACAGTTTGTCATCAATTCATCTGCTCCTGCAGAATTATCTCTACTAAATTCAGAAGAAAACAAAACAGTTACTATTTCAAAAGATGTAAAATTAAAACCAAATAAATCGTATATTTTAAGATTCAAAGCCGAAGCAAAAATGAAAGATGGTGAAAAACCATATGCTTTTTCAGTAAGGTTGTTTAATAAAAATATAAATAATATTCTCTTTTCTGGAAGCGAGCAATTGGTAAGACAAGATTTTTCAGCAACTAATGGAGTTGATGAATTCGATTTATTATTTATCACTAAAGAAGATACTAAATTGGTGAATGTTAGCTTTTTGATATACTATTCAGGAACAAGCGTAATAATAGATAACGCTTCTGTTATTGATGCTGAAACAGGTGAAGTCATAAAGATTATAATATTAAAGAATAAATATAATTTAGATAAAATGATATCAAGATTTCAAAATATTTGGTTACAGCAAAGTTTAGTATCAAGAGCTATTTTTTATAAAGATGGGTTTAATATATTCAAGGATAGATGGTTTTTAGGAGCAGGTGGTGGTGCGTGGAATTATCTTTATAGGCAGTATCAATCTTATAACTATGCAAGTAGCCAGGCACACAACTACCCATTGCAGTTAGCTATTGAAACAGGGATATTAGGTTTAATTACTTTAATCAATTTAGTTATTATATTGATAATTACCTATATAAAATATTACAAAAAAGTTACTAGCAATTACATTTCTGCATCCGTTATGGTTGCTATTGTTGCGTTATTTATGCATTCGGTTATTGATTTCGACTTTTCAGAAAGTTCAATGCTTTTACTGTTCTGGCAATTCATAGCTTTATTTAATCGAGAGTTAATAGAAAGTCCAGTTATAAATGATGTAAGTTTACTTAAATTGAAGATGAATGCAAAACAATATGGCGCTAGTAAAGAAAGAAAGTCATCTATGGCTATTGGAATAATCATGACTATCATAGCTATATACTTTTCGTCCACTTTTACTATTGCTTCTTCGTATGCAAAACAAGCTTATGAAAATCTGAAAAACAATGATTTAGAGACAGCAATAATAAAAATGGAAAAGGCAATAATGGTAGACAGACATAATGAAAAGTATGTTATAGGTTATAATCCCATACAGAACAGGCCGGATATCAAGGCAGGTTTGACAGATATTTTATTTATAAAGAATGTAAATCTAAGAAATGCTCAAGGAAAGGGTGAGAAAATTTCAGAAACCGAGTTAAATCTATTTCATAAACAGTTATCAAAAGCAAATTTATATATAAGAGATATTGAAAAGAAAGCAATAAATAATTTAAGTTTAACAAGCGATTTAGCAAGTTATTACTTTAAAATAGGAGAAATAGATAAAGGTATTGCTTATATTAACCTAGCAATAAGCTATTTTCCTTTTGAACCTTCACTCTGGCATTCAAAAATAGATTTATATTATCAATTAATGGGGAATTATCTTAATAATGGAGAATATAAAATGGCAGAGGAATATCTATTAAATGGTTTGAATGTGATTAATGAAGCTAAAGAGATAAATGAAAAAAATATGAATCCATTTGTGTTCAATCTAGGTTCTGTTGAAATATTGCAAAAAATGAAATTTTTGAAAGATAATTGGGATACTGAAAAAATATACGATGTAAATAATGTGATTCATTATAGTATATTTGATTTGGATGTTAATATGGATGGAACCCCTGAACAATGGGGAATAGACAATACCGAACTAATTAATGGCTCTATAAAAGGAAATGAGTATTCTATCCAAGCTTATGGAAGATCTTATTTATATGTAAGGTACCCAATGAAGCTAATAAAAGGAAGTGCATATAAAATTGAAATTAAACTAAAAGATGCTATTAATTATATTTCATTCTATATTCCAGGTATTACGCCTGAAGCGATTCCCCTTGTCCAGGAAGGAAATAAATATATCGCTGAACTGATAGTAGAAAGTGAACCAAACGAAAATGGTAACCAATTTAGAATATATGTTGAGGATAACTGTGTAATAGAAAGTGTATTAGTTATGGAAAAACAAAATAAATATTAAAAACTTATTTGTTAAAGACTGTTAAAATATCAATTAGAGTTAAGTAATTTGTTTAATATAATTCAATCTTTATTAAGCTCCAATATGAGGAGAAAAACATGGCATTAAACTTAATGTATATAACGAATAAACAAGATATTGCTAAAATTGCTGAGAAAAATGGTGTAGATTGGATTTTTGTTGATCTTGAGATAAATGGAAAAGAAGAAAGACAAGGACATTTAGATACCGTAATATCTCATCATAGAATTGAAGATGTAAAAAAAATAAAAGCGGTATTAACGAAAACGGAGTTAATTGTAAGAGTTAATCCTATTTATGAGGGGTCAAAAGATGAGATTGATAAGGTTATAGACTACGGAGCAGACATTGTAATGCTTCCTTTTTTTAAGACTAAAAATGAGGTTAAAAAGTTTATAGAATATGTGAATGGTAGATGTAAAGTATGCCTATTATTAGAAACACCTGAAGCTGTTGAAAATATAGATTCGATTCTTTCAGTTAATGGAATTGATTATGTACATATAGGGCTTAATGATTTACATCTTGGATATAAGAAAAAGTTTATGTTTGAGCTTCTTTCTGATGGTACCGTGGAGAAGTTGTGTAATAAGATAAGACAAAAAGGTATAACTTATGGTTTTGGAGGTATAGCACAAATTGGTCAGGGAACATTGCGAGCGGAAAAGATAATAGCTGAGCATTATCGTTTATCTTCAAGCATGGTTATTTTATCACGTAGTTTTTGCAACATAAATAAAATAAATAATTTAAAAGAAGTAAATAAACTGTTTGCTGAAGGAGTAAACAATATAAGACAATTTGAAAAAGAATTGGTAAGTAAATCACGAGAATTTTTTATAGAAAATCAAAGAGATGTTAAGAGAATCGTATCTGAAATAGTAGACAATTTATAATAAAATTATAGATTAAAAAAGGATAATATCTAAGTATATGGAGGCAAATAATGAATATAAATATAGATGTGTTAAAAAAAATTAGCAGTATACATGGAGATGCATTTTATATCTTAGATACTGAGCAATTTATAATGAATTTTAGGGAACTACAAAAAGCATTCAGAAATATATATAAAAACACTCATATTGCTTATTCATATAAAACAAACTATACACCCAGGGTATGTAAAATAGTGGATCAATTAGGTGGTTTTGCAGAAGTTGTTTCTTGTATGGAATATTCTATTGCAAAAAAACTTGCTGTGGAACCAAAGAAAATATACTTTAACGGTCCGTATAAAGATTCAAAAGCAGTTAAAGATCTTTTATTATCTGGTGGTACTGTTAATATAGATTCGGACTTTGATTTAAAAATTGTTAAGGAAATTGCAATTGACAATCCGAATAGTGAACTTTCAGTTGGTATAAGATGTAATTTCGATATCCATGATGGAGTGTTATCTAGGTTTGGATATGATGTAAATAGTACCGAGTTTGAGGATGTATTAAATTCAATTCTTGAAATTCCTAATATAAAATTGAATGGATTACATTGTCACTTTGCAACTAGGGATATTAAAACATGGCCACAAAGAGCAGTAGGAATACTTGAGGTAACTGAAAAATATTTTAATGAACCTCCTAAATTTATAAGCCTTGGTGGTGGAATATATGGGAAAATGCCAGATTCTCTAAAAATTCAATTTGAAACAGAGATTCCTACATATGAAGATTATGCTAATGCTGTAGCACACCAATTTAAAGATTACTTTAAAAACGTAGATAAAGATAGACAACCTATGCTAATAATAGAACCTGGAAGTGCTTTAGTAGCAGATGCTATGAAATTCGTGTCAAAAGTTATAAGTATAAAAGACATTAGGGGGAAGAAAATAGCGACACTTTTAGGTAGCATATATAATATAAATCCGACATTAAACAAAAAGAATCCACCAATAAAGATATATCACGATAAAAGTAGCGGCGAGAAACAACAAACATATGCCAATTTAGACTTTGGAGGTTATACTTGTATTGAGTCAGATTATCTTTATAGAGGCTTTACTGGTGAGCTTGCTGTAGGAGATTACGTTGTTTTTGATAACATTGGCTCTTATTCAATAGTATTAAAACCGCCATTTATTCTCCCAAACTTTGCAATAGTTGAGTACGATTGTAAAAATGAAGAAATACATTTGATAAAAGAGAAAGAGCAATTTGAAGACTTATTTCACACTTATAAGTTTTGAATTTTTACGGAGGGATATATTTTGAATCTTATAAAAAGATTTTTTGACATTTTTCTTTCACTGTTGGCAATAATAATTTTATTTCCGCTAATGTTAATTATTACAGTTGCAATAAAGCTGGATTCAAAGGGGCCTGTCATATTTAAACAGAAAAGGCTAACTAAGAATGGCGAAGTATTTACTATGTATAAATTTCGTACAATGATAGAAAATGCAGAGCATATGGGTACGGGCCTTTTTAACTATGCTAATGATTTTCGTGTTACACGGGTTGGGAAATTTTTAAGAAGAGCCAGCTTAGACGAGTTACCCCAGTTGTTTAATGTCATAAAAGGTGATATGTCAATAGTAGGACCTAGACCTCCTGTTTCTTATGAGCTTGGTAATTATGAAGATTTAAGTGATGAGTATAAAAGAAGATTTCGCGTATTGCCTGGAATAACGGGATTAGCTCAAGTTAGCGGTAGAAATGAGCTCCCTTGGGATGAAAAAGTGAAGTATGATAATCAATATGTTGATTTATTTAAAAAGTATGGAATTCTTATAGACTTTAAAATTATTATGTTAACAGTAATCAATGTATTTAAAATGAAAAATATTTATGAAATTAAAGAAGAAGAGACAGAAGGCTTATCTGATGAAGAAGTGGCAAAAAGGGCAGCAGAGACTGTAATATTAAAAGCACGTGCACATAAAGATCAGAAAGCTTCTTTTTAATAATTGACGTTTTAATTGCTTAGGAGGATTCTTATGGGAAGTATTGAGAATAGACTTGTTTGGTTAAACGGGCGCATTGTTCAGGTTCAAGATGCAAAAATTAATGTTTTATCACCAACATCTCAATTTGGAGCTAATGTATTCGAAGGAATTCGCTGCTATTGGAATGAAAAGAAACAACAATTATTCGCATTCAGACTAGAGGACCACTATAGAAGACTTAAAAACTCGATGAAGATTTTTCGGATGGAAGACAAATACTCAATTGAAGAATTGAAGCAAGGGTTAATAGATATTGTTAGAGCGAATGGCTACAAGGAAGATATAGCAGTGCGACAAACAGTATTTATTGATGGCTTTGGAACTTGGAGTTCATCTGGCCCAATTAATATGTTTATTGCACCGATTCCAAAAGGTCGTACACTTAATCCCCCAAAATTAGGAATGAGATGCTGTGTAAGTTCATGGGAGCGTATTAGCGATAGAAATATTACGCCCAGAGCTAAGGTCGGAGCTAACTATATTAATAGTAGAATGGCTCAAATGGAAGCTTTGGAAAATGGATATGACACAGCTATATTCATGAATAGTCAAGGCAAGATTGCAGAGGGGCCAGGATCTTGCTTTTTTATTGTCAGAGAGGATGTTTTAGTTACACCCCCGCTGTCTGCTTCTGTGTTGGAGAGTATTACAAGAGATACTATAATTGAGATAGCAAGGAATGTCTTAAATATAAAAACTGTTGAGAGAGACATAGATAGAACTGAACTATATATTTGTGACGAGGCTTTTTTATGTGGTTCTGCTGTAGAGGTTGTACCTGTATTAAATATTGACGGATATACAATTGGAGATGGAAATCCAGGAAAGATAACTCAGTCAATTTTTAACTTATACTTGGATGTTGTAACTGGAAAGATACAAGAATATGAAAAATGGCTAACTCCTATATATTAAAAGATTGACTAAGAGTTTAGCTTAATAGAGGTGAAAGAAGTGAATTTGTTTGATAATAGTCTTGTTTCAGTTATCATACCAGTATATAATGCATCCAATTACATTGGGAGAACAATTGAATCTGTTTTAAACCAAACATATAAGAAAATTGAAATAGTATTGGTGGATGACTATTCGACAGATAATTCTAGACAAATTATAGAGCAATATGCTGCAGAATTTGATAATATTGTTTATCACTTACAAAAAGAGAATGGTGGAGCTGCTGTGGCACGGAACACTGCTCTTGAAATAGCTAAGGGGCGGTATGTTGCATTTCTTGATAGTGATGATTTATGGATGCCTGATAAGATTGAACGTCAGCTTGCTCTTATGAAAGAAAAAAATACGCCTTTCTGCTATGCCGCCATTGAAATGATGGACGAAAATGACAAGACAATTAAGCCAAAACGTAATATTAAAGAGAAATGCGATTACCAGTATTTACTCAAAAATACTATAATTGCTACCTCATCGGTTGTAATAGATAGAAGTGCATTGGGCGATTTCAGGATGCCTCTTAGGAGAGGGGGACAAGATTATGCAACTTGGCTTATGCTTCTCCGAGGTGGTACGATTGCTTATGGCATTAACGATGTATTGGTCAGATATAGAGTAAGTAATAATTCGTTATCCTCAAATAAGTTTAAGAGTATTAGGCAAGTTTGGGAGATTCAAACAATAGATGAGGGGATAAACAAAGTTTCAGTTGCATTTAATGTGAGTTGCTTTGTATTTAATGCATTGAAGAAGTACTTATTCTAAATGGAGGTAAGAATGAGTAATCGAGCAATCAATGACAATATTACCAATCTTAATAAGACATCAATTGTAATTAGATTCTATAGACTGGAACATTGGTTATGGAACCATAAAATGAGATTTTTGGCTAAGATAATATGGAGATTAATATATATTCTTTTTGCTTGCCAAATTCCACCAACTGCAATAATTGGCAGCGGAACGGTAATATATCAGAATGTAACAATTGGTTCTGGTAATGGCCCCAAAGTCGGTAAAAATTGTATACTAGGTGCAGGATGTTGTGTACTCGGAGATATTAATATTGGCAATAATGTTAAGGTTGGTGCTAATGCTGTTGTTTTAGACGATGTTCCAGATAATTGCACAGTGGTTGGCGTTCCAGCGAAAATTGTAAAAAAAGATGGCATAAAGGTAAATTAATAGGAGTTATTTTTTAAGAGATGAGTGTGATAAGGGTATTACATATTATTGATAATATTAATATTGATTCAGGGATTTCCTCCTTTGTAATGAACATTTATAGGCATATCGATACAAAACTCATTCAATTTGACTTTTTGGTTTCTCACAGAGGTTATGAACGTGGAAAAACGTATGAGGAAGAAATTCATACTCTAGGGGGGAAAATATTTTACTTTGGTACACCTCTTTCTATAAAAGGGCTTGTAAAATCCACCATTTATGCTAAGAAGTTTTTCAAAGAGAATGTAAGCAATTATGATATTGTTCATCTTCATACACCTACAATAGCTAAATTTACTATAAAATATGCAAAACGTTATGGAATAAAAGAAATTATTACTCATAGTCATTCAACAATGACTTCCACAAAGCTTTGGAAAGCTGTGATAAATTCGTATCTCATTTCTTGTATAAAGAAATACACGAATCACTTTTGGGCATGTTCAACTGAGGCAGCTGAATTTTTGTTTGGAAAAGAATTTTGCATGAGGAATAAAATAGAAATTGTAAGGAATGCGATTGAACCAGAAAAATATGCTTTTAGTCAACAAAAAAGATGTGAAATGAGGCAGAAGTTAAGTCTCGATGGAAGTGTCGTTCTAGTACATGTTTCAAATTTCAGCCCAATAAAAAATCTTAGTTTTATGATCCCTGTAATTCAAAAGGTGATCGAATTAAAAGGAGGGTATCGTTTCCTATTTGTTGGGGACGGTCCAACTAAGAAATCAATCGAAAAAGAACTTTTAAGAAAAGGCTTATTTGAGCATTGTGTGTTTGTAGGGCAGACAGATGATGTAAGTGTTTATTTACAAGCTGCAGATGCTTTCTTTATGCCATCATTGACAGAGGGGTTTGGAGTTGCGGCTGTTGAGGCACAAGCTAACGGATTGAAGTGTTTGTTGAGTGATACAATAACGAGAGAGGTTAATGCTGGACAAGTAACCTTTATCCCATTGAAAGTGGAATTATGGGTGGATATAATATTAAATCTAGATATTAGTTCAAATCTAGAACGCAGTAAAAATTCTGAAAATTTTACGAAATCAGAATTGAATATCTATAACGAAATAAATCATATTCAAAATTTGTATATTGAAATAGCGAAAATAAAAAATGACAAACAGAATACGAGATCTAATATATTTAAACATGTTAATAGCAAATAGTATGCCTTTTAAAATTAAACTTTATACCCAAAAAAGGAATTAAAGAAGAATAGTTTGATAATGAAGGTTTATAGTGGTTCATTAAAGTGTTCTAGTGTAATTTTACTTAAAAAGCATTATTGCAAGATAGAAAATAAAAGTATACTAAAACAGCAGAATTACTAAGGAAGGATTATACAATGATAAGTGTACTTATGAGTGTGTACAACGAGAGATTAGATTGGATAAAATGCGCAATCGATTCTATACTTTCACAAACTTATCAGGATTTTGAGTTTATCATAATCATTGACAATCCTTATATTGAGAAAGAAAAACTTGAATATCTAAATGATATTCAGAAAAAGGATGAAAGAATAATTATCCTTAAAAATGATAAAAACATGGGTTTAGCATTAAGCATGAATAAGGGCTTAGAAGTTGCAAAGGGTAAATATATTGCTAGAATGGATGCCGATGATATATCTATGCCAATGCGATTTGAAAAAGAAGTTGCATATATTGAAAACAATAAAGTTGACATGGTTTCAAGTAATAGGATTATAATTGATGAAGATGGCAATTTTATAAGGAAAGGAGAGCCACTTTTAGAGGATCCCGATGTTTGTTTGCCGTTTTCAAATTTTATTGTCCATCCATCTGTACTCATTAAGACGGAAGTTATTAATCATTTGGGTGGCTATAGAAATTTTAGGAGAAGTCAGGATTATGATTTATGGTTAAGGCTCATATCTTGTGGATATAAAATTGGGATTATAGACGAATATCTAATTAAGTATAGAGTTAGTGAATCAAACTTATCAAATAGTAATCGCTTGGAACAATATTATATTAATCAATACCAAAAGAAGTTATATTATGAAAGATTGGAAAAAGGTTATGATACGTTTTCCGAACAACAACTACTTGATTACTTACTTAAAAAGAAAATAACTCAACGAAAGAATAAAGCTTGTGTTAAGGCAATGAGAGTGCTTGATATGGCGAAGTCAGTTGCTTCAGAAAACAAGATATTGTTTTTACTCTTTATTTTGAAAGCATTTGTGGTTTCACCATTAATATCTACATCTGTTATAAAGAATTATTTAGACAAACAGAGGTGCTTGAGAAAAAGATGAATTACTTGTTACTTGGTTTACTGGTTTTTGAGGTAATGTTTATATATAGATTTAATGGGAAAAATGTTATTTCGCCATCGTTTATTGCGTGTTGTGGTTTTGTTGTTTCATCAACTGTTTTAGTTTTAGCTGAGGGTTATTTTCAGTATGAATTGCAATTAAAGACGGTAGTAATTATCACTTCAATGGTTCTATTTATTTTTTTTGGGGAGATGTTTTCCAGTAAAATTCGTTTAATGCCACTTAGCAATTCTGCTAATAACTCATGTGGAGAAATGCTGAAATACGAGGAGATTAAAATTTCAAAAACATCTATTGCATTTATGTTTGTTTTTGTATCTGCTACAGGAATTTTTTACATATTAGATGTGTACAAGTATTCGTTAACTATAGGTAATATAACTGGTAATATATTTGGAATGGCAAAGTATACTAGATTTATTGGTGGTTATAGTTCAAGTATACTTATAAGTCAATCAAATGTGCTGTCAGAATGTATGATTTATCTTTGTTTTTTTGCCTTTGTATATAATTTGCTAATTAATAAACGCAGGAAGTTATACTATCTTCTTCCTATGGTTGGATTTGTTTTTCACATACTTGCAAATGATGGGAGAACGGTAGTGATTAAATATTTCTGTATATGCGGTATTATTTATTTCTTAGTTTTTAATCAAAAAAATAATTGGAAACATGGCGACAACAAAAAAATAATCAGAATTAGTATCACCATGGTATTGCTATTCTTGGTATTATTCAGGATCCTGGGTTATAGAACAGGTTCAAGTGCTAATAATGAGTTATGGAAAAACCTCGCTGAATATATTTCTTCAGGACTTATAGGCTTGGATAAATTTTTAATATATGGTCAAGAGGAAAACATTTTATTTGGGCAAGAAGTATTTAAAGCTTTATATTCAACATTAAGAGGATTTGGATTTCAAATTCCGATGTATGACCCAAATGATGTTTTTTTTGCTTATGCTGGAGGAAGTTCAAATATATATACAGGGTTAAAATCATATATCAAAGACTTCTCATTAATCGGAGCATATTTCTCTATGTTTTTGTGGGGGGCTTGTAATACAGCATTAAAGAAAAAAATTAATAAAAAAGGAGCTTCATTATTGAATACAGTGCTTCTTGGACTTTCTTACTATCCAATCGCTATGATTTCTATTGCTGGAGCGACCCATGTTGTATTATCTATGCCAACATTATATATGATTGTGTACCTCATAATATTGTCTAGGCTATTTATGAAAAAGACCAGATATACTACCCAAGTTTTTCATGATAATTATTCAGAGAAAATAATGGATAACAGAATTACAATACAAAAGCAAGGAATATAATATGAGATCAAAAAACGCAGTCAAAAACTTGATGGTTTCATTACTATATCAAGCATTTATCTTTATCGCAGGTATGATTGTCCCCAGATTCATTATTTTAAATTATGGATCAGCGATTAACGGTTTAACATCATCTATAAATCGCGTACTCACAATTATGAATCTGATTCAAGCTGGTGCGGTTGGAACTGCAGTATATCAGATGTATAAACCTGTCGCGGAGGATGATTTTGAGACACAAAGCTCTATAATATATGCATCAACCAAATTTTATAATCGTATAGGGAAAATATATATTTTCTTGGCTTGCATAATATCAGTTATCTATGGTCTTTATTTACAAGATGATTCGCTTTCTGTATACGAAATAATATTATCTTTTCTAATTTTGGCAGGAAATGGGTGCATTTACCTTTTTTTCGGAGCAAAATATGATATTGTATTCTCATCATACCAGAAAAGGTATCTGCTAATTATCGGATCACTTATAGAGAAGATCATATATTTTTCTTTGCTTGTTATAGTTTTTATTTGGAAGATGCATTTTATTTTCATGTATGTCGCTATGTCTATCGGAAGTTTAGTTAGCTTGATTTTCAATACGTATATGTTTAAAAAAATAACACACAATAGAATAACAAAAAACCCTAAAAATAAGGACTATATTATTCCAGATAGAGGATATCTCATGGTAACAAGTATAGCAGTAGAAGGAATATCTGCGCTTCCGACGATAATTATCACATCTATATTAGGGTTAGTATCTGCAAGTGTATTCTCTATTTATCAGATGATATATAGTTTAATTAGAACAATTATTAATTCAGTACAGCTTTCAATATCAGCGGTATTTGGAAATCTTGTTGCTAGCGAAAAACCTGAGAGAGTTTCGGAGGTATATAAGCTTCTAGAGTTGATTTTTATTATGCTTGGTACTTTTTTAGCTTCGTGTACTGCATTTTTATTTTTGTCATTTGTAAGGATGTACACAGCTGGAATTAATGATGCAAATTATATCAATAAGAAGTTAATATTATTTTCTGTTTTATATATTATTATATATGCTTTTCGAACTTCCTTCGGGTACATAGCAACTATATATGGATTATTTAAAGATATATGTAAGAATACTCTTGTGTTTGGTGGTATAGGGATGATGCTTTCTGTGTTTTCAACAATGTTGTTTGGTTTGCCTTATGTAATGATTGGTCTTCTGTTCCATGAAGTTTTTTATTCTGTTTTTACCTTGATTATCATACATAAAAAAATTGGATGGTTTAGTTATCGTAAGTTGTTCCAACGTATTTTAGTTCTTCTAGTAATGCCACTCACATTTTATTTAGGAGGGTTAAAAGAGATTGTATTGGGGAATGATGGGTGGTTTGGTTGGTTTATAACGGCAATTATGGTTGCCGTCATTTCTCTTGTATTGATTTTTGTGTACTGCGTCTTATTTGAAAGAAAAGAATTGATACTACTGTTTAGTTACTTGGAGAATCTTATTAGAAAGAGAGAGAAAAGATATAATGTATAAGTTTGTATTTGTCGGTAGCTTATATGATTATAATACTTATATTGAGAAGGAAATTGCTAAATCAAATAAAAATGTTTTTACGTGTGAATCACTAAATAAGTCACTTCATGGTTTTAGTTATATTTTATACAAATTGCACAATAGTTCAAAGATAAATAAGTTTGTAAGACTACCTTTTAGAAATGTTTGGGTAAAAAAGATCCTTGATAAAGAGACAAGTGCGGCACTAAAAAGTAATGATAAAATCTGTTTCATTTATTCTGGCGGAATAAATTATTTACAAATGGGATTTATTGACTACTTAAAGCATAGATATCCAAATTCAAAATATGTTTTTTATTTCACAGATTTAGTTGAAGTTTATATGCGTAATAATCCGGATTTTTTTAAGAAGTATGCTGGAAGTTTTGATTTATTAATAACTTATAATGAAATTGATGCTGACAAATACAAGATACATCTTGCGCCTCCTAGAATTATAAGTTTTAGTTACGTTGAGGATGATCCCTCTATCGAACCATCGGATGTGTTTTTTGTTGGAAGAGAGAAAGGACGTTTACAGGAGCTATTAAAAATATACGAATTGTGTGTTGAGAATGGATTAAAGTGTGATTTCCACATAATGGATGTACCTAGGGAAAAACAAAGATATGCTGATAACATAACTTATAATCAATTTATGTCATATGAAGAGGTTCTAAAGCATTGTAAGCGAGCAAAATGCATTCTGAATTACATCCAAAAAGGTGCTGTAGGTATAACATTGAGGGATTATGAAGCTATCGGTATGAATAAATTCTTGATGACAAATAACCCAGCAATTAAAACGTCTGCTTTTTATACATGCGAAAATATTATATGGATAGAAAATTTACAAGATGAAATAGGAAAATTAAAGAATGGTAATATGCCTGTAATTTGGAATGGTAGAGAAAAGTATAGTGTTTCCAATTATTTCTCTTGGCTTGAGAACATGTTAGAATCAAAATAGAAATATCTTTAAGGTGGAGGTTTGTATGAAAGGAATTGTTTTAGCGGGTGGAACCGGTACAAGGTTATATCCTTTAACAATGGTAACAAGTAAACAACTATTGCCAATATATGATAAGCCTATGATATATTATCCTCTTTCTATACTTATGCTAGCAGGCATAAAGGAAATTTTGATTATATCGACACCTTATGATTTACCAAACTTTAAGAAATTATTAGGAGATGGCAGTCAGTTCGGGATTAATTTAGAATATGCTGAGCAACCTTCACCAGATGGCTTAGCTCAAGCATTTATAATTGGAGAAGATTTTATAGGTGATGATAATGTAGCGATGATTCTGGGAGACAATATTTTTTATGGTAATGGCTTAACTTCAATATTGAAAGAGGCTGTTGATAACGCAAACAAGGGCAATGCAACTATATTTGGGTATTATGTTAATGAGCCAAAAAGATTTGGTATTGTAGAGTTTGATGATTCTGGAAAGGTAATTTCAATTGAGGAGAAGCCCCAAAATCCAAAGTCAAACTATTGTGTCACAGGACTGTATTTTTATGATAGAAGAGTTATTGAGTTCGCGAAAAAAGTACGGCCATCATACAGAGGCGAATTAGAAATTACTGATTTAAATAGAATGTATTTAGAAGATAATACGTTAAAAATTAAACTTCTGGGTAGAGGTTTTGCATGGTTTGATACTGGGACGATTGATAGTTTATTTGAAGCTGCTGAGTTTGTAAAAATAATAGAAAAAAGACAGAGTGTTAAAATTTCTGCACTCGAAGAAATTGCTTATCGCAATTATTGGATAAGCAAAGAAATTCTAATATCATCTGCAGAAAAATATGGAAGATCTCCATATGGTGAGCATCTTAGGAAGGTCGCAGAAGGAAGAATTATTTATTAAGTTAAGGTGGTGAAAAAATGAAAATTACAAAGACTGTGATTGATGGGATTCTAATTATCGAGCCTGAAATTCATAAAGATTATCGTGGATGGTTTACAGAATCTTATTCGAAGATTGAGTTTGAAAGGTATGGGATTTATACAAATTTTATACAAGATAATCATTCAATGTCTTTAAAAAAAGGTACTTTGCGTGGATTACACTATCAAGATAATCCAAAAGCTCAAACAAAGCTTGTGAGATGTACAAGAGGAATGATATTCGATGTAGCAGTAGATTTAAGGAAAGGCTCAAAAACATATGGTAGATGGATAGGGGTAGAACTGACTAGTGAGAACCAAAAGCAATTACTAATACCAAAAGGCTTTGCACATGGTTTTGTAACTCTCTGTGACAATGTTGAAGTTCAGTATAAAGTTGATGAATATTATGATCCAGAACTTGATAGAGGTATACGGTTTGATGATCCAGATATTTCAATAAACTGGGGTGTTGAAACTCCGATTTTATCTGAAAAAGATAAAAATGCACCATACTTAAAAGAGATTAAGCTTAGTTTTGAATGATAAAGTGAGTTTGGAAGGAGTAATACTATGGCAATTCAATTATTTGTCCCTACATTTGATGTTGAAGGGTGTTTAAAGGAAATTAGAGAGTGCCTAGAAAAAGGTTGGACAGGAATGGGATTTAAGACTGTTCAATTTGAAGACGAGTGGAAAAAATATACAGGATTGAGAAATGCTCATTTTTTAAATTCAGCTACATCTGGTTTGAATATTGCTTTTGATATATTCAAGGAAAGATATGGTTGGGATGATAATGATGAGGTGATCACCACTCCTATAACATTTGTTTCATCAAATCATGCTATATTACTTGCAAATTTAAAACCAGTATTTGCAGATGTGGATGATACTTTATGTTTAGATCCAAAAGAAGTAGAAAAGAAGATTAATTCTAGGACAAAAGCAATACTATATGTTGGGATTGGAGGAAATCCTGGAAGGTATGAAGAAATTGTAAACATTTGCAAGAAATATGATATAAAATTAATTTTAGATGCAGCTCATATGGCGGGTACAAGAATAAATGGAGTAGTACCTGGTAAAGAAGCGGATGCCGTAATATATTCATTCCAAGCAGTTAAGAATTTACCAACTGCTGATAGTGGTATGATTTGTTTTAAAGATGACGAGTTAGATGAAATAGTTAGAAAAAAAACATGGCTTGGTATTAATAAAGATACTTATGCCAGAATAAATTCTGCGGGTAATTATAAGTGGAAATATGATGTTGAATATATCGGACAAAAATATCATGGGAATTCAATAATGGCTGCAATTGGGATTGTTCAATTGAAACACCTTGACAAAGATAATGCATACCGTAGACAAATCGCAGAATGGTATACGAAAGGATTTTCACCATATAGAGATAAGATTAAGTTAGTTGAAATTCCTGAAGGAGCAGAAGTATCGAGACATCTATTTCAGATTATCGTAGACGATAGAGATGGATTATTACAAGCTTTGAATGAGGCTGAAATATATCCGGGAGTACACTATATAGCTAATACACAATACAAAATGTACAGTTATGCTAAAGGCACCTGCCCTCATGCAGAATATATAAGCAATCATGTTCTTTCTTTACCAATGCATATGCAGTTATCGTATGAGGATGTCCAATTTGTAATTAGTAAAGTAATTGAGTTTGTAACGAGAAAGGCATGATACTATGGAAAAGGAGAATATTAGATTAAGGCCCATAACACTAAATGATACTGATAATATTGTTAAATGGAGAAATACAGATAGTGTTAAGAGAAATCTTTTTACACGTGAGGATATAACACATGAAGATCATATTAAATGGTTTAATAATTATGTTATGAAAGGGTTGTGTTCACAATTCATTATAGAACTAATAGAACCATCAATGGATATAGGCACCGTTTTTATTAAAAACATTGACAAAAAGAACGATAAAGGTGAGTTTGGAATATTTATTGGAGAAGAAAACTTACGTGGAAAAGGATATGGCAAAATTGCGACTGAATTAATTTTGGAACATGCTTTTATGGATTTAAAACTCAATAGAGTTTATTTAAGTGTACTTGCAGATAATCTTAGTGGAGTAAAATGCTATACGAAAGCTGGTTTTGAACTTGAAGGTGTGCTTAGACAAGACTTCAAATACGGTAATAATTATTATGATGTTATATTAATGTCAGTACTACGTTATAAATGGATGGAGATGAAACCATGAAAACTATTTTAGTTACAGGTGGTGCGGGGTTTATAGGTAGTAACTTTATTAAGTTCATGTGTAAGAAGCACCCAGAATATAAAATTATCAATATTGATGCACTTACATATGCAGGAAATCTGGAAAATCTCAAAGATATCGATGGTAACCCAAATTATGAATTTATTAAAGTTGATATTCGACATAGAGATAAAATTAGTGAGATATTTAAAAATAATGAAATTACCTTTGTTGTAAACTTTGCAGCTGAATCACATGTAGATAGAAGCATAGAAGATCCAGAGTTATTTTTATCAACTAATATTATAGGAACTCAAGTCCTCTTAGATATAGCCAAAAAGCATTGGAAACTAAATCCATCTGATAAGTATTGCAAAAAATATAAACCAGGAGTTAAATTTCTTCAGGTATCTACAGATGAAGTCTATGGTGAGCTTGGGGAAACTGGTAAGTTTGATGAGACAATGCCATTAATGCCTAATAATCCTTACTCAGCTTCTAAGGCTAGTGCGGATTTGGTAGTTAGATCATATTATAAAACATTTGGATTACCTATCAATATTACTAGATGCAGCAATAATTATGGACCATATCAGTTTCCAGAGAAATTGATTCCTTTAATGATAAATAATTGTATTAAAAATAAAGAGCTACCGGTTTATGGTGATGGGATGCAAGTTAGAGACTGGTTATATGTATATGATCATTGCTCGGCTATTGATATAGTTTTACATAAAGGTATAGATGGAGAGATATATAATATTGGAGGAAATAATGAACGGGCTAATATTGATATAGTAAGATTAATCGTTAAAGCCTTAGGAAAATCAGAAGATTTGATTAAATTTGTAAAAGATAGACCGGGTCATGACCGAAGATATGCAATTGATAATACAAAAATTAAAACACAATTAGGCTGGTCGCCGGCTTATACATTTGAACAAGGAATTCAAGAAACAATACAATGGTATTTAAGTAATCAAGAATGGATTGAGAATATTGTATCCGGTGAGTATGTGAAATATTATGAGCATATGTATACTGACATTGAAGTTGCAGCAACGAAAGATTAAAGATATATTAATAATATATTATGAAGAAGAAAAAAGTAATGTAAAACTCATTAAGTAAAATATGTTAATAATATTTTTTATATCAAGAAGATGTATGTGGGGTTGTAAATACTGGTTGGTGTAATAAATGGATAAAAACATTAAGTCATTCATTAATAAGTTTAATACTAACGATATAAGAGGAGTAAAATCACCTCTCCGAGTATGTCCATTAGGGGCGCACTTGGATCATCAGGGTGGAATTGTTATGGGGATGGCTCTCAACTCCAGTGTAAATATGATATATATACCAGCCGATGATAAATATATTCGTATCCAAAGTTTAGATTTTCCTGATGAAGAATACTTCAATTTAGAACATGTGCCCCCAATGATACCGGGCTTTTGGGGGAACTATATCCGCGGAGCTGTCTTGTCCTTACAGCAAGATTATGTTTTAAAACGCGGGCTAAAAGCAATTATAAGTGGAAAACTTCCTATCGGTGGATTAAGCTCATCAGCAGCAGTAACAACTGCTTACTTAATGGCCTTATGTGATGTGAATAACATTGAGATTTCAAAGATGGAATTAATACGATATAGCCATTGGGTAGAGAGAAATTACATAGGTTTAAAAAATGGTATACTTGATCAGGCAGCAAATATATTGAGTAAAAAAGACCATTTAATGCTTATGGATTGTAATACAAATAAGTATAAACTAATCAAAAAAGCAGAAAATATGCCTGAATTTGAAATAGTTATAGTATATTCAGGTATCAGTAAAGCATTAATAGGAACAGATTATAATAATAGAGTAGATGAATGCAAAGTCGCTGGATGGATTTTACAGGAAATGAATAGGGGGCCAATTAACACATTACAAGAAATGAAGTTAAGAGATATTCCTGTAGAAGTATATATTAAGTATAGAGAACACTTGCCAGGAAGATTTAAAAAAAGAGCGGAACACTTTTATGGTGAAATGGAAAGAGTTCAAAAAGGAATAATGGCGTGGACAGAAGGCGATATTTATACTTTCGGAAAGCTTATATTTCAATCAGGTGAGAGTTCAATATATCAGTATGAGTGTGGTTGTCCTGAATTAATAACAATATATGAGATTTTGAAGAATTGCGAAGGAGTTTATGGAGCAAGGTTCAGTGGGGCGGGTTATAGAGGTTGTTGTATTGGTTTAATCGATCCAAAATACAAAAACCAAATTAAAAAGCAAATTGATCATATATACCCTGTTAAACATCCCAAATACAGAAATTTATATAAAGTTTACTTTTGCAAAACATCTGATGGTGCAAACTTTTTAAGAAGAGATGAAATTGAGGAGATAGGCATATGAAATGTATTATATTGGCAGCGGGGTATGCTACCCGGTTATACCCTCTTACTAAAGATAAGCCTAAACCCTTGTTAGAAATCGGAAATAAACCAATATTATCGCACATATTAGATAAAGTCTATAAGGTAGATTGTATTGATGAAATATTTGTAGTAACTAATGCAAAATTCTATTCTACTTTTTTAAAATGGCTACAGCATTATAAGAGTAAAAAACGAATACAGATTATAAATGATGGCACGACTTCGAATGAAAGTCGACTAGGTGCTATTAAAGATATACAATATGTCATAGATTACTCTGGAATTAATGATGATTTAATGATTTTAGCTGGAGATAACTTATTTGATTTTGAACTTTCAAATTTTGTTTTGTTTTTTAAAAAAGTTAATGCAGATTGCATTACGACTCATGAAATAACTGATATTAATGAATTAAGAAGAACTGGTGTTATAGAAATAGATTCGAACGGAAAAGTAATTTCTTTTGAAGAAAAGCCTCAAAACCCGAAGTCCACTTTTGCAGTTCCTCCTTTTTATATTTATAAAAAAGAAACTATTCCATTGGTTAAGAAGTATTTAGCCGAAGGAAATAATCATGATGCACCAGGTAATTTTATACCTTGGTTAATAAAGATAAAGGATGTCTATTCATATAAGTTTAGTGGACATAGATACGATATTGGCACCGAGGAAAGTTACAATATGGTAAAAAAACTATTCGGTGGTTAATTACTATTGATTAAAAATATGTATTCTCAGTCATACTTAATAGTACACTTGTAAAAGTATTGAGTGAAAGAAGTAAAATATAACATAATTATCTGGCAATATTATTTAACTTAAATTATACTATGAATATATTTAACGTTTTTGTATGGAATATGTAGCTTTTTAGAGATATTCTTAGAGTAATCAAAAAAAATAAAAAGTATTTAAAAGTATATTTTTAAATAAAAAGGAAGAGAAGAAACATGCTCAAAATAGTAATTTCAGGGACAGGCTATGTTGGTTTAGTTGCAGGTGTGTGTTTTGCTGAAGTTGGTCATCAAGTAATATGTGTTGATACCGATGAAGGTAAAGTTAATATGATGAAGAAAGGTATTTCTCCAATTTATGAAATTGGCTTAGAGGAGCTTATGCAGAAGAATTATGTTGCAGGGCGAATTGATTATACAACAGATTATAAATCAGCTTACAAAGATGCTGATGCTATATTTATAGGCGTTGGTACACCTGAGCAACCTGATGGATCAGCAAATCTTTCATATATTGCAACTGTATCTCGGCAAATAGCTGAATCTATAGAAAAGGATTGTTTAGTAGTGGTGAAATCCACTGTACCAGTAGGCACAAATGATAAAGTTGAGCAATTTATTAAAGATTTTTTAGTGAATGATGTAAAGGTTGAGGTGGCATCGAATCCAGAATTCCTTGCTCAAGGTTCTGCTATTCATGACACATTTCATGCTACTAGAATAATTATTGGTACTAAAAGTAAATGGGCAGAAGAGTTGCTTATGAAGATTTATGAACCGTTTAACCTTCCAATTGTGTCAGTGAGTAGAAGATCAGCAGAGATGATAAAGTATGCTTGTAATAATTTTTTGGCAATTAAAATTTCATATATGAATGAGATCGCTAATCTTTGCGAATTAGTAGGAGCTGATATACAAGATGTAGCAAGAGGTATGAGCTTTGATGAGCGTATCGGTGGCAAGTACTTAAATGCTGGAATAGGATTTGGAGGTTCATGTCTGCCTAAAGATACAAAAGCACTAGAATATTTAGCAAGACAAAATGGATATGAACTGAGAACAGTTAAGGCTGCAATTGACGTAAACAAAGAGCAGAAGACAGTGTTGTATAAAAAGGCATGTAGAAGGCTGATTACATTTAATGGTCTCAAAGTCGCAGTACTTGGATTGACCTTTAAACCAGGAACAGACGACTTGAGAGAAGCTCCATCTTTGGATAATATACCTTTATTATTAGATCAAGGTGCAGATATATATGCTTATGATCCAGTGGGGGTGAATAATTTCAAAAAGAAATACCCTGATGGACAACATGGCAAAGGGAAAATAACATATGTTGAGAATCATGAAGAAGCATTGAAGGATGCCAATGTTTGCTTTATTTTCACTGAATGGGGAGAAATTAAAGCAATAGAACCTTTAACATACAAAAAATTAATGAGAACCCCTCTTGTATATGATGGAAGGAATATTTACCGTGTTGAAAATATGCATGCAGCAGGAGTAGAGTATTATTCTATTGGGAGACCAAATCAATTTTTTAAGTAATTTCAGATATCATAGGCAATAGAGTATAAAATGTAGAAGTAATGGAGGCAAAAAATTTGAGATGGATTTAAAAACTAATAAAACTTATCTTGTGACGGGAGCAGCTGGATTTATAGGTTATTTTTTATCTAAGAGGTTATTAGAGCAAGACTGCAAAGTCATAGGTATTGATAATATTAATGATTATTATGATGTGAATTTAAAATATGCGAGATTAGAGAACCTTAAACCTTTTGAGAATTTTACATTTATTAAAGCAGACATATCCGATAAAGAAATAATAATGAACACTTTTGAAAAATTCAGACCTGATGTTGTAGTTAATTTAGCTGCTCAAGCAGGGGTGAGGTATTCTATAGATAATCCTGATTTATATATACAAAGTAATATTATCGGTTTTTACAATATTCTAGAAGCTTGTAGGTATAACCCCGTGGCTCATTTAGTTTACGCATCATCAAGTTCTGTATATGGTTCTAATAAGAAAGTACCCTTTGAAGAAACTGATTTTGTAGATAACCCTGTGTCCTTATATGCTGCTACAAAAAAATCAAATGAATTGATGGCGTACACATATAGCCATCTTTATAAAATTCCAACTACAGGATTGAGGTTTTTTACTGTTTATGGTCCAATGGGTAGACCCGATATGGCATATTTTAGCTTTACGAATAAGTATTTTAAAGGTGAGCCAATTAGAATTTTTAATAACGGAGATTTCGAGCATGATCTATATAGAGATTTTACCTATATAGATGACATTATAGAGGGAATTATTAAAATTCTTAACAATCCACCGATAAATACGGAAGATTTAGTACCCCACAGGATATATAACATTGGAAATAACAAACCAGTAAAATTAATGACTTTTATAAAAATTTTGGAGGATTCCCTAAGCAATGTGTTAAGAAGAAGAGTAGAGTTTGAGAAGATATTCGAACCAATTAAGCCCGGAGATGTACCAGTTACATATGCATCAACGGATAAACTTCAGGCTGAGATAGGGTTTAAACCTCAAATATCCATTGAATATGGTTTGCAGAAGTTCGCTGATTGGTATGTGGAGTATTATAAAGTAAAATAGCTTGTTGTAAAAATGTTATTTAATATTAAATTGTAGAATAGAGATGTTTGCAATATTGGCGAGTACAGTGGTTTTTATTTTTACATATTTTTGTGGTAATATTACATTACATTTTGAAAAATAGATATTAGTTTATAATTAAATTAATAAAGGAAGGAAAAAAGTGAAACAGAAGCTGAAGTCAGGTTTATTTGTTTTTTCTGATATAGTATTATTAACGATATCTTTTTTTGCTGCTTACTTAATCAGGTTTGATTTAGACTTTGATGCAATCCCTAAGAATTTCGTAGATAAGATGGTACTTTTGTTAGGAGCATCCATTATTCTAAAAATTACTGTTTTCATTCCTTTTAAGTTGTATAAAAGTCTTTGGAAATATGCCGGGATTTATGAGCTTGTAAGTATTTTTCTTGCTTCAGCACTAACGAATGGTGCTATTTTTGTGTATATAGCATTTGTTGAAAGGCTTGCCCCACGAAGCATTTTTGTTATTACCGGAATGCTTGATGTTTTCCTTATTGGTGGTTCCAGGCTAACGTACCGTTTATATAGAAGGATTGTGTTAGGCAGGGTAATTAAGCTGGATAATGTAAAAAGAGTGCTTATTGTCGGTGCTGGGGATGCCGGAGCAATGATTGCAAAAGAAATGGAGCTTCATACCGAGCTTAATTACAGGCCTGTTGCATTTTTAGATGATAGCGATTATAAAAAAGGAAAAAAAGTTAATGGTATTCCTGTTTTGGGTGGTATTGAAGATGTGGCCGATGTTGTGGACAGGAAAAGCATTGATGAAATAATTATTGCTATACCTTCCGCAAAACCTGCAGTGATTAACAGAATATACGAACAATGTGTGAAAACCAAGTGTAAGGTTAAGATACTTCCTTCAATGGCGCAGCTTATAGATGAATCAATAATGCTAAAGAGGGTTAAGGATGTTGATATAGAGGATTTATTAGGAAGAGAGCCAATTGTGGTGGATTTGGAAGGAATCGCCGGATATTTGAGCGGGAAGGTTGTATTGGTTACCGGTGGTGGTGGTTCTATTGGTTCAGAACTCTGCAGACAGATTTCATCTTTTGGACCCAAAAAACTTGTAATGCTCGATAACTATGAAAACGGCCTGCATGATATATTTGTTGAGTTAACAAGAAAATATCCTGAACTTGATATTATACCTGTCATTGCAAACATCCGCGAAATGGACAGGCTTAAGGAAATATTCGGGGAATACAGGCCCA
>Ga0134091_1000720_pt1 | contig 29228 bp, 25 predicted proteins | sample 2_5taG_FD_94451 | JGI IMG/M metagenome (GOLD analysis project Ga0134091, IMG submission 94451) | Switchgrass degrading microbial communities from high solid loading bioreactors in New Hampshire, USA - 2_5_20_6_A2 metaG | ecosystem: Engineered > Bioreactor > Semi-continuous > Anaerobic >...
AATGCCTATGGGATAAGAAATTTCACAAGGTTCAGAAACAGGATACTTCATGTTATGGCTTAGCTCTTATATTCAAAATTGGCAGATGACCAAAATTGATCATCTGCCAACAAAGCATAAGCTTCTTCATTTTACTAGTTCCACCCCAACAATTGACGTAGAACCATAAAACACAAAAGGCCATACATGCCAATCGCATGTACAGCCCTTCTTCAGCAATCTTCGAAATCAACCCTTCAAAAGGAATACGAGAATCACGGTTATAACGATAAACGCTATCGCAAGCCATCCGGTCAGCTTGCTGAACAAAGCCTCATAGGTACGCGCCTTGTTCTTTCCGAAGAAGGTTTCAGCACCTCCGGCGATGGAACCGCTCAAACCGGCGGATCTGCCGGACTGGAGCAATACAATGGCAATAATGGCGAGGCAGATGATCAGATATATAATATTGACAACGATTTTCATTACCCTCGTAACCTCCATGGATTAATGCAGCATGTACAATTGTAGCACAAAGATTCAGCCATGGCAAGTGACATTTTGTCAAAAAAGCAACATGGGCGGCATCGGTTCCATGCCATGCCGCCCTGCACAATGGAAGGATTAAAGACGTTTTTCCAGTTCTGCTTTTTCCGCTTCGAAGCCCGGTTTGCCAAGCAGAGCAAACATATTCTTCTTATAGGCTTCCACGCCGGGCTGGTCAAAGGGATTGACCCCCAGGAGATAGCCGCTGATGCCGCAGGCCTTCTCGAAGAAGTAAACCAGGTAGCCAAACCAGTAAGGGGTCATTTCCGGGATATTGATGACCAGATTGGGAACCTCCCCGTCCACATGGGCCAGGATAGTGCCCTTCATGGCCATCTTGTTGACAAAATCCATTTCCTTGCCGGCAAGGTAGTTGAGCTTGTCGAGATCGTCCTCGGTCTTTACCATGGCAAGGGATTTCCTGCACTTCTCCACGTTGAGGACCGTTTCAAAAATATTCCTGAGACCATCCTGGATGTACTGGCCCATGGAGTGCAGGTCTGTGGAGAAGTCCACGCCAGCGGGGAAAATACCCTTCTTGTCCTTGCCTTCGCTCTCGCCGTAGAGCTGCTTCCACCATTCGGTCAGATAGTGCAGGGAAGGCTCATAGTTGACCAGGATCTCGGTGGTCTTCCCTTTCCTGTAAAGGGCATTCCGCACCGCTGCATAGCGGTAGCAGTGGTTCTCAGCATAGGGCTTCTTGCAGTCCACATAGGCATCCTGGGCGCCCTTCATCATCTCGGCAATATCAATGCCTGCCACGGCAATGGGAAGAAGGCCTACGGCAGTGAGAACCGAAAAACGGCCTCCAACGTCGTCGGGAATGACGAACTGTTCATATCCTTCCGAATCCGCCAGGGTTTTCAATGCGCCCCTCGCCTTGTCGGTTGTGGCGTAGATACGGCTCCTTGCGCCCTCTTTCCCGTATTTCTTTTCCATGAAATCCTTGATGATCCGGAATGCGATGGCCGGCTCGGTGGTAGTACCCGACTTGGAGATCACGTTGACGGAGACTTCCTTGTTCTCAACCAGTTCCAGGAGATCGGCCAGATAGGTGGAACTGATATTGTTGCCGGCAAAATAGATCTCGGGGCCATTGCGCTTTTCTTTGGGGAGCATGTTGTAGAACGAATGGCACAGCGCTTCAATGGCCGCCCGCGCTCCCAGATAGGAGCCACCGATGCCCACCACGATCAGGACATCCGAATCCTGGCGGATTTTCGCAGCGGCTTTCTGAATACGGCTGAACTCCTCCCTGTCATAAGCGTTGGGCAGTTCGACCCATCCGAGAAAGTCATTACCGGGCCCGCTCTTTTCATGGAGCATGGTGTGGGCAGAAAGAACCTGGGGTTCCAGATAGCCTATTTCATGTTCACTGATGAAACCCAGAGCATTTTTGTGGTCAAAAGTCAGTTTTTCCATGTCGCTCATACCTTTCCTTGAATATGATTAGCTTTAGCATAATTTACCGGAAATATTCTACCATGTTTTTTACGGCTTGTGCATAAAAATTAACTCATGGCCCATGATCGTCGGAAAAACAGCCATGAAACAAGCCCTGCATACATTGCAGGGCCTTCATACAGGGAACACAACCGGACAGTCATATCCGCACAGGTATCCTGCCCGGCAAACCATGCGGTCAGCCGGCATCAGGGCCCGGACTGCAGAGCCTTTGACAGGTTTCAGACCCTGGTGTCCACATGGACGCCTTTATGGGGATGGACACTTTGCTCCATCATCCGGATCAGAGCCTGGGTATCGGTTTGCATGTTCTCCATTGCCTTTTTCATAATGGCAATACCCGCTTGCTGCTTAAGCGCGCTCTGATGGTAAATAACCGATATGGCCGCTATGTTCACGGAAACCGCTCCTTTCCCACAAGGCTGTATTATTTATTTACCCGGAAAAAAACAGGCGTACACAGCCAAAAGCAAAAACCTCCCCGCCGGATTCAGCGGGGAGGCAATCATTCTGCCCATTATCCGAGAGGATGAATCTTGTATTCGTAGTTCACCATATCCGAATCAATCTTGTATTTCTGTGCCTTCCGATATTCAAAGAATTTGGCCGCCACCTGGGGATACATGGCATAGGTCAGGACATCCTCTTCCTGTTCCATGTACTCGGCCATTTCCTCCCGGATCTTGTCCAGTTCGTTTGGAATCAGATCGGCAGGTCTGCAGGTAATGGGCTCCTCATCCCCGATAATCTTCTTCCTGATTTCATCGGAGATAGGCGCCGGCGTTTTGCCGTATTCACCCCTGACAAGACCCTTGGTCTCCTTGGGTACCATTTTGTAACGCTCACCCGCTATTACATTCATCACGGCCTGGGTACCGACGATCTGACTGGTGGGTGTGACAAGGGGCGGATAACCCAAATCTTCCCTTACCCTGGGCACCTCTTTGAGAACATCCATGAACAGATCTTCCCGTCCGGCCTGCTTAAGCTGTGAAACCAGGTTTGAAAGCATACCGCCAGGTACCTGGTAGGTCAGCGTGTTCACGTCCACGCCCATCACCTTGGTGTTCAAAAGGCCGCTGCTCAGGTACTTTTCGCGAAGTTTTGAGAAATACTCGGCGATCTCGCTCAGAAGCCCCAGCTCATACCCGGTATCGTAGGCTGTTCCCTTCAGGGTCGCCACCAGTGGCTCAGTGGGCGGCTGGGATGTTCCCATGGCCAGCGGGGACAGGGCGCAGTCCACTACGTCCACTCCGGCTTCAATGGCCTTCAGATAGGTCATGGAACCGACGCCGCTGGTATAGTGGGTGTGAAGCTGAACGGGGACCTTCACGCTTTCCTTGAGGGCCTTTACCAGTTCATAGGCCTGGTAGGGAACCAGAAGCCCGGCCATGTCCTTGATGCATATGGAATCGGCACCCATCTCCACAAGGGTTTTGGCATCCTCCACAAATTTTTCAAGACTGTGGTAAGGACTGATGGTATAGGAGATACATCCCTGTGCATGGCCGCCTTCCTTCTTGCAAGCCTTGATGGATCGTTCCACATTCCTCAGATCATTGAGGGCATCGAATATCCTGATGATATCAATACCGTTGGCAACGGCTTTCTGGATGAAATAATCCACCACATCGTCGGCATAATGTTTGTATCCCAGCAGATTCTGGCCACGGAGCAGCATCTGCAGTTTGGTGTTTTTCGCTTTTTCCCGGATCTTCCTGAGCCTTTCCCAGGGATCCTCGTTGAGGAACCTCAGGCACGCATCGAAGGTGGCGCCGCCCCAGCATTCCAGCGAGTGGTACCCTACCTGGTCCAGCTTTTCCACGATGGGCAGCATTTCCTCCGTGGTCATCCTGGTGGCGATCAGGGATTGGTGCGCATCACGCAATACGGTTTCTGTAATCTTAACACCCATGGTTCATATGGCCTCCTGATCCCGCTTAGTTCAAGGTCGCGATGATATCCCCGCTGTTCACCTGCTGGTTCCTGGAAACATTGATGCTTGCGACCACAGCATCGCTGGGGGCGAGGATCTCGTTCTCCATCTTCATGGCTTCGAGGATGGCGATAACCGTTCCTTTTTTCACGCTGTCGCCCACTTTCACCCTGATATCGAGGATGGTTCCGGGCATGGGAGCGGTAATTTTGATCGCACCCGCCGTACCTGCAGGCGCAGGCTCGGCCTTCGGCGCAGGCGCTGCGGCAGGAGCCGGTGCGGCAGCTGCAGGCGCAGGCGCCGGTGTGGCTGCCGACACGCTCTGAGGCGCAGCCGGAGCCGAACCGCCAACTTCTTCAACTTCCACTTCGTAACGATTGCCGTTTACATTTACAACAAACTTTCTCATTCGGGTTACTCCTTCCATCCGCCGGCAAATTATCGGCTTGATCACATGATGCGGCGGCATATATCAGAATCTTTACTGCAAATTATCCCGCCGGAATACAGGCATCGGTCATGCGGCATCGGATGCCTATGCCTTAAAGCGGTATGTTTCCATGCTTTTTGGGCGGCCTTGTCTCACGCTTCCCGGCCAGCATATCCAGCGCGCTGGCAATGCGCTGGCGGGTTGTGGCAGGCTCTATCACATCATCCACATACCCTCTGGCGGCAGCGATGTAGGGGTTGGAGAATTTATCCCGGTATTCCTGGATCTTCTCCTTCCTGAAGGCAATCGGGTCTTCCGCCTTGCCGATCTCCTTCTTGAAAATAATATTGGCAGCACCGTCCGGGCCCATGACAGCAATTTCGGCTGTCGGCCAGGCCAGCACCATATCGGCGCCCAGGTGCTTGCTGTTCATGGCTATATAGGCACCGCCGTAAGCCTTTCTGACAATGACGTTGATCTTGGGAACCGTCGCCTCGGAAAAAGCATACAGCAGCTTGGCACCATGCCTGATGATGCCGTTATGCTCCTGCTTGACGCCGGGAAGATAACCCGGAACATCCGTAAAGGTGATCAGCGGGATGTTGAACGCGTCGCAGAAGCGGACAAACCGCGCCCCCTTGTCGGAAGCGTCCACATCAAGCACGCCCGCCACCACCTTGGGCTGGTTGGCAATGATACCAACGGTTCTGCCGCCAATCCGGGCAAAGCCCACAATCAGATTCTTGGCAAACCCTTCATGGACCTGGAAGAAATCCCCATTGTCCACCACCCTGGTGATGATGTCCAGCATATCGTAGGGCTTGTTGGGATCATCCGGAATGATGGTATTCAGCGCATCATCCAGCCGGTTGACATCGTCTCCGGCAACCACGATTTCCGGATCGCTCAGGTTGTTGTCGGGAAGGAAGCTGAGCAGCTTCTTGATTTGTGCAAAACAGGCTTCTTCATCCGGCGCCCGGAAATGGGCCACGCCGCTGACAGAGCTGTGTGCACCCGAGCCTCCCAGGGCATCGAAGGTGACATCTTCACCAGTAACCGCCTTGATGACCGACGGCCCGGTGATGAACATATGGCTGGTTTTGTCCACCATGAAAACAAAATCCGTGATAGCCGGAGAGTAAACGGCGCCACCTGCGCAAGGCCCCATGATGACTGAGATCTGCGGAATGACACCCGAAGCCAGCGTGTTCCTCCGGAAAATTTCGCCGAATCCACCAAGGGCATCGATGCCCTCTTCTATTCTGGCACCGCCGGAGTCATTGATGCTGATAAAGGGCGCCCCCATCTTCATGGCAAGGTCCATGACCTTGGTGATCTTCTTTGCATGCATCTCACCAAGGGATCCGCCGATCACGGTAAAATCCTGGGACGCGACATAAACCAGTCTGCCGTCGATGGTTCCGTAACCGGTTACCACACCATCACCGGCCACTTTCTTTTCCTGCATGCCAAAATCCGTACCCCGTGTTTCCACGAAGGCATCCAATTCCACAAAGCTGCCCTCGTCCAACAGGAGCGCAAGGCGTTCCCGGGCCGTGTGTTTCCCGGCCTCATGCTGCTTGGCTATCCTGGCTTCCCCGCCTCCCTGGAGAATACGCTCTTTGCGTTGGCGAAGGTCATTAATCTTTTCATATGTTGTCATTTTTTCACCTCAAAACACGCTGATCGGTCGGTATACAATCAGTTCGTTAAATAATTAACCTTTTAATTATAACTAGGTCATAATAATTATATATGAGTCCATTTTTAATTGCAACAATTATTGGAAAATGATCTTATACGTTCTTTTCAATGCAGACCAGGATGGGAGGACAGTTGATCTGGTTGATGAATTCGGTTTTCATGACGCTGAACCGCCTGGGATCCAGGCCGCTGAGATAATCCAGGAGGGCATCCCGCTCCTCAAAGCCCGTATCCCCACCGTAATAGATCACGATGATGACCAGACCGTCATCCCTGAGCAGGGCCAGGGATTTCTCAACGGCCGCTATCGTGGTATCTGCCCGGGTATTGATGCGATGATCACCGCCGGGCAGATAGCCAAGGTTAAACATGACCAGCTTGACAGGCTCAGATACGTATCTGTCCATATGCTCATGTCCGTCATGGATCAGTTCACACCAGCCCAGAACAGCCTGGGACTCAAGTCGTTCCCGGGTCCGCTTTACGGCTTCCTCCTGTATGTCGAAGGCATAAACCTTGCCCGTCGATCCTGTCAGCCTGGCCAGGAACAACGTATCGTTTCCGTTTCCCATGGTGGCATCGATGACCATGTCCCCCGGCTTCACAACGGCTTCTGCGTATTGGTGTGCCTGTATCAGGGCCTTATGCAAAACCGCCATTCTCTTCAACCCTCCCTTGCCGCCGAATGCCCGGCATGTCGCGAAAACAGCATGGCCGCCTCATGCGCCAGCCCAACTTATACATTATAACACATCTCCCTGGCATGATGCCCTAACGGCGGACAACTGCAATGGGTATTTTCCCTCGGATCAAAAAACGGGACGGCCCCATGGAACCGTCCCGCCAACAGGCTTGTCAGCGCCTATGGTTTTGTGAGAATGGCTCTGCCTGAAAGCATCAGCTGATCTTTTCGCTCAGCCTCAGCGTATCAGCAACCATGGCGATGAATTCCGAATTGGTAGGCTTTCCTTTCCGCGTATTGATAGTATACCCAAAGAGTTCATTGATAGTATCCACCCGGCCCCTGTTCCAGGCAACCTCGATGGCATGCCGGATAGCCCGCTCTACCCTGCTGGGGGTTGTCTTATGCACCTTGGCCAGTTCCGGATACAGCCTCTTGGTCACGGCGCTGATGATTTCGCGGTCCTTGACGGCCATCATGATGGCGTCACGCATATATTGATAACCCTTGATATGAGCGGGTACACCGACATCCCGCATGATCTGGGTGATTTTGGACTGAACGCTGTCAGCACTGGAAGCGGTAATCTTGGTAGTAGCAGTCGTGGTAGCAGTATTTGTGTCCATCCGAAGGACGGTCGGGCCGTGGCTTCTCACCAGTTCCCTGATTCTCTCGACAAGTACGCCCAGGTCAAAGGGTTTGACAATGTAATAAATGGCACCCAACGCGAGGGCCTGCTGGGTGATCGTGTCCTGGCCCACAGCCGAAAGGACGATGAACAGAGGTTTTTCCGACGGACTTACATCCTTGAAACGGGTCAGTACGCCCAGTCCGTCAAGCCTTGGCATGATGATATCCAGCACAACAATGTCCGGTTTGGTTTTTTCAATCATTTCAATGGCATCTTCGCCATTCTCCACTCTGGCAGTCACTTCAATATCATTCTGACTTTCCAGAAATTCACAGATAATCATACCAAATGCGACATTATCATCCGCTACCAGAACACGAATTTTATCTTTCACGCTTTACCTACCTCCTTTGTGTCTCTAGTGCTAATTATATTGTTCTATTCCACTTTTTACAAGTAAACTTTTTATATTACCTGAATTTGTTTGAAGAGCTCCGTCTTTTACCACGTCAATCTCTGTCAATTCAGGGAAATATGGCGAAAGATGTCTCGACGGTGTGGCTGGCATAAAAAAACCTGCGTACAGGACGCAGGCTGAAATGTCAAAGTTCAATCCGGTTTATGCATCCGGCGCGATCACGGTCACATGGGTGACCGCGCTGCTGATATCCAGGTTGATGATTCTGTCTGCAGAGCTATAATTGGATGATTCATAGGTTTCGCCATCCCTGCCGAGGGTTATGCCATCCCCATTGATGCTTTTCACCAGGGAGTCGGACCTGATGCGGATCCCTGTGCCTTGGGGCAGGGTAATGCTGAGGCTGACCACGCCGCCATTGCATTCGATATAGGTCTCATCCTGCAGCTTTCCCGCAACAATCCTCAGATCACAGGTACCGGAGTTGATCTCGCACTGCTCGAGTGGGAAACCCGAAAAGTCAAGAATACCGTCCGCCGCACCGGCATTGAACTCCAGGTTCCACTTGACGGAATTGCTCAGAACCGCAGAGAAGTTCTTTCCCGAATCCACCGCAAAAGGCTTCCATTGCTGGGAACAAACGATTCTGCTGTCCCGCCCACCGGTATAACCGTATTTCAGACCCTTGATGTCAGAATTCACCTGTGTCAGAACCGAGTCGGACGCGCCGGTACGAAGAGTGACTGCCCCGACGTTGATCTCCATCCTGGCATACTCCATGCCGTCTTTCAGCTCAATGACATGGATTTCGCCGCTTTCCATGGTATCGTAGCTGCCGTTGCCCAGGTAGATGCCATAGCCGATAACAATACCAAAGGCCAGAATCCAAACCACAACACGCATCACGCGGAATTCCTTTTTCAAAAGAAGCGTGATACCTGCCGCCACAATGAAGACAGGCCATAACGTACTGACAGCAACCACCGCGGAAACGATATCGGCAGCAGCAAACAACCAAAGTATGCCGATGGCAATCAGCAGCAGGCCCCATAGGCTTCGCCATTTTCTCATATCATCCATCCTTCCGGGATTCCAGTCCCTATATTTTCTTCCCGCCGAACAGCATATAGAGCCCGCTTATCACCAGCAATCCGGCGATGATATAGCGCCAGTCGAGCCAGGCAAAGAACATCCGCGCCAATAGGAAGACGCCTGCCGCGATCAGCAGGATACCGAAAAATATCCTCGCGTTTTCCCTGTCCACAGGCTCACGGTATCCCGGCTCCTCCCCAAAAAAGCTCTCGTCTTGATAAGCCTGGCTGTAACCATGGCCGCCATAGCCCGGATCGTGGTAAGCCCGGCCGTCATCGGGCACAAGGATAACCGCCAGGAAATAGACAAACAGGCCTGGCAGCAAGCCGCTGGCAAGTATGGCAGCAAAGGCCAGAAGCCTGACAATGGATTTGTCCATACCGAAATAATCCGCCAGGCCTGAGCACACACCGCCGATAACCCTGTCGTCCCTTTTTCTCAGAAATCTTTTTCCCATACCTACACCTCTGTCGGGGTAAATCTGAAAAAGCAATGTCCTTTACTCATAATGATATACGAAGACGGGCCGGCATTGTCTGAAACATGCCTGAAAAGATATATCGGGACAAGAACATGGAAAATTTTACAGGATCGCAGGGAGCCGTCAGCAAGGCAGAAGAAAGCCTGAAGAAATGCTTAATATCCCAGGTCCAGAATCCTGGCCGATATCTCGGCAAATACCGGGGCGGCGCTTTTTCCGCCGCTGGTACCGTCTTCAATGAAGACGCACATGGCGTACCTCGGGTTGGATACGGGGAAATACCCAACAAACCAGGCATGCAGTACATCCCGTTGGTCCCGTATCCACCCGGTTTCAGCGCTGCCCGTTTTTCCTGCACTTCCGCCAAAACCCTGGATATTGGCCAGTCGGCCTGTACCGTCTTCCACGGTCATCATCATCATTCCCTGAAGGGTTTCGGCGGTTCTCTTGTCAATAACCCGCTCCCATGCGGGAGATTTGATGTTACGGATCCTTTCGCCCCGATCGTTGACGATGCAGTCTATAAGGGAAAGCCGGTTGAGAATTCCGCCATTGGCGATAACGGACACCAGGTTGGCAGCCTGGACGGGTGATATGAGCAGGTCGCCCTGGCCGATGGAGATATTTGCCACTTCTGCCGCAGAAGCATAGCCCATGGTATTGGGCAAAAGCCCGTAAGGCTCGTCGATGCCCTGAAGGTACAGTCCTGTTCTCTTTCCCAGGCCAAGCTTCTCCGCCATGGCAATGATATCATTTCTGCCGACTTCCTGGCCGAGGGCGATGAAGTAGGTATTGCAGGACTGGGCAAACGCCTGGGCCATATCCAGGGTGCCATGGCCGCCGCTGTCATAGCTCCAGCATTTCATCATCAGATTTCCCAGCATGGCATATCCCGGACAATCAAAGGTCGTATCGGGCGAAATCCCTTTTTCCAGCGCTGCCGCGGCCGTGACAATCTTGAAGATGGAGCCCGGGGTATACTCGCCCAAAGCACGGTTGAACAGGGGTTGGGCCGGATCGTTCAGGGCGGTGCTGATACGGGCGGGATTAAAATTGGGTCGCGATGCGATGGCCAGTATATCACCGTTGAGGATATCCACAATCACTACCGCGCCCCGCTCCACCATCCTGTCCATGGCTTCCTCGACGATCTCCTGCATATGATAATCCAGTGTGGTTTTGATGTTGAGTTTTTGGATACCGGTGGTGTCCCAGATGCGGTATCCAAACTGCTCCATGGCCGTATTGCCCGCATCGGCCAGCACCCCTGCAAAAACCCCGCCGCCCTTCTTCAGGGTATCCTGATAGGCCTTCTCAATGCCGGACAGTCCGGTCTCCCCTTTTTCATCAACATAGCCGATCAGGTGCACAGCCAGCGTCTCTTCCGAGCTCCGAACGGGTACTTCCACGATGCTCAGTCCGGGCACGGCGGCGTCCCTGATGGCCGCCGCACGTTCCTCTGCCACCCTGACAGCACTGGGCAGAAAGCTTTTGGATACAGCAGACTCCAGGTCATGCACGGGCACATCCAGAAGTCCGGACGCCCGGCTCAGCCCGGACACATCCTTCAGCAGCTCTTTTGGCTGAATGACGGCGAGGAACTGTTTCCGTCGGTTGGTAAACCGGATGCCGTTCCTGTCCAGGACATCCCCCCGCTCGGTATAGATCCTGACATGCCTCCAGCGCTGGACTGCGGCTGCCTCGGAGTATTCCTCTCCCCTCACCGCCTGGATGGAAAAAACCCTGAAGACAAGAAGCATCATCAGGATGAAATAAAGATACCTGATAAACGAAATGCGCGATTTCATGATCATACTCTCCCCGAAAGGAGTATGCCCGAAATCGCGCAGCTTCATAAGCAGCGCAGCGTCAGACAGGCTGAAAGGAGCTTAGCGGAAGACTTCCCAGTAACGCCTGGCGTGTTCAATGTCTTCCATCACCTGCTTCTTTAGCGCATCGATGCTCTCGAAACGCTTTTCGCCCCTGAGCTTTGTGAAGAAGGAGACCTCTATTTCGCTGCCATACAGATCCTCATCACAGTCCAGGATATGGGTTTCTATGCTGAACCGGTTCTCCCTGCCCCTTACTGTCGGGGCATAACCCACGTTGGTGACGCTGTTCAGCCATCTGCCGCGGCTCAGGGTCTTGGTGATGTATACGCCGTTGGCCGGCACCACCATCTCCGGATCAGCGATGATGTTGGCCGTGGGAAAGCCCAGGGTTCGCCCTATCCTGCGTCCGTCCACAACCGTGCCTTTCAGGGAAAAATGGCGTCCCAGAAGCTGGAACACCCGCTCCATTTTCCCTTTCCGGATATATTCCCGTATGAGCGTACTGCTCACAATTTCCGAGTTCACCCTGACTGGCGGAATCACGATCACCCGGAAGCCGTACTTATCTCCCAGGCGCTTCAGCAGCTCGGGTTCTCCCTTGCCCATATAACCGAACCGATAATTGAAGCCTACTACGGCCAGCTTCATGTTCAGGCCGTCTACCAGGATGTCCTTTACGAAATCCTCCGGCGAAAGGCGTGAGAAGTTTTCGTCGAAGTCCTGGTAATACAGCCAGTCTATATCATGGGCTTCCAGGATCCTGATCTTCTGTTCACCGGATGTGATAAGCGGATTGACCAGATTCTTTCTCAGAATGTTTTCCGGATGTTTACGGAAGGTATAGACCACGGAGGCAAGCCCGTTCATGCGACATTCGCTGATCAGGGTATTGAGCAGCGCCATATGGCCGATGTGAAGCCCGTCAAAATTGCCCAGACCTACCCCGGTGTGCACAGCCTTATCCATTTGGTTGCTTTGCGTGATGATTTTCACTTTTACTGACCCCCCAGCCATTTATGGCTTCTGACCCTGCGGGTCCGGCCCCGGCCTTCAATTCTGCCTAATGCGATCAGGTTGCCGTTTTCATGGTATACCCTGACCAGGTCCCCAACATTGCCCAGGGAATCGGGGCACGGTACAGCCATGCCGTTTCTGAGCCTACCGGCCTCTTCTCCGTCGGCGGTAAAGCACGGAAACTGGACCAGCGCAATATCCATGCCCAGAACAACATCCTGCAGGGTGCCATTCTCCGCGCGTTCCTGAAGTTCTTCAAGGGTAACCGCATCTTCCAGGCGAAACGGACCGGACCTGGTCCGGATCAGGGATTCCATATGCCCGCCGCAGCCCAGTTTGGCACCGATATCAGCACAAAGGGTTCTGATATAGGTGCCCTTTGAGCAGGAAACGTCGAATACGGCCCGCACGGCTTCTCCTTCCCTGACGATTTTCAGGTTTTCTATGGCCTTGATGGTTACAGGCCGTGGCTTCCGTTCCACCTCGATACCCTGCCTGGCCATTTCGTAAAGCCTTTTGCCGTCCACACGTATGGCTGAATACATGGGCGGGATCTGCATGATATCCCCTACGAAGGACCGTATGGCTTCTGCTATCTCGTCATCGCTGTGATGAACCGCCCGCTCCGCCAGGATACTGCCTGAAGCGTCCTGGGTATCCGTTTCAATCCCCAGTCTCAGCACCACGTGGTAGGCCTTGTCCTTCTCCATCAGGTACTCAATAATCCTGGTGGCTTTGCCGATACAAACAGGAAGCACCCCAGTCGCGTCAGGATCAAGGGTGCCGGCATGTCCGATTTTTTTGATTCCCAGAATCCCCCTCAGCTTGTGAACCACACCGAAAGAGGTCATGCCCGGGGGTTTGTTGATGTTGAGTATCCCGTCCATTTACGCATCACCCGTCAGGCTGGCCTTTATGGCATCTGCAAGGGACTTGACAATATCGTCCAAATCCCCCTCAGCGCTGAAGCCGGCAGCGCGTTTATGCCCGCCTCCGCCAAATTTTTCAGCAATCTGCGCCACATCCACATACTCGTTTGAACGCAGGCTTCCCTTGAAAAGTCCCGGCTTTTCCTCCCTGAGGAACAGGGAGACTTCCACGCCCTCCAGGTTTCGCCCGATGTTCACAAGCCCTTCACTGTCCTCAATCTTTGCGTTAAAAGAGGAGAGATCATCCCAGCGAAGACAGGCAACAGCCAGCTTCCCGTCGAAAAGGAGCTTCAGCGAATTCATGGTCTGTTTCATCAGAAACAGCTTCGCATGGGATATCCTGTCGAACACCTTTTTATTGGCGTTGGTGAAATCGATGCCGGTTTTCATCAGTTCACCGGCTATCACCATGGTCTCCGGCGTGGTGTTGGAGAAACGGAAACCGCCGGTATCGGTGATGATGGCGGTATACAGGCACAGGGCAATATCTTTGGTGATGGGCCCTCCCATATAGTCGGTCAGAAGCCGGTGTATGATCTCACCGGTTGCTGCTGCACCCGTATCCACATAGGAAACATCCGCTTCCACCTTGTTGGTGGCATGGTGATCCACGCTCAGGCGTATCTCCGCGTTCTGGTAAACGGCCAACCGTTCCCCCAGCCTGTTGATATCTCCATTGTCAATATTGATGGCCACCTGGTACCGCCCTTCCGGGCTTCGCTTGATCAAATCCTGCCCGGGCAGGAAATCCAGTGTGGCAGGAACATCTTCCTCGATGAGCACGTGGGCCTGGCAATGGCTGCTGTTCAGTGCCAGCGCCAGGGCCAGTGATGCGCCCAGCGCATCCCCATCCACATTGAGATGGGGCAGTATGGCAACGCTTCGGGCCTTGCTGAGTGCTTTCGCAATGGCCTCCAGTTTCTGATCAGACATATTCTTTCTTTCCTTCATTCAGAATTGGCATCAGCTGTCGGATGCCTGATTGCCCGAACCTCCCATAGTTTCCTCGATGAGCTTGCTGATATGCATCCCCTGCTCAATGGATTCATCCAGCTTGAAATGGATTTCGGGCGTGTAACGCAAACTGATTCTCTGTCCTACTTCCCGGCGGATAAACCCCGCGGCGCTTGTCAGGGCCGCAATGGCATCCTTCTTCTTGGTTTCATCGCCATATATGCTGACGTAGACCTTGGCATACCTCAGATCCTTGGTCACTTTGACAGCCGTAATGGACACAAAATCCGGCAGTCTTGGATCCTTGATATTTTCCCTGATGATATGGCTCAGTTCCTTTTTGATCTCTTCTGCAATTCTGTCGGTTCTATCCATATCCATCCCTCTTCCTTATCATCAAAGGTCAATGGTCATCTCACCGTCCGGTGATTTGACGCTTAATACTATAATATACCCTTTTCCGGATTATTGCCCCGTTCCTTGTCCGGTATCCGGAACAAGCTCAAAATCCGCCGGATTGAAAATTCACCGCCCCGGATCCCGGGGCGGCGAATTCACCCACACCGCTATCCTCTAAGGGGATCAGCGCTTTATTTCTTCCATGTGATAGGCTTCTATGATGTCGCCTTCCTTGATGTCATTGAACTTCTCAATCATCAGACCGCATTCATAACCGGCTGCAACTTCACGGACGTCGTCCTTGAAGCGCTTCAGCGAAGCCAGCTTGCCTTCGTAAATGACAATACCGTTACGCACAAGCCGGATGTCGGAGTTTCTCGCAATCTTTCCGTCGAGAACATACGCACCGCCGATGGTTCCCACGCTGGAAACCTTGAACAACTGCCGGATCTCCACATGACCGTCCACAACTTCCTTGTAGGTGGGCTTGAGCATACCCTTCATGGCATTCTGGATGTCCTCGATCGCATCATAGATAACCCGGTACAGCCTTAAGTCAACGCCTGCCGCCTGGGCTGCTTCCATGACATTGGGCCCCGGACGGACATTGAAGCCGATAATGATGGCGTTGGACACATTGGCCAAGGAGACATCGGACTCGGTGATGGCACCAACTGCGCCATGGATAACCTTAACCTTGACCTCCTCATTGCTGAGCTTCTCCATGGACTGCTTGACGGCTTCCACGGAACCCTGAACATCCGCCTTCACGATCAGGTTGAGATCCTTCACCTGGCCCTGCTGGATCTGATTGAACAGATCCTCCAGGGTCACCTTACCCCGTGAGCCGATGAGCTTTTCCCTGGCCTGCTCCTTGCGCTTCTCGGCAAGCTGCTTGGCAAGCTTCTCATCCTCAACCACATAGAACAGTTCGCCGGCTTCCGGCACTTCCGAAAGGCCGAACACCTCCACCGGAACGGAAGGTCCGGCTTCCTTGATCTTCTTGCCCTTGTCGTTTACCATGGAGCGGATATGCCCGTAAGCCGAACCGGACAGCACGAAATCGCCGACCCTGAGGGTTCCTCTCTGTACCAGCAGGGTTGCCACAGGGCCCCTGTTCTTATCCAGCGATGCTTCGATGACCGTACCCTTGGCCTGCTTGTTGGGATTGGCTTTCAGCTCAAGGATATCCGCGGTCAGGAGCACCATCTCAAGCAGCTGGTCAATATTCTCACGCTTCTTGGCCGATACGGGAACGGCTATCACATCGCCGCCCCATTCCTCGATCAGCAGGCCGTGCTCGGCAAGTTCCTGCTTCACCTTATCCGGATTGGCATTGGGTTTGTCTATCTTGTTGATAGCCACAATGATGGATACGCCTGCAGCCTTGGCATGGTTGATGGCTTCCACGGTCTGCGGCATCACGCCGTCATCGGCGGCCACAACCAGGATGGCAATATCGGTTACCTGGGCACCCCTGGCGCGCATGGCCGTAAAGGCCTCATGGCCCGGCGTATCCAGGAATGTGATATCCCGTCCGTTCAGGTTGACCGTGTAAGCACCGATGCGCTGGGTAATGCCGCCTGCTTCGCTTTCCGCAATATTGGTGCTTCTGATGGCATCCAGCAGCGAGGTTTTACCGTGGTCAACATGGCCCATGACCACAACAACCGGTGCGCGAGGCTTCAGATCTTCAGGCGCATCTTCGCTTTCATCGAAGAGAATATCCTCTTCGCTGACCACAACGGCCTTATGCACCTTGACGCCGAATTCATCGGCTATGATGGCCGCCGTATCAAAGTCCAGTTCCTCGTTCTGGGTCACGGTAATGCCCATCAGGAACAGCTTCTTGATCACTTCGGCAGCCGTCTTCTTAAGGGCCTCGGCCAGTTCCCTGACCGTAATGGTCTCAGGAATGGTGATATCAGTAAGGACAGCCTTGGGAGGCGCCTGCTTCTCTTCCTTCTGAAGCTTTCCTTTCTTCAGCTTCTTTTCAACCCGCTTGACATTCTTGACCTCATGCTCGTCATCGTAGAAGGTATCGATCACGAAATCGTCCGACATCATATCGGATACGCTGGCCTTATGTCCAACAATATCGATCTTCTTCTTCAGGCGGCCTTTCTGCGGCACTGTTGTAGGCCGAACGATTTCCTTTTTCTGCTCCTTCTTTTCTTCCTTCCGCTTTTCCACAACCTGCATTTCACGGCGTTCTCCGCGTGTGAACACCTTTTCTTCAGAAGCAGCGGACGCCTTGGGTATGACAAGCTGGTTGCCCCTTCTTTCGGAACCTCTGTCTTCCCTCCTGGGGCGACCATCTCTCCCTGCATGGCCGCGATCGCCGTAAGGCGCTTTAGCCACTGCTTTGTCGGCATTAGCCGGCCTTCCTGCATGCCTGTCCTCAGGCGACCTTCTTTCATCCTGCCTGAATTCACCGGGCTTTCTGTGCGCTTCGCCCGCAGCGGCCGCACCGGCGGCAGGAACCTTGGCGCCGCCTTCGGATGCAACCCTGGTTTCAGGCTTTTGCTCCCTGGGCTGTTCGCTTTCAGCCCTGGCAGCGGCAGGCTGTTCAACGCTTCTACGGGCGGAACCTTCGTTCTTCGCCTCTTTCTGTACATCCTGCACAGCCTGGGTCCCGGCTTTTTGCGCCTGTTTTTCCTTCTCTTCGGACTTGTTCTCCTCGGCCTTGACCACGTCCGCTGCCGTCTGGGGCGCCTGCACTTCCGCTTTCCTGGTTTCCGCTGATGATGTTCTTTCCTGCTGCATGTTCTCCTGTTCTTTCACATTGCTGTGAACTTTGCTATCAGATTTATCCGTCAAGTCAGATACATGGGCTACTTTTTTTATGCTCAATATGTCGTCAACCGGCTTCTTGATCTTGTTTGCTGCAATGATTGAATCCAGGATGCTGTCGCCGGATTCCCTTTTCTCATCAGGCTGGGGTTTCGCTTCTTCTTTCCTGGGGCGTTTTCTGATACCGGCTATGACGCTGTCCGGATCGCCCCTGACAAACCCGGCCATCAGCCCGTCGTTGGAGTCCGACGCACGGACATAACTGCGCCGCTCCCGCTTTTTATCCTTTTGATCATCCAAACCCGAATCGTCGTGAACCACGACCTCTGTTTTCCTGATAATGCGGGGAACGCCCCTCTTTACAACAGCTTCAGGTCGGTCGCTTTTTCCGGATTCATTCTTTGAAGCCGGGGCATCGTTTTTTTGGGTACGGTCAACTATCCCTATATGTTTATAGAGCCGTTCCAACTCGTCATCCTCAAGAGTCGACATATGACTCTTCGGATGGATGCCTATTTCCTCCAGCTTTTCCATGAGCCTCTTGCTTGTCACATTCAGTTCCTTCGCAAGCTCATGTATTTTCAGTTTATTCAAAAAAGCCACCCCCGTGTATTCTGCCAATGGCCCCAGCCATCAACGCAATTTGTCGTGGTTTGATTCATCCTGAATCATTTCTTCAATCCTTGAAGCAAAGCCCATATCAGTAACGGCAATTACTGAATACATTTCTTTTCCCAGGATTTCTCCCAGGCGCTGTCTGGCGCCGAAACGGATGATTGGAATGCCTTTTGCGCCGCAGATCCCCAAATACTTCTTTTCCGTGTTCGGAGAAGCATCCTCCGACAGGATGACGCAAGCCGCCTTGCCGCGTTTGATGGCGCTTTCAACGGCACAATCGCCGGCCGCAACCTTGCCGGCCTTTCTGGCCAGTCCGATAAAGGAATATATCCTATTTTCCGACATAGGCCTCCATCTGCCGCGTAATCTCGTCGTAAACTTCCTGTGGTATTTCGCATCCGAATTCGCGGCTCAGGCTCTTCGCTTTCCTTGCCTGTTCAAAGCAGGCCATATTCTTGCAGATATATGCGCCTCTGCCGTTCTTCTTGCCGGTGGGATCCACAAAGATCTCACCTTCATTGTTCCTGACAATTCTCAGAAGTTCCCGCTTCTCCTTCATCTCCCTGCATCCAACGCATCGGCGCATGGGGATCTTCTTTTTCCTGATCATCCGCTCACCTCATCCCAATACGCGCATAGGCTCAGAGATTTTCATCATCAGCTGTAACCGTTTCGTTGTCATAATCGGAATCCTCAGCCACCGCATTGGCTTCAGGATTCTCTGCTGCGGACATCTGGATATCTGCCTCATCGGGAACCTCGGCATCGTCGTATGCCGCATCCCCTTCCTCCTGGCCGGATAACGCTCCAGGATGGAAGAGCTGGGATTCTATCTGGCTCCTGAATTGTGACTCGCTCTTAATGTCTATCTTCCAGCCGGTCAGCTTTGCGGCAAGCCTTGCATTCTGGCCTTCCTTTCCGATAGCCAGCGACAGCTGGAAATCGGGAACGATCACCCTGGCCACCTTGGCTTCTTCGTCCAGATCAACCTGTACCACCTTGGCCGGGCTCAGACTGCTGGCGATAAACTCTTCAGGATTGCTGCTCCACTTGATGACATCTATCATTTCACCCCGCAGTTCATCCACGATGGCCCGGATCCTGCTGCCCTTCTGGCCGACACAGGCACCAACGGGATCCACGTTTTCATTCCTGGAGTGGATAGCAATCTTGGTTCTGGAACCGGCTTCCCTGGCAATGTTCTTGATCTCCACCGTACCATCGGCGATCTCAGGAACCTCCAGTTCCAGAAGCCTTTTCACCAGTCCCGGATGGGTCCTGGAAACATAAATCTGGGGATTCTTATTGGTTTTCTTCACATTGATCACATAGACCTTGATGCGATCATGGACATTGTATTTTTCTCCGGGTGTCTGTTCACCGGGCGGCAGGATAGCCTCCGCACGGCCCAGGTCGATGATGACATTCTTCCTGTCAAACCGGCTGATAATGCCGCTTACAATGTCCTCTTCCTTATTGGCGAACTCATCATATATAATGCCGCGCTCAGCCTCACGAATCCTCTGCATGACAACCTGCTTGGCCGTTTGCGCCGCAATTCTCCCGAACTTCCTGGGTGTCACTTCCACCTCAACGATATCGCCGATTTCAAAGTCCGCGCCGAACCGTTTTGCCTGTTCAATGGACAATTCGGTGGCAGGATCGGTTACTTCTCCCACGATGGTTTTATGCGTAAAGACCCTGACGTCTCCGGTTGTCCTGTCAATCACGACCTCTACATTCTGAGCCGAGCCGAAATTTCTTTTATATGCAGAAATCAACGCCTGTTCAATGGCTTCCACCAGAATATCCTTATTGATGCCTCTCTCTTTCTCCAATTGTTCGAGGGCGTGAAGCAACTCAGCGCTCATTTCCCCAATACCTCCAATTCAGAATTTGACAATAGTTTTTGCCTTCGCGACCTGATCAAGCGGGAAGGTCTTCACTTCCTGTGAATCCAGCCTGATCGCTATCTCCTTGCCGTTAAACGATTCAAGATGTCCTTCGAATTTTTTTACACCGTCAACGGCTTTGAACAACCGGATTTCAACCAGCTTTCCCAATGCTCTTTCATAATCCCTTGGTTTCTTCAGCGGGCGCTCCAGACCTGGAGAAGACACTTCAAAGTAGTACGGATGGGATATGGGATCTCTTTCGTCGAGTATCTTATTCAGGGGTTGACTAATGCGTTCGCAATCCTCATGGCTGACGCCCCCATCTTTATCGATGAATACACGCAAAAACCAGTCGCTGCCTTCCTTGACAAACTCCACATCAACCAGTTCGCACCCCGCTTCCTCAACAATGGGAAGTGCCAGGGACCATACCAATTCGGATATGCTTGTTTTAGCCATTCAAACCTCCATACACAAATGCAAAGAGTGGGAACTACCCACTCTTTGTACAAAGACGCTTCGATCAACCTCATTGTAGCATAAAATAACTGCTGTGGCAACACCTTTTTGTTTCAGGCCTGCCGGACGTTTCAACGGGAAATATTCATGTTTGGATGACAAGCCATTCCGTATTTTATTATATGCCGCATTGCCCCGCGTTATACCTTCGTCCTGTGAAGGAACGGCAGGATACGGCGCAGCGATCACCATATGATCACGGAGGCTGTAAAAACGACGAGGATTGCTTCGTCATTTCGCTTCTCGCAATGGCATGTGAGAGATTGCCAACAGGGATCATCCCGGGATGTCGTTGCGAGCGGAGCGTCAGCGCATCGCGGCAATCTCTAAATCCCGCATGACATACCCGAAGGTGTGCAAGCATCGCATAAGCGGTGCATGGAAATCTCCGGAAGCCCGTAAAGCCCGGCCGCTGTGCTGCACGGCTGTAAAGCAGCAGCTGTTCGAATGGGGGGGCGGCTGAACTCGCTGCGCTCAGACAGCAGCCGCCCTTATCCCATTCTCACAGGCTGTTTTAGCGCCTTATCGCAATGCGGCCTTAACCTTTACGGGCTCCCTCCGCCGCCGCGTAGGTTAAAAGCCTTCATGTTGTACGGGAAAACGGGGCTGTGATAAAATGGGGCGTAAAGGCAGCCATAAACACAAGGAGGAACCCATGTCGGTTCTGGGCATTGTAGCCGAATACAACCCCCTTCATTCCGGTCATGCATGGCATATCCGAAAATCATTGGAACTGACGGGCGCCGCCGCATCGGTCTGCGTGCTCAGCAGCCAGTTTGTACAGCGGGGCGAACCGGGTATTGTCAGCAAGCATGCCCGTGCGCGCATGGCGCTTCTGAACGGCATCGACCTGGTGATAGAATTGCCCGGTGCCTTCTCCTGCGCTTCGGCCGAGTATTTCGCTTCGGCCGCCGTCCGGCTGCTGGACAGTCTGGGGGTGGTGGATTGCATCAGCTTCGGCAGTGAAGCGGGCTCGCTCGATTTGCTTCAAAAAGCAGCGAACTTTCTGGCTGATGAAAGCCCTGAATTCAAGGAGGCCCTTCGCAAAAACCTCGGCGACGGTCTGTCATTCCCCGCCGCAAGGCAGGCCGCACTCCGGAGTTGCCTGGATGATCAGACCTTTCAGGTGGCTTCCAGCCCCAACAACATCCTCGGCATCGAATACCTGAAAGCCATCAGGCGCTTCAACAGCAGGATCAAACCGGTAACCATCCCCAGGATCGGCCAGGGTTACAATGAGAAAACCCTTGGCTCCAGCTTTTCCAGCGCCACCGCCATACGCAGCTGCATCCGGGCACGTTGGCCCGCACCTGACAAGGAACCTGCCTGTGCAGGCTTCTGCGGAAAGAAAGCCCTGCAGGATGCCGATTTGGACTCATTCTGTGCGGCCTTTCCCGATTTGACGGGCAACATGCCGGAAGGCAGCCTGGGGATACTGGCGGATGAATTCCGGGCAGGGCGCGGCCCGGTATTCCCCGAAGATTTCGAAAAAATCCTGCTTTACAGGCTGAGAACGGCCACCGTTCAGGAACTGAAGGCCCTTCCCTACATGGAAGAAGGCCTCCATAACCGCCTGCGCCAGGCCTCCCTCGATTGCACCACGCTGGATGAGGTCCTGGACTACTGCACCACCAGCCGGTATCCCCGATCCAGAATCAGCCGGATACTGTGCGCCCTCCTTCTGGGCATGACCGATTCCTTCCTGGCCGAGCTGAAAGAAAATGGCTATGCCCAGTACATCCGGGTTCTCGGCTTCAACGAAAAAGGCCGAAAACTTCTGGCTGCCGCCAGAAAAAAGGCAACCCTTCCCATCCTCACAAAACCCGCAAGCTACAGGAAGCTGGCAAGCCCGCTGGCCAGAAAAATGTTTGAACACGAGATCCGGATAACCGACGTTTACTGCCTGGCATTCAAAAAGCCGGAGCTTAACAGGGGCGGCCAGGAACTGACCACACCGCCCGTTATGGTATGATGTTGATTCGGTTGAAAAAACCATCCCGGCGTGATGCCGGGATGGTTTTTTATACTCAGTCTTGAATCAAACCTGCCGTTTATCTCAGTTTAGCACCAAATTGATGCTCAAGGCTCTTAAGGATTCTGTCCATGGCCGCATTGACTTCCTCATCCTTCAGGGTTCTCTCGGGAGATCTGAAGGTTAAGGCAAAGGCCGTACTCTTCATGCCGGCAGGCACCTGGCTGCCCTTGTATACGTCAAACAGCGACACGTCCTCCAGGATATCGCCGGCCGCCTTGCGGATGGCCCTGAGCAGATCAGCCACATAGACCTCATCCTTGACCACGACGGCGATGTCGCGGGGTACTGCCGGATACTTGGGAAGTGGTTTGAACTTCCTGTCCGGAGTGGAAGCCTCGATGAGGGCCGCCACTTCAAAGGTTGCAGCATAGGTCCTTTCGGGGCATTCGGTCTTCTCGGCCACTTCCGGATGAATTTCGCCCAAAACGCCCGCCTTCCGGAAGGTGCCATCAGCATTCTTAAGCATCAGGCTGGCCGTACGGCCGGGATGGAAGATCGGATCCTCCCGCTCGGGCCTGAACTCGAAGTCCGATATACCCATGGCGGCCAAAAGTTCTTCCACAATCCCTTTCAGCTCAAAGAAATCGCAGTCCTCCCCATACATGCCCAGGGTCAGCACCGATTTCTGCTCCGGCAGTTCCTGCCCTTCCACAGGATGATAGACAAAGGCCAGCTCAAACAATCGGGCCGTTTCTATCTTCCTGCTGTAGTTGGTGGCCAGAACCCTCAGCATATCCGGCAGCATGGTGGTACGCATGATGCTGTAGTCCTCTCCCAGGGGATTGGAGATGACCACGGCCTTTCTCAGCGGATGGTCCGCCGGAAGATTAATGCTGTCGAACACGCGCGGACTGGTGAAGGAGAAGGTATAGGCTTCATTCAGCCCGCAGGCGCACATGGTGTTGCGGATCACATCCTCCATACGCTGCTTGTAGCTCTTCTTCCCGCGCATGGCTTCCTTGCCGGAAAGGAGACTCGGCTTAATGTTGTTGTAATCATAGAAACGGGCGATCTCTTCGGCCAGATCCGCCGCAGATTCAATATCGGAACGGAAGGACGGAATCTTCATCATCATGGTATTGGTGTCCACTTCAAACTCCAGGGCCCTGAAGATCTCCACCATCTTCTCCACGGGGATATCGGTTCCCAGAAGACCGTTGATGCGATCCACATCCAGCCTGATGGTATCCTGCCGCTTCGGAACCTTGTTGCAGTCCACGATACCCCGGACCACCCTGCCGGCGCCCAGAAGCTCTATCAACTCGGCACAGCGGTCGAGGGCCTTGATGGTGTTCTCCGGATCCAGTCCCTTTTCAAACCTGAGGGAAGCCTCGCTGCGGATCCCCAGCTTCTTGCTGGTCAGGCGGATGGACGTGCCGTTGAAATTGGCCGACTCAAGGAGGATCATGCGGGTTTCTTCGGTGATCTCGGAATTCTCGCCACCCATAACGCCTGCCACACCCACGGGCCGCTCAGCGTCCGCAATGACCAGCATGCTCGGATCCAGCTTCCTTTCCTGGCCATCGAGGGTTTTCAGGACTTCGCCCTCCCTGGCGGTGCGCACAATGATTTTGGAACCGGTGATCTTGGAGAAATCAAAGGCATGCATGGGCTGGCCCAGTTCCAGCATGACGTAGTTGGTGATATCCACGATATTGTTGATGGGCCGCATGCCCGCTGCTGCAAGCCTGTGCTGCATCCAGTACGGCGATGGGCCGACCTTGACGTCGGTCACAATCCTGGCGGAATAGCGGGGACAAAGCTCGGGATTCTCAATCTCAATGGTAACATGATCGCTGGCGTTGCCACCGGCTTCTTCCTTCACACGGATCTCGGGCTTCTTCAGCGGAACGCCCAGGGTCACGGCAGATTCCCTGGCCAGTCCGTATATCGAGAGGCAGTCGGGCCTGTTGGAAGTGATTTCAAAGTCGATCACCTTATCCAGGTGCAGCGCTTCCTTCACATCGGTGCCAGGCTTGACCTCCTCGTTGAAGATATATACACCGTTTTCGGGAGCATCCGGCAGGTAATCCCTGGTCAGGTTCAGTTCCTCCATGGAGCACATCATGCCGTAGGATTCAACCCCCCGAAGTTTGGAAACCTTGATCTCGCCTCCCGGAAGCTTTGCCCCCACCAGGGCTACGGGTATCAGGTCACCGGCTTTCACGTTGGGTGCCCCGGTGACGATTTGGAGCACCTCGCTCCCCACATCCACCTTGCAGATCTTCAGCCGATCCGCGTTGGGATGAGCCTCCATCTCCAGGATCCTGCCCACAACCACCTTGTCGATGCCTTCACCCATATCTTCAACGCCCTCAACCTTGGAGCCCGACATGGTCATGGCATGGACATATTCCCTGATCCCGACATTTATATCCACAAAATCTTTCAACCAATTCAATGGCGCCTTCATCACTCATCATCCTTTCCCAGATTATCTGTCCTGCGCGATATTACGTGTTAAAACTGTCTCAGGAACCGGATATCGTTCTCAAACAGCAAGCGCATGTCGTCGATGCCGAATTTGCCCATGGCGATTCGGTCAATCCCAAGGCCAAAGGCAAAGCCGCTGTAGACATCCGGATCAATTCCGCCTGCGCGCAGCACGTTGGGATGCACCATACCGGCTCCCAATATCTCGATCCAGCCTTCGCCCTTGCAGATCCTGCAGCCGGTGCCGCCGCATCCCCAGCAGGAAACGTCCACTTCAGCGCTGGGCTCGGTAAAGTTGAAGTGATGAGGCCTCAGCCTTATCCTGGTATTCTCCCCGAAAACCCCCTTGGCAAAGACCTGGAGGGTTCCTACCAGGTCGCCCATGGTGACGCCCTTGTCTACCACCAGGCCTTCCACCTGATGGAAGATGGGTGAGTGGGTGGCATCCACCGCATCGGAACGGTAGACGCGGCCCGGACAGATGATGCGGATGGGCGGCTTATGGTCCTTCATGTACCTGGCCTGGACAGGGGACGTATGGGTTCTGAGCAGGACGTCTTCCGTGATGTAGAAGGTGTCCTGGGTGTCCCTGGCCGGATGGTTTCTGGGCATATTCAGGGCCTCAAAATTGAAATAATCCAGCTCGACTTCGGGGCCTTCGGCAATCTCATAACCCATGCCCAGAAAAATCTCCTTGATCTCATCCAGCACCAGGGTGATGGGATGCTTTTTGCCCAGTTTTCTTGCCCTGCCGGGCATGGTCACGTCCAGGGTTTCCTGCCGGATCTTTTCCTCCCTTGCGGCCTTGATCAGCCGTTCCTTGGCCGCGGCAATCCCGGCTTCCAGGGCATTTCTCACCTCGTTGGCAAGCTGCCCGATGACAGGCCGCTCTTCCGGCGAAAGGCTGCCCATCCCCTTGAGGATACTGGTCAGTTCTCCCTTCTTGCCCAGATAGGCTACGCGGAAATCCTCCAGTTCACGGAGTTCCTGAATGGTTTCAAGCTTTTCAAGCGCTTTTTTCTGAATGGATTCCAATTGTTGTTTCAAAACCAACACCCCAATTGCTTATATTTTTCTTGTCAGAATCAGCTCTTTATATCCGGGTGCCATATGCCCCCGAAAAAAATAAACTTCGTCCATAGGACGAAGTTGATTCGCGGTACCACCTATGTTCACCCCGGCCCCATGCCCTTCAAAACCAAAAGGCATCGGCCTGAGTGCACTCTGCGCGGTTAACGGACGCTTCCGGCCGCTCCTACTTATCCGTGAGGGACGTTCAGGCGGCAGCTCCGGAGCGAACTCACTTTTCATGCTCCATCTTGATGCTCTCAGCCACCGGCATCAATTCTCTGTTGATGAAGCGGGTGAAAAGCGGGGAAAAACCCTTCTCCTTCATTGCTTTTAGGCATTATTAAATATTATACCGCAAAAGGCATTTTTGTAAAGTTCGTACCAAGGAAATGGACGCCATTACTGCAGCGTCATGTCACCTTTCCTCAGAATACTTTCAATTCAAGGCTTTTCTGGGGCTCTTTCCCCAGCATCCATGTCAATATCCGCTTCAGGTTTGAATCCCAGTAACTCCATTCATGGGCACCGGGGCCTTCTTCATAGGTCAGATCCAGGCCGTACTTCATGGCAGCGGCCCTGAACCGGAGATTGACGCCATAAACAAAATCACCGGTCCCGCAGCACATGTAGAGCCTGGGCAGTTTCTCGCCGGACATGCTCTTTATCTTTACAAGCCTGATGAGATTGTAGTCGCTCTTTATGTATTCCAGTTTGGAGCCGAATATCTGTTTGGCCATCTTCTGATAGCCTTCCTCCGGGAAACTGAACCCCGGCGTCAGATCCAGGGTGCCTGAAAGGCTCGCCGCCGCTTCATACTGTTCCGGGTTCCGAAGGGCGATCATAAAGGCCCCGTAGCCTCCCATGGACAAACCGGCAATAAAGTTGTCTTCCCGGGCTGATGAGATGGGCAGCATGGTTCGGACGATATGGGGAACCTCGTAGGAGATATAGGTATAATAATTCGGCCCGTATTTCATGTCCGCATAAAAGCTGCGTCCGGCATTGGGCATGACCACAGCGATGCCGTATTCCAGGGCATAACGTTCAATGGAGGTATGGCGGAGCCAGACTGAATGATCATCGGACAACCCATGAAGCAGGTACAAAACCGGAAATCCTCTTTCCCTGATCTGCTTCTGTTTTTCTCCCTCATAGAGCCCGATCTGTGGCAGGATCACATTCAGGGTGTGTTCCATCTGAATGATTTCAGACTTGAAATTTATCTGCAACAAAGCCATCTGATCACCTGTCAGTATCCGGCCCCGAATAATCCCCCAATGATCATTATACACGAAACTTTCGGCATGCACACCATAAATTATGCAAATGTCTCAGATTATGCTGAACCAAGCAGGATATACCCGACATCTGTTGAAGGATGCTGTGTTATAATGTATTTAGCGGCATCTTACGCAGATTTGACGCTGTCTGCAGCAAGGCGGGATTTGGCATGGTAAAAGGTCTGAAAGCAATAACCATCATCGCAACCGTGGCGATCGTTCTCTGTTTGCTCCTGTATCGCCCATATGACATGCCCTATACCGAAAAGATGATCGGCGCTGCAACTGCCGACCCTCTGCATGATGTTCTGCCTTCGGTTCCGCCATCCCCCACGCCTGACCCGTCAGTGCTGCAGCAATCCGCCGCGTATTTTGAAGAAGGGGTCCGGCTATTGGGCCTGAAGCAATACGAGCAGGCAAAAAACTGCTTCCTGAAGGTCAGCGAGCAGGATACCCGGCATTACGACAAGGCCAGGGAACTTCTGGCCGAATGCCTGGCGGCTATAAAGGAAATCCGGCTGGATGCAGCCCGTGCGTCCTTTGAAAAGGCCCATTACCGGGAATGCCTGTTCATCCTTGAAGAAGGGCTGCTGGATCTTCCCGGCGATCCGGATTTGACGAACCTGGCCGGCCAGGCGCAGCAGAAGCTGGATAATCCGGTATTGTACGAGGGTCCTGTTTACCATATTTTCTTCCACAGCCTGATCGTCTATCCCGAGCTTTGCTTCACGGGAGACGCCATGTCGGACGGATACAATAAATGGATGACTACGGTCAGGGAGTTCAAGATCATCCTGGACCAGTTGTATGACCGCGGCTACGTTCTGATCGATATCATGGACATGTTTACCTGGGATAATACGGGTAAAGTCATCCGAAAGGATCTTTACCTGCCGGAGGGAACCAGGCCGCTCCTCCTCTCGGTGGACAATGTCAGTTATGAGGCATATCGTTCGGAGGACGGCTTTGCCACACGCCTGGTCCTGGACGACAACCAGGAGGTGGCCACCCTGGTAAAAACCCCGGAAGGAAAGGAAATCATCACCCGTGACGGGGATGTGATGCCCATCCTGGACGATTTTGTGAAGAAGCATCCGGATTTCTCTCCTGCAAATGCCAAGGGAATCATCGCCCTCAACGGTTATGAGGGCATATTGGGCTACCGTACCAACCGGAACAATCCCCATTGGGAACAGGAAAAGTCGAAAGTGCTGCCCATTGTGGAAGCCCTCAAATCAAACGGATGGCGCATCGCCAATCACAGCTGGTCCCATTCCCGCATCTTTTCGGACAAGCGCATAACCCTGGAAGAACTCATCAGCGATACGGAGAAATGGGAGGAAGAAGTGGCTTCCATAACCGGAACCACCCCCATCTATATCACGCCCTTCGGTATTGAACTCCCGCCCGACGATCCAAGGATGCGCTACCTGGTCTCCCGGGGATACCATATCTTCTGCAGCGTAGGAAACCGCGCCTATTATCACATCTTCGGGGACTATGTCATGATGGAGCGTATCAATATTGACGGATACAAGATGAACTATTCCCGCAAAGCCCTGGAACCGCTCATTGACATTGATGCGGTCTACGATCCGGCAAGGCCGCCCATGCAGTAAACCGGCTCCAGACATTGCGGATTTACTTCCTGAAAGGAACCTTTCGCTTCCGCATGCAATAAAGCCGCAGGCTATACGCCTGCGGCTTCCGTATTTGAGATGAGTAGGTCTGTAAGCCGGGTTCTGTCGAGAATGATCATCTATCCAGGCCATGTATTGCTACATGGCTCCAGCCACCTCTGAGGAACAGGCGGGCCACCTATCGCTCCTCGTCACGGTGTTGCTCCAGGTGGGGTTTGCAGAGCGCCCTTCGTTGCCGTCGGGCCGGTGAGCTCTTACCTCGCCTTTCCACCCTTGCTGAGGAGAAAGCGCTTGCCGGTTCCGGCAGGAACCATCCACACTTTTCATCCCCAGCGGTTTATTTCTGTTGCACTTTCCTTGAAGTCGCCTTCACCGGGTATTACCCGGCACCCTGCCCTGCGGAGCCCGGACTTTCCTCGTGCGCGGCCTTTCGGCACTGCGCCCGCGACCATT
>Ga0134091_1000762_pt1 | contig 28141 bp, 29 predicted proteins | sample 2_5taG_FD_94451 | JGI IMG/M metagenome (GOLD analysis project Ga0134091, IMG submission 94451) | Switchgrass degrading microbial communities from high solid loading bioreactors in New Hampshire, USA - 2_5_20_6_A2 metaG | ecosystem: Engineered > Bioreactor > Semi-continuous > Anaerobic >...
GGTCATACGAGTAAAGAAGTTTTGCCCTCTCATCGTTTCCATTGATACTAAAGGTATTAATCTGTGTGAAAATAATAAAAAACAATTTTATGCTAGAAAAGAAAAAGTCGTTGCCGAAATCTGTAAGCATGTTGATTATCTATAATAATATTGATTCTGCTGCCAAAAAGCCTATTCGAATGCATAACAGTGAATAATAGGCCTTAAGTTAAGTGGATTTTCAATTAATAGTTAATAATAAAAAATTAAGAATTATTGTAGAAATACTCCGTATTTCTTTTAATATCATTATTAAACAAGGATATCTATTTTCCTTCGATTTCCGCGTGTTCCCTGTATAAATACTTAACCTTATGCATATTTTTTACTTACCTATCTTCCGTAGCGGAGCTTAAGCTTCCGCTTCATAGGTATAGAGACTAAATTTTCCGCTATCTTTAGTTTTCACTATATAGGGAAAATTGTTGAAACAAAAGGCAGCAGGTAAACACCTACTGCCTTTTGTTTTACAACTAATTAAGAAATGTCCTTAAATAACTTTTGTCCTTCTTTAAAGGCTTTTAAGTTGATATCCAGGGCTTTGGCTGGTACTAATTTCCGAATAGCCTTATCTACTTCTTCTTCTGGTAAACCAATAGCCGCAGACAGTACTCCAACCAGTACTACATTAGCTGCCCGCACATCACCACAGGCAACAGCTATATTACTGGCCTCAACTATTAAGGTACGTTTTATCTTCTGGGCAATACGCTGGTCAATATCGACCGGGTATTTAACTTTGCCGCTCATAACCGGCAGCGGATCTACCCGTTCATTATTAATAATAACCATACCCTCAGGTTTTAAATAATCTAACCAACGGGCCGCTTCCAGTTTTTCGAAGGCTAATAAAATATCAGTATCACCTTTGGCTATTATGGGAGAGTGAACCTTTTCTCCATATCTTACCTGGGTTACTACACTTCCGCCCCTTTGAGCCATGCCGTGTATTTCTGATACCTTAACATCATATCCCATTTGTACTGCCACCTGAGACAATATCCGGCTGGTCAGGATGGTACCCTGGCCTCCAACACCAACTATAAGAATATTTGTAACTTTGCTCCCCATAACTAAGCCTCCATTATCTTTATCGCATCAAAGGTACAGACCTGAGCACAAAGACCACAATTGACACAGGTATTGGGGTTAATTGCCGCCAATTTCTTATCTTCAACAAAATATATTCCGGTACAGCCTATACGGATACATAGCTTGCAGCCTTTACACAGTTCCTCATCAACGACCATCTTTTTATCCTGTGGTGGTTTCTGAAGCAGAGCACAGGGTCTGCGTGCTATTATTACTGATGGCTCCCGGCGCTGCAATTCTTCATTTAAAGCCTGTTGCAATTCATCAAGCTGCAAGGGGTCAACTACCCGTACATTATTAATACCAATCGCCCTTGCCAGAGCCTCTATATCCAGTTTCATGGTAGGCTCCTTCTTAAGAGTAACACCAGTGGCCGGATGATCCTGATGACCGGTCATGGCCGTCGTACTGTTATCCAGTATCAAAACCGTGGAAGTACCTTGGTTGTAGACTATATCAATTAAAGGAGTAATTCCGGAATGGACAAAGGTAGAATCTCCTATTACTGCCACTAGCTTGCTGGCATAATCAGTTCCCCGGGCCTTTTCCATTCCCAAAGCGGTTCCTATACTGGCGCCCATACAGACACATGCATCCATGCCATCCAGGGGACTTAAAGCTCCCAAAGTATAACAACCTATATCCCCCATTACCGTCAAACGCATTTTCTTCAGGGTGTGGAAAATACCCCGATGGGGACAACCCGGGCAAAACAGTGGTGGTCTGCCGGGAATATCCTTGTCCAAACCATAACCTGGATGGGGAGCTTTTTGAGCTAGTCTCTCTGCAATATATTCAGGGCTATATTCTCCCAGCAGGGTGAACAGTTCCTTACCTTCAGCCTTAATTCCCCATGATTTTACCTGTTCTTCAATTACTGGTTCCAATTCCTCCACTATTACCAGACGTTCAACGCCAGCAGCAAATTCCTTAATAATCTTATCTGGCAGCGGATTGACCATCCCTAGCTTCAGTATTGATATATCAGGCATAACCTCTTTCACATACTCATAACATACACCACTGGTAATAACTCCCAGACTGCGGTCGCCCCACTCTATCCGGTTCAATGAACTATTATTGGAATACTCTCTGAGTTTAATTATTCTCTTTTCCAAATCCTGGTGCCTTCCTTTAGCAAAACCAGGTAACATTACATTCTTAGCAGCATTCTTTTTGTATTCCTTAAGCTCGATTTCCTTACGCTCCCCTACTTGTACCAGGGTCTGAGAATGAGCCAGGCGGGTTGTAATTCTCAGCATTACCGGGATATCAAACTCTTCGCTAATATCAAAAGCTAAACGGGTAAAATCCAAAGCCTCTTGGCTATCAGAAGGTTCTATAACCGGTAACTTGGCAAAGCGTCCATATCCCCGGTTATCCTGTTCGTTCTGCGAAGAGTGCATACCAGGATCATCAGCTGATACTATGACTAATCCCCCGTTAACTCCAATATAAACAGCTGTGTATAAGGGATCAGCAGCAACATTTACACCTACATGCTTCATAGCTACCAAAGTCCTGGCACCGCCCATGGAAGCACCTATAGCTACCTCCATAGCTACCTTTTCATTAGGTGCCCATTCAGCATAAACATCAGGATAATTGGCTATACTTGCAACTATTTCCGTGCTGGGTGTGCCCGGATAGGCGGTAGCAACCGTAACCCCAGCTTCATATGCACCCCTGGAAATTGCTTCATTACCTATCATGAGTTTTTTCATAATTTCGTTCTCCTGTCCCTCTTTGATAAAATAAAAATAAAAGTCGCCCATCCAGGGGACGACGTCCACTTGTAAAGGTAGTTCATAAAAATAATAGCATAAAAAAGTGGATTATGTAAACGCTATATAAGATAATCTTATAGCTCAATGCTGTGTATATCACGCAAATAATAGTGTATGTGCCAACTATTAATAGCTTCACTGATAAGCCGAGCCATATGGTAGACGTGACTTAGGCTGCCGAAACCGCTATTAGTTAATTTAGACCTATCCTCCTGGCGGGCAACAATCCCGGTAATATAGAAGTGGCCCACTGGTTCCAGTTTGTGGGACACAGCTTTACCCGGTTGTAAAGCACCCTGAAATAGTTTTATCATACCCCAATCATCTGCCGGTCCCAGCGAGGCATCAATAGCAATCATTATACTCCCCTCATGCCGCTCTTTAATTAATTCCAAACGCTTATTAAGATTTTTAGCATTTAAAGGATCATCCAGGGTCCCATACACCAATACACTAGGTGTCTTTTCCGTTAACATACTACCAACCAACGGTCCTAAACAATCAAGTATGTAGCGGTCAGAACCAATTCCTAAAAAAACCGGCTCATTTGCCGGCTTTTTTAGGATACTGGCGAGGTGTAAAACTAAGTTATCTAATAATTGTTTATCTGCATAATGTCCTTTTAACAGCAGCATGCGCTGTACTTAAACCCCCAAAACCTTTTTTAAGCCCTCAATAAAGCGAGCATTTTCAGCTTGATTACCTATAGTTACGCGAATAAATGTTGGATGGTCGAAAATATCACCTGAACGGATAATAACACCTTGTTTTAAGAGCTGCTGAAATACTTCTTTACTATCTTTTTGGACATCAACGAATATGAAGTTGGCTTCAGTAGGGACATAATTAAGTCCCATTTGGCCAAATTCTTTATAAAGATATTCTTTCCCGGCTTGGTTAAGTTCCCGGCTTTTCATAAGATGTTCCCTATCATCCAAAGCTGCAACTGCAGCTGCTTGTGCTAGTGCATTTACGTTAAAAGGCTCCATAACCCTCTCTACTACTGCAGCTATTTCCGGGGTAGTTAAAGCATAACCTACTCTTAATGCAGCTAGTCCATATATTTTGGAGAAAGTGCGCAAAACTACAACATTGCGTCCGGCGCGGGCATACTTAATTCCGCTGGTATAGGAAGTATTATTAACATATTCAAAGTAGGCTTCGTCAAATACAACCAGCACATCCTCAGGAACCTGAGCCATAAAGGCATCAATCTCATCACCAGTTACAATAGTACCGGTAGGATTATTAGGATTGCAGATAAATACCATTTTAGTTCTTGGGGTTACTGCCGCCAGCAGGGCTTTTAGGTCATGGGTAAAGTTGACTAAAGGAACGTGAACAGTTTTCGCACCCATAATAGTGGCAGCAAAATCATATTCCGAAAATGAGGGATGGGCACAAATAATTTCATCATCAGGATTTAAGAAGGTTTCCGCTAATAGTTTTAATAGTTCATCAGAACCATTACCTATAAGTATGCCTTGCATATCATAATCCAGGAATTCAGATAATTTATGCTTAAGCCCAAAACAATTGGCATCGGGATATATATGCAATTTGTCTAGCATATTAGCTACCGCTTGTTTACCTAAAGGGGATGGACCTAAGGGGTTTTCATTAGAAGCCATTTTGATAATATTGTCGATTCCCAGCTCTCTCTGTACTTCTTCAATAGGTTTACCCGGGGTATAAGGTTTAAGTTTAAATACTGCACTACGTACCTTTTGATCGATAAAATTGGACATATTATTACCTCCTATTTAGCCTGTCCGCTGCCTAACATATTAATTATAAATTGGGGTAGCGCAAAAGCACTAGCATGTATTTGTTTATTATAATATTTTAAATCAAAGCTAGTATCGCTGTCATTTATAGAATGACTAGGGTTATACCTTTTGCTGCCAATAGTAAATGTCCAGGGACCAGAGACATAGGTAGGAATGGGGGCCAGATAAACCCTGGTAAGAGGAAAAACTGAGCTTATGTTGCCATAAACGGAACGGAAAACATCCTGGTAGAATAATGGTGATTCTGATTGTACTACCATCATGCCGTCGTCTTTTAAGCACTTAAAAATATTGGCATAAAACCCTTGGGTAAAAAGCTGCTCAGCTGGTCCTATAGGATCGGAAGAGTCAACTATAACCAGGTCATACTGCCGAGGCGGGTTTTTAACAAATTCAATACCATCAGCAATGTAAAGTTTTAGACGATGATCATCAAAGTCTGAAGCAATGTCAGGTAAATACTTTTTACAGACATCTACCACACGGACATCTATTTCAACCATATCTACAGTTTGAACACTTGAGTGTTTGCATACCTCCCGCAAAGTTCCTCCATCTCCGCCTCCTATTATAAGGACGCTTCCCGGATGGGGATGGGAATACATTGGAACATGTACTATCATTTCATGGTAAATAAACTCGTCTTTTTCACTAACCTGCAAAGCACCATCCAATATAAGAGCTATTCCCCACTGCTGGGTATCCACTATAGCTATTTCCTGAAAGGGAGTTTTTTCTGAATGCAAAATTTTATTTATCTTCCATTTGACTTCATAACCATCATTATTCTTCTCCGTAAACCAAAAACCGCTCATCTAATACCTCCTTGATATAAACTTTATTAACTTCTAGCTTCCAGCAGCTCAAGTACTGCCTCCATACACTTAGCCTGCGCTTCTGGAACACGCAAGTCAGTAGCCAGTAAAGTGGCTTTTATTATTTCATCAATTTCGCTATTATTATTAGTTTGCACCCATTTTTTTAGAGTAGTAATTAAGTCTTTCTCTGCTTTATTAATAAAAATAAGGTCTAATAAAGTAAGTAGAAAATTCATTTCGTCAAAGCTTATCCGGTTTCTAAATCCCAGGTCAGCGATAAGACTTACCGTTTCATCATAGAGCTTTTTCTTTTTTTTATCATAGTCCATTAAAGGCTAATCCTTTCGGCATCTTTCATGGTTTGTTTCTGCAGGTCAAAGGTGATGGGTATACGTACGCCGCTGCGGCCATCCCGATTTTTTTCTATTATAAGGTAATAATTGGGGTTTAAATATTTTTTTATTTCTTCGTCTAATTCAAAATCTTCTGCAGGTATAGGGGTTAGTTTTAGCATCAAATCACATTCATTTTTCATACGGCGTGCGCCCTGCAGTGTGCCATCAGCATTAAGCTGAACCAAACACATCACTACTATCTTAAGGTTTTGGGCCAACATTTTTTGGGTTTTTACAATTTGCTCTAAAATTTGCCACTCTGCTAAGCGAGGGTCAAATTTGTCCATCCGTCCCACATAGTCAATAATCATCATCTGGATATTCTTCTGCACTTTAAACTTACGGGCAATTGATATCGTTTTTTCTGGAGTGAGGTTAGGACAAGGATAGGAATAAAAGCCACTATCCCGCAGGCGGGAGTAGGCCTGAAAAATTATCGATAATTCGGTTTCATTAATATTGCCGGAGCGAATGCGGTCATGTTCAATGGAGGATAATATAGAACCCCAGCGCAGGGCTATTTGCTCCCGGCTCATTTCAGTATTTAAGTAAAGCATACTCTGTTTACTTTCTACGGCAACTGCTTTAGCCGTATGCAGGGCAAAAGCAGTCTTCCCATGTCCGGTCTGCGCACCCAGTATTATCAAATCACCCGGCTTATAACCTAAGGTAACATGATTTAAATTATCAAACCCGGTAGGTAACCCTTCCAAGGGTATCCGCCCTTTATATAGCTCACTGTAAGTTTTATAGCGCAGAAATCGACGTTCGACTTCATCATAACCTAGTTTCGCCATATCCGCAGGAGTATCTACATGGTCATCAATTTCCAAGGCGGTAAGGTTGGTCAGTTTTTCCTCCGCTGCCATCAATATTTGCTCTACATCATTGCCCTTTTGCTCCATGATTATTTCATAACTGGATTGCAAAAACTCTACAAACTTGCGCAGACGAGATTTATCCTTGATTTTTTGAATCCAGTACTTTACGTTTTCATCATCAATGTAGTACTCGGCTATGTATTTTAAGTCTTCTATATCTCTTGGGTTAGTAAATAAGCCTAATGTGTGCCCTTCTTTTAGCACCTCTACTAGAGTGGGTCTTACTTCCCTTTGATATAAATTCGTACACAATTCAAAAATTAAAGCATTACGCGGGGAATAGAAATCACTCGGGGTAAGTAGATTATAAGCTTCAATACAAGCATCCTCGGAATGGAGTATAGAAGATAATACCCTTTGCTCGCTTTCCAGGTCAAATAAGTACTCTTCCGGAAAATCATTAATCACACAAACCACCATCCCCAAAAATCAAAACGGGGTTCTTGTCCCCGTTTATATTATACCTTAGTTTTTAGTTCTTCCAAGCTTCCTGGTGGAACATATATTTCATATTGGGAGGAAGCAGTTTTGCTAACCGGCTTTTTCTGACTAACTGAACCTAAACTTCGTTCTTTCTTATTTTTCTGTTTATATTCCTGCAGTTCTTTATCAGCATCCTCTACCCGGCGAATTTGTTTACTCATCCAGTTATTAAGGACACTGTCAATGTACTCCAGGCCGCCATTCCGGGTACGCTGGCACATTATTTCTCCTGCCTTCATAATCATGGCATGGGAAAATCCCCAATCATAGCGCCATTTGTAATAAATCCGACGGCGGGCGCTGGCGCTCATGTCAATGCCGGTAAGATTACCGAATTCTATAACATCGGGGTCGAACTGGTTTAAGCGCAGGGCTGTAAATTTCTCATTATCAACATAGCGTTTAAAATAAGTTTCCAGACCTTCAACAGTACTAATAGCATATTCTTTTAAATCACGCGCTATTTTACTTATATCTCGGGGATTATGGATATTCCGTTCAAAACAGAGTTCCAGCATGCACAGTAAAAATTCCGGGGTAAAATTCATTTCTTCCAACCATTTATGTAGTTCATTGGACATTTTTACACTCATGAGGTTACCGGTTTTCTTAGATATAAAATCGGCCACTTTCTTGTAAGCATCGTTGGGGTGATGCGCTATTTCCCGGAAATTTTTAGCTTTTTCCTCTTCTAACTCCAATTCTAGTTGTTCTATACGTTCACGGTATTCTATCAGTTGTTGTTCAGTTTGTAAGGAATTAAAAGCATTTACTTTTTCATCAACTTGTAAGCGTGGATTATCTCGAATCATCATCATTTTCAATTTACCAATGAGTGGGTCCAGATGAATTATCCTATCGGCGAAACTGCCATTATTCTTATCTAAGCTAATAATACCAATCTGTTCCAGATGATTTAATCTACGGGATATTTTTTGCTTACTAATAAACGGGCAAATTTGGAGAACTTGTCCTATGGAAATGCCTTTATGATAGATAGAACGGGTTTGTTCTAGAGTGTAAAACAAAACGGCTAAGACCCCTATATCCTCGATAGTTAAATCCATTTCACGTGCGTAATTGAATATTATTCCAGGAATACAGGCAAAACTATAACGAAACGCTTCTATCCCAATTGACTCATTTTGCATTTGCTACCATCCTCCAGAACTTAACGTATTATGGATTATAACATTTGTATTTTCGCCCTAACAAGAAATGAAAATTTTAGTTATAAAGCAGAATCACTACAAAAGGAACAAAAAACCGACATGAGAGAGGATGGTTATAACTCCAATGCTAATTATTAAACTTGACTGGTTAGGGCTACCAACTAATTGGAAAGCTAAACAAAAATAAAGCTTTAATTTAACTATAAATCTGGGATCAGGTATATTCCTAAACAATTGCTGCAATCCTTTGTACCGTTTCGGATATTTTATCGTAATTACCCTTACGGAGGTTTTCTTGAAACATATCGTTAAGCTTCAGGCACATTTGCAGGTACATTTGTTCTGCTTGCATAGCTGCAAAAATACTACTTGGTTCAATGATGCCGGGTTGCACCTCTTGCGGAGCAACTAAGTCAAATTCCTGCTGCCAGTCCGGAATATAAACCGGTACATTTAATTCTTCCTTAATAGCAGCAGCCAAGGCTAGTTGCGATTCCTCTTCACCATGAACAATAAATACCCCCAGGGGCTTATTTACAAAACCTTTAAGCCATTTCATTAAACCTTCCCTGTCAGCATGAGCCGAATAAGCCTCGATACGTCTAATATCGGCCTTTACCGCTACTTTTTCACCGTGGATAGTGACAACCTCTTCCCCATCAACCAGTTTACGTCCCAGGGTTCCAGCTGCCTGATAACCAACAAAAAGTATTGTAGATTCAGGACGCCATAAGTTATGTTTTAAATGATGTTTTATTCTTCCCGCTTCACACATACCACTGGCTGATATTATTATAGTTTTCCCGCAAACCTGATTTAATTCCACTGATTGTTCTGTAGTAAGGGAGTAATTAAGATTAATTAACTGCAAAGGGTCATTCTTGGACATAAAATCCCGCGAAGTATCCTCATACCAGTCTTTATATTTCAAGAATATCTCGGTAGCAGCAATAGCTAAGGGGCTATCGATATATATTTTAATCCCAGGATCTAATTTCCCTTGATAAGCCAGAATAATCAAATCATGCAGCAAATCCTGGGTACGTTCAACAGCAAAAGCAGGAATAATAAGGTTACCACCTTTTTGCATAGTTTCATTAATTACCTCTAATAATTCATCAGCACGGCTAGGGGGATCATCATGTAGGCGATTACCATAAGTCGATTCTATAATAACATAATCAGCACTTTCTATTACGGCGGGGTCTTTTACAATAGGTTGTCTAAAATTGCCTAAATCGCCGCTAAAGACTAGTTTAGTCTTACGACCGTCTTCCTCTATCCAGAGTTCAATAATACAAGCTCCTAATATATGACCAGCTGTCCTAAGTCTGACCTCTATGTTGGGTCTTAGTTGGATTACCTCATCAGTACTTAAAGAGCGAAATTGAGAAAGGCATTGGCGGGCATCTTCAGCAGTATAGATTGGTTCCAACAATTGTTTTCCCTGCCGCTTAAGTTTTCGGTTTTTACGTTCAATTTCTGCTTCCTGTATATGGCCGGAATCAGGCAGCATAACCCGGCATAGCTCTTCTGTAACCTCACTACAATATATGGGGCCAGAAAAGCCTTTTTTACATAGTTTGGGAAGCAGTCCGCTGTGATCAATATGGGCATGAGTTAATATAACAAAATCAAGGCTGGAAGGATCCTCGCTAAATTCCTGGTAGTTGCGCTCCTGTAATGATTTGGAACCTTGAAAAAGGCCGCAATCTATGGCAAAACGTGTGCTTCCGGTTTCCAATACAAAAAAAGATCCAGTTACGGACTTGGCAGCTCCGAGGAATTTAATCTTCATTTTTTCACCACTTTCAAAGATTATTACTATAAATTATACTGCAACTATGTTACGTGCGTCTTTCTTTTTGGATAACTTGTTAAATTCCTGGTAAAAGTTATGAATTTCATAACGAATAAGGTCTTCATTAGTACTTCTTAATGCTCTATCCAAATTAGTAAAGCTGTGACGGGCAAATTCAGCGACTGTCTCGTTGCTATCCAAATCCTCAACTAATTCCGAATACTTATTATGAACTTGCTCAAAAATTGCGTAATACAGTTCCTTAATTTGAAGTATTCTTTTGGCCACCTGGTCCAGATTGATTACTTCTTTTTCAATTAAATGCATAAGGCTATGAAACAGGTTCTGCAATAGTTTATTATGAAAAACAGCTACCATTACCTCTCTTTTGTACTGCTTGCAAAGAAGATAACGGGTATAATCTCTCAATTCTCTTCTCATAGCAGGTGAAAGAGTCTGATAAGCATTTAATAACTCTACTTCGCCAGCAGTAATATTTGTGAACACGCAAAAACCCCCTTTAAATTCTATTTAAAGGAGGTTTCCACCTGCTACCTAATAAATCCTTTAGTAATTTATCGCTTAATTCATGGTTAATACAAGGTCATTCGATTCAATTCAGCAAAATACCTTTTCACTATGACAATTTATCCTTTTTTATGTCGAGAAAGGAATTTTCCCATTCTCTCAATTGCCTCTTCTATGTTACTTACACTGGCTGCATAACAACATCTAATGTAACCTTCCCCGCATTGACCAAAGGCATTTCCCGGGACTACAGCTACTTTCTCCTCCTGGAGGAGTCTTTCACAAAATTCTTCACTATTCATACCACTGCTTTTTATAGAGGGAAAACAATAAAATGCTCCACGTGGTTCAAAACAAGTTAACCCTATCTCTCTAAAACCTGATAGCATAAGTTTGCGACGATAGTTATAATTATCTACCATTTTCCGCATTTCCCCTTCACCATGACGCAGGGCTTCAATAGCGGCCTGCTGAGACATAATGGGGGCGCACATAATTGTATATTGATGTATTTTATTCATGGCACTTATTATATCCGGATGACCACAAGCATAGCCAATCCGCCAGCCGGTCATAGCAAAAGCCTTGGAAAAACCGTTAAAAACTACCGTTCTATCCTTCATACCGGGAAAGGATGCTATAGATACGTGCTCACCTTCATAGGTTAGCTCAGAGTAAATCTCATCTGACAAGACAATAAGATCATGTTTTATAATAATATCTACCAGAGCCTTAAGGTCTTCTTCCTTCATAATTCCGCCGGTAGGGTTTGTCGGGTAAGGCAGTATCAAAACTTTACTTTTAGGGGTAATAGCCTGTTCTAGAATATCAGGACGTAATCGGTATTCATCAGCTTCATAGGTCATAAGGGGTACTGGCTTGCCATAAGTTAATGTTGTTCCTGGTGTATAGGATACATAGCAAGGTTCAGGAATTAAGACCTCATCTCCCGGTCCCACCAGGGCTCTTAAAGCTAAGTCGACCGCTTCACTGACCCCTACTGTAACCAAAATTTCATTTTCTGGATCATAGGTTACATTAATTTTCTTTTGCTCATAGAGAGCAATTTCTTCTCTCAGTTCCAGCAGGCCCATATTGGAAGTATACATGGTATATCCCTTCTCCAGAGAATAAAAACAGGCTTCCCTAATATGCCAGGGGGTAACAAAGTCCGGTTCGCCAACCCCCAAGGAAATAACCCCTTCTGTCTGGGTAACCAAGTCAAAAAACTTCCTGATTCCCGAAGGAGGCAATTCCCGTACTACATTAGTTATATATCTACTCATGCTGCTCACGGACTTACCACCAACCTTTTATCTGTCACTGGTTCTTCGAAGAGAAAATCATCCTGTTTATACCTTTTAAGGACAAAATGAGTAGTAGTGCTTTGCACCTGTTCCAGAGTAGACAGTTTATGCGAAACAAACCAGGCAATTTCTTTCATGGTTTTACAACATACGGTTACCGAAAGATCATAAGTACCACTCATAAGATAAACACAGCGTACCTCAGGAAAACGGCTAATCCTTTCAGCTACATTATTAAACCCAAATTCTCGTTCAGGAGTCACTTTAACATCTATCATAGCCGTTACTCCGTCTTCTCCCAGACGTTCCCAGTTAATAATGGTGTTATAGCCGAGAATATACTTCTCATCTTCTAATTTCTTAATGATGTCAATTATCTTTTGTTCGTCTTCTTCCAGCATAGTTGCAATAGTTTTTGGGCTAAGCTTGGCATCTCTTTCTAACAAATGCAAAACTTTCTTCTCTAGTTTCATTGCTACAGCCTCCTTCAAAAAAATAAAAAACCTCGCATCCCGTAAGGGACGAGAGGTATTCTCCCGCGGTACCACCCTAATTGGCTAGTGCCCAGCTTAATATTTTAACGGTATTACCGTCCGGCTTATTCACCGGCGCTCCCAGGTGGCCTTCACCTCTAGACTGCTACCGGTTTTCAGCACCCCGGCTCTCTGCTAACAGTCTTGAAGAGGTTACTCTTCTGATCATCACTTTAATATTTAATTATTGTTCTACATCGTATCATTAACCCGAATTGCAGTCAATACGTCTTTACGTTAAAATATTCACTTATTTAAAATACCAGTTATGCCCAAGGGAGGTAATGTTTTTTGGCAATATTTTAGACCTGTAAGCATATTATTTCCTTAGATTTTTAGCGGAGGTGCTAGATTGAATAAAACGGAACAGCTTAGCAATGAAGAACTGCAAGTAATACAAAGAATTGAAGATTACTTTAAATCCAGCAGCATGCCTCTTCGCGAGAAGGTTTTTCACGCTATTCTTATTACTAAATATGAACTGGAAGCGCAAAATTTCAGTAATGAATCGGAACGTGAAAAAATTATACATTTTGCCCGTATACTTGATCGCCTGCAGCATAAATTAATTTAGTACGAAAATAGACGTGACATGCATAAAACACTACACTCTACAGGTACATTACCGAAGGCACTATTGATGCTCCCTAACGGGAGCTAATGAGATTGCTGATGCTCATTATGCACGCAATCTAGGAAGCTGATGTTCACTTCTCTCACAATTAAGGGGTTTGCCCAAAAGCAGGCATCCCCCCGATTATGTACTATTAATATCGACCACTTTTAAATATAGAATAAATCAATCCCAACCCTAACAATATTCCCACCAAAAAGCCAGTCTCAACCAGCGGGAATTTACTTATAAAGCTACTTCTGCTTGTTTCAACCACCAAAGAAGTACCCACTATAATGCCGGCAATAATAATAGCCAAGGCCAGACGATTAGATAGAACATCTATTTTATTAGCCAGCTTGTCCAAATTTGAATGTTCCATCTTAACTTTCAGTTCCCCTGATTCTATCATCTCAACGATATTACGCACATCCCGGGGTAAAGTTCGTGCTAACCCGCCATAATCCAATAATAAGTTTAACAGGTCTTCTTTAATGTGTTTAGTGGAATACTTCTGTTGAATTATTTTTTTGCCATAAGGCTCGGCAATATCTACAATACTAATTAACGGATCCAGTTGGGTTACTAAGCTTTCTACCGTCATCATCATTTTTACTAATAATGATAGCTCAGGGGGAATTCTTATCCGGTAGGCAAAAGAAAGCTCAATAAGTTCGCTCAGAGCTTCCCCTATGTCTATCTGGGATAAGGACAAACCGTAGTATTTTTGTTGTAAACGGGTTATTTCCCGGCGAAAATCTACTTTGTTAATAGACTGTGTACCTATACCAATAGCAAGTAATGCTCGCATCACTGCGTCAACATCATACCGAATCATTCCCACCAGTAAATCCATAGCTCTTTCCCGGGTTAACTGATCAATTACCCCCACCTGACCAAAATCATAAAAAATAATTCTTTCACCCTCTACTACGGCCAGATTGCCCGGGTGGGGATCAGCATGAAAAAATCCGTACTCAAATACCTGTTTAAAAAGCGCATCAACAAGGTTTTTAACTATTTTTATGCTGTCATAACCGGCGGTTTTTAAGCCGGCTTGATCTGATACTTTTATACCTTCCAGATACTCCATGGTTATAACTTTAGAAGAAGAAAATTCCCAATAGATTTTAGGTATAACCACATGCTCTACACCTTTAAAGTTTTGATAAAAAATATCGGCATTACGAGCCTCTTTGTGGAAATCTAGTTCATTCAAGATAGCTTGTCTTAGTTCACTTACTACTTCACTAATACGATAAAGGTTACCCCAGTCAGTCCTGCGCTCTAATATTCCCGCAATCTCCATTAATATATCCAAATCCGATTCTATTACCCGGTCAATTCCGGGACGCCGAATTTTTATAGCTACCCTTTGCCCGTTTTTTAATTGGGCTTCATGCACCTGGGCTATGGAAGCAGCGGCCAGAGGCTCGGGATTAAAATAAGTGAAATCTTCCTCTATATTGATGCCTTCCTCCCTACATATTGAACGTATCATAGCGGCCGGGACTGGAGGTACGTTATCCTGCAGTTTTTCGAATTCCTTTATATATTCCGGTGGCAGCAAATCAGGCCTGGTACTAAGCAATTGACCCAATTTAACATAGGTGGGACCAAGCTCTTCAAATACCGCCCGCAGCTCGCGAGCAACACTGGCACTCCTTAATTCCGGCTTTTTATTTTTGTTTTTTTTAAATATTCCTGGTGATACACGATCAACAAAAAAACCAAACCCATGCTTTACTAAGATATTAGTAATTTCTCTGTATCTGGGTACATGGGCAAGGCGTTGCAATGCTTTTACTCGCAATAAATTCCCTCCGGTAGAATATTAAAATAAATAACTGCCAGACATCCGGCAGCTAATAACTGAATAGTTTTATATGTTTTTTTGTTCCAACTCTCTAACCCGTGCTTCTAGAGCTTCAAATTCAGCTCGAGTTACAGGGGAAAACTCATTTTTAAATTTATTAAACTCCTCTTGAATATAACTGCGTATTTCTTTCTTTTCCTCTTCGCCTTTTTTTAAAATCTCATCTACTAATTGACGGGCTTCTTCTTTATTCATCTGTCCTTTTTCGATAACTTCATTATAGAACTGTTCGGCTTTTTCTCTAGTAAGGCTCATGGCTCCCAGCCCTAACAAAAGAGCTTTTTTAAGCATACCCATGGAATACCTCCTTAATTCAGCATCTAAAATTTAGCATACCATAACCTGTTATTCTTTTCTATCTTATGCCTTTTCCTCTTTTCTATACTTTAAGCCCTATATTATTACCCTTATATTATATAAAAATTATATTGATTTTCATTCTAAATACATGTATAATATCACTTGCGACAAAAACTATGGGCCATTAGCTCAACTAGGCAGAGCAGCTGACTCTTAATCAGAAGGTTACAGGTTCGATTCCTGTATGGCCCACCATATTAAATTAAACTTAAATACATGAACATTCAAAAAGGGAAGAAATAATGTTATTTCTTCCCTTTTTTTACAATTAAGCTTAGTTGACATTCATAACTAATGGAATATCACCCTTGGATTTTTCGATGGTCTAGGCAAACAATAATAAAGGCAAGCTAAAATTCGATTCTTTCAAAATTACCTTTAAGATCAGCTATCTCGGCAACCCCATCTTTTATATAGCACATTGCCATAGTTAATCCGGTTTTTTCGTTGTATATATCTTTTAATTGGGGCATAGTTGCAAAGGCTTTTTCCAATACTTCTGGCCTGTCATCGAAAACCACAGTGCCGCTTATTCTTATCCATTGCCCCTTTTTATTGGCAGTGCTAATTTCAACATTGGGATTAACCATTAACTGTTTATAAGAAAGTTTGTGCTTGCCCAAACCAAAATATAACTTTCCTTGATATTCCATAGTGAACCCAAAAGGCCTTACTTTTGGCTTGTCACCATCTACTGTTGCAAAGTAAAATGGTGCGTTCTCAGTTAAAAAGCTCATAATCTTTTCCATAACCTTACCCCTTTCTCAAATACTTTATAAGTAAATTCTATTATTAATTACTAAATTTTACCACCTCTAAAACTTATTAAAATGCTTATTTCTGCTGCAAAAAACCCCTGAATGTAGTGAAATAAGTGAATAATTAAGCAAAAAGTCTATATTTCCCCTGTTACTCCCTAGATTTCGCGTCTGAAAGAATATTCAAAACTAATACAGAGCATACTATTTTAACAAAGAAGTTCAAATATTTAATTTCCTCTTAAACAACCCAAAAAAGCAGGTGAAATGTGTGCAGGAATTTAAGGAGAATCCCAGTCCTTATTGGATTGTTTCAACACCGATAACTGAATATCCCCAGCTAAATGAAGACATAACCGTTGAAGTAGCAATAATCGGAGGAGGAATTGTAGGAATCACTACAGCCTACCTCTTAAAAAATTTGGGGATTAAAGTAGCCGTTATAGAAGCAGACCGAATTTTACAAGGAACTACTGGCCATACCACTGCTAAGATTACTTCTCAGCACGGTCTAATATATGCCCGGCTAAAGAACCAAATTGGGGAAGAATTAACTAAACAATATGCTGATGCTAATGAAAAGGCTATACGTTTTATTGCTGATACAGTTAAGGAGCATAAAATTGATTGTGACTTTAAATGGTGTCCGGCATATGTTTATACCCAAACGGAAAAGTATATTAAGGATATTCAAGATGAAGTAGAAGCAGCATCATCTCTAGGTATTAAAGCTTCCTATATGGAAGAAATACCACTGCCCTTTGCCATCAAAGCAGCAGAACGTTTTGATAACCAAGCACAGTTTCATCCCCTAAAATATCTTAAAGTACTAGCTGAAAAGATTCCTGGCGAGGGCAGCTATATATTTGAAAACACGGAAGCCACAAATATAACTAATAAAGATTTTCCGATAGTTATTACCCGCAATGGTCCAAAAATCAGAGCAGAAAAAGTTATTATCGCTTCTCATTACCCATTCTTTGATGGTGGAGGTTTATATTTTTCTCGTATTTATCAGGAAAGATCATATATTGTAGCTGTTACAATTAAGGAAAAATTTCCGGAAGGTATGAAATCTTGGGACTGCCCCTGTCATGGGTCCCGTTTTAGCTATGAAGGAAATACCATTAATGGTCCCGCCATTAACCCATTACATCATTTACAGGAAGAACCTAACGAAGTAGAAGCACGAGTTTTTAAATAACCACCCTTTTTATTTGGCCAGTTCTTCCGCTAAAGCTTTACTTTTTTCCGATAATCTTAAAGCCAGGATTGCGGCATCTTTATTCTTCCCAAGAATTAAGGTTGAAGCAAGATCAGCAAATAAGTTCTTAATTTCCATAAATAATTTAGTTGCCATATACTTAAAACCCCCAATCTCTTCCCCGCAATCTGTTTATTTATATTATAATACAATATGCAACCAATTTTGCGCTTCCTTTTTATGATTTGTATTTTTCTAAGTATAATTCATGCTTTAAATACTAGTAATTAATTATTGCCTTGCGCTAAAAGGAATTATGCCAATGAACTGAAAAGCAGGAGACTCCCATAAAGGAAGCTCCTGTTTTTATAGCTTATACTACGAAAGTTTAGCTATGATTTTATTAACTATTGGCTCCAGAGCAGGTGAATTATACTCTTCGATTTTTCCTTCATCTATCATTGTGTTAAGTTTGGTATCCCAAGGCAGGCCTCCCAGAAATTCTATACCACTTTCAGTTGCTGCCTTATTACCCTGGCTTTTACCGAATAATTCCAGCTTTTGTCCACAGTGGGGGCATAAGGCATAACTCATATTTTCTACCAAGCCCAGGATAGGAATATTCATTTTCTGCGCCATCTTAATAGCTTTTTTCACCACCATAATGGCCAAATCCTGTGGTGAAGATACGATTACTATACCATTAACCGGGAGTGACTGCATTACAGTGAGAGGTACATCCCCGGTTCCCGGAGGCAGGTCAACCACTAAATAATCTAGGTCGCGCCAATCAACCTCTTCCCAGAACTGCTTAACTGCGCCTGCTAGCATGGGTCCTCTCCATATTACAGGATCATCCTCGTGAGGTAAAAAGAAATTTATCGACATTATTTTTATACCTGATTTGCTAACAGCAGGTATTATGCCAAAGTCAGTTCCGGTTAGTTTATAGTTTTTTATTCCGAATGCCTGGGGTTGGCTGGGTCCGGTTATATCAGCATCCAGCACACCAGTCTTTTTTCCCTGCCGGGCTAAACTAGAAGCAATTAAACCTGTTACTGATGACTTTCCCACGCCGCCTTTTCCACTCATAACTACTATGACATTCTTTATGTCATTGAGTGAACCCAATAAACTCTGCTCAGCTTCTGTTCCGCAATGGGCGGGATCAATTGTGCAACCTGAACTAGATGGACAGGTCTTGCATTTATTTGACATTATTTTTCCCCCTTCTACCTGTTAAGTGATTAAACTTATTATTATATAGTTTTTACTACTTTATAATAAATTTGTCCATTAAAATTACAAGAATAATATAAGTATTGTTCAAGCTATCATTAATTATCAGCATCTGCTATATTTATTGTAGTCTTTTCTCTATTATGCATCGCCAATGAAGAGTATTGTAATAGAATTACCTTTTATAATGGTTTTAAGTGAAAGTTTAAACTAAAGCTGGACGTAATTTATAATGACAGCAGTGGGGAGCTGATTATGTTGATAAGCGATGAATCGCTTACTCTCTCCGTACTGAATGGAGATTTAACAGCTTTTGAAGAATTGGTTAACCGCTATAAAAAACCGGTTTTTAGCATAGTATATAGAATGGTTGGTCAATACCAGGAAGCAGAAGATATTACCCAGGAAGTGTTTGTTAACGTCTACCAGAAACTTTATCAGTTCGACCGTAATAAAAAATTCGCTCCCTGGATTTATCGTATTGCTACTAATGCCAGCATCAGTGCTCTACGCCGTAAAAAAAATGTCATAAATCTTGATTTCGATGAAGCTTATGGAAAATCGTACGAAGATTATAACACTGCCAGTTCATCCGATCCCCAGCTTTTATGCGAAAGACAAGAGTTAAGACAGTTTATTAATGAAGCTATTAATAAACTACCCGAAAGCTACCGAGCTGTTATAATCCTACGCTACCAGATGGATTTATCTAATCAAGAGATTGCTGAGATTATGGAAGTAAGTAAGGAGAATATTGAAGTTAGGATACATCGGGCCCGCAAGGCATTACGTCAAATTATTCAAAAACTATGGGAAGAAAGGGGGTTAAATTATGAATTGCCAGCAAATAGATAAATATCTGTATGAATATTGTGACAATAATCTTAACCCCTTATTAAGGGCTGAATTCGACCAACATCTTAAGCATTGCGCCTCCTGCCAATCATTAGTTAATGAAGCTATGTGGGAGGGCACAATTCTACGCCAAGAGTGGTCAATACCGGCCCTACCTGATGATTTTACTGATAAGGTAATGAATAGAATTGCTAATTCATCATTTAAAGAGCCCTTAACTCCCCATTCCCATGTTTCTATTACCAACAAAAAGTATATTTCTGGCTGGAAAGCTATGGTGTTAGCTATGGCCGCCATATTTTTATTAGCTTTTAATATACAGGCTGTTAAAGATAACCCGCGTACAAAAATAGATAATCAGGGGCAGTCGCCTATAGCATATACCGATACTTCTAATACCGACACTGCAAATAATTCCAAGAGGTTATTAGAAAATCAAGAATTGAGGAAGAAATCATCTATTACGGAGGAAAAAAACACCACAACCCCCGATAAACCTAATATTAATGTCAGCTCGTCAAATAAAACGTCAGACGGGAACATGGCAGACAGTTCTGCTTCCTCTATGGATTCAGTCCTTATGATGTCTCAAGCAGCTGCGACTCCTGCAGTACTTTCTGTACAACCTGCTAACCTCCCCTCCTCTTATATCCTATTAACAATGACTGAGGGTGATGGTAACACTACCTATACCTATGGTAAAGGTGAAAAAGACGATAAATTAATTATTAATATTGCCCAGTTACCTCCGAACCAGCAAAATTTACTCCCTTACAGCCGGGGGCAAAAAGTGGATTCGCAAAAATCCGCTACGTTAGAAAATACAGCTGAAGATGCTACCTCGGCCCAATCAAGTACCTTACTACAAGACAAAGAACAGCCAGTTGAAGACTTAGCGGGTTTAGATGATAATAAGGAACAGTCCCAAGCTGAACCTACTTGCCAGGAACCTAACTCTATTGCTTTTGAAATTAAGCATAATAACCAACGTTATTGGGTTACCATAAAAGCTAACCTCTCACCAGAGGAATTAATTATCCTCTCCCAGAACTTAAAATTGATTAATATAGATGAGGGAAATAATAATCCCTTACATTAACTTAGAAGCAAACAAATCAAAAGAGGGGGTTAAAATTCGCACCCGCGTTGCTATAGTGAGTAGAACTATTTAATTAATGGTGAAATAGCTTTAAATTCTGGTTTACCTGCGCACTCAAGAAGATCAAATACAACCGTTTCCGTATTGGTGATTACTGCTCCCATATCTGCCATTAAGGCCAGGCCATTTATATAGTTTTCGGTAAAACGAGAACATACGGCATCACTAACTACGTGCACATAGTAACCAGCATCTATTAGATCCCTTACCGTTTGAAAAACACAAACGTGGGTTTCAGTGCCACATACAATAGCTGATTTCTTTTGCAAGTTGCCCAATTTGTCTAATAAGCCTTCACCACATAAGGAAAAACTCTGTTTTTCCATGTAAATAATTTCTTCTGGCAAGTTGGCTTTAATTTCTGCAACTGTAGGCCCTAAGCCCCGGGGATATTGTTCACTCAATACTACAGGTATATTAAATTGTTTGGCTGTACTAAGCAGGATATTAGTATTATTGTATACCTTATCCCGGTATTTCATGGCATTCATTAGCCGTTCCTGTAAGTCAATTATTATCAAAACCGTATCATCACGATCAAGCTTAAATTTTCCCATCATCTTCACTCCTTGTTTTTTTTAATATAGGTATTTTAACACGATTAAACTGCTATTGACAAAAATTTAAAAATGGTTCCACTATAAAAATTAATAATATGCCGGTTTAAATTAGGCTGAGTTATTACAATAGAACTAAGGGTTTAAAATAAAAAAAGGAGTATTGAACTCCTTATTAATTGCTATGGTGCGGTAGAAGGGACTTGAACCCCCACCTGCGTACACAGACTAGAACCTGAATCTAGCGCGTCTGCCAATTCCGCCACTACCGCATATTTGTTTTGCTCTCAGCAAGAATTATTATATATATGTATATAACTTCTGTCAAGAAATTAACCTAAAATCTTTACTACTATTCTTGCATCTCGCCACCCTATTCATAGACAGAACGACTTTTCAGTACTTACAAAAAGGTCTTAGCAAGGATATTGCCATTTGGTATAAGATAATATGTTTTGTTGTAGAATAATTGCACTAATATACATTAGAATGTAAGAGTGTTGTAATATTATTAAGGACAAGGGATAGGATGAAAATGTATAAAAAAGAAATTTTCGGGGTAATAGTAATAGTCTTGGTTGTTTATGCTTTTGGTTTTTATATATCTAGTCGAGCCCCCCAGATAGAAATTATTTATCCGGAACAGGACACCATTTTGTCGGAACAAGACTATCAGATAGAAACTACTAACGGTATTATAATTATAGGAAAGTCTACCTGGGATGAAGTAATTAAGGTTTTCCCTGATTGGAAAAATCTTGGTATGAGTACAATAATGCGGCCAGCTAACCAGGGGTGTCTCTTAACTTTTAGTGAAGATGAAAATATCCTGATTAAAATTCACATAGATGGTACTAAACTAACTAGTCCCCGAGGAATTAAAGTTGGCGACTCTTATACTAAGATTCTAGAAAAGTATGGTAATAACTTCACCCAGGTGAAAAAAGTGGGCCAAGATAGGGATTTTGATATGATTTATGGCCTAAATAGAGAAAATAGTGTAACCTTTAAAATTTCCAACAACATAGTAGAGCGTATAATTATTCAAAGAGAAATACAGTAACCTGTTACATCTAGTTGACCTTATTACTAAACACAGTGTAGAATATTTGTAGTTTGTGAGAATATATCTCTTAGATCTCTTATCCAGAGTGGCTGAGGGACTGGCCCAATGAAGCCCGGCAACCAGCCTCTTGTGGCCTGGTGCTAATTCCTGCAGATATTTAATCTGGCAGATAAGAGGAGAAGTAATATTAAAAGATTGCCTCTTTGTGCCAAACAAAGAGGCAGTTTTATTTTAATTGGGGGAGGCCTGCTATTGATTCAGATTAATAATCTTAGCAAAATATATAACGGCACCGAAAATAAAGTTGTAGCACTCAGGAATGTCACCTTGGAAGTAAAAAAGGGTGAGATTTTTGGCATTATCGGGCTTAGCGGCGCCGGTAAAAGTACCCTTATTCGCTGTATAAATAAACTGGAGGAACCTACTTCTGGGAACATTTTTATTGATGGACAAGATGTTACCACTATGAATAAGAAAGAGCTTCGCCTCTTGCGGCAGAAAATAGGTATGATATTTCAACATTTTAACCTTCTTTCCTCACGCAATGTATTTGATAACATTATGTTTCCGCTGGAGATTGCAGGTGTCCCCAAGCCCCAAGCTACCCAAAAGGTTAATGAACTGCTGGAATTAGTAGGCTTAACCGATAAAGCCCGGGTTTTTCCGGAGCAGTTAAGTGGCGGACAAAAACAAAGAGTAGGTATTGCCCGAGCATTGGCTAATGATCCTATTCTCTTATTATCTGATGAAGCCACTTCCGCACTGGATCCCCAGACTACCAGATCAATTCTGGCTCTGCTCAAGGATATTAACCGTAAATTAAAGCTAACTATACTCTTAATAACTCATGATATGAATGTTATAAAAGAAGCTTGTGACCGGGTGGCTGTAATTGATAATAGCCAAATTGTTGAGGTAGGAGATGTTTTAGATATATTTTCTAATCCTGGTACCCCAACTTCTAAAAGTTTTATTAATACTATTATCAGCAAGGAAGTTCCACCAGAAATCCTGCATCGCGCCACAATTGATAATGGGAAAACTATTAGCCGTTTAATCCGGGCATCTTTTATTGGTCCGTCCGCAGGTGAGCCAGTAATCTCTAATATGCTGCAAACCTATAATATTAAGGCTAACATCCTCTATGGTAATATCGACCGAGTTAAAGATACTCCTTTTGGTAATCTGACCCTGGAGTTGATCGGTAATAATGAGCTGGTAGACCAGGCTATGGTTTTTTTGAAGAATAGTGGCCTAGAAGTCGAGGTGTTGCAGAATGATTGAAGCAATAATAACTGCAGTAGATATTAATGCCTTCTTACAATCAACCCTGGGCGATAACGCCTGGATCCCTGAAGCTTTACTATTTGCTACCTGGGAAACCATTTATATGGTCTTTATTTCGACTTTGGTCAGTTACATCTTAGGTGTACCTTTGGCCATTATTCTTGTAACTACTGAGAAAGGGCACATTTTAGAAAACCCGAAGGTAAATGAAATACTGGGGACAATTGTTAATGCTTTCCGCTCGATACCATTTATAATTTTACTTATTTTAGTTATTCCTTTGACGCGAATGATTGTAGGAACCTCAATAGGTACGGTAGCTTCCATAGTACCTTTGTCAATTGCTGCTACACCATTTGTGGCACGCTTAGTTGAGACCTCACTAAAAGAAATTGATTGGGGTTTAATAGAAGCAGCCCTGTCTATGGGAGCCAATACCTGGCAAATTATAAGCAAGGTTTTGCTCCCTGAGGCATTTCCTTCAATAGTTTTAGGAATAGCCATTACTGCAATAAATCTGGTTGGTTATTCAGCTATGGCAGGTGTGCTGGGAGGGGGTGGATTGGGAACCCTGGCTTATTACCATGGATTCATGCGTTATAAGACTGGGGTTATGTGGATAACTGTTATAGTGCTAATTTTATTGGTCCAGTTAATTCAAATGCTGGGTACCAGGCTATCAAACCGGATAATATCTAAAAGGAGGTAACAAAATTACATGAAAAAGTTTTTATCCTTAATTTTATGTTCAGTGCTGATTTTAGCCCTCGGCTTGGCCGCAGCAGGCTGCGGTAATGATGAATCAAAGCAACCAGCAGAACAGAATAATAAAGAAGCTAATGTCAAGTTGGTAGTAGGTGCAATTGGTGAACCTCATACAGCTATGCTTAAGATGGTACAACCTAAATTGGCTGAACAAGGCATCGATCTGGTAATTAAAGATTTTACAGAATATTCCCAACTAAATCCGGCACTCAAAGACGGACAAATTGATGCTAATTTCTTCCAGCATATTCCTTATTTAGAGGATTACAATAAACAAACTGGCTCCGATTTAGTTTGGACCGTAAAAATACACACAGAACCTATGCGTATTTACTCCGAAAAGATTAAAAGTTTAGATGAGTTACCCGATAAGGCTCAAGTAGGTATACCTAATGACCCCAGCAATAGTGGACGTGCGTTAGCGGTATTAGAGGCAGCTGGACTTATTAAATTAAAAGAGGGCGCTGGTGTTACTGCTACCCAGCAAGATATTTTAGAGAATCCCAAACAACTGGATATTATTATGGCAGATGCTGCTACCCTTCCTCGGGTACTTCAGGATGCAGATATTTGCTGCATTAATACCAATTACGCTTTAGATGCCGGTCTGGATCCGATGAATGCATTATTTGTAGAACCGGGTGACTCCCCCTTCGCTAATGTCCTAGTAGTAAGACCAGAAGATAAAGATGACGAAAGAATCGCCAAACTGGGTGAAGCTCTACAGAGTGAAGAAATAGCTAAGTTCCTGAAAGAAAACTACCCCGCTGTGGTCCTGGCATTTTAATTATAATAGACGCAGATTACACAGATCCTTCGGACACACAGAGTAACACAGATTTATTAAAATTAACGATAGAGCGTTAATCATCTGTGTTGCTGTGTGCCATTAGCATATTAGTTACTTATGGGTAGAACAACAAAAAACCAGGTTGCTCCATAAAAAGGTGCATCCTGGTTTTATTTCTATTGGCCAATATTTAAAATAATTAGAAATATGAATTTTTCATTGATAATTCTTCCGCTGCAGAAAACATTTTTTGAATGTATAAATATGTAGGAGCCGTCCCCGGAGCATGGGAGCAACACCCTGCAAAGGAGAAGCAGCAGAAGGGGGCGAGCCCCATGGACGGGGCGAGAGCGACTTTTCACATGGATGTGAATAGGAGCGTACCCCGAAAGCTGCGAGACAAGCAGTTGGTGTTGCCTCATGCGGAGGTTTGGCGACGGAATATTTATGCATTCAAACCCGCATATTATTATAGCTGTTTCAGCAGGTTTACCATTTCAATGGCGGTAATAGCGGCATCAGCGCCTTTGTTTCCAGCTTTAGTACCTGCTCTTTCAATCGCCTGCTCAATCGTATCTGCGGTAATAACGCCGTAAATTACTGGAACCCCTGTATTTAATCCTACTTGGGCTATACCTTTGGTAACCTCAGCCGATACATACTCGAAATGGGGTGTCGCTCCACGTATAACCGCACCCAGACAAATAACTGCGTCATAGCCCCGAGAAACCATCTTCTGCGCTACCAAAGGCATTTCAAAAGCTCCAGGTACCCAGGCTATTTCAATATTATCAGGGTTTACATTATGCCGGGTCAAAGCATCCATACAACCTGACAATAGTTTATTAGTTATAAACTCATTAAAACGAGATACCACAATAGCAATTCGCTGGTTGTCCCCTAGTAGCTTACCTTCAAATACTCTACTCAAAAATTGCACCTCCAAAAATTCCACTTTGATTCCCCTACAGAAACCCGGGTTCATTCTAACCTGCTTATTATTACTTTTGCTACGGAGTCACTTTATATGTGAGCCAACAAATGCCCCATCTTCTCTTTTTTGGTAGATAAATAGCGTCGATTTTCACTTTTAGTTTTCATTTCTATCGGCACCCTTTCTACCACTTCAAGCCCATAGCCTTCAAGTCCCTTAATTTTCTTGGGATTATTAGTCATTAGACGCATCTTCTTAACCCCAAGGTCAGCCAGGATCTGAGCCCCTATGCCATAGTCGCGCAGGTCAGGCGGAAAGCCGAGTTCAATATTAGCCTCTACGGTATCCCTTCCATTATCCTGCAGCTTATAAGCTCTAATTTTATTAATAAGTCCTATACCTCTTCCTTCCTGACGCATATAGAGAAGGACCCCTTTGCCTTCCTTTTCAATCATACTAAGTGCTGTTGCCAGTTGTTCACCACAATCACAGCGGTTAGAACCAAAAACATCACCCGTAAGACATTCTGAATGCACTCTTACCAGAATAGGTTCATTAGGTTCCCAGACTCCTTTAACCAGAGCAATATGTCCCTTGTGATCCAGTAAAGATTCATAAGCGACAGCAGTAAAATCCCCATACTTGGTAGGTAACCTGGCATCATCCACCTTTTTCACCAGTTTTTCAGTACGACGGCGATACTCAATAAGGTCAGCAATAGTAATAATTTTAATATCAAATTTCTTAGCAAATTCCATTAATTGCGGAACTCGAGCCATAGTACCGTCATCGTTCATGATTTCACAGATTACCGCTGCCGGATAAAGACCCGCCAGTTTAGCCAAATCTATGGACCCTTCAGTATGACCCGTTCTTCTTAAAACCCCACCTTCTTTGTACCTTAACGGGAAAATATGTCCCGGTTTTCTAAAATCCTCAGGTTGGCTCTCTGGGTTAATGAGAGCAGCAACTGTGTTCGCCCTCTCAAAAGCAGAAATTCCGGTTGTAGAGGTTTTATAATCAACAGATACCGTAAAGGCAGTTTCATGGTTATCGGTGTTATCCAGCACCATTGGTTTAATATCAAGCTGATCTAATCTTTCCCCGGTCATAGGTACACATATAAGTCCTTTGGCATGAGTAGCCATAAAATTGATTATTTCAGGAGTAGCTTTTTCTGCAGCTACAACTAAATCTCCTTCGTTTTCTCGGTCTTCATCATCAACCATTATCACCATTTTACCTAGTCTTATGTCATTGATTGCTTCTTCAATAGTATTAAACACTGTTATAACCTCCTTTTATAAAAAACCGTTTTCCGCCAGGAATCCCAAATTTATTTTATTGTTTTGGTCATCGCCACCTGTCTTTAATAGTTTTTCTATATACCTACCCAGGATATCGCTTTCCAGATTAACATAAGCACCAGGGTTTTTGCTTCCCAGAACGGTTTGGTGAGCGGTATGAGGTATTAAGGAAACGGTAAAACTATCAGCCCTGACATCAATAACTGTCAGGCTGATACCATCAACTGCTATGGAGCCCTTAGGTACAGTGTAACGTAATACTTCCGGCGGAGCTTTTATGGTGTAAACAATAGCAATATCTTGTTTTTCTTTACCTTTTATTATCCCTATAGCATCTACATGCCCTTGAACAATATGGCCTCCCAACCTGTCTCCTAGTCTTAAGGCCCTTTCCAGGTTAAGATACTCACCAGGTTTAAGGTACTTAAGAGTGGTTTTTTCCATTGTCTCAGGCATAACATCAGCGGTAAAATGTTCTTTATCTAAACTGGTAACAGTCAAGCATACTCCATTAACTGCAATACTGTCGCCAATCTTAGTGTCAACCAGTACGTCTCTGGCCCCAACATCAATTTGAAAAGACTGTGCACCGCGTTTAATTCCCTTTACTCTACCTAGTTCCTCTATAATTCCCGTAAAAATAATATCACCTTCATAGAATAATAATTAAAAATTGAGAATTGAAAATTAAAAACTCAACTTTCGTAGCAGAAATTACTAAACAACCTCTGAATATATAGGGGAA
>Ga0134091_1000770_pt1 | contig 27944 bp, 17 predicted proteins | sample 2_5taG_FD_94451 | JGI IMG/M metagenome (GOLD analysis project Ga0134091, IMG submission 94451) | Switchgrass degrading microbial communities from high solid loading bioreactors in New Hampshire, USA - 2_5_20_6_A2 metaG | ecosystem: Engineered > Bioreactor > Semi-continuous > Anaerobic >...
AAGGTAGTTTCCTGTAGCCTTGTTCCTGATTCTTCTGTAACCATTATAATATTCAAGAATCCATTGGCTGTTGAAGCTGTCGGCTGCTTCAGCCAGCTCTACGGACGTGCCGCTGTCCCTCAGGTACTTGCTGGTTCCTTTGTTTCTGATAGCGATATACTGATTATGAGACATTGCCGGTGTGGATGTATCAGTCTTGTCCCCGGTGTATACAGGATCCTGCGCCGACTGGGAAGGAGTTTCAAAACTCCATTGGGCGGTGGTCTTTTCGTTGGAAGAAACACTGCACTGGGCAAAACCGAGGCCCGAGTTGATATTTACGAATTTGTCCGGTTCAGCCTTGCTGGCTATTATACTGAAATTCGATACACTGGCAGCACAGATCAGCCAGCGGGCGTTATCGGAACTGCTGTCGTCAGAAGTCTGAAGGAACGGTTTGCCGCCTGCAACAGAAAGATACTTGCCGGAGTACCTGTTCTGAATGACAAAGCTGTCGCCCATTTGTACCAGCTTCCAGTGGTAAGCCGTACTCTCATTGTTAAGATCGCCATATAGAACCACACCGTTTTTGTTCTCGTAGAGATACTTATCCTGTGACCTGGTCTTTATGAGCACATAATCTGTCGGAAGTTCCCTGTCTATTTCCACTGGAGCTTCTTCAAACACCCACTTTGCCGCTCCGCTGAGTTTGTCAATTCTGCTGCAGGATGCAGTCACGGAGGTTATTGCATTGGCATTATGGATGAACCAGCCGTCCTTATTCATGTTTTCGATGGTAAAGGTGCCTTCACCCGCCGGTTCAATCTTCCATACCGAATTCAGATTATTTGCCCTTGGTGTGCAGATAAGGGGATCAACAAGGCTTAATACTCCTTCTGCGCTGATGTAGTTGCCCGTGGCCCTGTTGCGAATCCTTGTGTACCTGATATCCCTTTCAATAACCCAATGGGATGAAGCTTCGCCTTCGCTTATTTCCTCGGCGGTACCGAAAATAACTTTGCCGTCTTTTTCATACAGATAGTTTCCGGTGGCGCTGTTTTTGAGCCTTACATACCCAGTAGAAGGATCATGTTCGGAAACCCGGCTTATTATCCATTGGGGAGAACCCCAGGTCGGGGGAATGGGCCCATACTCAACATAGCCCTTATCTCCCTCTGTATGGAGATAGAAACTGGCCTCCCCGCTTTCTTCATCGTCATTCCACCCGGCGCAGCGGATAGTTTTCAGGCCCGAGTAGTTATTTGGGGCTGCACTGATCTCCCACAGGTTATACAGTGTACCATCGTTATAATCCGCGCATTCTGCGTATCCCAGCCCGTTTTCAGCAGACATGTACTGGCCTGTCCCCCTGTTTTTCAGGCGGATATTGCCCTGTTCCAGTTCAACGACCCACTGGGATCTCAAATCGGAAGCCGGGATGTTGCCATATGCAACCTTGTTGTCATCCGCCTGATATATGTACATTTCACGCCAACTGTTCTTAATACGGATTATATCGCCGTCTTTTAACTGTGCTGCGGGATCCTGATCCACAGGAAGTTCTTCTTTTACAGGATCAACCTCATCATCAGAGGCGGGCTCAAAAATCCATGCAGAAGAACCCCAGGTAGGCTGTGCCCAGTTACTGCACTGGGCATATCCTGTCTGTTGCTCCACATGCAGCACAAGGTTGCTGTTGGTGGCTGCGATTATCCTCCTTACAGTTTCGCCCTGGTATTGTTCCTCATAAATATTGAATTTGAAATTCCCGTCAACTTCCGGATCCAGGCATTCAACAGGTTCATTGTAGTCAAGCTGGTCTTTATAGCTGAAATAGTGACCTGTAGCAACATTTCTGATGAGTGAGCAGCCGTCGCTTTCAATAATATCCCAATGAGACAGCCGGTCATTGCTTTGAGGCTGTCCGTACCTGACTTTGCCGTTGTCCTCATACAAATACTGGCCTGTCCAGAAATTCCTGATTCTTGTATAGCCATTGGGTGTAAGTTCCTCCGACGGCGCTTCGGATATTGCATCAATAAATATCCATTGTGCGCTGCCAAAGGAGTTTTGCGCCCAATTGGAACACACAGGGTGATCAGATTTCTCGGTATGTATCCGGATCTGGGAATTCACGGCGCTTTCGATATTATGCCTGACAATTCCCCCATCATTGATATTATTAATTCGGAATGTTACCTCACAATTGCCCCCGCTGTCAATGTCGCTGTAATCAAGACACAGCATTTTTTCGTTGTTGTCAAGCTGGTTCCTGTAGGTAATAAAATGACCTGTTTTCCAGTTCCTTATGGTATAGTTCCCGTTATCATCAATGGTAAAGAACCAGTAAAAACTCAGGTCAGTCGGGTCAGTCAGAGGCCCGTACTCAACTTTTCCATCCGACTCATACAGGAATACCGCCTCACCCGATTCAGTCCTGGTATATGAGTTCTGGATCTTGTAAGCGAGCCCCTGGGGTGTTTTAGCGCCGGCATCCTCAAATACCCACTTTGCCGAACCCCAGTCCGGCTGGGCCCAATTGCTGCACTGGGCATGGCCGTAGCCCTGCTGTGTATGTAGCACGAGAGCCGGATTGGTTGAAGCTGCAATGGTGTAGAAGACAGATTCCTCTTCAGTAATTGTATTGATTTTGAACAAACCATTGGTCAGTTGGCTGGCATCGACACATGCCACCGGGTCGTTATAGTCCATTTGATCGGCATAATTCATGTAATGACCTGTTGCGGCATTTCTTATCCTTGAATTCCCGCTGCCGTCCGCATCGCTTTCCACAACCCAGTAATACCTCAGATCAAATATACTGGCAGGTCGGCCATAGTATACCTTGCCGTCTTCTTCGTAAAGATAGGCATCTTTCGTGAAGGAGTTCCTGATCCTGATTACCAGCCCGCCTGATATGACACCCGGTTCTCCTGGCTGTTCAGGCTCCTGCCCTTCAAGGTCAGAAGGATTTATAAAATGCCACTTCGCGCTTCCCCAGTCAGGCTGGGCCCAGTTGCTGCACTGGGCATGGCCATAACCTTGTTCAATATGTAATACCAGTTCAGGATTTCCGGATGCGATAATATTGTATAAACCTGTTTGCGCTCCTTCTGCCGGATTTATCCTGAACAGGGCATTGGTGCCTTGCCCGGCGTCAACGCATGCCACCGGTTCGTTGTAATCCTTCTGGTTTACATAATTCATGTAATGACCTGTCGCAGCGTTCCTTATCCTGGAATATTCGGTTCCGTCCGCATCTTGCTCTACTATCCAGTAATACCTCAAATCAGTGATATTATTGATTTTTCCATAAAGCACCTTTCCGTTTTCTTCATAAAGCCAGGCATCAGATCTGTATGAGTTTTTGATAAGTACCAGTTCTCCTGATATTTGAGCCGGCTCCTGAGGTTCAGTCTGTTCGGGGGCAACTTCAATTATCCATTGGGCTGAACCCCAGCTTGCCGGCACTGTGCTGCATTGTGCAAAACCGTTTCTGTCTTCAATATGCAGAGTAAATACATGTGTTTCGTCCGTATAACCCACGTTAATGATGTTGTATGTATTGTCCGATAACTGAACAAGTGTCCATTCCCCGCTGTCATCCAGTTCCCCGGCAGGAGATGTTTTTACTGGATCTGCCCATGGGGTTCCGTCCGCTCCCGAATTGCCGGCTATATTGATGTAATTGCCTGAGGCCTTGTTCTTGATCCTTTTGTTGCCATTGTAGTCTTCGATGACCCATTTATAGGCATCGCTGTTTTCGAAAGGCCCGTGCAAAACCCTTCCATTTCCGCCGTCATACAGGTATTCCGTCCCAAAGTAGCTGTTCCTGATAGTTACATAGGTTTCTTCTGCTTTTGCCGGAAATGGCAAAGTAAATCCGTAACCGACGGCACAGACAATTGCCAGAATAGCTGCAATTATTCTTCTAAATCCTTTTCTATTTAACATAAACAGATCCCTCCTCTTTTCTATCTCAAGGCCTGCGCCTGCAAGATCCGGCTCCCTGCAGGGTTTCCTGCTATTTTCCGGATTTCAGCGGAAGCCTCAGCATTTTGTCCCCGTTTCCAATCCTGTACTCCTTCCCGTATATTACTACCATTAATTCTTTGTTTCCCTCGGTATAAACCTGCACAAATTCCCGGTCAATCTTCACATGCAAAACGCAGTTTCTGTAAAGTAGCCTGAAACTGTAGGATTTCCATGCAGCCGGAATGGAAGGATTTAATGACAGGTTTCCGTCCTTTGTCCTTAATCCCCCGAACCCGTAAACTATATTCATCCACGCGGCCGCAATGGATGTGATATGCAGCCCTTCATTGGTGTTCCTGTTGTAATCATCCAGGTCAAGGCGGGTTGCAAACCTGAAAAATTCATAGGCATCATCATGCCTGCCTATTTCAGCCGCAAGGATTGAATGGATTGATGGAGAGAGAGAAGATTCATGAATGCATCTTGGTTCATAATACTCATAGTTAATTCTCTTGGTCTCCAGGTCAAAGTCCTGGTTATACATGAACAGCATCATCAGCACATCGGGCTGTTTTATCATGTCGGTTCGGTAAATCCTGTCATAAGACCAGTTGTTGTACAAAGGAAAATCTGTTACCGGTATGGAATCGATATCAATATGGGGAAGCCTGAAGAACCCGTCATGCTGTTCAAAAAGCCCGTTCTCTTTCCGGGGAATGTACATATTGTCCTTTATCCGTTTCCAGAATAATGTTTCATCCTCCCCGAGACCGGTTTTTTCCCTGGCAGCCTTCAGTAGTGACGGCGCGTTCAAAGCCATTTCATCCATGACAGACAACGTATAGTCAATGGTCTTTTTAACCATATAATTGAGGAAACAGTTATTGTTGACCATCATGTGGAATTCATCCACACCCATTACACCGTAGAAACCGAATTCCGATGTTATGGGATCCTGCTGTACCCTGCTGGCATAAAAACGGCAGATCTGTATAAGCATCTCTATACCCTGGTTATAGAGAAACTCCCTGTCTTGGCAGATAGTTGCATAATTTTGTATTCCGTATGCCACCGAAGCGCTCACATGAATCTGGAGGCTGGAATGCTGCCATGCGCCGCATCCCTCCTCACCATCGATTGAGGAAATGGGATAACATGCTCCCTCACAGTCAAGTTCCTTTGCCCTTTCCATAGCCTGCGGAAGGAGCCTGTATCTGTATTCCAGAAGATTCCTTGCAGCCCTGGGATTATTGAATATGTAGAACTGCAGGCAATAGGCTTCGGTATCCCAGTAGGTCTTTCCTCCATATGCCTCTCCTGTGAGTCCTTTTGCTCCTATATTCAAATCCGGGTCTCCGCCGTGATATGTCTGGTGAAGCTGGAAAATACAGAACCTTATACCCTGCTGATTTTCCGGATCGCCTTCTATCACTATGTCAAGATTTTTCCATACATTGTCCCAGTAGGCACAATGCTCCCTGAAAGCATCCTCATAAGATACCGGTGAATATTTCTCCGCCAGTTCAAGACCTTTATTCCATACAAATTCAGGATCTTTCACATGCCTTTTGCCTGCAAAATTCACAGCCTTTTTTGTAAATGAAGAAATCCTGCCCATTTCGGCATTCAGTTCGAAAGATACACCTATAAATCTGTCTTTTTCCACAACCTGCTTTTCAGATATATCCCCAGAGTCTATCCTGAAGCTTGAGAAAAGGTACAGATCGCTCACTCTTGTTTTTCCGAGAATTGCATATATATCTCCCGTTTTTTCTTTTTTCAGGCAATCCCAGTTGCTGTCCTTCCACCAGTCGGCATGGGCGGTAAAATCAAGGCCTGAAATAATACTGACTTTTCCTGAAAAATTAATTGGCTCGACAGAAATCTTCTGGCATCCAAGATTATGTACGGCCATGCTCGTAAACCGCTCAAAAGTTATTTTCAGTTTCTTCCCACTGTTTGTGTGCCATATGAATTCCCGGATAAGAACGCCTTTCTTCAGGTCAAGTTTCCGTTTGAAACCCTCTGTCCTGCTTTTGGCGATATCAAGGGTCTCGCCGTCAACAGCTATTCTTGTATAGAGCCAGTCAACCGCATTGGTAAGGTCCCGGGATTTGTGTACGAAGCCTTTATATACTGCCGGATGCCTGACTTCAGTTTCTTCATAAAGGCCGTTGAAGTAGCTGCCCACAAGCCTTTCGCCGCTGTATCCTTCTTCAAAGTAACCCCTGACCCCCATATATTCGTTTCCCAATGAAAAAATGGATTCAGCCACTCTTCCTTTTGAGGGATCAAATCCTTCTTCGATGATTGCCCAAGGATCAACCTTAAAGTATTTATCCGCTGTTTTTGCCATGTCAATGTCTCCTTTTTTGCAGTACTGAGTTGATTTGAAACCTGAGTTTTATATAAATCGCTTTAGATTTTTTAATTATTGGCTTTTCCTGCTGTTTGCCTTTCTGTTTCTTTTTCCCGGAATGAAAACCAGGAAAGCCAATGAAACAGAAACAATAATAACAACAGGAATTATTAAATACGCAATATTGCGTACTTCCGGATTTTCCGGTGATAAATCCGTGTCTGTCAATACATCCATGGTAAACGCCTTTTCAGAGCTGTTGTGAATCTCCGATATGGTTGCGTTTCGTACGAGATTATTCTTCACAACCACCGAACCTGACGCGCCTGACACAATTTCTATGCCATAAGTTCCGCACCCGGCTATTACATTGCCTTCAATAAGGACATTGTCCACCGTACCCCTGTTGGAGAAGGAGATACCCTGGTAAGTGCTGTCCAGGATCAGGTTATCCTTTATGACTATATTGGCATGGTTGTCATTCCCGGGGACGGTATTAAACCATATGGCGCCGTTACTATAGTTATGGTTGGTGTCGAAACTTCCGCACCGGATAAGAGTGTTGCGGGCTACCTCTATGGTCCCTTCAAAGGGTACCGGGTTAAAATTGGTGCTTATATTGACGCCCGCGCCATTGACCACTGTATCCATGATCAGATTGTCTGTAATCTCTATGTCGGTTCCGCCGTACAAAGCAATGTTGTTTGCCAGCCACTGGAGGCTTATGGTATTGAAACGGATTTTATTGTTTGTGTCACTGTAGTCTGATGACCACTGGGCAAGGGCGTCATCACCCGTATTTCTGATATCGCAGTGCTCTACCACACTGTGGGAAGTACCTCTCCGCAAATTCATGCCGTCGGCATAGGTATTTCGGATACGGCAGCCTGTAACATGGAGCCCCTTCAGGTTATGGGTCCATATCCCTGTTTTGTAATGTTCAATCCATACATTCTGAACCGTGATGTTTTCCATGTGCGGGGTGTTGTAATCTGTTTCTATGGCCGAAGGATCAACGGAATCCCGCCTGCTTGCGGCACTCCCGATTAATGAGAAATCATAGAAGGCGATATTGCTTGATTTTATAAAGAAGGCAGCGTATTCTCCCTTCAATACCGAGTGCCACATGCCTGCGCCGCGAATCACAAGATTGTCCTCTGCTATGACAACACCTCTGTTTTTGTTTAGATTGTCCCCCTTGTCAAAATCCAGGGTGTATTCATTCATGAGGAATACGCCCTCGGGTATCCAGACTTCCTTGCCCTGTTTCTGGGCTGCCTTTATGCATTCCAGGATTGCCCTGGTATCATCTGTTTCATCATTTGGCACTGCCCCGAACTCCGTTATGGACAGTGAGTTTTCCGGTCTTTTTCCCGGCCCGGCAACTTCCTCCGCTTCAATAAAGTCTATTATGTAGTAATCCGCCAGATTGGCCGCATCTTTCTGAAGCTTGATGTCGGTTCCGGCAGGGTAGGTTTCGTCAAGCATAATACGTACCTCGTCATAGAAATGATGGGCATTGCCGTCACCAGGATTATTGGTCCAGGGATAACTGCCGTAGGACCAGCTATACCTGGAAGTCATTTCGACGGCTTTTGACTTCCTGCCGTTAATATAAAGATTGAGGCTTGCGTCCATACCTTCCCCGTCCGGACTGTCAGGTATGCAGTAACGGATGACAAGCGCGTTGGCGGGCTGTGCCAGCGAAAATTTCACATACTGCCCGGTTCTGTCAAGCTTCATGGCCATTCTGCGGGATGACTCGCTGGAGATGGTTTTATATGTTCTGTCTTCTTCGATGAGTGACCCCGTGGAAGCGCAATCCTCTGCTTCATAACGGATGTAAGGAACCGATGCGCCCCTGAACTCTTTGTTTATGCTGTCATATATCGTAATTCCCCTGATATTCTCATTTTTTGATATGGTTATTGTATTTATGCCTTTATTCAGGTACAGATCAATTTCTTTCCCGGAAGGAAGCCGGATTTCGCCCGCAAAAATGCCGTTGACACTGATGCCCGCTTTTGTTTTTGGTCCATCATATTGGATTTTCACCTTATAGCTGTCGGCTTTATGGGCAAATACAGAAAATACTATGTCATCTTCTCTGACAAAAGCCGATTCAGAGCTGTAAAATGAATCAGAGGGCACTTTTTCCGGATGAACTGTTATTTCACCCTGCTTTAATGCAGTTATTCCAAGTTTGGTGTTCAAATCCCACTGGACGGTCACATCGTTATTTCCCTTAAGACGCTTATTTTTCCACCCGTTTTCATAATACAGATATTTGTTGCTGGCAGTATTTATAATCCTTACCTTGTCTCCGTAATATTCAAGAGTGTATTTGCCATCGAGATATTCACCGTTATATATCAGCCTGTACAGATTTGTATCCCTGTACGCTGTCAGCGGAACCGTAATCTCTTCCCGGGAGCCCTGGGAAACAATATTATTGCCTGCCGCCTCAATGATCCACCTGGCAGTGTCCTCATCAACTGAATAAAGACTGCACTGGGCAGCGCCGCTTAGCCTCCTGATGTTTATATAAGGCCTGCTGTAATAAGGGATGTCCTTGTTGGCATGGTTTAATAGAACGGTATCGGGTTCCTGGGTAAAAGTGATCTCCCACAGACTGTTTCCTATATTTATGTCTTCTTCTGGAACGCACCTGAGCATCCCACCGCCCTGGTATACCATGTAATCGCCATATTCCCTGTTTTTGATCAGGTAATAACCTTTTTGGTCGCTTTCGATTAGTTCCCAATGGGATCTGGCGTCACTTTCCTTTACATCGCCGTAAATTACGGCCTTTGCCGAATTCTCATAAAGGTACTGGCCTGTTTCACGGCTTCTGAGCCTGATGTATCCTTCCGGAACAGTATTGTTACCGCCTGTTTCTTCATGCGTACCGGGATCATATTTTACGGGTACCCAGTGAGGTGTTCCCCATGAGGGCTGAACAGCATTGGAATTTTCTATTGAACCGGTTAAACCTTCCATATGCAAAAAACAGGTTGGGTTTTGTGAATCCTGGAACTGGACGGCATCCGGATAAAGGGGGTTTGAATTCCTGTTAAGGCGCCAGTAATAGCTTTCAGTGCTGTCACAAACAAGCTGGCCCTGGGAATTTACGCGGAGATAATGTCCTGTCCCCTCGTTTTTTACAGCCGTCAGACCTGTCTCTGCATCGAATATAATCCTCCACTGGGCGATGGGATCGGAGGGACGGGCATTTCCGTATACCGGTTTCCCGTTTTCCTCAATCATGTACATTGAAAACCAGCTGTTTTTCAGGTTATATATCCCGTCTTCCAGTATCAGCGGCCCTGCAACATCTCCCACCTGGCTTGCACTGATAAAATTCCACTTCACTGAAGGTTGGGGTGCAGCCTTATCTGCTTTTGCAATCATGCATTCCCGGCCTTCGCCGGTACCGGCAGACAACCCGTAACTGCCCGATTTTTCATATGCTGCAAGTATCAGTGTTTCTTTTGATATTTGGGTATACCATAAACCTGATTCATCCGTTTCAGGTCCTTTGGACAGGCCAGGCGTCAGATTCGTGCCTGAATCCCGGAAGATTATGTATTCGTTTGTCCCTTTGTTTTTGATAGCCTTGGTGCCATTTTCCCTGTTTTCAACAATCCATATGTAAGAATTGTCCGGACCTTCCGGAACGCCTGTCAGGAGATTGCCATTGTCTGCTTTGAGATATGCGCCTGTCTCCGCGTTCTGTATGCAAAAGCCATCCCTTATGAGGGAAGCAAAATTGATTTTTTCACCGCTTAAAAAATCCCATTTCATGTTTCCCCAGTTAAGCTGATCCCCGGATAACACCTGAGCACGGGGCTGTCCGTTTGCCACATTTTCAAGATGCAATCCAAATCCTTCGTACCGGGCGCTTGCAGACAAAATATTGGTTGTCGCCCCTGTATCAAATTCCCAAAGGAACGTATCATTTCCGTCTTCATAGCCAATACACCGGACTGGCTCCGCCCAATAACCCTCAACAGTCGCATCGCTGTGCCCTTTCAGTGAAATGCAATTGCCTGTGGCAAGGTTCCTTATTATCTTTGCCCCATCTCTTTCCTCAATTGCCCACTGGAAGCTTTCATCCCCAACCAGGGGTATACCGTATCTTAATACTCCGTCTGCTTCATACAGGAAGGCATCACTGGTGTAGCTGTTCCTGATATAATAAACATCCTTTTTTTCTGCAAAAGACGGATAATTGAGAATTCCTGTCAGCAATACAAGAACCAGAATTATTGCGATACTTTGTTTTAGCCTGTACATAAATTCCCCCTCCTGTATTTAAGGCACAGAAAAATAAACCTTCATGTCCGGCACTTGACAATTCTGATTTGGGCAAGTACCGCTATCCTTTTACTGACCCTGCCACACTGGCCGTATAGTATTTCTGAAGTGAAATGAATAATATGGCTGTCGGGATTGAAACCAACACCGCTCCCGCCGCAAACCTTGTATACCAGGTATCAATATTTTGCTTTGTCAGCATCAGATGAAGGCCAAGGGCGAGAGTATAGTTCTCATAGTTGTCTCCCATTATCACTGATGCAAAGATATAGTCCGCCCAGGGCGACATGAATGATATGAGCAATGTATAAATAATAATGGGTTTCGAAAGCGGGATTATAATTCTCGTAAATATATACCAGTTGGTGGCTCCGTCAATATATGCCGCTTCGTCCAGGGCTTTCGGAATAGTATCAAAGAAGCCTTTTGCAATATAATATGACAGGGCTGCTCCGCCCGAATACACCAGTATGAGCGCTATCAGGGATTGTGTTATTCCAAGCCCCTTAAGAATGTAGTAAACGGCTATCATTGACATAAAACCGGGGAACATCCCCAGGATCAGCAAAATATTCATGAAGGTCTTTCTGCCCTTGAACCGCAGCCTCGAGAGAGTGTATGCCGTGGAAAGCACTATCAGTGTTGTGAGGGCACACGAGCAAACTGCTACAAACAGAGTATTTCCATACCATCTTAAATAGGGAAATCTGGAGCTGTCAGTAAGAAGTACTATATAATTATTGAACGTCAGCTTTTTGGGAAAGAAATATGAAGTGTAGGACCCGCCTTCTTCCCTGAATGATATAAGTATTACCCAAAGTATAGGAATGAGCCATATTACTGACATAAGAACCAGCACTATATAACCGGGGCTGATTTTGGCTGTCAGCAAGGAAACTGTGAGGCCGGCAAAACTTAGGAAAAACAATGCCCAGTAACCTGTCCCAAGGTATTTTATGAGGAATTTGACATTGATAAGCCCCGAGGCATTCACTGATCTGGTTATGGTGAAAAGAACAACCATTACGCTCAGGGAACAGAAAATATAAACAAGGACTGAAAAAATAACTGCCCCTTTTTTCCTTAGAAAGATTGCCAGCAGGGAAGAGACAAACGCCAGAACCGATGCTGCCAGTACAAGCAGTACCAGGATACCCAGCATAACGTTGTCCTGAAAGAGCCCCGTGTTTTGCATGGCCTTTATGAGTATAGCGAAGAACGAAACCGACAGTCCTTCTTCCTTTATATTGATGAACGGAAGGAATAAGCTTGCTGCAAGCAGTAAGCCTATAACGGGAATGAATTTGTAATATTTCTGGTTTAGCGCAATCAGTTTCCTGTCCTTCATTGGAAGCTCTCCTCCCTTCTGTATGAGCCCGATCTGCGGTAAACCGCAAGCGAGCATACTGCAGAAATCAAAAAGATGATAATTCCGATAGTTGCGGCATAACAATAGTCCCAGCTGTCAACGGTAAGCCTGTAGAGCCATGTTACGAGCAAGTCGGTCTTTCCTGCACCCTTGAAATATTCCAGGGTAGGAGGGCCTCCTGCGGTCAGGAAGTATATGGCGTTAAAGTTGTTTATATTGTAGATGAAATTTGTGATAAGGTATGGTGTCGTTATAAAGAGCATGTACGGCATAGTAATGTGAATAAATGATTTGACCGGACCCGCTCCATCAATCCTGGCGCTTTCATAAAGCTCCGAAGGTATATTTGTCAATATTCCCGTCGTTATGAGCATGGTATGCGGGATACCAATCCAAAGGTTGACCACGATTACCGTCAACCTTGCAAGATTTCCGTCGGTGAAGAAGCGTATGGGTGAAGCTATAAAACCCAATTCCTGCAATAAAATATTCAATGCTCCCTGATCCTGAAGCATTATCCTAATGACAAGCAAGGTTACAAAGTTCGGAACCGCGATTGAAATAACAAATAAGGTTCGCCAAACACTTTTGAACCGGATTCCTTTTGAATTTATCAGCATCGCCAGGAACATCCCCAAAAAATAGTTGGAGAATGTTGCAAAAACCGCCCATACTATGGTCCAGCCAAATATTTTCCAGAAGGTATATCCGAGCTTTTCCGCCGAATTGAGCATTATTCTGAAGTTTTCAAGCCCCACCCAGTCAAAGAGTTTTCCCGGAGGCTGATGGGTCATGTTATAATTGGTAAAAGCAATCAGTATCATATAGACCAGCGGCAGGACCGTGGTGAGTAAAAGACCGGCTATCGGGAAAAACAGCAACAATTTATGTAAATTGGAATCAAAAAGGGATTTAATATCCTGTATGATTCCAGGCAATTTTTTTCCGCTTTCTTTAATAAGCTGTGCTTCCATTGAAGACCTTATGTTTGCGTTCCATACTATAACGAAAAAAACAATGATGAAGATTGTGGTGACACCTGTCAGCAGCAAAAGCATCGAGTTGTCGCCCTGAACAAATTCATAAATTCCTTTTGCTTCGTTATATACTTTTGTTTGTTCCCGTGTTCCTAAAGTGTATAATCCGATCAGGTTATCAATACCGTCAACGATAAAGTAGAAAATAAAACTTATCTGGAGTACCAGATACATTAAACCTTTTGCAATCTGTCCTCTGAAAAGATTTCCTGCTCCCATTACGAAGAAAGATGCTTTAGTCAATGAATCCCCGTCACGGAAAATTCTGCCCTGCTCCTTCAAAATAGCAGCAATACCTTTTAGGGGCTTTATATTCTTTGACTTATCCATATCAATTTACCCCCTGCCCGCTCTAAGTAGCTGTTCACGAAATTGAAACAAGATGCCAGGATATTTCTATTATAATTTTTTACTGAGACGGGGTGAACTAAAAGCCCACCCCTGTCTTATCAAAATATCATATTATTCTGTAAGTGTGCCCAGGATAGCTGCAACCATTGCGTCGAGGCTTTCCTGTAAATTGCTTTCAGTGATGTCACCATTCACGATGCCGGCACCGAAAGCTGCCGCAGGAGTCCAGTAGTCATTGAGTTTTGAAGTTGTCGGATTGGGAATTGAATATTGTGTCTGGTCACTCAAAGCCGCTGCCTCAAGGCTGGCTGCCACCTTGGGATGATCGATGAGAGAAACCACTGTCGGAGGCGTATTGTTCATTTCAAAGCGGATTAACTGGCTCTCTTCATTGGCAAGCCATGCAGCAAGCTGCTGAGCTGCTTTAGGATATTTTGTCATGGCATTGACACCAAAGGCTTTGAAATCTGCAAAGTTTCTCAACTGGTAATCCACACCGTCAATGTTTATAGTAGGAAGTTTACATGCTGCGTAATTTTCGCCAAGTGCCTCCTTGATGGACGCTGCTGCCCAGGTACCTGAACAAAGCGCTGCGAGTTTGCCTTCAGCCATCAAAGCTCCTGCAAGTCCGTCTGCATCATCTATGTATTTCGGATTGTTGACGAGATCGATCAAATATTTGCCAACCTTATAGCCTGTTTCATCATTCCATGAACATTCCGTCGGATCGTCACCATTAGGTCCGAACAGTGTTCCGCCAGGTGCATAGAAGAAAGCAGACATGTACCAGCTGTTATCAATGTCACATGAGAAGTTGTATACGCCTTCTCCAAGATCTTTGGCCATCATTCTTTCAAGAGATTTTACATCCTCTTCGGTATATTTGCTCTTATCATAGTACATAAACCATGAATTTGGGGTTACAGGCACTCCGTAAAGCTCGCCGTCTTTTGTACATGATTTGATGGCTGCCGCACCATGAATTGACTTGATTTCATCCGCATCCACGGTTATCGGGGAGATAAGCCCTGCTTCGACCAGCTCGGCTATACCGCCTGAAGGGTAAAGGAATACGTCGGCTGCAACCTCAGCGTCTTTCTTTATGGCATCAATCGACATGTCTACGCCCATGATTGCATATTCAAAGGTGATGTCGTATTCGGGATGAGCTTCAGCAAAAGCTTCACATCTCATCCTTGTGATTTCCTGCTCTTCTTCAGGTGACCAAACCTTGAGATGAACTTTCTCCGCCTGCGGTGCTTCAGACGACTGGTTTGATGAAGGACTTTGAGTCGAATTGGAAGTGTCTGTTCCCTGGGATTTGCCACAAGCTGCGAACAACCCTGTTGCCATTACCAGTACGAGGAAAAGTGCCAGTAATCTTTTAGGATACTTCATAAGGATTCCTCCTGTTTTGATTTTTTAATTAACAATCTATGTAATTTTAAGATTGTTCGAAGATCCTCGCAGAAAATAATCAAGAGAAGGGTTTCAGGCATATTCCAATTTAATCGGTTAAACCATTTTATTAAAATTGTTTAACCGGTTAACTTATACTTTAAGTTTACTATCTTATCTCAGTGATGTCAATAGTTTTTTTAATTTTTTATTGGGATTTTAACTTACTTTAAACTGATTGATAGCGTTCTGAAGGTCCTTTGCACGGCTGAGCAGGTCACTCGCTGCAGAATCCAGTTCCATGACAGCGTTAAGCTGTTTCTCGGCAGTTATGCTGACAGTAACGGAATTTGCAGAAGTCTGCTGGGATACTGCCGAAATCCCCTCTATAGCGCTGGAAGTTGCCGCCCTGGCCTGTTCCATATTGGCCACGTTCTCAAGGATGGACTGCAATTCCCTGAGGAGGTTGTCAATCTGATTCTCTATCGAATTGAAGGAACTGGTTGAATTGGCAACTGCCTTTGTTTGCAGTTCCACAATCTTTTTGGCTTTGCCTGCCGCCTCCACTGAATCTTTTGTATATGTATTTATCTCGTCTATGAGGACCTGTATCTGTTCCGCGGCGTGCATTGACTGTTCGGCCAGTTTCCTGATTTCTTCGGCCACAACGGCAAAACCTCTCCCTGACGCGCCTGCACGGGCCGATTCTATGGATGCGTTCAGCGACAATAAATTGGTCTGCCTTGCTATGCCATTTATGACATCTACTATTTGCCCTATTGATTTGGACTTTTTGTCCAGATTATCAATGGTATCTATTATATGTTCGGTGATTTCATTGGTGGATCTGGTTGTGTCATTAAGCTCCTTCATAATCTGTATACCGTTGTCAATGGCCTGGGCAGTCAGGTCCGTAATGGCATAGATCTCTTCAGTGTTATTGTTGACAAGACGTATTCTGCCTGACAAAGTATCCATTTGATTTAGACAGTCGGCTGAATTCATGTCAAGCTGCGTTACCCCGGCTTCTATTTCCGAGATGGCGGTTTTTATGTCTTTTGCGGTATGCACAAAAGTTCTGGAAGAATCGGAAACCTTGTTTGCCGCTAGGTAAAGGGCTGAACCGGTATCCTTTATTTTCTGGACAAGGTATTTTGTATTGGAGACCATGTTATTTATGCCTTCTGCCAGTATTGAGAACTCGTCCTTCCTTCCGCTCTGTATTTCTACAGTCAGGTCGCCCTGGGTTACCATTTTCAGTTGTTTGGTGAAGTATTTTATGGTTTTTCCTATACCTGCGGCAATTCTGCTGCATATGACCAGTGCCAGCATACATGCGAGAATTACCATGATTACAGTTATATTTTTAATTTCTGAAGCCTGGCCGATTATGTTGCCCTGAGGCACCAATGAACAGATAACCGCTCCGGTCTGGCCTATCTTGGAATAGATGAACATATGGGGCTCATTATTGTAATCCACATACCTGAAGCCCGATGCATCATCATTTTGGACAGCTTCCCGGAAGAAAGGCATTCCGTAGAATATCTGTTGGTCCTCAAAACTCTCCTGCTGCGCTTTCTCATTCAAACCCCTGGTATCTGACAGAAGCTCTGCCCCGTCAAATGTGACTATGCCAAGAATGCTGTTTTCTCCCATATCCAGGCTGTTTAAAATCTCCAGCAGTTTCTTTTTGTTTATGTCGACAATGATGCAGGCATCTGTGTTCCTGAATTTCCGGGCCATCCTGATGAAATACTCGTCACTCTTCACATTCAGTTTTTCATCAAAAGCGGGATCAGCTCCGAACCAGAAATACCTGCCGGTATCCTGGGCGATCACTTTTCCCTGGGGAGTGTCCATATATTCGCCATATAAACCGTCATCACTGATATTACCCGACTGATTGAACCTCACATCGGTTGTAAGCATGGAAGCTTTTGACCCGGAAAGTATGAATATATTTTCTATGTAGTCATCGGACCATGCCTTATTTTTTATGCTGTTGAGCGTGGCTGTATAAAACTGGCTTTCAAGAGTGGCGGAGAGGTTGAAAAGCCCTGAATAATAATCATTTAAGTCCGGATCAGTGTAAAATTCATTGATGGCCGTTTCAATAGTCCGCAAAGTAAACGCGTAGTATTGACCAGTCATATTCAGGGTCTGGCCTATTGACTCCTCATAGTTTTCAATGATCTCTCTCGAAGCTTTTGTGTAGGACACAACACCCAGAATGACAATACAGGTTATTGGTATCATAAAAGCCGCGATCAGTTTTGACTGAATTCCATTGAACAGTTTAACCAGACTGATTTTTTTTGCCTTTCCTTCCGAAACCCTTTCTGCTTTTTTAAAAATCATATAGATTCCCCCCGGCAGGATTATTGAAATCCCAAATAAAATTGCAGATTAATCAACGAATTGATTTCGTCAAGAAGCAGCAATTATTTCAAACAAAGCCCCGAGCAAGTTGTCTTCCAGTCCCAGAACCTCCAGTGAAGCAAGGATTTTAAGCCTGTCATGGGAATATTTTCTGATATGCTTATAAATCTCGCTTTTAAGGTCATATTCAATCTGGGCCCTGTTCAGCATATCAAAAACTTCCTTAAGGATGTTGTTCCGGGCAATGCGGCCATTGGTTCCGATCTTCACAGTTGTTTTCTTATGTACATCGATCTTTTCAAGTGTCAGTTCAACAGTATGGGTTCTTTCGTCATATTGTTTCTTAAATGGTATTTTTTCATCTTCTGAGCTGACCTGAATATTGTCAGTATCGTCAAATCCAACGAATTTAATGATATAGTCACGTTTTTCCGGCACAACCCCATGATCTCCCGAAACGGCGTCGATTGTAAACTCGGCTGTCCCCCCCCATCGGAACTCCATTTTGGTAAAAGCCTCACGCAGGTTGTCCAGAGTTTCGTTAAGGCTGTTGTCCTCGTAAAGGGTGAACATTCCGTCATTTCCGGCAAAAACGCGAATCTCCAGGCTTTCCGGATTATCAGTCGAATTCCTGATGCTTCCGGGTGCCGCCATGGGAATTATGGCCCCTGCTTTTGCCAGAACAGGTATTGTTGTTATATCCCGGAACAGCCTGATTTTCCTGCCGCCTTCATAAATACGTCCTGTGAAGAAATCAATATAGATCCCTTCAGGCAGCCAGGCCTTCACAAATCCCATATTCAGTCTCTGATCGGTGGGTTTTGTGATGGGACATACAATAAGTTCCGAGCCAAAGAAGTATTGATTGGGTACCTGGTAAGCTTCCTCAGCCTCGGGATACTGATAATACATGGGCTGTATAAAAGGTTCCCCATGCCGGTTAAATCTGTAATTCATGGTATATAAGTAAGGAATGAGCTGGTGTCTCAGGCGCAGGAACTCTTTCATTGTTTTTTCGGCAGGTAGATTGTACTGCCAGGGTTCTTTCACGTTGAAAGGATTGTCTGAGCTGTGAATTCTCATAATGGGCGAAAAAACGCCGAACTGAACCCATCTGACCGCCATGTCATCGCTTTTCGTACCATGCATGTGGCCTCCGATGTCGTGGCTCCACCATCCGAAACCAACATTGGATGCGGTGGCTGTAAAATAGGGCTGGAAGTCCAGGCTCTCCCAGGTGGCGAAACTGTCCCCTGAAAATCCCACCGGGTATCTGTGACTGCCTATCCCTGCATATCTGGACAGAATGAGCGCTCTTTTCCCTTTCCGCCTGTTGTCGAGGAAATGGAAATGATTTAGCATCCACAGGGGATCCAGACCTTCAATCTTTGTCCTTGTTCCCTGCTGCCAGTCTATCCACCAGAAATCAACGCCCATTTCTTCATGGGGATGATGCAGATATTTGAAATATGCCTGCATGAACTTGGGATCTGTTATATCAAAATGGATTTTGTCACCTTTCTCATAATCAACACCCAATTCCCTGGCCATCTCAGTGTACATCTCTTCGAAAGCCCTTACTCCGTCTGCCGGATGAACATTCAATGTAACATGAAGTCCCTGCTTATGCAGCCAATCCATAAATCCTTCAGGATCTGGGAATAGGTCTCTGTTCCACGTATAGCCCGTCCATCCGCTTCCGTACTTGGGATCAATATCCCTGAGATGCCAGTCCATGTCTATTACTGCCACAGAGAAAGGAATGCCTTCCTCATTGAATTTCATAATAAGGTCCTTGTATTCTTCCTCAGAATAGGGATAAAATCTGCTCCACCAGTTACCAAGGGCGAATCTTGGCAGCATGGGCGTTTCCCCGCATAACCTGTAGAAATCCTTCAGGCATTTGAGATATTCCCGCCCATATCCGAGAAAATACACGTCATAACATTCCCTGTTGCGCGGAACAACCCATCCGTCATCTTCTATGACAAGTGTTTTGCTGTCATCTATGACAGAAAAGCCGTTTCTCGATAACAGTCCGTTATCCAGGGGAATCTCGCCGTTGGCTTCATCCAGTGTACGGGCAGTGCCTTTCAGATTATCGAAAGGTTCGCCGAAATGCCAGATACTCCGGTAATAGCTGAAATTGCCCCTGACCTCGATACTCAATCCATTCCTGCTGAATTTCTTTTTATCGTATATGAGATGCAAATTACTTGTTATAATCTCCAGGGAATCTTTCCTGTCTATGACCCTGAATTCAGGAACCGGAAAATTCCTGTTCAGGACTATCTGGGTGGCCCTGTCCTCGAATATACCTTCCTCATTGTATTCAAGTCTTATCATTTGAGGTGTAAGGACAGTAAACCTGTATTTATCACCCTGAACAATTGCACCGGGATTTGCAACGGGATTTGAATCAATTTTATATATTTCAGCTATTCTGCTCATAATCTTATCCGCCTCTCAAGATGCCAGATTTAAATTATATAGGTGCAGTGGAACCCCTTACGATTATTTCGGGTTGAATGATGATGGAGTGATTTGTTCTCTTGCCTTCCTTTAGATCATTCAAAATCATCTCTGCAGACATTCTGCCCTTCATGAAGGTATCCTGTTTGACTGTCGTAAGACCGGGCACTGTGTACTGCGCAAATTTTATATTGTCAAAACCTATTATCGAAAGATCATCAGGTATCTTTTTGCCAGCTTCAATATACGCCTTAAGCAATCCGATGGCCATAATGTCTGCTGCCACAAAAATTGCCGACGCCTTGCAGTTCGACTTTAACATCTTCTGTCCGGTTCTGTATCCGCCTTCAAAATTGACATGTTCCTCGAATATCAGAGATTTATCAAGCTTCACGTCTGCTTCCTTCAAAGCCTTGACATAACCCTGATACCTGTAATTGTTTATGAAACTGTTTTTGATGCTTCCCGAAGCAAATGCTATTTTACGATGGCCAAGATCCAGCAGATGTTTTGTGGCTATATATCCGCCATGTTCATCATTGACCATTACACGGTGGAAATCAGTGGCATATTCTTCATAGGCATCGGACAGAACCACGGGAATATCGAGGCTTTTTATTTCATCAAAAATACTTTTTGGATAGACACCCAAAATGATAAGTCCGTCAAATCTGCGCCTCTGGAACCAGTCCTTATATTTCATGTTTTTGTCCAGTCCGCAGATTACGAGATCATATCCCTGGTTTCGGGTAGTGTACTCAATACCGCTTATGAACTCACTGAAGAATGGGTTGTTTTCAAGCAGATCACCGGGTATATCACCTTTTTCGGTTATGGGAAGGCAGACACCGATAAGACCGGATTTACCGGTGGATAAGCTTCTTGCTGTCATATCCGGCTTATAATCCAGTTCCTTAATAGCCTTAAGTATCCGCTCCTTTGTTTCTGGTGTGATCTTATCAATGCCGTTCAGCACATATGACACCGATGCTACAGATACACCTGCATGTTTGGCCACGTCTCTGATAGTTACTTTTTTCATAGCTGTTACTCCTTCATAATTGGCTGTATTAGTCTTATGTGTCTTAAAAAGCAGTTATTAGTCCTTGGCTTGTTAAGTGCTGTTTAAAACCATTTTTATACCGAAAAAAGTTAACCGGTTAAATATATTATATCTTTCCTGTCGTATATTGTCAATAATAGTTATATATGCCCTGAGAACAACCCTCTTTATAATCAGAACTTGTTTTGCGTTCTGTTCCCGCACATTTCATGTGCCGGGTTAAATAAAACAAAACCGGCAAAAATAATGGGCGAATTATATATTGATATCAAAAACCATATCTTATATAATCAAAATATTATAATTCCGGAAAAGATTTTTCTCTTTATTTAAGTTTATTCTTTGTTTGAAAGGAGCAGCAGAAATATGGCTGATAAACTTAAAGTCGGTATCGTAGGCGGAACCGGTATGGTGGGACAGAGGTTCATAACTCTCCTTGAAAATCATCCCTGGTTCGAAGTAACTTCAATTGCGGCTAGCAGCAGTTCAGCAGGCAAAACTTATGAAGAAGCTGTACAGGGAAGATGGAAATTTGATAAACCCATCCCTGACTCTGTAAGAAATATCGTTGTCAAAGACGCTTCAAAAGTCGAGGAAGTTACAGAAGACGTTGACTTTGTCTTCTGCGCCGTAAATATGTCCAAAGATGAAACCAAAGTTCTTGAAGAAGCTTATGCCAAGACAGGGACCCCGGTGGTTTCAAACAATTCGGCTCACCGCTGGACCAAAGACGTGCCCATGGTCATACCCGAAATAAATCCTCACCATCTGGAAGTAATTGAGTACCAGAGGAAAAGGCTCGGAACATCCACCGGTTTTATAGCCGTTAAACCGAACTGCTCTATTCAAAGTTATGTTCCTGCCCTTAACGCCCTCATGGAATACAAGCCTGTCAAAGTTGTGGCCTGCACGTACCAGGCTATATCAGGAGCCGGCAAAACCTTTGCTGACTGGCCTGAAATGGTTGACAATGTAATTCCCTTCATCAGCGGCGAGGAAGAAAAGAGCGAGCAGGAACCTTTAAGAATCTGGGGACATGTTGAAAACGGCGAAATTGTAAAAGCTTCATCGCCGGTCATTACAACCCAGTGCATAAGGGTGCCGGTAACCGACGGACACATGGCAGCAGTATTTGTGACATTTGAAAAGAAGCCTTCCAAGGATGAAATAATACAGCTCTGGAGAAACTTCAAGGGAAAACCCCAGCTTCTTGACCTGCCAAGCGCCCCGAAACAGTTCATCACTTATTTTGAGGAAGACAACAGGCCCCAGAGCAAACTGGACAGGGATATTGAGAACGGTATGGGCGTATCGGTGGGAAGACTTCGTGAAGATACTCTTTATGACTATAAATTCGTTGGCCTTTCCCATAATACCGTGCGCGGCGCGGCAGGCGGCGCGGTTCTTATTGCGGAACTGCTCAGGGCGGAAGGGTATATCCAGCCTAAGTGATTTCATATAAGGAAAGAAAGGGACATGGCTTATTTCGGAGCCATGTCCTTTTTCATTCCATTGGTCAGGTTGATACCGGAGCCATGAGGTTGTTTTGGGATGAAAAACCTTCCGGACGCATGATGTTGTAGCCTGAAATACCATGATGTTCAGATCTGAATGCAATCCGCAGGAGCAGAAGAAGTTGTATGCGAAAAGCGCAGCTCAAGCGAGGGAAAATCGCAGGACGCGATTTTAGCTGGCGCACGCAAGGACGCGTGATCGCCCAGCGACCTCGCGAGAGCAAGCTTGAGCAATCACAACTTCCTGCGACGAGGACAGCAGGAAGATCTGAACATCATGTTTCAATTATCCTTCTTAATCAAGGCGGACGCAATGGCTTCCTCTGGAGAACAGCCGAATGATCCATATAAAAAGACAGGCCCTATGGACCTGTCAAAGAGTATTTGAAGATTAAATTTCAGTTATTGGAGAATTTCTACGATAACCCTCTTGTTATCCTTAATGGCTGCTGCTTTCATAACAGTCCGGATAGCTTTGGCAATTCTGCCCTGCTTTCCGATAACTTTACCCATGTCCTCATCAGCAACGCTCAGTTCAAGAATAACAGATTTCTCACCCTCAACTTCATTTACTGATACTGCATCAGGGTTGTCAACCAGAGCTTTTGCGATGTGTTCCAGTAATTCTTTCATGAATAGCACCTCCACAACGTTGTAATAGAAATTATTCTGTGATACCTGCTATCTTGAAAAGTTTTTTTACTGTATCTGTAGGCTGTGCGCCATTACCAAGCCACTTCTTAGCTTTCTCTGCATCGATATTGATAATTGAGGGATCAGCCTTGGGATCATAGGTACCAATCTGGTCAATAAATTTTCCGTCACGGGGAGATCTGGCATCTGCAACAACTATTCTGTAAAAAGGATGCTTTTTTGCACCCATCCTTCTTAATCTGATTTTTACCACGATTTCACCACCTTTCAAACATAGAATTTCATTTTTATATTAACTCCCTGAAATTTCAGGTTTACGGCCGTTAAAACGGCCCTCTGAAACCACCCATTCCTTTCAGGAGTTTGTTGGCTTTTCCACCTGAAAAACTCTTCATCAGCTTTTTCATGTCCTCAAACTGTTTCAGCAGACGGTTAACTTCAGTGACTGTCGTGCCGCTTCCTTTTGCAATACGCTGCTTCCGGCTGGCATTCAGTATGCTCGGATTTAGACGTTCCTGCTTAGTCATGGACTGAATTATTGCCCCAATCCGGGCAAACTGTTTTTCGTCAACATCTATTCCTTTCAGAGCTTTTGCATTCATTCCCGGAAGCATTGCCAGTACCTGGCTTAAAGGGCCCATTTTCTTTATTTGCTGCATCTGTTCGAGGAAATCTTCCAGGGTAAAGGAAGCAGTCCTCATTTTCTTTTCCATCTCAAGGGCCTTCTTTTCATCAAAAGCAGCCTGGGCTTTTTCAATGAGGCTAAGTACATCTCCCATGCCCAGGATTCTGGAAGCCATGCGGTCAGGGTAGAATGGCTCAAGGTCATTCAGCTTTTCTCCCAAACCTACAAGCTTTATCGGCTTTCCTGTGACCGCCCTCGTGGATAACGCGGCACCGCCCCTGGTGTCGCCATCAAGCTTCGTAAGAATTATGCCGTCAATCCCGAGTTTTTCATTGAATGTTCCGGCCACATTGACAGCATCCTGTCCGGTCATGGCGTCCACCACCAGGAGAATTTCCTGTGGCCTTACCGCCGCTTTTATGCGTTTAAGCTCGTCCATCAGCTCTTCATCCACATGAAGGCGACCGGCAGTATCTATAATGACCATGTCAAACTGCATGGATCTTGCATGTTCAACAGCTTTCTGGGCTATCACAACCGGGTCCGTATCAGTTCCCATTTCGAAAACAGGTATATTGAGCTGGGCGCCTACCACCTGGAGCTGTTTGACGGCTGCCGGGCGGTAAACGTCGCATGCTACAAGCAACGGACGTTTGCCGTCTTTTCTGAGCATATTGGCAAGTTTTCCGCTCGTCGTGGTTTTACCTGAACCCTGAAGCCCCACCATCATATAAACCGTAGGCGGTGCAGGTGAATATGTCAGTTTGGACGGGACCGAACCCATCAGCTTGATGAGTTCTTCATGCACTATCTTTACTACCTGCTGTCCCGGTGTCAGACTCTCAAGGACCTCCTGGCCTACAGCACGTTCACTGACAGTATTTATGAAATCTTTGACAACTTTGAAGTTAACATCAGCTTCAAGAAGCGCGAGCTTTATCTCACGCATCATCTCTTTGACGTCCTTTTCTGAGACACGCGCAGAACCTCTTATTTTTTTCATCACATTCTGCAGTTTTTCTGATAAGCCTTCAAATACCATACTGTACCTCTGCTTTCGGCATTGTTATATTTAAACCTCTGGGTTATAAATCCACATCAGTTTATATATACAAATATTATTCATATTTTTTACTGTTTTTTATTACCAGCCTGGGTCAGATACCCGCCGGAGAGTTTTTATAGAGTTTCCTTTAATTTTCCGAGTATCTCGACCGCGGCCTGATAATGCTGGTCTTTTACCAGCTCTGGAGATTTTTCCTCGAGGCACTTCAGATTTTTGAGTGCCTTTTCAATATTTCTTTCCTGCTCCCTGAATCTCTCCACAAGGCCAAGCCTTTTTTCATAATTCTCAAGAGTTTGCCTTGCCTTCCTTAAACCATCGAAAACAGCCTGTCTGCTGACTTTCAGTTCTTCGGCTATTTCTCCGAGTGACAAATCACTGTTATAGTGAAGATCCATCATCTCATATTGCCTTTCGGTCAAAAGCTGACCGTAAAAATCCATTAGTACAGTGATTTCAAACACACTCTCGACAGCGCTGAGGGAATCCTGAACTTCTTTCCTATTATCCATCATACAGTTCCCCCCTGTCAAGTATTTTTGCTTTACATATGTATGATATATCTTCCGATTATCCTGGTCAAGCTGCATTTTTTTACTTCTCCTTGTCAATATCACCGCCATAATTTATAATTCATAGGTGTTTATTTTTAGAAAGCGGTTTTTGGTATATTTAACCCATGAATTTGACATTACCCCGTAATGAAGAACAGAACGAATACTTTTGGCTTTGAGGTGCTTGGTATGAGGCTCAGAAAGGACCCGCTGGCGGAAGAGAAACTGAGGAATTCTGAAAACTACGTTGAAAACCCTGAGCGGTACAGGGGAAGATGGCATGAATATTTTGGAAACAATAATCCTGTCCACATTGAGATCGGTTCGGGAAAAGGCGGCTTTATCATTGCTCTTGCCCTCAAAAACCCTGATATTAATTACATTGCCTTTGAAAAAGCCCTCACCGTTCTGGCAAAGCTCGTAAGGAAAATACCCGAAGAAGGTCTGAAAAACCTTGCAGTGGTAAGCTCCGACGCAAAACTCCTCAATGAGATTTTTGGTGAAGGGGAGATAGAGAAATTATACCTGAATTTTTCCGATCCCTGGCCCAAAAAACGCCATGCCAAAAGACGGCTTACATCAAAAGGGTTCCTGGATTTATATGAAAAGGTTTTGAAAGACGGTTCTCTCCTGGAATTCAAAACCGACAACCGCGCATTTTTTGATTTTACAGTGGAGGAATTAAAGAATTCCCGGTTTGAGATAAAAAAAATTACCTATGATTTATACGGCAGTGATCTTTTAGAGGGAAATATCCCCACTGAATATGAAATAAAATTCCATGAGCTTGGAGTGCCGATAAACAAGCTGATTGCACAGCTTAAGAAATAAATCAGTACGGCATGGTTCAAGAATTAGACCTATGTATCCGGAAGGTGGTTAAAAATGAACATTAAACACAGAAACAAAGGCACTTGTTCTTCGTTTGTCGAGTTTGAGATTGTGGATGGAAAAATACATAATGTAAAATTCATCGGAGGCTGCAATGGAAATCTCAGCGGAATTTCCGCCCTGATAGAGGGCATGGATGCCAGAGATGCCGTCAGAAGGCTCAAGGGCATCAAATGCGGATTAAAGTCAACTTCCTGCCCGGACCAGCTTTCCCATGCAATAGAGGAAGCCCTTGCGGCAGCAGAGGAACAAGTCGTGGCAGAATCTGAAGGTAAGGCTGAATGAAAAAACGAAGGAAATTAATACATAAAAACTGACGCGCCGTATCCCCTTAGGGCCAAGTTACCTGGAACACCTGCCAAAAATAGATTTCTTATGTTGACAAGGGGCGTAAATCTATTGTATACTTGAATTCGTCAGCTATAGGGGAGTAGCTCAGTTGGTAGAGCAGCGGTCTCCAAAACCGCGTGCCGCGGGTTCGAGTCCTGTCTCCCCTGCCAGATGAAACTCCTGAAATTAATTTCAGGGGTTTGTTTTTTACTTAGACTGGAATAATTCATCCTGACTACTATTTACTTCTATTAAAGCAAAAGGTCTCTTGTTTCAGCATATACTCAATTACTGAGAATTTCCTAATCTTCCTGGATATTTATATATGCTATATTTTCTCTGTAAATAATATACTGTCCGGCTGTTCCGTTCATGTCGTACTTTATTGTCTTAATCTCACCACCGGATTTATTTATTGACCATAAATACAATTCATGCAGATCTGGTTCGGAAATCTGACCAGCATTTAAGCTTAGTGAGCCTCCTCCTGCAAAATAAATGTTTATTCTCATAAAACATCATCTCCTTTCCATTAATGTATTTCTGCAAGAAATGGGAAAATCCTTCATTTTCAACTGGTTTAATCTGAATATAGTCCAATCAGAACATTTACAAAATCAAAGCATATGATGCGGCTTAGCGTTTTGTCCCGCCCGCCAGGCAGAAAAAATCCTGTCCAAACCCATTTCAGCGTTTGGACAGGATTTTTTCTGTTCCAGACTATAGTCAATGTTTAGGCCGAGGGATAGTCATTCACAAGATAATACAAAGGCGGTTCATCTTCTTCTATGGCAGGGAATCTTCCGATTTCCTCATAAAACCGGTTGTCCGTGTAATCATCGTTGCATTCCGAAACTTCACCCACCAGTACGCGGCCTTTGCCGGGTTCCCCCCAGAAGGAATGATATTGGCCAGGATAGAGTGTTATGCTCTCTCCCGGCTGCAATCTTATTACCGTACCGGCGGGTACAACATATTTCCTTCCGTCGCTGTTCACTGTCACAGGTGTATCCGCAAGTCCTCCGTCACTTGTGGAGTTGTATAATCTGATCATCAGGTTGCCGCCGCCACGGTTGATTATATCTTCTGTCTTTTTCCAGTGAAAATGAAGGGGCGTGACCTGGTTTTCGCCGACAATCATGATTTTTTCAGCATAAGTCTTTTTGTATTTGGGCATATTTATATTTCCGTTTCTTAATGTAAATAGGAATAAACCTGTATTATAAAAGTCCCCGCTTCCGAAATCGGTGATATCCCATCCCAGATGGTTATCCCTGATCTCATCATATTCTTTTCCTTTTGTCTTCCACTCTTCCGGCGACCAGAAAGCAAAAGGCGGAAGTACGAACTGATGAGCTTTCAGAAACTGAATTCCGTCCTGGATAATTCTGTTGATCTGTGACCTTTTCATTTCAACCACCCTCACAATCAGTTTTTATGGATAATGGACCGCATTGATTTATGTCAGCTTATAAAATACTTTCATTGCTTTTCCGGTATCCTTCCTCATGGCCCCCACCGCTGCAACGGCAACATCATGGAACAAGGCCCCCTCCTGTTCATTCAGGAGCTCTTTTGCCGCAGAGGCAGCTTCCCTGGCCATATAAGTAT
>Ga0134091_1000777_pt1 | contig 27852 bp, 27 predicted proteins | sample 2_5taG_FD_94451 | JGI IMG/M metagenome (GOLD analysis project Ga0134091, IMG submission 94451) | Switchgrass degrading microbial communities from high solid loading bioreactors in New Hampshire, USA - 2_5_20_6_A2 metaG | ecosystem: Engineered > Bioreactor > Semi-continuous > Anaerobic >...
TAGTGACTAGTGACTAGTGACTGGTGACTAGTGACTAGTGACTGGTGACTAGTGACTAGTGACTGGTGACTAGTGACTAGTGACTGGTGACTAGTGACTGGTGACTAGTGACTAGTGACTAGAAGTAGTGGCTAGTTTTTAGTGGCTGGTGGCTAGTATTACGACCTTCGCCGTTAGGCGAATTATTAATGTATATCTGTGTTTATCCGTGGTTTAATTGTGAAAATCTTTCCCGAACTTCTTTGGCTTTGCCGCATGTAAAAGGCCCTTCGGGACAGGGACCCTGTAAACAACCTGGTCCTGCCTGGGCAAAAATATTTGGAGCAACTTCTTTTACTAAAGCAAGCATCCTGGTAGCCAAAGCCCTGATTTCCCATTGGGCTCGATTACAACACCGCAATTGAAAAAAGTGCAATAATTCACGGGCATTCATGGTCACAACCAATTTAGTTTCACAGGCATTAGGTAAAACAAACCTGGCGTCTTCATTAGACTTTTCCCCGTTATTCCCTAATTTTTCCTGCCAGAAGTCATACCAACCTTGAATAGTTTTCATTTGTCTTTCATATTCTGCCACCATTTCCTCCCCTAAATCAATAATTTTCGGAGGAATAACATAATTAAAAACTCCGTCTTTACCGGCACCGCTTTGTTCCCCTACATACCTCTGGGACTTTACACTAAAACTTGCAATTCTATGACGGGTAATCTGAGCCAGAAGACTGCGGGAAACACCCTCAATACCAAAGGTGAAGCTGGCATGTTCTACAGGTGACAAGTGACCCATACTCAACAATTTATTAACAAAAGACCCTTGATCCTTTTTTTGAATCCCTTCTTTTAATTCATCTAAATCGCTGCTGGTATAACATAGTTTGGCACCCATAGCTACAATTTCTTCCGGTTCAGGAGTATAGCGCAGCAACTCTACCTTTAAATCAACTCTCCCCATCCCCTACTCTCCTTTAATTTAAGTTAGTTGTTCTGGAGGATGTTCATCCTCCATGAATTTTTCTATTTGGGCCAAAAGTTCTTTGATTCTTTCTAATTTCCCTTGCAGAAAAAGATAACCGATTAAAGCTTCCAGTCCAGTACTTTTTCTGTATTCAATCACATCTGCATTTTTCGGTATCTGCCCTGATTTGGCATTGCGTCCCCGTTTTACTATGACTAATTCCTCTGCTGTCAGCAAGGAGTCAATCCTCTCCAATAATTTAGCTTGAGTAGAAGCATTCACCCTTTTCACAGCATCTTTATGCAAGGTGTGAACTTTAACTTCACCATGAGCTAAGAGGCTTGTCCTTACATATAACTCATAAACCGCATCTCCAATATAAGCCAATGTTAACGGGGCCAATAGCCCCGGGTCTTTGTCATATTTAAAAAACATTCAGTTTATCATCCTTTGGATATAAATAATATTCTCATTAATTATATCATAAATGACGTTCGGTGATTAGAAAACTAGTGGATTCTCCAGTTTGTGCCTTGTGGTGTATCTTCCAGGATTATTCCTAGTTTTTTCAACTCATCTCTTAAATAATCCGCTGTTTCAAAATCCTTATTTTTCCTGGCCTTTTGGCGAACGGCTATAATTAAATCCATTAAACCTTCTACCAGTTTACTGTCTCCCTCTTGTTTTTCCTCCAATTCCAAACCCAGAACACCGGCTAACTCAGCAAAAGTAGATTTGGCCAGTTTTAGAGCATCTCTGTCTACCTCTTTTTCTTTCAGATAGGTATTCACATCTCTGGCTAAATCAAAGAGAGAAGCTATAGCCAAAGCTGTGTTAAAATCATCGTTCATAGCTCGGACAAATTCATTTTTCACTTTTTGGCAGGCCTCTTTTAAAGTTTCACCATTGGAGCTATTCCCTGCGGAACCAATACGGTTCATTAATTGTGAGTAAGAATTTTTCAAGCGTTCCAACCCTTTTTGAGCTACCTGTAATTTTTCATCATCAAAATCCAAAGGACTGCGATAATGGGTAGATAATAGATAAAAACGAACAACCTGAGCATTAAACTTATCTACTATTTCTCTTAACAAGAAAAAGTTGCCCAAGGACTTAGACATTTTTTCCTGGTTTATTGTAATAAACCCATTGTGCAGCCAGTATCGGGCCATAGGTTTACCTGACATACACTCCGTCTGAGCTATTTCATTTTCATGATGGGGAAAAACTAAATCATACCCGCCTCCGTGGATATCAAATTCTTCCCCTAAATATTTATAAGACATAGCCGAACATTCTATATGCCAGCCTGGACGACCTTCACCCCAAGGACTTGGCCAAGACGGTTCCCCGGGTTTCGCCTTTTTCCACAGAGCGAAATCCAGAGGATCTTTTTTCCGCTGATCCACTTCTACCCGGGCACCTGCCTGTAAATCATCTAAACTGCGACCTGATAGTTTACCATAATCAGAAAACTGCCTAACGGAGAAATAAACATCTCCATCTACTTCATAAGCATAGCCTTTTTCCATTAATTTCTTAATAAAATTAATAATATCATTCATATGGTCACTTACTTTAGGGTGAACATCGGCTCTTTTTACATTTAAGCTGTCCGCATCCTGAAAATATTCCTCAATATACTTGGCTGCTAATTGCAGAGGCTCTATTCCTTCCTCCCGGGCCCTGTTAATAATTTTATCGTCAACATCAGTAAAATTTTGGATATAAGTCACCTTGTAACCTATATACTCCAAATACCTTCTAATGGTATCAAAAACGACCAAGGGACGGGCATTGCCCAAATGAATAAAATTATAAGTAGTTGGCCCGCAGACATACATTTTAACCCGGCCTTCTTCTTTGGGGATAAACTCTTCCTTCCTTTTTGTTAAAGTATTATACACCTGTAGTTTCTTTGCTTCCATTTTGCTTAGCCTCCAATCTTTCTACTTTTTCTTCTAAACGCTGGATTTGCCTTTGCAAACAAAGCAACATTTCTTGAACAGGGTCAGGAAGATTATTATGCTGCAAATCAATCTCCGCAATCCTTTCCTTTTTCAGGCTAACCCCATCTTTTACAACAACCCTTCCCGGTACACCTACTACCGTAGAGTTAGGAGGAACTTCTTTTAGGACCACGGATCCGGCACCGATTTTTACATTGTCCCCCACTTTAAAGGACCCTAAAACCTTGGCCCCAGCACTGATCACCACATTATTGCCGATGGTGGGGTGCCTTTTTCCTTTTTCTTTTCCTGTCCCCCCTAGGGTAACCCCTTGATAAATAGTTACATTATCTCCAATTTCCGCCGTTTCCCCAATAACCACCCCGGCGCCATGGTCGATAAATAAACCTTCCCCGATTTTTGCCCCCGGGTGGATCTCGATTTGCGTAAAGAAACGACCTAATTGAGAAATAAACCTAGCTAAAACATACCATTTTTTCTTATAAAAATAATGACTTACGCGATAAAACCATAAAGCATGAAGTCCAGGATAATTCAAAATAACTTCCAGCATGCTCTTTGCCGCCGGATCCCTTTCAAAAATAACCTGAATATCCCTCTTTAACCTGGCAAACATTTTATCCCCCCCAAGATTAGTGACTAGTGACTAGTGACTGGTGACTAGAAATAGTGGCTAGTTTTTAGTGGCTAGGATTGCGACCTACGCCGTTAGACAAATTATAAGTGCTTTCCCGTGTCATCAGTGTGCATTCGTGGTTAAAAAAAGCCTTTCATCTCTCACAGAGACGAAAGGCTTCGCGGTTCCACTCTGATTGAGTAATATGAATTACTTTCATATTACTCCCCTCTTATAGCCGTTAACGGAGCTACCCGTAAAAACCTACTAAGTTAGTGGCTAGTGGCTAGTGACTAACATTGCGACCTTCGGTCGCAGGGCAGTCAAATATCCGTTCGGTTTTTCGATTCCCGGGTGCACTTCACTTTTACTATGTCCTGGGTTTGCTCTCAGCCGGTGACAAACCCTCTCTGAAGGCATAAAATAAAAGCTACTCTCCCGTTCATTATCTTTTACTAAGCTTTTTTGTCTTATTTTAACCAGTTTAATCCCTAGTGTCAAGGTATGAATTCTTCCATTTATTTATGCAAAGTATTAGCTAATCTTTTTTCAATCAGTTCTTTGCCTAAAACAGGAATGATATAGTAGAGCTCCGGCCCATGCATTTGCCCGGTTAAAGCCACCCTGATGGGCATGTATACTTTACGTCCTCCCAGTTTAGACTCTTTAACGATTTCTTTTAGTGCTTTTTTCACTCCCTCAGGTTCTAAGGTATGCATTTCAGCTAATTTTGTTCGTAATAATTCAATAACCTGAGGAACCTGTTCTTCTTCAAGAACCGCCTTCGCTTCTTCATTTTCCAGTTCTACCTTTTCCCCGGTAAAAATAGGCATATAATCTAAAATTTCATTAAGAGAATGGAGTTTTTCCTGTACTGCGGTAACTATTAATTTTACCCATTCGTACTCTTTTTCGGTAAGTTCTGAGGGAAGATAGCCTGCCTTCTCCAATATGGGAATTGCAAGTTCTGTTAAACGCTCGATAGAAGTATGTCTTATATAATAACCGTTAATCCAGCGTAATTTCTCCATGTCGAAAACAGCCGGATTTTTAGCCACTCTGTCCAGGGAGAATTTCTGAATCAATTCTTCCATCGTAAATATCTCTTCTTCTTCCTGGGGGGACCAGCCTAAAAGGGCCAGAAAATTAACTACAGCTTCCGGTAAATAGCCCAACTCTCTATACTGAACAACAGAAGTTGCGCCATGCCGTTTGCTCATTTTTGTTTTATCTTTACCCAGAATCAAAGAGATGTGGGCAAATACCGGTTTTTCCCAGCCAAAAGCTTCATAAATCAGTATCTGGCGCGGAGTATTGGACAAATGTTCTTCAGCTCTGACCACATGGGAAATCTCCATTAAGTGATCATCAATAACTACCGCAAAATTATAAGTAGGAATACCATCAGATTTAACGATAACAAAATCTCCAATACCTTCGTTTTCAAAACGAACTGTGCCTCTTACCAAGTCTTCAATTACCACTTCTCCTGTTTCCGGCACCTTGAACCTTACCACAGGTTTGCGACCTTCCGCTAAAAACTTTTGTCTTTGTTCTTCAGTCAAATTCCGACAGCGCCCACTGTATTTGGGGGTTTCCCCTTTGGCCATAGCTTCTTGTCTATCTCTTTCCAACTCTTCTTCACTACAAAAACAATAAAATGCCTGTCCATTCTCAATTAACTGTTGGGCATATTTAGTATAAATATCTAAACGTTCCGTTTGACGATAAGGGGCAAACTTCCCGCCGATATCCGGACCTTCATCCCAGTCAATACCTAGCCATTTCAAAGAACTAAAAATATTTTCTTCCGATTCTTTGCTGGATCTTTCCAAATCAGTATCTTCGATTCTTAAAACCATTTCCCCCTTGTACTTGCGTGCTATCAAATAATTAAAAAGAGCGGACCTGGCTCCTCCTATATGTAAAGGCCCCGTAGGACTTGGAGCAAACCGAACTCTTACCTTTTCCATATTTCATACCTCCTTTAATTTAGTGACTAGTGACTTGTTACTAGTGACTAGAATCTCGCCCACTCGCTCACTCGCCTACTAATAGACTCAACTAATTAGTGGCTGGTGGCTAGTATTGTAGCAACTGCAAAGCTGGCCATTCCTTCACCTGTTCCCACAAAACCTAGGCCTTCCGTAGTAGTTGCCTTAATATTAACCCGGTTTTTTTCAATATGTAATATTTCAGCAATATTCCTTTCCATTTGGGGAATGTAATGAGCTAACTTTGGTTTTTGGGCAACTATTGTAGCATCAATATTATTAACAATATAACCTTCATTTTGCAACAATTCTCCAACTTTATCCAGTAAAATTAAGCTGGAGATATTCTTAAATTGCTCATCATGATCAGGAAAATGTTTCCCAATGTCCCCTAGCCCTGCCGCACCCAACAGTGCATCCATTATGGCATGTACCAGCACATCTGCGTCGGAGTGTCCTAACAATCCCCAATCATACTCTATTTTTACGCCCCCTAAAATCAAAGGCCGTCCTTTCACCAGTTTATGTACATCATACCCGAAACCGATACGCATTAACTGTTCTTCCTTTCGCAATATTAGTGACTAGTGACTTGTGACTAGTAGAATAGTGGCTGGTTATTAGTGGCTGGTGGCTAGTATTACGACAGCAATTTTCAGTTTCTATAGTGCACCACTGTAAATGAAAATATTTTACTTGAGCGGCTATAACGAAGAATCGGCTAAATAATCTTAGCGTAGCCGAAGTAATAAAAGCTGGCTGGACGACAGGTCGTCGGCCAGAGTGCGAATTGGGCCAGGGACGGCCCATTGAGCACGGTCAGCTTTTTTCTGGGGCAAGCTTAGATTATTCCGATTCGGAGTCCTAGCTTAGCGAAAGTAAATATTTTCATGACAAGCTTAGAGGCAAGAAACAGGAAATAAAGAAGATTATTTTACCTCTTCTGGGCTCGCAATGAACCTTTTCATGCAACATAAGAAGAAGTCGCTTTTCGGCGACTTCTTCTTTACATGGGCATATTCGGTTGCCCCATTTGCTGCCGGGGGTTATTCATATTCATAGTCATGTTTTCTATGGGTTTCATGTTAGTTGTGGCATAAGTATTGAGCACGGTGTTAGTGGTCATTTCCTTCATAGTAGGTACCTGGTAATAACCTTTTTGGTTCATGTACTGCCATACTTCATAAGCTTGTTCCGCACAATTGACTGCACTCTGCTGAATCATTCTCCGCAAATTAGGGTCAGCACATTCTAAAGCTGCCATCATTTTCATAACAGCAGAAGCTTTATGACAGCCTAGCATCCCACTGGCAATATCCCTGTCATCCAGTTGGGAAGCTCCCATATTGGGACTTTGGGGAGCAGGATTTTTTAATCCATATACCGGTTGAGTGCTTTTGGGAGCACGGTAAGGAGTAGCGGAAGCCATTCCTTGCTGATTAACAGCCTGAACCATGTTGTTGTATTCCTGCATCATAAACTGCAATTGATTATCCATGATGGCCCTAAGTTGTTGGTCTGTAATGTGTGGACGGTATAATTCAAACTGATTAATACCGTCAATGGTATCTGTTAATACCTCGTGAATCTCCATTACTTCATGAGCACCTAAATGAGCAGCCATAAGTGAAAACCTCCTTGAAATTTTATAATCTTTACAAGGAGTATTGTTCACTTGCTACCCGGAAAATATTACTTTTTATTTAAATCTTTTTAGCTTTACTCATACCTCTTCTATTTCCACATAGTATTCCTTGTTATTTATTCTTAAAATCATGGCTTTCTTGGTGCTTTTTACAGTATTTTTTGTGTTTTCCAGGTACTCTTTTAATTTTTTTATTTGTCCTTCATATTCCCGGTATATTTGGTGAGCTTTTTCTAAACTTACAGCTTGAAAACTAATGCTGTCCCCTGGCTTTGCTTGAGCTAATTTGTTTAAGTCAGGGGTAATCACAGTAGCTATCTTCGTATAACCTCCTGTAGTTTGGCGGTCAGCCATCATTACAATAGGAAAACCATGCCCGGGTACTTGCACCGCCCCAAGGGGGATACCGTCAGAAATAATATCAGCCCCACTTTTATGTTCTATTTTAGGCCCTTCTAACCGGTAACCCATCCGATCTGCCTCATTGGTAACTTTATATGTACTGTTTAGAAAGGTATCAATTCCACTTTTGGTAAAGCTGTCGGACTGAGGTCCTAATACAACTCGTAAATTAATTTGGTTCGTAAACCCAGTCCTAAATTCCACCGGAATCTGAAGACCCCGTAACTTTTCCCAGGACCCACTGGGACCGGCCACCGGAATTTGGTCTCCCGCCTGTAAGGGCCTGCCCTTAAACCCTCCGAATTTTCCACGCACATAAGTTGATTTACTGCCTAATACTTCCGGAATGTCAAACCCACCGCTGACAGCTAAATAAGCACGACAGCCTGATTTTACCCCGGTAAACTCTAAAATATCCCCTTTTTTTACCCATATTGCTTCATAAAGAGGACAGTCCGTACCGTTTAATTTAGCCCCTAAATCAGCACCGGTAAGGGCAATAAGCCCTTCCATATTAAATTGCAAAGTAGGCCCCAAAAGTGTTATTTCCAGACAGCCTTCTTCCTGATTGTTTCCGACCAGTAAGTTAGCCAACCGCAATGCATATTCATCCATGGCTCCCGCCACCGGGATACCCCATTTCTGAAAACCGTATCTACCTCGGTCCTGGATGGTAGTAAAGAAACCCGGCTTAATTACTTTTATAAAACTCATTCTCCTGCTACCTCCCCTACCGAATATTCCCTTGTTTCCACCTGGTAATTTCCGGCTTCTGCTTTTTTCGCAATTTCCTCGTACTCCTGGGGAGTAATTTCATAAAAACGTACATAATCACCTGCGGAAAGGAGAACAGGCTTTTCTCTATAGGGATCAAAAAGCTTAACCGGCGTTCTCCCGATTAACTGCCAGCCGCCTGGGCTGTCAATAGGGTAAATCCCTGTTTGGCTGCCGGCTATCCCTACTGATCCTGCCGGAATTTTTACCCTAGGTGTTTTTAAACGAGGAGTAGCAATCCGTTCATCCATACCTCCCAGATAAGTAAAACCAGGAGTAAAACCTAGCATATAAATAAGGTAGTCTGTACCTGTATGAATTTTTATTACTTCTTCCTGGGTTAAACCATTATGTTCACAGACAAAAGGAAGATCAGGACCGTACTCGCCACCATAAACTACAGGTATTAAATTTACCCTGGGTTTAGGAAGCTCCAATGAGGTAAGTTCTGTTTCTATTTTTTTTAAAGAAGAAATTAAGGACGGGTATATCCATACCAATGGGTCATAAATTAACAGAATAGAACGGTACGTAGGGACAAGTTCCAGAATACCGGGTAAATTGGCCCTTTCCAGAGCCAAAATCATATTTCGAATTTTCAAATTTATTTCTTTGCTGATAGTATTGCCAAACTCTATAACCAAGCTTTTATCCCCGGCGAGAAGATATAAAGCCTTTTTATACATACGGACACCTTCTTACTAACTATTTGAAAAGATCAGCCATGCCCTGTAAGGAAAGAACACCGGCATATAAGGCAATTAGTACAACTAAAATCCCGAAAATCAATAACCAGGTAGGTTGTTTATATTCCCCCACGATATCCTTCCGTTTAGAAGCAATAAGCATGGTACCTAAAGTAATCGGTAAAATCAATCCATTTAAGGCACCGGCCAGGATTAAAAGTTTTACAGGTCGACCTACGGTTACTAAGATTGCTGTAGAGGCAATAATAAAGGCAATAATCCACCATTTATAATTCTTCTCAAAAGTATTAGCCAGAGAACGTAAAAAGGAAACTGAAGTATAAGCTGCACCTACTACAGAGGTAATAGCCGCCGACCAAAAGACAATACCAAAAAGCTTATAACCTACATTTCCGGCAGCAATTTGGAAAGCGGAAGCCGGTGGGTTAGACGGATCTAACTGGTGCCCTGCTGCAACAACACCCAGGACGGCTAGGAAAAGAACAATGCGCATAACCGAAGCAATCAGTATCCCTGTAACAGAGCCTTTGGTTGCTTCTTTCAAATTCTCTAAACCGGTTATTCCTGCGTCAATAAGGCGGTGACCGCCGGCAAATGTAATATATCCACCTACCGTACCACCCAGTAAGGTAATAATGGGCAATAAAGGTACTTCTGTGGGATAAACGGCACGGAGAGCCGCTTCACCTACGGGAGGTTTAGTAACAATAGCTACATAAAAGGTGAGTAAGATCATAACCCCCCTAAAGTTTTAGCAAAGGCATCCATGGCTTTACCCATTTCTTTAGATAAAAATATTAATATAGCTATCATTGCTGAAATTACAGCACCCATTTCAGGAGTTATGCCAAAGAGCACATTCATCCCCAAACCTGCTCCGCCTACGTTGCCGATATTAAAAGCCAGGCCTCCTAAAGCTACTAAAAAAGCAACAAAATAGCCTAAACCTGGTAAGACTTTATTGGCCACATCCTGCCCGCGGATTCCGGAAACAGAAATAACCCGCCACACATTCATTTGAGCACCGATATCTAATATAACGGATGCTATAATGATAAAAGCAAAATTGGCTAAATACTGTTCAGTAAACACCGCTGTTTGGGTAACAAACCCAGGACCTATAGCCGAGGTGGCCATTAAGAAGGCCGCACCTAATAAGGCACTGAAATTAGCTTTAGGTTTATTATTATTTAATAGCGGACCTGAATTATTGGACATCACATCTCCTCCTAACCGATAAAATTCTTTAAGGGTTCAATCTTGACATTAGCTTCTTTTAATGCTGCCCTGATTTCTCTGACAAATTCTATGGCAAGTGGGTTATCGCCGTGGACACAAATACTGTCTGCCTTAATTGAAATTTCCTCACCGTTGACAGCCGTTACCTTGCCCTCCGTAACCATGCGAACTACTCTAGGAATAGCAATGCTTTTATCATGAATCATGGCCCCGGGAGTGCCTCTGGCTACCAGAGTACCGTCAGGGTTGTAACCCCTGTCGGCAAAAACCTCCTGGGCTACTTTTAACCCTATTTCTTGGGCGGCTTTTACCATTTCTGATTTGGCCAAAGCTAAAAGAATCAGTTCTGGATTAACTTCTTTTATGGCTTCAGCAATAGCTAAAGCAAGACGGTAATCTTTGGCGGCCATATTATAAAGAGCCCCATGAGGTTTTACGTGTTGTAAACTTTTTCCCTCCTTTCTGGCAAAGGCCTCTAAGGCCCCTATTTGATAAATCACATAGTTTTTAACCTCTTCATAACTTAAGTTCATATTCCTACGGCCAAAACCTTGTAAATCCGGAAAGCCAGGATGAGCTCCTATTTCTACCTGATTTTTAGCTGCAATTTGTACTGTTTCAGCCATAACCATTGGATCGCCGGCATGTAAACCACAAGCTATGTTAGCCGAAGTAATAACTTCTAACACTTCTTTGTCCATACCTAACTTATAAGCACCAAAACTTTCTCCTAAATCCGAATTAAGGTCTACTCTAAACAAGCTAATACCTCCCTTGACTAATTTAATTAAATTTATTTTTTAAATAATTTTAATATTACCTACTTTTATTCCTTTATTTACATTTAATGTCATTATATTATAATATAATTCACTATTTATTTCCAATTCCCTGCTTTTATTAAATAAAATAAGAGCATTCTATGAAAAAAGTTTTTCATAGAATACTCTTAAGATACCATCTTTAAAGACCCAGGCTTTCGTTAATCAGGAGGACCGTTACTTTGGTAAAGCGGGGTTTTTTATGTAATATCACTTCCACATTACAAATCCGGGTTTCATGACTGCAATCTGCACATTTAGGCAAAGTTGTACAAGGTGTGCCTTTGCCTAGGCGTCTGGCGTTAACAGGTGCGGCAAATTCCTTTATCCTACGCCGCCCATCTTCCAGATTATCCACTAGCTTGTTGACGCCTGCCACAATAAAAACCTCTTTGGGACCGAAAAACATAGGGGCCACCCGGTTACCAATAGCATCAACACAAAGGATTTTACCGTCAAGGGTAACTGCGTTACTTCCTGTAAGGTAGTAATAACAATTAAAGACCTCATACATTGCCTCTATATCGTCTTGGCCGGGAATCCTAAAAGGATTAACTACCTTCTGCCCCCGCTCCTCCAGTGCTTGAAAAATACCCACTTCTCTTAAAGTCAGGGAATCCCCAAAAGCAACTGTTTTCTCTCTGTCAATGGCATTTACCAAATACTGACGGGCCTCTTCTTTATCTTCCAAGAGTAAAGCCTCCATGCGATTTGCCCGCAAAGCCTTGACCGCTACATTGCCCCTATCCCTGTCAAACTCCCGTCTGGCTTTTTCATAAGCGTTCATTATTATCCCTCCCTTTCAAAAAATTCTTAATCTTTAATTGAAACTTCTACAAGGACAAGGGAATCCCTTTTCTATAAGGTTATTTTACTTGCACACTTTCGTCTCTTTGGAATAAATAAGTAGAAGAAAAGAAAAGGCTGGTGAAAGTATGCAGTTATCCATTTTTAAACCAAATTTCCGTCATTTAATAGTTGGGGTGGAAGAGAAGGTCCCTCTTAAAGACGGGAAAACGGTTACGGGAATAAATTTCGATAATGCGGCCTCCACTCCGCCTTTTACTTCTGTGATTAAAAAAGTTGTTGAATTTGCTCCCTGGTATTCTTCTATCCATCGGGGGACAGGTTATAAATCTCAAATTTCTTCGGATTTATATGAAAAAGGACGGGAAGTGGTAGCAGATTTTGTTAAGGCTGATTTGAGAGAAAAAACTGTTATCTTTGTTAAGAACACTACTGATGCTATAAATAAATTATCATACCGCTTGTTAGATGAATATAAAAAAGGAGTTATTCTCTCTACAGAAATGGAACACCACTCTAATGACCTGCCCTGGCGTAAGTACAAAATTGATTATGTTCAGGTTGATTATCAGGGTAAACTCATCCTGGAAGATTTAGAGCAAAAACTAAAAAAATATAGGGGCAAAGTAAAACTGGTTGCAGTTACCGGCGCTTCCAATGTTACAGGTTTCCTCAATCCTATTTATACTATTGCCTCTATCGCCCATAAATACGGAGCAAGAATACTTGTAGACGGTGCCCAGTTAGTTCCCCATACACCTGTAAAAATGCATAATGGCAATGACTCGGAAGAGCTAGATTTTTTAGCTTTTTCTGCCCATAAGATGTACGCACCCTTTGGCACAGGGGTCTTAATCGGTCCTAAAGAGGTTTTTCAAAAAGGGGCCCCTGAGTATGTGGGAGGGGGTACGGTGGCTATGGTTACCAGAGACATAATAATCTGGGATGAACCACCTTTCAGAGAGGAAGCCGGGTCACCTAATGTAATCGGAGTTGTAGCTTTACAAGAAGCCATTAAGACCTTGCAAAGTATAGGTATGGAGAATATTGATAAGCATGAACGAAGTTTAACGGAATACGCTCTCCGAAAGCTGAGGAAAATTCCGGATATTCAATTGTACGGTAACCATCGGGACAGCAGTGATCGGGTAGGAATCATCCCCTTTAATATCCGGGGAATGACTCATGAAGCAGTAGCAAAAATTTTAGCTTTTGAAGGGGGTATAGCAGTCCGCAACGGCTGTTTTTGTGCCCAACCTTATGTGCAAAAATTACTAAAAGTAAATAAAAAGGATATTGAAAAACATTTACAAAATCCCAAAGCACCCCACCCGGGGTTAGTCCGCTTGAGTTTTGGTTTATATAATGATTATCAAGAAGTTGATAAGCTGATCCAGCTGCTGACTAAAATTGTGGAGAATAAAGCAGAATATATACGGAAGTACCAAAGAGTATAGTGGCTAGTTGGTAGTGGCTAGTTTAATTAGTGGGCGAGTGGGCGAGATTCTAGCCACCAGCCACTAGCCACTAAATAATATGTTGGCGGGAGGCATTAAAATTGAGTAAAAAAATGAACATCCTCATGTTCAGCGGTGATTACGACAAAGCACTGGCTGCTCTCATCTTGGCTAATACTGCCCGGGAAATGAAAGTGAAGGTAACCATGTTTTTCGCTTTCTGGGGCTTGCTCTTATTAAGAGACCCGGAAAAAGTTACTTCCGAAGGTAAATCCACCTATGAAAAAATGTTTGGCGCTATGACTCCCAAAGGTCCGGAAGAGTTGCCTTTATCTAAAATGAATTTCAGCGGATTGGGCAAATTAATGCTTTTGGATATGATGAAAGACGATAATGCCCCTCCCCTAGAAGCCTTTCTGAAAGGAGCCAGGGAAAAAGGGGTAAAATTTTATGGTTGTAAATTATCCATGGAAATAATGGGATTAAAAGAAGAGGAATTAATTCCCGAATTGGAAGTGGTAGAAGCTAAAAAGTACCTGGAAGACGCACTGGAAGCAGATATGCAGCTGTTTATTTAGTAGTGACTAGTGACTGGTGACTAGTGACTGGAATCTCGCCCACTTGCTCACTCGCTCACTAGTAGACTTTATTAGTGGCTGGTGGCTGGGATTACGACCTTCGGTCGTAAGGTTGAGGTTAAGGTTAAGGTTGAGAAGGTAAAACAATCTAGATTTAAGACCTAAAAATTAACCCAGACTTAACCTAAACCTTAACCTTCGCCGTCAGGCGATTTATTAGTGTTTATCCGTGTGCATCCGTGGTTAAAAATTCCAAACTTCCTGCATCATGTTTCTTAAGATGCATCCGAAGAAATTAACATTCATCGGATGCATCATGCAGTATATCCCCAAAGCAGATGCTGACCCAAAATATTTGCCCGATAGCCGTCATGCCGTCCCGAAAGCTTAACCCTAAAGCCTTTACGACACCCCTTGCTGAAGTAAATACATTTTATGATACAAACCACCCAAACTTAATAACTCCTGGTGGGTTCCTCTTTCTACGATCCTACCCTGGTGTAAGACTAAAATTAAGTCTGCATCTTGAATGGTAGATAACCGATGGGCAATAGCAATGGTGGTTCTGCCCTGCCGCATTTTTTTCAAAGCAATATGAATCAATTCCTCTGTTTGGGTATCAATACTGGCTGTAGCCTCATCTAGAATTAATATTTTCGGCTGGATAGCCATGGCCCGGGCAAAGGAAATAAGCTGTCGTTGACCACTGGATAAGGTGGCTCCCCTCTCTCCTAATGGTGCATTAAATTTTCCGGGCAGCTTTTCAATAAACCCCCTGGCCTGAACTAAATCGGCTGCTTCCTGAACATCTTTTAATGTTATTTCCGGATTATGCAGACTGATATTATGCTTAATATCACCGGCGAAAAGAAAAGGTTCCTGTAAAACCAAGCCTATTTTACGGCGCAGTTCTGTTTCCGCATACTTCTCTAAGGAAACCCCGTCTATTAAAATTTCACCTTTTTCAATAGGATAAAACCTCATCAAAAGATTGGTGATTGTACTTTTACCACTTCCCGTATGGCCAACTAAAGCTACAGTTTGTCCCGGTTCGGCTTCAAAAGAAATATCCTTTAAGACTGGGTTTACCCCGTCATAAGCAAAAGTAACATTCCTAAATTCAATTCGACCTTCCCTAATTTGGGGATCATCTGTACCCTGTTTTACCTGGACTTCATTTTTTTCATCCAATAACTCAAATACCCTCTCTGCCGCCACCAGCGACTGTTGTAATTCCGATAACCCCATCATAATATGGTTTACCGGCTCATAAAACTGTTTTAAATAATTCACATAAACATAAACTACACCTACTTGGATAGGGAAGTTAAAAGATTTATACCCAAAAAAGCTTAATACAACGATTAATGTTATGATATACAGTAAATCAATGGCGGGTCGCAAAAAAAGGCTGTTAAGCTTAATACTCTGTAAAGAAGCCTGATAATGTTCCTGGTTAATAGCGGCAAACTCCTGCCTTAAACGGCTCTCTTGCCGGAAAACCTGAATAATATTCATACCCTGAATAGATTCGTTTAACTTGGCGTTAATTTGGGCTAGCATCCGTCTTTGCCGGTGGTATATTTTCGTACTCAGTTTACGGTAAGTATTCATCAGCAGCAGTAATAAAGGCACGATAATTACGGAAAAAAGGGCTAGTTTTGCATCTAAGATAAACATGGCAATTAATACGGTAAAAATCAGGACTATATTCTGAACATAAGTAGCCAAAACACTGACAAAAAGTTCTTTGATGGCCTCCGTATCATTGGTGATCCGAGAGACCACTACCCCCACCGGGGTAGTATCAAAATACTGTACATTTAGTTTTTGGACTTTACCAAAAACATCAATTCTTAACCTTTGGATAACCCGTAAAGCAACTTTATGAAAAATCAATAATTGATGATAGCCCAGAAAGGCATTGATTATGAGCAGCAGTACATACCCACTTGCCAAAAGTATCAAAGGTTGCAAAGGAAAGTTTCTCGGTACTAAATAATCATCTAGAAAAATCTTAATAAGAATAGGATTGGCCACATTAGCCATGGTAGCTAAAAACAGCAGGCTAAAGGCTAAGGTTACGTCTTTTCGGTGAGGTATTAAGTATCTTAACAACCTCCTAATAACCACTGTGGCCACCTCCTTGTTCTACCAGACTTTCTAACTGCTGCTGTCTATACATTTGGGCATACCAGCCACCTATTTGAAGAAGCTGGCTGTGAGTACCTTTTTCAATAACTTTTCCTTCCTGGAGAACAAGTATTAAATCAGCATGTTCCACTGCACTTAAACGATGAGCACTGATTAGGGTCGTTTTACCTGAGCGGTTTTTCCTCAGGGCATTTAGTATAACCTGTTCAGTTTTTGCATCTACAGCGGAAAGACTGTCATCTAATACTAATATTTCCGGGTCCAAAAGGAGAGCCCGGGCAATAGCAATCCTCTGTTTTTGCCCTCCCGAGAGAGTAATACCTCTTTCTCCCACCAGAGTTTCGTAGCCATCCTTAAATTCAAGAATATCTTTATGAATAGCGGCAAGGCTTGCCACCTTTCGAATTTCCTCTTCTGTAGCCTCCGGCTTGCCAAAAGCAATATTTTCCCTAATAGTGGTGGAAAAGAGAAACTGATCCTGAGGCACATAACCGATACTGCTACGGAGATTATCCAAAGCAAAGTCATAAATAGAAACTCCACCGATGGTAATATCACCTTTATCCAGGTCAAATTCTCTTAATAATAACCTAAGCAAGGTTGTTTTACCACTGCCGGTTTTCCCTACAATACCCAAAGTTTGCCCTTGAGGAAGGGTAAAATTAATCTGTTCTAAGGTTGGCTCTTCTTTTCCGGGATAAGTAAAGGAATCAATATTAAACTTCAGGTCACCGGTAGGCATTTTCTTTAGAGCATTCTCTTTATCTTTAATCGTAGGGTCAACGGCTAATAGCTTTTTAATCCGATCATAAGAAGCCCGGCCCCTTTCCACAATATTAAAAAGAACTCCAAAAGCCAGCATGGGCCAGGTGAGTTGCCCTAAATACATGGAAAATTGGGTCAGCTGTCCAATGGTTATTTCTCCACGCAGTACAAAAATAGCCCCAAAAATAATGGTGAGTAGAAAGGAACTGCCGTTAACCAATTGAATAGTAGGGCTGAATAAGGCTTCTACCCGGGCTACAGCCATATTTTTATCTACCACTTGATCAGAAATATCGGCAAATACCTTTTCCTCAGCCTCGCCCTGACCAAAGGCTTTAATGACCCGCATCCCGGAAACGTTTTCTTGAACCTTTTCATTAAGCCGGGAGAAGGCCTCTTGAGCCTGGGCAAAACGCTTATGCATTAATTTCCCATAATAGCGTGTGGTTCTAACCATGAAGGGCATGGGTAAAAGGGCTATGAATGTCAATTTCCAGCTGATAAAGAAAATCATGGAGAAAATAACAAGTCCACCGGTGATAAATGAATCCACAAAAGTTAAAATACCCTGTCCGGCGGTAATTTGCACTGCTCTGATATCGTTGGTAGCATGGGCCATTAAATCTCCTGTCCGATGTTTTTGAAAGAAATCAGAAGACTGTAAAGTAAAATGATGGTAAAGCCTGTTTCTTAAAAGTCGACTCAGCCTTACCGAAGGCCCAAAAATCCCTAACCGCCAGACAAAGCGCAGACCGAACATGGCTAAACCGATTCCCAACAAAACAAGGCACCATGTCAATAATTCGGTGGCCATAAGGGTTCCCTGTTCGATTTGGTCTACAACCCGGCCGATTATTAACGGCGGAAATAAATTTAAAATTGCCACCGTGATTAAAGCAATAATACCAATTAAATAACTGTTTTTTTCCAGCTTAAAAAACCAAGCTAAATCCCGAAAAATACCCATGTATTTCTCTCCTATTTAATTAACTAAAAAGCAGTACCTACGTACTGCTTAAACAATCATCTTCTATTATAACTTTTTTTATTATAGTTGAAAAATCTTTTGATTTTCTCTGTTTTCATCCTTTATATTTTATTCTTGATATATTTCCACAATTTACATTGTCAAAAAGGACAAGTATTGTAGTAACATTAAATAGCAATAGAAGTTGTCAGTACTCCGGAGTAACTGATAATTTCAAATTACATCAAATGGAGGTTATTTATGACTAAAAAAATAATGTCCCGCGTAAAGTTAACACTGTTTTTAGTTATTGTTTTCACTTTGCTCACTTCAACTATGGCCTGGGCTTATTCACCTTATGACCGCTACAACTCTAACTATAATTATAACTATAATTACAGTAACTACTGGAACTATTATTCTAACTGGAATTTTAATAACTGGTTTAATAACTGGAATAACTATAATCCTCAACCTACTCCTAAGCCTCAACCACAACCAGAACCTACTCCCCAACCGGAACCTGAGCCTGCTCAACCTGCTCCCGTCCATGGTTTAAGTTCAGATGAGCAAAAAATGGTGGATTTGGTTAATCAGGAGAGGGTTTCCAGAGGGCTTAAACCTTTACAAGTTGACATGGATCTGGTTAAATTAGCCCGGATGAAAAGTCAGGACATGGTAGATAATAACTATTTCAGCCACACTTCCCCCACCTATGGTTCACCTTTCCAAATGATGAAGGACAATGGTGTTAGCTACCGTACTGCCGGTGAAAATTTAGCCGGTGCACCTAATGTTAATACCGCTCATACCAATTTAATGAACAGTGACGGCCATAGAGCAAATATTTTAAACCCTGATTATACCCATATAGGAATCGGAATTGTTAAAGGCAGCAAATATGGTCAGATTTATACCCAGTTATTTGTGGGCAGATAAGTAGATAATAAAAAAGCCTAAAAACAACCCCTTGCCTGAAACAGGCAGGGGGTTGTTAATTAAATTATTATTCTATTTCTTAAAGATATGTTCAAGCAGGTTATTGGAGTCTACAGGATCGTGACACTGGATGCAGTCCATTTTGCCCCGAGTATTCTCTAAAGTACTGCCTTTACCATGACAGGTCATGCACTCACCAACAGATTCAGGATGTTTAAATACAGGTACAAACTTATTACTGTGATAGCTATTTAACAATTCAACTGTTTTCGCAGCTACATCTGCGGTGAGACGGCCACAGCGTTCACTTCTCTCTCTACCCTCTGCTCTGTATTTAGATTCAGCACACCAGTTGCTTACGGAAACGTGGCAGAGAACGGAACCGGCTACACTTGTGGGCAGTTTTCCTTCCGCTTTACCAGCTTTGCCTACAGGAGGCATGTATTGGGGGAAGGGGAAAGTGGTATACCAGCCAAACAATTCTTCGATTAATTTATCCAGGTCACTTTTCTCCCCTACAACAAAGTTCATAGCCGTAACGGCACCGATAAGAGCACCGCAAAGGGTAGCCCAGCCTGCCCCTCCAGTTGCTCCCCATAACATAATTTCCGAAGGAACTACAGTATAGGGATAGCCGACTTTTTCTCTTAATTGGGCCATAACCGCGTTAAAAGCCCCGTAACAACATTGTTTAGCCATGTACCCTTCATAACCGATTACCTTTGCTCGTTCAACATCCAGTTGAACATAAGGCCAAGGGAACATTGGCTGTTCATCTGCTGCATTGGCCTTAGCTAAATTTGAGTTAAAAAGTCCAAAAATCCCGCCACTTACAGCCAAAGTCCCGGCAGCAACCGCTCCTGTGGTTAAGAAACTTCTTCTGGACATTTTCTTTTGTTCTTCGCCCATTGAAAATACCTCCTTCGAAATAATTTTTACATTAATTTATGCTACAATTACTCTTTGCCGCAAATTTTGTCGACTTACCTGTCACCTCCTTGGTTAAACACTGATTTATCTTCTCAACAACTATTTCTTTTAGTTTTGAAACAGCTTCCTGTACCTCTTTTGATAATTCCAGCCCCCAGGTTAAATTTTTCACTTGGATGCCCATGATAATTATCTCTAAATTTAAACCTAACAGCTTAATTGTATTTAAAAGTTCCTGTACACCTACCTGATGAAAGGATACCTGGGCAGGCACTTCTGAAAAACTAGGACTTTCCCAGCAGAAAATCGTACCAGGCTTCTCTCCTAAATCAAAAGCATCAATTATGATTAGGGAATCGTACCCTTCTAAATAACCGATAAGCTCTATTCCCAAAGTTCCTCCATCCAAAAAGGTTACATGAGGGTTAAAATATGTCTTCTCTAACTCTTTAACAACCAAAGGGCCGATGCCGTCATCTTGTAATAATACGTTTCCCACACCTAGAACAAGAATATTAGGAGACAGGCGATTCACCTCCGAAGTAGTGACTAGTGACTGGTGACTTGTGACTAGAATCACGCTCACTCGCCCACTAATAGACTCAATTTGTGGCTGGTTTTTAGTGGCTGGTGGCTGGTCTAACTTTTCGGTTAAAGTACTTTGTCAGATTTTCTTACGGGTTAAAATATCTGGTTATGACCGGACTTTTAACCCAAAAGCTAACTCTGACCCAAAAATTATCCCAAAATATGATACACCTTTTCCCCTTGGGGACTGACTACGTGCACGGCACAAGCCAAACAGGGGTTAAAGGATCTGATTACCCGAACCAGATTAACCGGGTTATTCGGATTTACGGGAATACCGATTAAGGCTTGTTCCATGGGTCCACGAATTCCTTTATCATCCCTGGGTGAGATATTCCAGGTGGTCGGAACAACCATTTGATAATTTTTCACTTTTTTGTCCGCTATTTCTACCCAGTGGCCTAATGCTCCCCGGGGAGCTTCCTGAAGGCCTGCACCTTTACCTGCCAAAGGCGGCTCCCAAGCCTGGGTGTTATGAATGTTCACCTGACCTGCAGCCTTTTCCTGGGCTAAGGTTTCCTCCAATTCCCTCAACCATTGAAACATGGCATCACAAATCAGGACTGCTTCTTGGGCTCTGGCTAAATGACGGGCCACTGCACCCGGTTTAATACCATACTCTTCCATTAACCGGAAGAAAGGCTCATGTTCGCTGATGATCATCCTGGCTAAAGGACCTACTTCTGTAGGCAGTCCGTCATAACGAGGCGCTTTAATAAAGGTATAGGCTTTTTCTTTATCTAAATCCACCTCCGTACTACCTGCCCAGGGATGAGCCGGCGGTGAATCTTTATACCAGGAGCTGGTTACGGCTTCAGTGATTTTGCTTTCGTCAAGGGACTCTATTCTCTTCATTTGGTTATTCCGGACAAAACCGGCTTTAAAGAGTTTATCTTCACCTTGAGCATCCAGGGTAAATCCACCGTAAGAGAGATAGTTACCCGGACCCTCTCCAAAACCGCTTTGCGCCAAAGGTAAAAGAGGACCGGTAGCCAAATTAACCACATCAGGAACATAAATTGTTTTTATAAAATGAGCTACCTGGGCTAATAGATGTTTGAACTGTTGCAATTGCTCAACAGAGGGGTAACCGGTAACACCACCGACGACAATGCTGGATTGATGAGGCTGTTTACCCCCTAAAATAGCCGACATTTTTTTAGCCTTAGCCTGAATCTTTAAAGCATCCAGGTAATGACTTACTACCGTGGTCACAACTTCCGGATCGGCTACGGAATAATCATCGGGATTATACCGGGGAGTAAAAGGTGCAGTATCGCCTGCTTCGACAAGTTTTAGAATTTTTTCTTTAACTGTTAACAGTTTTTCATCTTTACCCTGATAATTCTTAATTGCCAGAATATCTAAGTAGTCTAAAGCAGATAAATGATAAAAATGCAAAACATGGTCATGGAGCCACAGGGAAGCAGCTAAAAGATTTCTAATCAACCGGGCAACCGGGGGAATATCCGCACCGGAAGCATTTTCTATGGCTGTTGCCGAAGTCCACCCATGAGCAGCCATACAAACACCACAGACACGTTCCGTAATAAAAACAGCATCCCTAGGGTCTCTTCCTTGAATTATTTGCTCTATGCCCCGAAACATGGTCCCTTTAGTCCAGGCATTAACTACCATTTTGTTTTCTACTTCTACTTCTACGCGCAAATGCCCCTCAATACGGGTTACCGGGTCAATAACTATTCTTTGGGCCATTTACTTCACCTCCCTGGGATTTGCATATAAAGGTGAGTATTGTTCATAAAACTTCGGTTGGGAACAACCGGCACAGGGTGAACCAACTGCTCCACAGAAGTTTGCTCCTTCGTTCCACCAGTAGCTTGAACAGTCTGTAAATGTTTCCATGCCTTTACAGCCTTTATAATAGAGGCACCAGTTTTTAGTTTGTGGGTCGTTCCAATCCTGGAGGAACTCTCCCCGCTCATAATGGAGCCTGCGGTGACAGCTATCGTGTAAAGTATGATGATAATAAACCACGGGACGGCCTTCTTCATCTAAACGGGGCAGTTCATTCTTACCTAAATAGTAAATAAGGGTTTGAGCCAACCGTTCCGGTTTTAAAGGACAACTTGGCAAGTTGACCAGTTTAATACCTTCACCTAACACATCCCGTGCACCTTTAGCCCCCGTAATCCCGGCCCGTGGAATACCTCCATAACAGGCACAGGAACCTACGGCCACCACTAATTCTGCTTTAGCGGCAGCTTCTTTGAATTGGTCAACAAAAGGACGGTCTTCAACCATACAAAAACGAGGATCTGCCGTAGGAATGGAGCCCTCTAATACTAAGATATAATTTCCTTCCTTAATACACTGGGTTAAGCTATCCTTTGCCTGCTCTCCGGCAGCGGCCATCAGGGTTGGGTGAAATCTTACCGAAAGTAAATCTAATAATATTTCTTCTGGTCCGGGATCTACCGCTGACAATAATGACTCACTACAACCTGTACACCCTTGTCCCTGCAGCCAAACCAAAGGCTTTTTAACTAAATTGCCGGCAGCAGCATCAGCGATTTTTGCTACTAAACTTAAATCAAGACCAAAAGCCAGACAAGTTAGGCTACACATCTTTAAAAATTCTCTACGTGATATCCCTTTTTTTGCTAGGCGTTCATACCCCTTTTCCGGGGAAAATTCCTGTTCTTTTTTCACAACTTAACCTCCTTTTCCTTGAATTAATTACCCGGTAAAGATAAACCTACTTATTTTTAATTTTCCAAAAATAAAAACATATAAGTATATTTTATTATCTATATATATACAATTTTTCCTGCCTAGCTATACTCAATTTTTTATATTTTTGTATTCTTTGGAAATTTTAGTTTAAACCACATAAGTTCTATAAATTTTTTTTATAAAAAATACTAACTTATTATATAACAGAATTATATTCCTAAATCTGTTGACAACAGAATTAGGTTCATGTTAACCTATTAAGAAAAATCACTCAAAGTTTCATTAAATCAATTTGAAGAAAACCATATTTATGGAGGTAAAAACATGAACCCTTTAGTAAATACTGTCCCAGAAAATTATCTAGCAGATTTAACTAATTTAAAATTTGCGGAAGCTAAAAACCGCCTGGCAAATATTCTTAAAGAAACAAAATTAATCTATAGTGCCGTTTTTAGCGACGAATACAACAATAATGTATATATTAAACCGGAAAATCTCCAGATTACCGGCGCCTTTAAGATTCGCGGTGCCTATAACAAAATCAGTAAACTCTCCTTAAAAGAAAGGCAAAAAGGTTTAATTACTTCATCAGCGGGCAACCATGCCCAGGGAGTGGCCTATGCCGCCCAAAAACTTGGAACTAAAGCAACTATCGTTATGCCCAAGACTACTCCCCTTATCAAGGTAGAAGCAACCAAAAGCTACGGCGCACAGGTAGTGTTAGCCGGCAACTGTTACGATGAGGCCTATGCAGAAGCCTTAAGACTGGAAAAAGAAAACGGCTATGTGTTCATCCACCCCTTTAACGACCTGGACGTTATTGAAGGTCAGGGAACCATCAGCCTGGAAATTTTGGCTGAGCTGCCGACTGTTGATTATATACTTGTCCCTGTAGGTGGCGGCGGGCTTATCAGTGGTATTGCTGTTGCCGCTAAAACCTTAAAACCTGATATTAGAGTAATTGGTGTGGAGCCTGAAGGGGCTAAATCCATGAAGGTATCTATGGAAAACAATAAGCTGGTTTATCTGGAATCTGTTAACACCATTGCCGATGGTGTTGCCGTAAAACAACCGGGTGACTTAAACTTCGCCCTGATCAAAAAATATGTAGATGATATTGTGACGGTTTCGGATTTTGAAATCATGGAAGCCTTCCTGGAACTTTTGGAAAAACATAAACTAATTGGCGAAAACTCAGGAGTATTATCTCTGGCCGGCCTAAAAAAATTAAATGTTACCGGGAAAAATATTGTCTGTGTGGTCAGCGGCGGTAACATAGATGTTTTAACTATTTCCTCCATGATTAACCAAGGTCTCCAATCTAGGGGGCGCATCTTCTGTTTTTCAGTAGATTTGCCGGATAAACCGGGAGAACTTTTAAAAATATCCGAAATTTTAGCCCGACTAAATGCCAACATTATTAAATTGGATCACAACCAGTTTAAAGCCCTAGACCGCTTTACAAACGTCCAACTGGAGGTAACCGTGGAAACTAACGGACATCAACATGTCCAACAAATTATCTCCGAATTGCATAATGCAGGCTATAAACCTACCCGCGTCTACTAAAGTTATTTAAAATAAAAAAGGGAGGTGGCTTTCGCCATCTCCCTTTTTACTCATTAGCCAAAATATCTTTTTAACAGACCTTCAAAGGCTTTGCCGTGACGGGCTTCATCTTTGCACATTTCATGAACGGTATCATGAATTGCGTCATAGCCCAGTTCTTTAGCCCTTTTTGCTAAATCTAATTTACCTTGGCAAGCACCATGTTCAGCTTCTACCCGCATTTGCAAGTTTGTTTTTGTATCAGCTGCCACTACTTCTCCTAGCAATTCAGCAAATTTGGCGGCATGTTCAGCTTCTTCAAAGGCAATTCTCTTATAAGCTTCGGCAACTTCAGGATAACCTTCCCGGTCTGCCTGCCGGCTCATAGCTAAATACATACCTACTTCAGTGCACTCTCCCATAAAGTTGTCTTTTAATCCTTGCACAACTTCTGGGTCTAAACCTTTAGCTACACCTACTTTGTGTTCATCAGCGAAAACTAATTTGCCATCGTCTTTTTTCTCAATAAACTTCTCGGCAGGAACACCACACTGTGGACATTTTTCCGGAGCTGCCTCCCCTACATGTACATAACCACATACAGTACAAACAAATTTTTTCATTATTCTTCTCCTCCTTAATTATATTTATTTAGATTTAAATTTATATAATTTACAAACATTTTTTACAGATACCTTTAAAATATATGTGGCTTTCTTTTACCTGAAATTCTTCTAAACCTTCTATTTTTAGTTGAGAAAGATTAACTCGAAAATCATAAACTTCCCCACACTTTTCACACTTAAAATGAGCGTGTGTAGTTATGTCTGCATCATATCTAACTTCATTTTCTTCGATTAAAATTGGTTGAACGATTCCCTTCTCTAAAAAGAGCTTTAGAGTGTTATAAACTGTTGTTTTGGATAGAGTGGGTATTTCCTGTACCAGTTCTTGAAAAATTGTTTCCACCTTGGGGTGGTTTTTGTTTTTAATAAGATACTCAAATATTTTTATTCTTTGGTATGAAGGCTTGACGCCATTTTCTTTGAGATATTCTTCAATGTTTTTCATATATCATCATCCTTAATCACTTGGATTTGTTTTGTTTTTGTAATTATTTCTAATTTGTAATCGTTACAATTTTATTCTAATTACAAACCGGATAGTTGTCAATACTATCCGGTCATCTTTTTATTTATTATAACTATAAATATTATTTATATTAGCCCATGCCTTACTACCAATAATAAGTATTCAATTAAGGCCCTTTGTTCTTTTGGTTTAACTCCTGGCATAAAGATTTTAAAGAAAGGAGTTGAACCCATGAAAAATAAACCAAATAAGTACTGTAAGCTTTTACTTCCTGACTATCTCCCCCGGTTTTCTTGCATAACTTCCCAATGTGAGGATATATGCTGTATAGGTTTTACCGTAAATATTGATGAGAAAACTTATAAAAAGTATAAGAAAATAAAGAATCCCCAACTTAAAGCTAAGTTTGAAAAAAACTTTGCCCGCAATCGTTCTAACCCCGGACCCTTAAAATATGCCCGTATTAGAATGGATGAAAATAGAAGTTGTCCCTTTTTAACCGAAGACAAACTATGTGGTCTACAATTACAACTGGGTGAAGATTATTTATCCTATATATGCAAATTTTATCCTCGGACTTTTTATAAGATAAATAATCTCCTGGAAGTATCCTTGACTGTTTCCTGTCCGGAGGCAGCCCGTTTAGTACTTTTCAATGAAGAAAAGATAATTTTTAAAGTAATTTTAGTTGAAAAAGAAAGTTATCTAGCCCAAGGAGAAGTAATGGCCAAAAAGTTTAGATTTTCTCCTGAATTTAATAAATTTTTTAACAGTATCCGTTTCTTTCTCATCGAAATCCTTCAAAATCGCAACTATCGAATTTGGGAACGCTTAATAATTTTGGGCTCTTTCTTTGAGCATCTCCAAACTTATGCAGACCAAAAACTATATCCGGAAGCCCCTAAATTAATTGACTATTTTCGCCAGGTAATGGCTGCAGAAAAAATAAAAGAATCCCTAGCCGACCTTCAACCTCAAACAACTATGCAGATGATTCTCTTAAAACTTTTGGCAGATGTACGTTTTTTCCAAGGAATTTCCAATCCTCGCTACTTTCAATATTATACGGAATTTTTAAAGGGTATTAATTATGAAAGCGTAGAAAAGGAACCGGAAATCGGTGAAAGATACCAGGAATCTTACCAAAGATACTATCAACCTTACATGGAGAATAAAGAGTACATATTGGAAAATTACCTAGTTAATTACGTTTTTCGTAAATTATTGCCCCTGGGCAGTGGCACCCTTTTCGATGAATATATAATTTTAGTCATCCATTACGCCCTTATCAAAATGCATTTAATCGGTTTAGGAGCCTTTTACGGCAACTTAAATGATGAGCTAGTTTTAAGCTTAATTCAGTCTTTTGCTAAATCTGTAGAACACAGCAGCACTTACTTTGTACAGGTAAGAGAACTGATAAAAAAAGCCGAGCTGAATACTCTCGGCCACATGGCTGTCCTCATTAAAAACTAAAAACCTTTGTTCTGTGAAATTTGCCCTAACTGCCTCCTTTTAGGTATAATAATATTTATTATAATCCCAGCAATTATGTATCTAGATGGAGGCATTACCTATGACAGAAAATGAACTAAACAGGCTAAAAAGTTATTTAACTGAAATTTATTCAACTAACATATTGGAAAAATTTTTAGATGTAAAAATAGTGGAAATTAGCGAGGGAAAAGCAGTATATCAGATGAAGATTAAACCGGAGCACAGTAACATGTTTGGTATCGCCCATGGCGGCATTTTAGCCTCTATAGCTGACATTATCATGGGGATACCCTGTTTCACACTGGGAAAAAGTGTTGTTACTATTGATATGAATATTAATTTTATAAAAAGCGTGCCTTTAGGAACTACTATTACCGGTATTGGACAGGTAACCGGCAATGGGAATAAAATCATGCGGACCATAGGAAAAATTTTTAATGAAGAAAACCAGTTAGTTGCTCAATCTCAGGGTTCTTATTATGTAACCGGTGAATTTAACCTGGAAAATTACTTATGATACGGTTCACCGTGCATTACTGAATACATGGCTATAAAAATAACAGGAATGTTATCCTGTTATTAGATGAGTTTTTTTAAATTTTCTTTTACATTGTTTATAATTTCAGGCTTAACTGCTCCAAACTTTTTAATAACAATACTCTGTGAAAGTGTATATATTTTATCAACTCTTATACAAGAATTAACATGCA
>Ga0134091_1000804_pt1 | contig 27189 bp, 33 predicted proteins | sample 2_5taG_FD_94451 | JGI IMG/M metagenome (GOLD analysis project Ga0134091, IMG submission 94451) | Switchgrass degrading microbial communities from high solid loading bioreactors in New Hampshire, USA - 2_5_20_6_A2 metaG | ecosystem: Engineered > Bioreactor > Semi-continuous > Anaerobic >...
ATATTATTATTATTTTTTTTTCACTATCATCTTCGGATATATCAAAGGGCTCACAGTGTAAATCATAATATCTGTCTTTGACACTTGTGTTCTTAAACTCTCTTTTCTCTTCTTTTAATACCATATCCAAGTCAAAGCCAGGCAAATAGTTTGTTACATTCTCATCCAGCAGATAATCTCCTTTGAACATCTGCAGAAATAATGAATTGTACCAGCTTATATTGCCTTCTTCATCACAGATAACCAGCGGAAAAGGCAGATTAAGTATAGCATTCTTTGTTGCAAAATCCACACTCTCCGATAGCTTCTCAATATAAAGTCTTAGTTCTTCCTTCTTTTGAACCTTCTGCTTTACATTGTAATAAACGAGATAAACTAGCAGCGCTGTTCCCAGTAATCCAACAAACAGATTGTAATATCCAATAATAAGAACGCTTATACCTATAATCCATAGATAGATATTGGAATCAGGCATTAACATTCTATGGAAAAACCTGCCTTTCATCATATCCCCCCGATATGCCTTTTATTTAGTTTTCTAAAGTCAAAAACTGTATCAATAAGTCCTATTAATGCAAGGTAGTTTGATAAACTAGTAAACAGGAAAAACATGATAATAACCTTAAGTGCTTTGCTGATGCGATACTTATCAAGTAAAAAATACGCTGCCGATAATCCTATTATGGTAAATACCCACTTTATAATATATATTATATTTATTTGAACCGTTTGCATATTTGGTACTTTAAAATATGTAGCTACCATTGACAAAAGCAATATTACTAACATACCCAAAGAAAAATTATTAGGCACTCTCCATTGTGAAAATGGTTTGACATCTGCTACCTCATATTTCATTCTCTTTAATACTACTTTAACAAATTTATAGTTCACGAAAGAGAAAAACATGCCACTTAGAAGAAAAAGAGTAGGTATCACATGTTGTATAGCAACTAGAGATTCTTTCATGGTGGTAATAGTACTGTTCAATTGCTCCTCTGATATTCCCATGGATTTATAAAGGCTGGCAGCTGAATCAATAGATTCACTCATAATACTCATCATCTGTTCCATAGCCTGCCCAGCAGATTGTCCTGCCAAAAAGAATCCAAATAATATGCCAAATACAGAGCATACAGCCAATACCAAACCAGAAACGGTTATGTTTAAAGCCGGGTTTGCCTTTTTGTGCATCAAATATCCCATGATTATTCCTGCTATTCCGAAAACCAGGAAAAGATATAATCCACTAAATGGTTCTGTGAATATGGCAACTATTAGTGCTGCCACCACTGCAGAAACAAAGCTAACCTTTAATCCATTCCTGAAACCTATGATTATTATAGGGGTTGGCCAAAACATACCTAGTAACGAAAAAAAGGGCATATAATAGACCATTATTCCTAATACAGCTGTAACTGAAGCAAATATGGCACCTTCTACAAGGGCCTTTGTATTAATCCTGTTCATTCTGCACCTCTTTAATGCTTATGTAGGTATTCAGATAGGTCCGACAAATCTCCATACCACTTTTCCGTTTCGTGACCTTCCAACATACCAATTTTTATTTTGTCCATTATTTTAGAATCAATTACACCATAAGATAAGCCAAGCCTTTTGCCTAATAAATATGTAACAAGTATAAGATTTGCCAAAATATCTAAAAGAGCATCCCTGCTTGCTTTAGTACCTTTTAGTAATATTTGAAATAAGGAAGCCACTGATGTCAGCAGTTCGCTTTTTAGAAACTCAATTAATCTTATATTTCTGGTAATATCAGTCTCTTTCTGCATTACCATCCCCCCTCAGCAACTATTAAATAGTTCTATGTATTTTATCATTATCCTTCAAGTAATAAATGCCTTTAGTCATTACTAGTGTTAATCATTATAATAACACACTAGCTTTTTATTCACAATAAGGAAGGCTTTCATTGTAATTCATTAGGTCAAGTTAACACTAAGAAATACTAGAACTTTTCTATAGTCCATAAAAAGGTTGCTCCCTAACTTTTTTCGCTATAAAAGAAAAACCCGGTTTTATCCGGGTTATATATTATTCTGCTGTAAAAGGCAATAATGCAATATTTCTTGCTCTCTTTATTGCCACAGTAAGCTGTCTTTGATGCTTTGCACAGTTGCCTGAAATTCTTCTTGGTATAATCTTACCTCTTTCAGTAATATATCTGCGCAATCTATTAACATCTTTATAATCTATATTTTCAACTTTATCTATGCAAAAGTTGCAAACACGCTTCTTAGGCTTACGCATTCTACCACCACCTGAATTTCCGTGTTTATTCAAAGTTATTCCCTCCTATCCATTTTAAAATGGAAGATCATCTTCCTCGTCTACAGGATGGAAATCTTCTGTCTCAGCGCCAAAACCCATTTGTCCGGTTTGGCCCCTAGAATCAGAGGCTCTATCCAAAAAACCAACTTCATCGGCGACTACCTCATATGAATAATGACGCTTGCCTTCTTGGTCATCCCAAGTTCTGGATTGAAGCCTACCAGATACGGACACTAATCTGCCTTTACCAATATACTTATGAACATTTTCTGCTATTTTCCCAAATACTACAATAGGTAAGAAGTCGGCACTTTGTTGTCCTTCTCTTTTGTATACTCTATCTACTGCAATTGTAAACCTGGTGATTGCCATTTGACTGTCAGGAGTATACCTGATTTCAGGATCTCTAGTCAATCTACCAACAAGGGCAACTCTATTCATATATTACACCGCCTTTTGTTATTTCTCTAATTTTACGATTAGATGTCTGATTATGTCCTCAGTTATACCAAAAACTCTGTCCAATTCCTTTGGAACATGGCTTTCTGCTTTATACTTCATGTAAACATAGTAGCCTTCTGCATAATCTTCGATAAGATAAGCAAGTTTTCTCTTGCCCCATTCATCAATGGTGTCAATTTCTCCATTTTCCTCAATAAGAGCCTTAAACTTTTCCACAAGGGCTTTTATAGCCTCTTCTTCCACATCAGGCTTAATTATATAAATAGTCTCGTATAAATTCATTAATATTCACCTCCTCCCCTCGGACTAACGGCCCTGCATTTGCAGAGCGAGGAATTTACGCCATAATATTATAACACTATTATTTTTTTTCATCAACTGTCTATCTAAATATTTTCTTCTGATTCAGCAGATTTTATTGCTTTTTTTACAGATTTCTCAAACTTCACCCTTGGAAGCATAACTACTCTGCCGCATCCTAGACATTTCATCTTAAAATCAGCACCTACTCTCGTAACCTCCCATTGATTACTGCCGCAGGGATGAACCTTTCTTGTTTCAACAATATCGCCAACATTAAATTTCTTCGGATAGTACATAGCAGCCTCCTTACTCCTTTTCATTGAAGTTATATTTAATAATATCATAATCCAGCCTATAGTTCCATTAAAAACCCCTATTAAAATTCAACAAAATGGTAAATAATCATACCCGCATATTATAAAAGCCGATAGAATTAATCTATCGGCCATGACTTATCCAATATTTATTACTTTTGCCGCAGTGTGCATTCTTTCTACTATGGAATACATATTTCCTATTACTCCTATCTTAAGGCTTTCCTTCAAGCCATAATAATCCAAACATGTACCGCAACTTATTATTTCGACACCGGCATCTCCCAGCTTAATCAGATTGTCCAAAACCTCAGAGCCTTCTGAGGTAAGTTTTACACCTCCATTGAGAAAAATCAAAACCTTGGGCATTGGCGATACTTCAGTCAAAGCATACAAATAACTTTTCATAAGAACTTTTCCCAACTCATCATTTCCGCTTCCAAGTTTATCATTTGTGATCACTATGACTATATCATCATTATTATTATCACCTTTTTGCCCTTCTTCCTTGGATTTATTTATTGAAATATAGAAGCAACCTTCTTTCTCTTCTATATCATATGGGAGATTTAAATTTGAAGCCAAACGGCTTACATTTTCTTTGGCAGTTAAATTGTCAACTATTGATACTACAATGCCTTCATTTATTTCTTCCAAAGCTTTCTTAGTTTTTATAACCGGCTCCGGACATTTTAAACCTCGGCAATCTATCTTTAACATAATTTTTTCCTCCTCAATCATATGCCTTTTATACTTTTATTCTAATACTTTCTCACCTTCAGAAGAATTGATATAGATATAATCAATATCAATTCCATTAATAATAGATTTAATCTATATACAGAATATAATTTACTCCCTCATGGATGCATAAAATCCTAAATATTAAATTATTATTAAATGTAAAGATTAAAATATTTAATTATTTTTTTATTATTAATTAAATATTTTAATTATGCTATTGACATTATTAAATTTTGATGTAAAATGAATACAATAATATCCATATTTTAGTCAGGAGTTGTTTTCATGAAAAAAGAAGTGCTAGGTACATGCCCTGTATGCTCTGGTAAATTGGAAGTAGCAAAACTTAAATGTAGGAACTGTGGTATTTCCATTGAAGGAGATTTTGAATTATGCAAGTTTTGTATGCTATCAAAGGAGCAAAAAGAATTTGCAGAAATATTTATCAAGAATAGGGGCAACATCCGAGAAATAGAAAGGGAAATGGGTATTTCTTATCCTACAGTCAAGAACAAATTGGAAAACCTCATAGAGGCCTTAGGCTATAAAAGTCAGCCCAGGGATGGAGATTATAAGAAAGATGTGCTTCAACAGCTATATGATGGCAAAATATCCGCCGATGAGGCAATCAAGTTAATCAATGGTTAGGAGGAGCAATTTAGAATGGAAGAGAAAATAATGATTCTTAAAATGCTGGAGGAAGGTAAAATTACTTCAGAAGAAGCATTAAAACTTCTTGAATCCGTGGAGAAAGCAAAACTATCAGATTCTGATACCATTAAGATGAATAAAACAGAGCAGAGCAATTCTAGTGATAAGTTTAATGACACAATAAATAAGTTCAGCAAGAAGGCTGAGAAATTTGCGGACAAATTCGGCCCTGATTTTATTGCAAAGGTTGAAAGTATTAGCACTGATTTTGCAAATGCAGCAGTAAAATTCGCAGATAAAATAGTGAACTATATTAACTCTGGTTTTAATAATTCAGATGTATATAAGACTATAACAAAGAATTATTGTTTTCCATTAGGTACTGATGAAAATGTAAAGCTAATTATAAGGACTCAGAATCTATCCATAACTACAAACTACACAGATACTTCTGAAGTTACTATGGAAATGAAGCTTAATTTCCTTTTTGAAAGTGCCGATATTGATAGCTTTATCTCCGCCAAATACGAAAACGGTGTTATTTATCTCCATACTGACTTTCCTATAAGAACCTGGGGCAGTCTGATTATAAATCTTCCTAAGAATGTGGAGGTAATGGAAGTAGAAACAGGCAATTCAAAATGCATATTAGAAGGTTTCCGCGGTAAAGTATTAAATTGCTCCACTTCCAATGGAAAAATCGAATTGAAGGACTGTCATGCATCAGAGCTTAAAGCAAGAACAAATAATAGCAAAATATATGTTTATGGCTTAAAATCTGATAAAGCAGAAATCCATACTTCAAACAGCAATATAGAAATTGAAAATTCATTTTTCGGTAAACTTGTTTCCAATACAAGCAACGGCAGCATAACTTTGAGTCGTTTTGACTCCCCCGATATTGGAGAAGCATTATATATGCTTCACACTTCTAATGGAAAAATAAAAATAAATCTACCTAAAAATAATAGTTCCGGCTATAAAATAAAAGCCAGAACTTCCCTTGGCAATATTAATATTTCAGACTTAGGTTCATCTTATATAATCGATAGAGGAGAAGGAAACATAAAAGCAGAAGCTGCCATAACAAGTACAGATTATGAATCTTTTAGCAAAAGATTATTTATTGAAGCATCTACATCCAATTCATCAATAAATATCAGCAATGATTGAACGAGACTTTATTCAGGGGTGAGAAATCTCCACTGAATGTTAGTCGAGTCCATGCGAGGTGAATTGCCCGACTGAGGGCAAGAGAAGGTGCCCTGGGGTACCAGACTTAGTCGCCCTTTTATATTAGCAGCTTCTAGAGTCTAGAAACTTTAGGGCGAGTTAGTTCAGTGTTAGGAACCTTTACCGCTGAAAACCTTCATCAATAATATTATGCCTATAAGAATTAGTACTGCAGGTATTATATAGTTATAGTATTTATATATTCTCCAGCTCAATATGCCGAAACTGAATCCAAGAAACACAATACCTAATAGGATTAAAATAGTACCAACCACTAATGGCCAGCTGCTCTTCTCATAAAAGGCTATAAAATATATAAGATAGAAAGCAAAGCCCAATAGGAGAAAGTAGCTGGGCCACATTTTTCCTGAATTAAAATTGCTCATCAGAAACAAGTATATAGCATGTGAAATTAATATTGCGCCAGGAAAAACAAATCCAAAAATCCTTTTGGAATAGTAAAAATAAAGGAATATTATACCCAATGTAAGAAGCACCAGCTCTGTTGACATCCTTAGGTGAAAAATACCATAGTAATCAAGTAAAGATATCAATCCAAATATTATGCCTAAGGTTCCCAGCACAAGGAATAGATTCTGCTTATTTAAATGCCATAAATAGAATAAAAATGTTCCTACAAAAATAAGCAAAGAGTTATCTGGCATTAACTTTAAGTTCTTTAATATCGCTGATAATCCAATTAATATAAGAATAAATCCTAATATGGAACGCCTTCTATTCATGTTTATCACCTCTACTTTATTAATATGTTCAAGGCAGTATTCAATGCCCATCCAAATATGAAATTATATTGATAGAAATATTTTGATAGTAGAGAGTTGGACATAGCCTGATGAATAAAATCGAACTTTTCTAAAGAAGCCAGAGGCATAAGCATGGCGAAACAGAAAAGTATCAGGAGTATGGCATGTATCAATCCAAGTATTGCACCAAAGCTATGATTTATTGTGCTAAGTACAGGAAGCCTGAACACTTCCTTCAGCAAAGCTTCTAAAAGTGAAATACATATTCTTGCTGCCAGAAAGACCAGAAATATTGCTATACAATTTATGATTACTATTGTTATGTACTGATATATGTTGTTGAACCCCTTATCCAAAGGCAGCGTTAATGCAAAAGCTTCCGATACTTTATTTTTTTCTATGAAAGTTAATAAGGTATCTTCTATCCCGGTTTTTTCAATTAGAAACTCAGCAAAATGCCCATAATATTTCCTTGCCGCAATAATAGATATGATAAGACCACCAACACTGAATAAGCCATGTATAAAACCTCTTGCAGCACCATATAAGACTCCTATGGTTATTACAGATAAGATTATATAATCTAACCAATTCATATTATCACCCTTTTCAATAACCAAGTTTCTGAAGCTTTCTATTGGATACTATATATATGCTAGTATCATCATATATATATGCACTATTTATGTCTATGTTTGATTCATATAAAGCCATTATATTTCCCTGCCTGGAAAACATGGTCAAATTGTCTTTATCATAAATCAGAAAGTACTTATGCCCGGCAAATACACCTTCAGGTTTTGATTTGACAGCAGCAGATCCAATTTGCCTATAATTTAAATCATATACAAATACATCATAAAACTCGCTGTTTTTCTGTATTATTACCATTAAATCATCACTGAAAGACACTTTTACTAAGGGATTTGGAAAGTCTTCTTTTTTAATTAGCTTGCCGTCTGCTCTAAACTTCATCATTGATTTATCAGATATAGCTATCAATTCTCCCTTAGAATTGTATATTATACTCGGTATTATAATATTTTCAAAATCCTGAGCCCATGTTATTTCACCCTTATTGTTATATGTAGCCAATCTAGTAATAATCTTATCGGAAGAAGTATCGATCATTGATATTGAATAGTTTTTATCAGCTGTTCCATCAAAAGAAATCACTTGGGCATTATTAATTACTCCTTGGCAGTATTTCACACCTTTCATATTGAATATCTCAAAGTAATTATAACTGCTCTCTCTATATTGAATCAGAAGTAGCCCTTTGTCAGAACAATATATATCTGAAGCCGGAATCACCATCTCGTACTGCCACAACATTTCTCCGGACTTTGATATTGTTGTAATACTTTTATTCTCTATATTTACGACAAAATCTTCACCGCAGCCTTTGATGCTGCTCACATCACCATGGAGCTTCATACTCCATAATATAGTGCCCTCCATATTTTTTGCTCTAATATTCGAGTTTTCTCCTTCAATCATTATATCTATACCATTATATATGACACTATTATTGGAAACGGGGACAAGCTCTTCATATACTTCTAGTCTTTTCACCTCACCCAATAAAGGTTTATCTCCTATAATTATACCCTTGAATACTAATAAAACCAGAAAGGCAATAACGGCTATTATCAGCACTAAATATGGTAATGCTTTTTTCCTTGTCATTCTATCTACCCCCACTAAATGTTAGCCAAATCCATGCAATGTCAATTACCCAACTCTATACACTGATTATATCATTTTATATCCCTTTTAGCATTTTAATATTGTATTCAAATATGGTTTTTTGGAAATACTTAAATTGATAATTTTATAAGGAGTACAGGATATGAGCATATTTGAAAGATCAGTTGATATATCTAAACCTTTTTCATTTATATATTTCTCTTCCTATTTCGAAGAAGTTTTCAAAAAAAATTATAATAACAGCTACTCTGATACTGTTGTCTTATGCATTGGAACAGACAGATCAACAGGAGATTGTCTGGGACCTTTGGTAGGTTATAAACTGAAAGATATGAAATTAAAAAATGTACATGTTTTAGGATCCTTAGATGAACCGGTGCACGCAAAAAACCTGGAAATGTATATTGATAAATTAAATATCTATACCAATCCTTTTATAATAGCCATAGATGCTTGTCTAGGTAAGGTGGATAGAATCGGTTTTATAAGTATAAAGGAAGGACCTTTATCTCCTGGCGCAGGTGTAAACAAGAAACTTCCTTCAGTAGGCCATATAAGTATTACGGGCATTGTCAATGTTAGTGGCTTTATGGAAATAGCTGTACTCCAGAACACCCGCTTAAGTCTTGTCATGAACCTGGCTAATATAATATCCAGCGGAATAAGATATAACTTATGGAAGTATTTCGGTCCTAATTCTTCTGTAGCCGCGGATATTGATGGGAAAAGCAAAAATACAGAAAGTATCTTTCAAACAATATGATTAAAATAAAGGACTATATGTTCTAGTTGTCAATATCCTTATTATTTCATCCATGCTTTTATTTTCAGCATTTATTAATAATGCTCCTGGTAATGTTGAGTTGAGTGAATTGTATGCGTTTATCATTGAAGACTTGTTCACCTCGAAATAAGGATGGGAATCTTTGTCCTTATATATAACTGCATCTGCTGCACCGCCTTCACCAATATAAAAGCATTCATAACCTCTGCTTTCCAATTGTTCTTTGATGTTTTCGAGACCTTTTTCTATCGCAATGATCATAATACCACCTCTAGGTTATTATCCCTTTAGCGAGGTGGTATTATACTATCTTTTGCTTTTCAAACACCTGTCCAAGACCATTTCTTCTTCCACAGATAATGGATATTTTGAGTTACCGCTTTCAATGGGTTTGGCATATGTGACAGATTCATTTCTACCATATATAGATGTCAATATGACTCCATTATTATAATTATCCAGCATAGCTATTGAATAGCTCATATCTGATCCTGTATCAGAAAAGGCATTATATCTTGTTATATTTACCTTTTGTATACATCTGTCAGTTTGTTCTTTTAGGTGAATTATTTCTTGATTCAGCATCTGTACCCTCTCCATCGAAGAATCGACACTGGACATAAAATCCACCATCATTTGCTCCAGATTTTTGTTTGTACTTCCCCTCATCATTTTTTTGTACTTTCCCTTTAACCTGGACAAACTAACAGACAAAATAATATTCCATATCAATAATAACCCAATGGCTGTGACACAAACTAATATGATTATTTGGTTATCTTTTACTAATTCTAATAAGTTCATACCTTTACCTCATCTTCTAGATTTAACACTGAATATTAGTCTCCTTCTATTAATGTTTCACGTGAAACATTAATAGTTTAGCTGTTGGGTTTCAATAATCTGAGCCTTTCCACCCACATACAGTCTGTTTGGTTCTTTTTCATCATTAAACACATAAATGTTGCTAGGACTATCCATAAAATAACCTTGCTCTATCTTAAATTGATTCTTCCTTATTTTGTTTATCGCCAGGTTTTTTATGTAGAACACCAAAGAAGCATTAGAGGTTCCTGTGGCAGATTCTTCATCTATTCCATAGGCAGGAGCGAAATTTCTACAGGAAAAATCAGAATCTTCTTCTAATGTTTCACGTGAAACAACATGAGCTCCCACTATGCTTTTACTATTACAGAAGGCAATCATTTCTTCTTTTTTTATTTTCATATTCTTCAAAATCATCAAATCGGTAACTTCTATTATAGCATCCTTTAATCCTGTGGACACTATGGATATTTTGCCATTCATATCTGGAATTATATCATCTTTCTTTAAACTAGTTATTCTTTCAACATCGTCTATTTCCGCATAACCTGCTATTTCCGGTTCCTTCATTTCAATTAAAAAAATATCTTCCTTTCTAATCACCTTCAATCTGCCAGCTTTAGTCAAATGAAAAGCTTCATCACCTTTTAAAAAGCCCAACTTGTCCAATATATAAAAGGAAGCCAGCGCGGCATGACCACAAATATCCACTTCCTCAGTGGGAGTAAAATATCTGATAGTAAAATCAGGGTAGCTTGATTTTTTCATGCTTATGAAGGCAGTTTCAGAAAGATTATTATATCTTGCAATATCTTTCATTTCTTTTTCAGTGAGGCCTTTATCATCTAGGACAACAGCAGCTTTATTTCCTCCTCCTTTTTTTGAGACAAAGGAGTCTAAAATATATTGTTTCATGAAATACCCTCCAAAGCTAAAATTTTTGATTTTAACGATATTTTGTATTTTCTAATGTTTAGATATTAGATAATAAATTAAAATAGCTCTAAAACGAAATAAAAAGGTCATTGTTTCTCCAGTATATTTAAAATTTTATCCAGATCATCTATACCATAGTATTCTATTTCAATTTTCCCTTTCTTTTTACTGTGGGTTATAGTAACTTTTGTCCCAAGAATATTTCTTAGTCTTTCCTCAATATCACATATCTCTGCAGATTTAGTTTTAGGCTTCTTAATCCTCTGCTTTTCCTTCGCTAGTTTCTCTACTTGTCTTACATTCAAATTTTCATTGATTATTCTATTGGCAACTTCAATTTTCTTTTTATCATCTTGAAAAGCTAATAATGCCCTGGCATGTCCAGCTGTCAGTTTCCCTGAAACTAAATATTCTATTATTTGTGATGGAAGATTCAACAATCTCAAAGAGTTTGTTATTGCTGATCTGCTCTTTCCTATTCTTTTGCCAATCTCATCTTGAGAAAGGGAATGCTCTTCCATCAGTACTTTATAGGCATTAGCTTCTTCAACAGGATTTAAGTCCTCTCTTTGTAAATTTTCTATAAGAGCAATTTCAAGGACTTGGGAATCACTGTAATCCTTCACTACTACAGGAACCATTTTCAGCCCAGCTATTCTAGCTGCCCTCCATCTACGCTCTCCTGCCACTATTTGATATCCTGTTCCCTCTCTTCTTACTACTATAGGCTGAACAATACCATGTTCTTTTATTGATTCCGCTAAACTGGTTAATGCTTCTTCGTCGAATTTTCTTCTTGGTTGATTTTCATTAGCTTCTATATCAGTTATCTTTAATTGAAGTATACTGCTTTCGTCATCCACTTCCGGATTGTCTGGAATAAGAGCACTTAAACCCTTGCCTAAAGCCTTCTTAGCCATCATATCGCCTCCTCTGACAATTCTATAAATTCTTCAGCAAGTTCAAGATATGCTTCTGCTCCTTTAGACTTGGGGTCATATGAAATTATTGAAAGACCATGACTCGGTGCCTCAGCTAATCTCACATTTCTCGGTATCATTGTCCTATACACTTTTCCCTTGAAGTATTTCTTAACTTCTTCTACTACTTGTATTGAAAGGTTGGTCCTGCCATCAAACATACTTAGTACAATTCCCTCTATTTCCAGGTTTCGATTTAAGCCTTTCTTAACCAGGGAGTAAGTGTTCATCAGTTGGCTTACTCCTTCCAAAGCATAATACTCGCACTGAATAGGTATTAAAACGCTATCCACTGCAGATAAAGCATTCACCGAAAGAAGTCCTAAGGATGGAGGACAGTCTACGAATATGTAATCAAAATTTCCCTTTATTCCTGATATGCACTCTCTCAGCTTAAGTTCCCTACCTTGTAAAGAAGTAAGCTCTATTTCCGCCCCTGCCAACTGTACACTGGCTGGTATTAGATACAATCCTTCCTGTTCAGTAGGTTGTATACATTCATTAGGAGAAATATTATTAATCAATACATCATATATAGTGTATTTTAGACTGTTCTTATCAATACCGATGCCGCTTGTGGTATTGCCTTGGGGGTCAATGTCTATCATTAAAACCTTTTTACCAAGGCTGGCAAGGCATGCAGATAGATTTATTACCGTTGTTGTTTTACCTACCCCACCTTTTTGATTAAAAACTGCAATTGATTTCGACATAATCCACACCTCACCTTCTCCATATAATTATATTAATACAAAGTGATAATATATTAAAGTCAAAATGAATATTATTATAGAAAGAATTGTGAAGGTGGGCTTTATGTATAAGAAAATTTACTCAAAATGCATTTGTCTAGGATTTGTCTGGGGAATATTTGCTTGGATAGACTTTTTTAAGCACAATGACATTCCATCAGTAATCAGCTCTGTTCCAGTGTTTTTATCCATTGGCATAGGGAGAGCAATTATAAACCAGAATACAATTCTTTATGACAAGAGTATTTTTATACTCACTGTTTTGTGGGGCGGCTTTATAGGTTTCATTGTTGCCTCAATACTTGGGCTCATATTATCTGCAATACGGGAGGATTAGAATGTTAAAGGTAATCATTTCCACATTTTTATGTGTCTTTATTGCTGAACTAGGGGATAAGACACAATTGCAGACCATGCTCTTGACTGCAAAAAATAATTCGCCTATTCTTGTTTTTATAGGTGCATCTTTGGCTTTAATATGTTCTTCTGTTTTAGGAGTATTTGCTGGTACATATATAACAAAGTATGTTCCGCCTAATTACATCCAAAATGCAGCAGGAATATTGTTCATAATAATGGGCATATTGACGCTTTTAAATAAGATATGATCTTTAAGTAGATTGCCTGGAATATTCCTTTGTGGTCTTCATGGGGAACACCCTCCTTAGACGATAGGGGGAGTTCCCCCTTGCACTCCCCATTGTGAAGTAAAGTATACTTTCTTCACAATTAAAAAACAGAGCCTAAGCTCTGTCTTATACTTTTGGTACTTTTATATTTATCTCTATATAGTCCCCTTTATCTTCCTGATTATATTGCATTTTAAATCCGGTCTTCAATATTTGTTTATATGTATTCTTTATGGTGTTCACATAAATATTATAGTTAATCTTGCCTCTTATCCTTTTTTCTGCGGGCTTTTCCTTAGTAACTGCAATTTCATCCAAAAACTTCTCTACCAGCTCTTCAGTCTTTTTTACGTTCAATGATTTTTTTACTATAGTTTTTATAGCCTTATGCTGAAGCTTTTCATCTGGAAGTTTTAACAATGCTCTTGCATGTCTTTCTGTAAGCTTATTTTTCAAAATTTCATTCTTGATTTCTTGAGGCAATCTCAACAGTCTCAATTTATTGGCAATTGTTGATTGGTTTTTTCCTACTTTCCTGGATAATTCCTCCTGTGTCAAACCATGATCATGAATCAAATTATAATATCCTTCTGCTTCATCAAGAAAGTTTAAATCTTCCCTTTGCAGATTCTCTATGAGTGCGATTACTGCAGAATCCTGTTCCACCACTTCTACAACAATTGCGGGTATTTCCTTCATGCCGGCTATCTTAGCTGCTCTCAGCCTTCTTTCTCCAGCAATCAATTCATAGCCATCTTCTCCAATTTTTCGCACATTAATAGGCTGGAGCACACCATATGATTTAATAGACTCTGAAAGCTCATCCAGAGATATATTATTAAAGTTTTTGCGAGGCTGGTATGGATTAGGCGCAATACTTTCTATAGGTATATTGATTATGGATTTGTTCTCATTCAATTTCATCATCCCCCTACACATTTAACACTGAACTAGCCCGCTCTAAGTCCAGTGCCCAGAGCACCTTCTCTTGCCTTGCGGGTAATTCACCTTGTATAGACTCGACTAACATTCACTGGGGATTAAATCCCAAGTGATTAGAATATCGTTCAAAAACAGAAATATATATTCCCCAAAATCTTATGGATTGCCTATCTAATTTATTCGCCATTGTTCATTGTGTTCCTTCTTATTAACCATTACTTTTGACCTTCATATTATGTCAAATATCTATTAAGTTCTACCAATGTTCTATTATTTTATTGGGTTTGATGAGGGTTTTCCAGGTTTTCTTGGATATTTTGTCGGAGTATTTTCTATTTTTTTGATAAGCAGTATATAATGTTTTATATCGCTATAGGGCAATAAATAGCCTTCCACTTTTTCCAATTTTCCTCCCAGTATTTCAATGGCTTTATTCCCTTCCTCCAGCTCATCCTTGTAGGATGGGCCTTTTTGACATATAAAGTAACCTCCTTTTTTTACAAACGGAATGCAGTATTCTACTAATACATTTATAGGAGCTACAGCTCTCGATAAAGCTATATCATATTTCTCTCTATGCTCCTTCTTTACTCCATATTCTTCCGCTCTACCATGTATTATGTCAACTTGCTTTAAACCTAGCTTATCTGCTGCTTCTCTCAAATAAACAACTCTTTTGTTCAAAGAGTCTAACAAAGTCATACTTACATCTTCTTTTAATATTTTTATAACCACTCCAGGAAAGCCAGCCCCCGTCCCTATATCAATTATTTTGCTTCCGCTCTTAATTAATCCGGGGCAAAGACATGTGGCTGAGTCTATAAAATGTTTTATGAATATTTCTTTTTCATCTGTTATTGAAGTAAGGTTAATTTTTTCATTCCAATCCAATAGAATGTTCTTGAAAGTTATGAGTTTACCTAACTTTTCTGAGTCTGTATCTATACCTAACTCTTTTAATCCCTTATCCAAAACATCTAAATTATCCATACAAACCCTATCTCCTTCTCAATTGTTCCAGATATACCAATAACACAGAAATATCAGCAGGAGATACACCTGATATCCTGGATGCTTGCCCAATATTTGAAGGTCTTACCTCTGATAGTTTCTGCTGAGCTTCTGTAGAAAGGCCTTTTATACCTTTATAATCTATGTCATCGGGCAGCCTTTTACCTTCCAGTTTCTTAAACTGCTCAATCTGCATCAACTGCTTTTTAATATAGCCCTCATATTTAATCAATATTTCCACTTCTTCAGCTTCCTGATCATCCAAATCAGGCATATTTTCATCTATTTCCGCCAATGATGCATATGTTATCTCCGGTCTCTTCAGGAGTTCATATAGAGTTATACCGCTCTTTATATCTGCACTATTATACTTTTCCAAAAAACCTTTTACTCTGTCATTGGGATTTACAGACTTGCCTTTCAATCTTTCAATTTCTCTTTCTATATTCTCTTTCTTTCTAACAAAATCCCTATACCTATCTTCGGTCACAAGCCCAACCTCATAGCCTTTTTGGGTAAGTCTAAGATCCGCATTGTCTTGCCTTAAAATCAGCCTGTATTCAGCTCTGGATGTCATCATTCTGTAGGGTTCATTTGTACCTTTTGTTACTAAGTCATCTATAAGAACGCCTATATAAGCTTCAGATCTGTCCAATACCAAAGGTTCTTTTCCTTTAAGCTTTAAAGTTGCATTAATGCCTGCCATAAGCCCCTGGGCTGCCGCTTCCTCATAACCTGAACTCCCATTTATCTGCCCAGCAAAAAATAACCCTTCTATATGCTTAGCCTCTAAAGTTAATTTCAGATCTTGAGGATTTATGCAGTCATAATCTATAGCATAGGCAGTCCTCATCATCTCACAGTTTTCTAAACCCTTTATGGATCTGAGCATGTCAATCTGTACATCCTCAGGTAAACTGGATGACAATCCCTGGACATACATTTCCCTGGTATTTAATCCTTCTGGTTCTATAAAAATTTGGTGGCTTTCCCTCTCAGGAAAATTAACAATCTTGGTTTCAATTGAAGGACAATACCTGGGGCCTACGCCTTCAACACCACCTGTATAAAGGGGAGATCTATGAATATTATCTCTTATTATCTTATGGGTAGTTTCGTTAGTATAGGTTAGATAGCAGCTGTTTTGTCTTATCTCTATATTTTTTGATGCAAAAGAAAAGAGCTTCATCTCTTCATCCCCTGGCTGCTCCATCATTTTGCTAAAATCAACGCTTTTTCCATCTATTCTGGCTGGAGTACCAGTCTTGAATCTTCTCAATTCAAAGCCAAGGTTTTTTAAACTTTTGGATAGTCCTTTAGCAGGAAAAAGACCATTTGGTCCCCCTTCATAGCTCACATCACCTATTACTATTTTACCGTTCAAATATACCCCTGTAGCTACTATTACAGCCTTACACTCATATCTGGCTCCTAGGTTTGTTATAACTCCTGTTACTTTCCTATCCTCTACCAGTATATCTACTATTTCGGTCTGTTTAATGTATAGATTCTCCTGATTCTCAAGAACCCACTTCATTCTTTCCGAATACATCTTCTTATCTATTTGGGCTCTGAATGCTCTTACAGCAGGACCTTTTTTTGTGTTCAAAGTCCTTATCTGTATCATAGTGTGGTCTGCGTTTATACCCATTTCTCCGCCCAGGGCATCAATTTCCCTTACTAAATTGCCCTTGGCAGGTCCTCCAAGTGATGGGTTGCAGGCCATCATGGCAATACTATCCAGATTTATAGCTGTTACAAGGGTTTTCATACCCATTCTGGCGCACGCTAAAGCAGCCTCGCAGCCTGCATGTCCTGCGCCTATAACTATTACATCATATTCTCCTCCATAATATTCCATGTTATCACCTACTTTATTTGCCTATGCAAAATCTGCTGAAGATTTCAGTTATTATATCCTCTTCCACCGTATCTCCCGTTATCTCTCCCAGAAAACTCCATGCATCTTTTATATCTACCGATATCAAATCTACAGGTATGCCTTCATCTATGGCTTCCAAAGCCTTTCCAATGCTTTCATGAGCCTTATCTATAAGGGACTTATGCCTGATATTGGATACTACAGCACTGGATTTGCTTTTAATACTGCCGCTGTATGCAATATCATAAATAGCATTTTCCAATAGGTCAATTCCTATCTTATCCTTTACAGACATCTTTATTATATTATCCTTGTTAAATGTCTCCGCCAACATCTCCAAATTGGCCTCAATTCCCTTATCTATCTTATTGGCAGCTATTATAACTTTTTTATCCTTTATCAATGACGCTATAGCCATATCTTCAGAAGTCAATTCCTTTGAGGCATCCACTATATAAACAACTAAATCAGCTTTATTCAACGCTTCCTTTGTTCTCTCTACACCTATCTTTTCTACTATATCCTCTGTCTCTCTCAAACCAGCAGTATCTATAAGTTTAATAAGCACACCCTTAATATTCAGGTACTCTTCAATAATATCCCTTGTAGTACCTGGGATGTCTGTAACTATGGCTCTGTTTTCCTTAAGAAGCAGATTGAGTAAAGAGGACTTGCCTACATTGGGTCTTCCTATTATGGCTGTGCTAAGTCCTTCTCGATGAATCTTGCCTTCATAATAGGTATCCTGAAGCTCCTTAAGTATACCCATTGCTTCCATACCCTTTATCTTTAAGTTTTCAGCAGTTACTTCTTCAATATCATGCTCTGGAAAGTCAACAGCAGCTTCAATATGGGCCAACATGGATAGCAATATATCCATAACATTTTTTACTTTCACAGAAAGCTCTCCCTGGAGTTGATTCATGGCATTTTCAAGGCCTTCATCAGTTTTTGCAGTGATTATATCAATTACTGCTTCTGATTGGGCTAAATCAATTCTGCCATTTAGGAAACCTCTCTTGGTAAATTCTCCTGCTTCTGCCATTCTAGCCCCCTTTTTCAGTACAAGATCCATAATCTTTCTTATGGATATCATACCCCCATGGCAATGTATCTCAGCCACATCTTCTCCTGTATAGGAATATGGTGCTCTCATAATCACAGCAAGAACTTCATCTATTTTTTTCCCTTCATCATCATATATGAAACCATAGGTCATATACCTGGACGGCATTTCATTCATATCTTTTACTTTTTTGCCTCTGAATATCTGGCCTAATATTTCCTGTGATTTCCTACCGCTTATCCTTACTATTCCAATACCCGCTTCCCCTGGAGCAGTTCCTACGGCAGCAATAGTATCATCCAGCACCCTATCACCTCTTTCAAATCAAATATGATAAACCCAGTATTTTCATACTGGGTTATTTGCACGCAATAATAACCTTCCTATTAGGCTCCTCCCCTTCGCTATATGTAAAAACAGAGGGGTGATTTTGCAAAGTTGAATGTATTATTCTTCTCTCATATGGATTCATCGGCTCTAATTCAACTTTTTTTCTTGTTTTAACAACTCTTTCGGCAAGTCTGTTTGCAAGCCTCACAAGAGTTTCTTCTCTTTTCTTCCTGTAGTTTTCTGTATCTAATACAATTCTTACATATTCGTCCTTGCCTTTATTTTTATTAACCACAAGACTGACTAAGTACTGCAAAGAATCTAAAGTTTGTCCCCTTCTTCCTATTATCATTCCCATCTTGGGACCGATAAGATTGATATAAAGGCCTGTTTCTTTATATTTTATCTTTATTTCAGCTTTTATATCCATACAATTGAGGACTTCACGCAAAAACTTGTAGGCAATATCCTTTTCTTTTTTTTTATCTTCCTCATTGCTTATTTTTTCTACAATAGGAAGTTCTTCTTTTTGCTCTTCTCTTATAGTGACCCTAACCTTAGCAAGTCTGGTACCTATCAATCCAAACAAACCTTTGTTAGGCTGCTCCAATACCTCTATGTCTACATTATCCTTAGTTATATTTAGTTCCTGTAAAGCCATCTCAACAGCTTCATCAATAGTCTTAGCCGTTTTTTCGACCCATTTCATTTATTTCTCGCCTCCCTTATGACCAATATTAACCTTGGTCATAAAATACTGCTGTATTATAGTTAGTATATTACCAACTACCCAATATAAAGCTATACCTGAGGGGAATTTTAGAGTAAACCATCCAATCATCAATGGCATTACAATATTCATGGTTCTCATTGAAGAATCAACATTTCCTTTTGCAGAGAGCATAGCTGTCTGAAAATAAGTGGTAGCTGCTGATAAAACAGGGAGAATATATAATTGGTCCGGTTTTCCTAAGTCTGCAATCCACCAGAAACTTTTAGCTATAGCATCGAATTCTTCGGGAGTAAATACAAACTTGGTAGGATTTTGCAGAACACCGAATAAAGCTATAATAATGGGAAGCTGTATAAGAATCGGTAAACAACCAGAAGCTGGATTATAGTTATGCTCCTTATATAACTCCATTAGCTTTTCATTCATCTTTTCCGGATTACCCTTATATTTAGTCTGTATCTCTTTCATCTTTGGATTGATTTCATTCATCTTCTTGGTTGATTGGGTCTGCTTAATATTGACGGGTAATAATAGGACTTTAGTCAAAATAGTAAATAGTATTATGGCATAACCATAACTTCCTGTAAAATCAAATATTATCCTAAGTAACGCACCAAACGGTCTAGAAATTATATCAAACAAAACATCTCCCCCTAATATTAGACTAGTGCTATATTAAAATGATACACAACTAGAACTAACGGCCTTCCAGGCAAAACCACATATCTTATGGTACCGGATCATACCCTCCCGGATTAAATGGGTGGCATTTCAATATTCTCTTTATTCCCAAAAAAGTTCCCTTTATACTCCCATATTTTCTTACGGCTTCAAGAGTATAATTCGAACAAGTTGGAATAAATCGGCATTTTCCCGGGCCCATGGGAGATATTATCAATTGGTATGCCCTGATAAAAAGAATAATTACATATTTCATTTCTTAACATCTTCCTTGAATAATCTGGCCCTCTTCATAGCGTTTATCATTTCTCTTTCAATGTCATAGTAGCTCGCTTCACTGCTCTTAGGCCTCGCTGTAAACACAATGAGATATCCTGGTTTTATTTTATCACTAATCTTTCTAAAATTTTCTCTCATCAATCTTTTAACTCGATTCCGTTTTACACTGTTGCCTATTTTTTTGCTTACTGAATACCCTACCTTATTAGTAGTATCTTCATCATTTTTTAAAACATAAAGCACTAAGCAAGTCTCAGCATAATATCTTCCTTTTGAATAAACCTTTCTGAACAAGTAATTTTTCTTTATTTTTTCGGGGATATTCATAGTCATCCTCCACAATTGAGGCATGTAGAGAAAAAGGCCACAATAAGCGGCCTTATACTGTTAATCTCTTTCTACCTTTTCTTCTTCTCCTTTTCAAAACCTGTCTGCCATTCAAAGTACTCATTCTTTGTCTAAAACCATGAACTTTCTTTCGTTGTCTTTTCTTAGGTTGATATGTCCTTAGCATTGCTACACCCCCCAACGATTACATGTATATGAATATGCATATAAAGCATAATACGCCACCGTACATTAAAATTATATATATATTAATATTTACTGTCAAGAAATTTAAGACAAATCTTGTTTTGTTCATTATAAATTTCAATATAAGATTATTTGCTGTGGATAACTTTCAAAATCCAATTGAATTCCCCTTCTTAATTTGTTAATATTAGTTTGGGGTTGTGTATAACTTTTATATTTTTACGAAACCTACTTTTTTATGCACAAGATGTGTATAAATTTGTGCATAACTAATATATTTTGTGTATTAATTTTAATATATTAGTCAATAATCTAACAAAAACAACTAATATTTATATGTTAAAAATGTTAATATTTTTTTGCCCCGTTTGTGGACAAAAATATTTTTAATATTATATTAACAATTTATCAATATTTTTATACACAATGCTTTTTTTGATTAGTTGCTATGCTTTTTTAATATGCACTATGAGGAGGATGGAAATGAACCCCCAGAATTTTGAGATATGGGACAAAACCCTTGAAATTATTAAAGTAGAATTGACAGAAGTAAGTTTTAATACTTGGCTTAAATCTATAACACCTATACTTATTAAAGATGATATGATACTGTTTCATGTTCCAGACGATTTTACTAAGGGTATCATAGAAACTAGATATGCCACTCTTATAAAGAATGCCTTAAAGCAGGTTGCTTCCAAACATTTTGATATAAAATTCACAGTCAATGAAACAGAAGCAGATGCTCAAAGCTGCAACGATAACACTGGAAAAAAAGAGGGGGACGAAGTGATCAATACTTCTTTAAATCCCAGATATACTTTCGATACATTTGTTATTGGCAACAGCAATAGACTAGCACATGCAGCTTCTGTGGCGGTAGCTGAATCTCCAGCTAAAGCCTATAATCCTCTATTTATATATGGAGGTGTAGGATTGGGAAAAACCCATCTAATGCATGCCATAGGCCACTATGCCTTAAATCAGAATAAGAAAACAAAGGTCGTATATGTATCATCAGAGACTTTCACTAATGAATTAATAAATTCAATCAGAGATGATAGAAATATTGAGTTTAGAAACAAATACAGAAATATTGATATACTTCTTGTTGACGATATTCAATTCATTGCTGGCAAGGAAAGAACGCAAGAGGAATTTTTCCATACATTCAATTCTTTATATGAAGCAAATAAGCAAATAATTATTTCAAGTGATAGACCGCCCAAAGAAATTCCCACACTAGAGGACAGGCTCAGGTCTAGATTTGAATGGGGCCTTATTGCAGATATTCAGCCTCCAGATTTAGAAACCAGAATTGCAATATTAAAAAAGAAAGCAAAACTAGAGAATCTTGTCATACCTGATGATGTGCTTCTTTATATAGCAAAGAAAATTTTATCCAATATAAGAGAGCTTGAGGGGGCCCTGATAAGAATAGTAGCATATTCATCTCTTACAAACAGAGAAATAAATGAAGAACTGGCAGTAGAAGCTTTAAAAGATATAATATCTAATACAAAACCTAAGTTCATCACTCCAACTCTTATAAAAGAAAAGGTTGGGGAATTTTTCAATATTAAAATCGAAGATTTTAATGCAAAAAAGAGAACAAAATCCATTGTATACCCAAGACAAATTGCAATGTATCTTTGCAGAGAATTGACTGACCTTTCTCTACCCAAGATCGGTGAGGAATTTGGAAGAGATCATACTACTATAATGCATGCTTATGACAAAATATCTGCAGACATGGAAATAGATCCTGAATTGAAAAACATAATAAATGATCTTATAAAGAAAATTGAAAGTACTTAATTAATTGTTGATAAACTGCATATAAGTTGTTGATATTTAAAGACCACAAAAAAGCTATTCAACAGTAATGTTAGAATAAGCTTTACTTTTCAACAAACTATCAACAGTTAAAATTAAGCTATTTGACTGTTATATCAACTTTTTAACAAATTAACAGGCCCTATTACTATTACTAATATTATATTTAATATTATTTATTTAATTAGAAAAACGGGAGGTTATCCACAAATGAGAATAATAACAGATAAATCGACTCTGCTTGAAAGCATAAATATTGTTCAAAAAGCTGTACCTTCTAAGACTACTCTTCCTATATTGGAAGGCATTTTATTCCAAGCTAAAAATGGCAAGTTGACCCTTGTATCAACAGATCTGGAAATGGGTATTGAAACCACATCAAGTGTAGATGTTATAGAACAAGGAAGCACTGTAGTTTCTTCAAAAATAATCGGTGAAATTGTACGAAAACTTCCTGATTCAGATGTGGAAATAGAGACCATAGATAATTTTGTTTACATAAAAAGTGAAAATTCTGAATTTAAAGTTTTATCCTTCTCTACAGAAGAATTTCCTGAACTTCCTAGTGTAAGCAGGGAAAAGGGACTGAGTTTAACCAGCTCTATGCTAAAGGAGATGATAAAACAAACTATAGTAGCTGTTTCAAATGATGAGATAAGGCCAATACTGACAGGCGTTTTAATGGAAGTTGATGGTAATCAGGTGACCATGGTAGCATTGGATGGATTCAGAATGGCTGTCAGGGTTGCAAGTGCCTTGAATGATGAAAACTTTAAAGCTGTAATACCTGGAAAGACATTGGTAGAAATAGGAAAGATATTAAACGATACTGAAGATCCAGTGAGTATTTTTATTTCCAGAAATCAAATACTTTTTCATATAGGAGAAACAACAGTTGTTTCCAGACTACTTGAGGGCGAATTCATAAATTACAAGCAGCTGCTTCCAACAGAATATAAAACCAAGATTGTATTAAAAAAGGAAAACCTGCTGGATGCTTGTGATAGAGCGGCATTATTTGCTAAAGATTCCAATAATAGTATAAAATTTGAAATATATGACGATATGATGAACATCAAATCCAATAGCGATAATGGAGATGTCCATGAACAGATAAATATATCTAAAACCGGGGATGATATAGAAATAGCTTTTAATCCCAAGTACTTAATCGATGCATTAAGAGTTATAAATAGAGAAGAAATCGTGGTGGAGTTTACAACAAGTGTAAGCCCTAGTATAATTAAGCCCTTAAAGGATTCTGAATTTTTATATTTAGTGTTGCCTGTTCGCAGAAGATAAAAGAAGGTGATTTATTTGTTGGAAATTAAAATAGATACAGAATTTATAAAGCTAGATCAATTTCTTAAATTTACAGGCTTGGTAAATACAGGAGGAGAAGCAAAGAATATTATTATGGAAGGCAGAGTAATGGTAAACGGAGAAGTGGAAAGAGCAAGAGGAAAAAAATTGAGAGTCGATGATATAGTTGAATTGGGTGGACGCAAATACAAGATAGTTTAACTGTCAGGGAGTGCTTTTATTGAATATTGAGAGCATATTTTTGCTAAATTTTAGAAATTACAGTGAAGAGTATATAGAATTTAATCCAGGTTTAAATATATTTTATGGTGAAAATGCCCAAGGGAAAACGAATATTGTAGAAGCAATATACTTGCTTACCATGGGTAAATCCCACAGAACCAATAAGTATAATGAGTTGGTAAAGTGGGATGAAAAGGATTGCCGGATATGCCTAAGATTTAATAAAGATGATTTTAAATATGATATTGATTATGTATTAAAGAGAAACCAAAAGAAACAGATAAAGATAAATGGAATAAGACTTGAAAAACAGAGCGATATAATCGGTAAGCTTAATTCAGTTATTTTTTCTCCCGATCATATGAAAATTATTAAAGAAGGTCCATCAGAAAGAAGAAAATTTATTGATTCCATATTATCTCAGACAAAACCAAAATATTATTATAACCTGAGTCAGTATTTAAAGGTTTTGGCTCAAAGAAATATGCTTTTGAGCAATAATAAAAATGAAAAATCCATAGAAAAAGTTTTGGATATATGGGATAATCAGTTAGTGGAATATGGTTCGAAAATAATACTGGAAAGGCAAATATTCCTGAACAGCATAGATAAGAAGGCATGGGAAATAAATAAGGAACTATCAGGCAGCAGAGAAAATCTTCATTTAAAATACATGCCTTCTGTAGGTGAAGGTAAAAATGATATTAAAGGTATAAAAGAAGCATTTTATAAAAAGCTTTTAGAGGCCAGGGATATAGATATAAGGCGCAGCATAACCAACTATGGACCCCATAGAGACGAATTGAATCTTTATATAAATGATAAAGAAGTAAGAAACTATGGCTCCCAGGGACAACAAAGATCAGCCCTCTTATCCTTGAAGCTTTCCGAAATGTATTATATAAAAGATGAAATAGGGTCTATGCCTATTTTACTGCTTGATGATGTCTTCTCTGAGTTGGATAGAAACAGGCAGGATTTTTTAATTTCATTTATAAAAAATGTGCAAATAATTCTTACTTGTACAGAATATGAAAATTTATATTTGGGAGACAAATTAGATTATAAAATTTTCAATGTAAAAAGTGGAAAAGTATACAGGGAGTGACTAAAAGGTTATAATAAAGGGAGGGATTTATTTATGTTTGTTCATCTTGGAGGAGATGTAGTAGTTCCTGTTAAAGATATAATAGCAATAATGGATATAGAATTAAGTGCTATTTCTCACAATACAAAGGAATTTCTAGAAACAGCAGATGATGAAGATTTTATAGTGAAGATTTCAGAAGATAAGCCAAAATCTTTTGTTCTCTCTGAGAGAGATAATAAAACAGTTATTTATTTATCTCCCATATCATCTGCCACTCTTTATAAGAGATCCAGATTTTTAGATGATGTTTCACTAAAGTAGATAAAACAGGGGGAATTTTTATGGCAGAAAAAAAGCAAAATCAGCAGTATGAAGCTGAACAGATACAGGTACTGGAAGGCCTGGAAGCGGTAAGAAAGAGGCCTGGAATGTATATAGGAAGCACCGGAAGCAAAGGTCTTCATCACTTGGTTTGGGAAGTTGTAGATAACAGCATAGATGAAGCCTTGGTTGGTGTATGTAAAAATATAGAAGTAATAATCCACAAGGATAACTCTGTTACAAACATTGATGATGGTAGAGGTTTTCCGGTAGGTATGCATCCAAAACTAAAAAAACCTGCAGTAGAAGTAGCTTTGACTGTGCTACATGCAGGAAGTAAATTTGGAGGAGGCGGATACAAGGTATCCGGCGGTCTTCATGGTGTAGGTGTATCAGTAGTTAATGCCCTTTCCGAATATCTTGAGGTAGAAGTAAAAAGGGAAGGCAAAATATTTTATCAAAGATTTGAAAGAGGAAAAGCTGTAACGGAACTTAAGGTTGTTGGTGAATCTAAATCAACAGGTACAAAAATAACATTTAAGCCTGATCCACAGGTATTTGATGAATTGGAATATAACTTCGATGTGCTGGAACACAGGCTTAGAGAAATGGCCTTTTTGAATAAAGGTATAAAAATAACTTTAAAAGATGAAAGAACAGATACTGTAAAGGTTTATCAATATGAGGGCGGCCTGGTTTCTTTCGTAAAATTCTTAAATAAAAATAAAGAAGTTCTTCATCCCGAACCACTTTATATTTCAGCAAAGAAAGATGATGTTATTGTTGAAGCATCTATTCAGTATAACGACAGCTATAATGAAAATGTATACAGTTTTGCTAATAATATAAACACCATAGAAGGTGGGACTCATACCATTGGTTTTAGAAATGCTGTGACAAAAGCAATAAATGATTATGCAAGAAAGTATAAAATTTTAAAGGATAATGAATCAAACCTTCAGGGTGAGGATGCAAGGGAAGGTTTAACAGCAGTTTTGAGTGTCAAGATAGCTAACCCACAATTTGAAGGGCAAACTAAAACAAAACTAGGTAACCCTGAAGTCAGAGGAATTGTTGACAGTATTGTATTTGAAGCATTGGAAGCATTTTTGGAAGAGAATCCGTCTATAGCAAAGACTATTATAGAAAAGGCTATTACTGCATCCAGGGCTAGAGAAGCTGCAAGAAAAGCCAGAGAGCTTACAAGGAGAAAAACAGCTTTAGAAAGCACCACATTGCCAGGCAAGCTTGCAGATTGTTCTGAAAAGGATCCCTCACTGTGTGAAATTTATATAGTTGAGGGAGACTCTGCGGGAGGCTCTGCTAAGCAGGGTAGAGACAGAAGATTTCAGGCAATACTGCCTTTGAGAGGCAAGATATTGAATGTTGAAAAAGCAAGATTAGATAGGATTTTATCAAGTGAAATGATAAGAGCCATGATAACAGCTTTTGGTGCCGGCATAAGTGATGATTTTAACATAGAAAAGATGAGATATGGAAGAATAATTCTCATGACGGATGCGGATGTAGACGGTGCTCATATAAGGACGCTGCTGCTCA
>Ga0134091_1000815_pt1 | contig 27057 bp, 31 predicted proteins | sample 2_5taG_FD_94451 | JGI IMG/M metagenome (GOLD analysis project Ga0134091, IMG submission 94451) | Switchgrass degrading microbial communities from high solid loading bioreactors in New Hampshire, USA - 2_5_20_6_A2 metaG | ecosystem: Engineered > Bioreactor > Semi-continuous > Anaerobic >...
AAACCGTGGAATAAATGCGGGTGTCAGCATGGTCATATCAATGTCGCTATGAACTTAAAAAGCACCAATTTTCTGGTGCTTATGTTTTGATCATTTTAGGACATTTTCAAAAATGCTTGACAGAGTTTTTTGCTGAAATAATTTACTTGAAATCTTTTACATTTCTGATTTACCGTATAATTTTATGTGATCTGCTCTTTTCCTGAAATCAAAAACCTTATCCTTAACCAATACTAATAACATGTAAATAAGTTTGGGTATGAAACAGGCATTTAATAACAACTTGATAATGGTTTTATTTGAAACAAGGTTATTTCGTAGCTTTTTTACTTTTTTTGTAAGCGCTTAATCTTGGGGTGCTAAACTTGATTAGTACGACAACAAGATGGTAATTCCGATGACCATGGAAGATATGGTAACATCGATTCATAATTCAATTCCTTTAAACCTGGCAATTTAGACAGAACATGTACCAGATACATGTATGGATTAAGTTGATTAGCTTTTGCTGTTTCTATTATGCTGTAAACAATGGCACTTGCTTTGGCACCGCGGGTTGTATCGGCGAATAACCAGTTTTTTCTCCATGTCACATATGGACGAATGGCATTTTCCGCTCGATTATTCGAAATTTCAATACGCCCATCCAGCATGAAGTTGTTTGTGATTCTTTTTGATTTAATGCATAAGTAACCGCTTTTCCCAGATTTAAGTTTTGCAGTGGTTTTAAACTTTCCACCCATTGCCAGAACTCATCAAGAAGTGGCTTTGCATAGCGAAGACGCTCTTCATAACGCTTTTCAGACGGTAACTCTGTCCATTCTTCTTCCATGCCGAATAACCGGTTACAGTAACCATAACCAATTGCTGCCTTGGAGTTCTTCGCATCAATTCCTGTTGGTATTGCTTCCTCCCATTTACGTTGCATATGAGCCCAACACCCACAATGAGTTACATCGGGTACTACATTGTACCCACTATAGCCATCCGTTTGAAGATAACCTGAAAAACCCTCCAGAAACCTTCGGGCATGCTGACTGGAACGTGTCGGCTGATATTCGAATAAAACGGTTGGAGTCGGACTTCGACCAGATGTGTAAACCCACATTCGTGATTCTGTTGAAGCTTTTCGCCCCTCTTCCTTCAATACCTGAAGAACGGTTTCGTCTGTGTGGATCAACGGTTCGGATATAAGCTGTTTTTTCCAGGATCAGAGTCATCATTATCAGATCTATCTCTATATTCTCTCTTATCCGGGAAATAAAAAATATCTATTAAATCATATCTGGGCTTCTTTGCAAATAAATAACCTATCAGTTAAATTAGGAATAAAAGATCCCATATCGTATAAGCTTCTTCAATTGATAATCATGTTTTTTTTCGGCTGGCTTTTTAATTTATTATGGATTCAGAAATGCTTAGCTCCATCAAAATCTTTTCTATTTATACCCTTTTTCACCATTTCAGCGGCAAGATTCTTATATACCATATTACCCAAACGCATTCACTCATCCCTCATACCAAAAACTTACAGATGCCAAAACATATGAATACTTCAGAAGGATTTGGTGGAGTTCTTTTTATCTTTTGAATATCTGGTCACCGCAATTTTAAGACATTTATTCATTGTTTGTGCAAACACTTACTGACTGTAATAATAAAAAACAGATTGAGTAAAACCCAATCTGCACTATACAAGGATGTCAATTGCCTATTTGTGACGCCAATACATGACGCTTACCTAGATAACGGCACATAAATAGGACTTACTATTGACATCCCTATCCTAACATATGCTATTTATGTTGTCAATATTCTTGTAGTACGGGAACTTAAAAATATTCTTTAAGTACCCGTCTCTTTTCATTTTATCAATTTGATCTGTATAATTACCTGTTATACATTGCGAAAAATAGATATTAGCAAAAACGTCTGCTAATTGTATGAGTTTATTATCCCTTGAATCGAAGTATTTAACTGATATATTATTTGTAAGTGCATTGTTACCGATCAATTCCGTGTTTAAATAATTCTCGAGGAAATATTTCGTCTCCGTTCTTTCATTGCGTTCATCCAATTGAATTACATACTGAGAATCCGGTAGATAATTATAACGCAGATAATATTCAAACGCTAACCTCAATACATAATTAAAAGCTCGTGCAGTATTATTAAAAAGATTTTTATTAATTTTTCTATTGTCTATCTCTATATAAAATAACTCAAAATAATTATTTTTACAAAAAAAATCTACAAACTCCCTTTTAAGCGGCGGATCAAATTGGCTACCCTTTAATTCATAAAAGCGCCCATTTTTAAACATTTTTCCGTTTTTGTCAAGTTCCCTTAAACGATCAATCTTAGAGGATACAAACCTCTTATACATTCTTTTAAGCCTATCATTATTTAGTGCTCTGATAATGGCGATTATAAAGTAAGGATTTTCATCACAATACTGGCATGTCATTGAGCCTGATTCATCTATGTATAAATTCTCCATTTTTTCGTCTACTTTCATAGATTTTTTATTAGAAGTATTTTGTAAAAACTATATCGTCAATTTACTTTATAAAATTACTATTTAACTTATGGTATTATTAGCATTTTTTAACTTTAGGTCTATATATTTTAATTGACTGTCACCGTTTAATATTTCTTTCTTACTTACTATAGAAAAAAGGGGAGCAGGCATTGTCTCCTCCCTTTTTAAGCGCCATTGAAGACAGAATAAGCTTTATTGCCACTTTTTATCTTTGCTAAAGACCCTCGTCATAGGCCTTTAATATCGTCTATCATTTAAACTCTTATTGAATCTATAAAGGTTTATACCTATATCCAAGAATCTAGGAAAAAGAAAACTATAGCTAAACTTGAAACTCTATATAATGAAAGCAAATCAAACGAGATGAAGGAGTCCAAATAGGGCTACTTTCCCTTTTTCACAACATTTCACAGCATTTTATGCATTTCATAAATGTAAAAGGAACTAAATTTGTTATGGACAGAGGTTTTTTCACTGCAGACAATTTACGTTTCCTGACCGATGCAGGTGTAAGGTTCATCATCAGTGTTCCAAACTCATCTTCGTTTGCCAAAGAACTGATCGATACATATCGTAATCAAATCGTGAATCATTCCGAATGCCGCCTGGGAAAAAATCTTCCTTATGCAAAAACCGTTATACGGGAAGACTTCGGAATACGCGTCAAGGCTCATATTTACTACAGTCCCACCAAAGCTGCTGCTGAAGAGGAAATATTATTCAGCGAAATTGAAAAGTGTAAACGTGCGTTGAGTGAAATGACTGAACCGCCCGCAAGAAACCTGCATTATGATCGATATTTTAAAATCAACCGCAGCAAGGACGGCAGGATTTGCTTCATCCGTGACACACAAAAAATCAATTCTATCATCTCCCTGCTCGGCTTCTTTATTATTGTGGAGACAGATTTTAATGCATCATCACTTGAAATTCTTTCAACGTACCGGCAACGGGATGTCGTTGAAAAATCTTTTGACAACCTGAAAAACGAACTGGATATGAAACGCCTCTTTTGTCACAGCGACGGAACAATGGAGGGAAAAATGTTTGTTGTTTTCTTTGCTTTGATATTACGATCCTGTATGCAAAACAAGCTAAGGGCATACCTGTACGAAACAGGTCTTTCCTTTTCAGCAGTGCTCAAAGAACTGAGAAAAATGAAATTTGTCCAGACTCGGGATGGTAAGAAGCTATTATCACCGATTACGAAAAGCAAAGAGAAATCCTTAATGCATGCGGCCTAGCTCTGGAAGATGTCCCTGCCTGGCTCGCGAAGCTTCCCGTATAGTATAATTTTCCGGGAATTTAGGATTTAGGTTATGACTTTAAGACAAAAAAATATCAGGGGCTTTAACTCTGAAACCCCTGATATTTCTGGAGCTGGTGGACGGACTCGAACCCCCGACCTGCTGATTACAAGTCAGCTGCTCTACCTGCTGAGCTACACCAGCATATTCTTCTCAATGGCGACCCAGAAGGGACTCGAACCCTCGACCTCTAGCGTGACAGGCTAGCGTTCTAACCGTCTGAACTACTGGGCCAGTATTTAAGTGGTGACCCATGGGGGAATCGAACCCCCGTTACCGCCGTGAAAGGGCGATGTCTTAACCTCTTGACCAATGGGCCCCGCGAGACTGACGAATATTATTTTAACCGGAGGGACATAAAATGTCAAGCAAAAAAAATAAAAAATATTAAAGTTTTTATGATCCTTTTTTTGCATAGTAAATGCTCTCCACAAAAGGAATTGGCTGTATTCCGGTATTTCAGATCGCCTTATATTATAAAGCTTACATAGGTAACTTAATTAAAACGTTATTGGACAAACCCCAAGAAAATGATCCACCTGTTTATACAATGTTTGATTAACTTTTCTTTCTATTACATAAGAAAAGCACCAAATATCCGGTGCTTCTTTTTAATACTCAAAATACTTCAAAACACATTACTTCATAAGGTTAGTTGTCAAATAAAGTATTTCCTTTATTCAGATATCTGTAACTACCTCTTCCGCCTTTTATTCTTGCCTGTTATATGGTTTATAACATGCTTGTCGGCAGATTTTTTTCTGCTTGATCTGTTACCGTTCCGGCCTGACTGGTTTTCATTCTCATCATTACCATTTGAGAATATGAAATCAATCTGCCTTGTTTTTGGATCGGCCTTCGTAACCACAACTTCAACAGTATCCCCTATCCTGTATACTTTGCCTGTTCTTTCCCCTATAAGAACCTGAAGTTTTTCATCATAAACATAATAATCATCGTCCATGCTGCTCAGGCGTACAAGCCCTTCTACCGAGTTATCCAGTTCTACAAACATTCCAAAGGAAGTTATGCTCGAAACAATACCTGCAAAAGTCTCTCCTACATGTTCCTGCATATATTCGGCCTTTTTCAGTTCTTCATAATCCCGCTCTGCTTCCTCTGCATTCCTCTCCCTCTCAGAGCAGTGCTTTGTAATATCGGGCAGTATACTTGAATAATGCTCATTTCTTCTCTCATCAAATTTCCCGTGAATATACTCTTTCATAATCCTGTGTATTATTAAATCAGGATACCTTCGTATCGGGGAAGTAAAATGGGAGTAATAATTTGCTGCCAGACCGAAATGCCATGTGTGCTCATCACTGTATCGTGCCTTTTGCAGGCTTCTTAACATCATTGTACTGATGATTCTTTCCTGCGGCGTACCCTTTACTTTGTCAAGCACATCCTGAAGAGCCCTGGGATGCACATTACCGCTTCCTTTAATCCTGACTCCGAAATTAAACAGGAACTCATTCAGCCTTCGGATTTTTTCAGGATCGGGATCCTCGTGGATACGATATACAAAAGGTATGTTAGCCCAGTAAAAATGCTCAGAAACAGTTTCATTACACAGCAGCATGAACTCTTCTATTATTTTGTTCGCAATGGTTATTTCGTATTTTCCGATTTCTACAGGCTTACCCTGTTCATCTACAATTATTTTAGCCTCTTCAAAATCAAAATCTATAGCACCGCGAAGACTGCGCTTTTTCATTAATATTAAAGCCAGTTCCTTCATTTTTTCAAACATCGGAACCAAAGGCCTATATCTTTCAATCAGATCCTGATCATGTTCTTCAAGTATCTTATACACATTGGTATAAGTCATCCGTTCATTGACATTAATTACGCTTTCAACAATCTCATGATTTATTACGCGTCCCAGATTATTGATTTCCATGAAAACCGAAAACGCAAGGCGATCCACTTTGGGATTCAGGCTGCATATTCCGTTGGACAACTCTGTCGGAAGCATAGGTACAACCCTGTCGGGAAAATAAACGCTTGTTCCTCTTTTTAATGCTTCCATGTCCAGGGAAGAATTCTCTTTAACATAGTGAGCTACGTCAGCTATATGAACTCCAAGCCGATAATATCCTTCCTCGGTTATTTCCAGGGAAACAGCGTCATCCAAATCTTTTGCGTCCTCACCGTCGATTGTAACCATTGTTAAATTGCGCAGATCCCGCCTTCCGGCTAAATCATCAGGCGTTAATTCCTGCGGTATGCTTTTTGCTTCCTTTATAACTTCTTCCGGAAATTCAACCGGAATATTATAGGCCTTGATTATCGAAAGGACATCCACACCTTTTTCGTCAACATCGCCCAGTATTTCAATAATTTGCCCTTCCGCATTCCTTTCAGGTTCGGGATACCTTGTTATCTCGACAATAACCTTTTGATGCGGTTTTGCGCCCATAGACCTGTCCAATGGAACAATTATATGCCCTTTTATTTTTTTATGATCGGGAATAACATACCCTACTGAATAGCTTTTTTCAAAAGTGCCAACTATTTTTTCATTGGCGCGGGAAAGGATTTTAACAATTTCGCCTTCCGAATGCCTGTCATCTGATAAGTATTTTGTAATTCTTGCAATAACATGATCGCCGTGCATTGCACCATTTACCAAATCGCTCTGGATAAACAAATCATTTTGCTGGGGATCGTCAGGTATTACGAAGCCAAACCCGCGTTCATGACTTTGGAATGTTCCTGCAACAAGCCCCATCCTGTCCGGTGCTCCATAACGGTTTTTCTTTGTCTTAAATATGTGCCCTTCCTTTTCAAGTTCATCCAGGCATTGCTTGAACAGGGCTATATCTTCTTTGGGCACATCCAGTGATACAACCAGTTCTTCAAAAGACAGCGGATGATATGATTTTTCGTGTATAAAACCTTTAATGCGCTCTTTTCTTTCTTCCAGCATTACATCAATCCTTTTTCTTCATGTACATTATATATTGTAGCTTTAATATCATTTAACTTCATTTTTATCTTTTTACATTATGAAAGAAATATACAAAAAGATTAATTAATCTTATATTCTATTTTCTTCATTGCTTTTAAACCAATGTCAAAAAATTCTTCGAGCGACAGTCCCAGCTTCCCGCAGGTTTTAATTTGATCCTTATGCGCTTCACTTATAAAACCGTCTTCCTCGAATTTGTCAAGAAGATAATCAACTGTCAAATCAGAAATGCTTTTGCCTGGCGTGGATAAAGCACATTTTTCAATGAACCTGGGTAAATGATCGCTGCAGTATAAAGCTTTATCAACCTTTCTTCTTCTTGGAATGCCAAGCTGGGGGTTATGTGATTTAATTGAATGAATTATTGAATTGTCCACACTAAGACCTTCAAGGATTTCTGCTGCTACAAGTCCATGTCTGGACAAGTCTCCTTCCACTATATCAAGATCGATATCATGAAGAAGACCTGTAAGCCCCCATACTTCAATTTCCTCATGCATGTATATGGCCATTTCCCTCATAATTGCTTCAACTGCTATACTGTGCCGTAACCGACTTTCGTTAAAAAGCCTTGCTTTTAATTCTTCAAGAGCTCTATCCCTGTCCATAATGCACCCCCGGATAAAGTGGTTGAATGTCAGTTCTGCGCAGGATAGCTTTATTATATCACAGTATTGCAAATATTACCCATTAATTTTAACTTGATATTAAGTCGTTAAAATGATACAATCTTTTTCATGTCCAGTTCGCAATATCCTGGGCGGCACCACCGGTGCCAAAACAAAACTACGGAGGTTTTTTTATGAACAAAAAAGTTTTATTTATCGTCCAGGCAGCAATAATAGCTGCCATCTACACTGTTGTTACCATCCTGATTGCGCCGTACAGCTATGGAATCTTTCAGTTTCGGATATCAGAAGCTTTAACAATTCTTCCCGCTGTGCTGCCTTCTGCAATTCCCGGTTTGTTTGTGGGTTGCCTGGTATCAAACCTGATTGGTGGTTATGGCCTGATAGACATGGTTTTCGGCAGTTTAACAACATTAATTGCAGCAGTTTTATCACGGAAACTGAGAAAGTATCCTTATCTCGTTCCGCTTCCGCCGGTTATTCTAAATGCCGTAATTGTCGGCGGTTACTTAAAGTTTTTATACTTTCAGGATGTTCCATTGCTGGCAAGTATGGGATGGGTAGCACTTGGACAGGTTTTGGCATGTTATGCTCTTGGATATCCTCTTCTTTTATTGCTGACCAAAAGATTCGGGGAATATTTCAAAGAGTTGCAATAACCAAATTTTTCTTAATGTTAAATATAAATTTAAGAATTTATATTTACATAAAGCAGGCTATATGTCTTTTCCATATAGCCTGCTTTTGTTTAAATGTATTCCATTCCGATCTTTAAAGCTTTCATTTCTTCAGGAATCAGGTTATGCTTCTTTTCAGGCAAAACAGCATAAAGGGCTTTTTCAAAATTCTCCACTGTTACGGTATTTCTTTCCTTTATCAGTTTCCCCAGGAGAATTATATTTGCATAAGCCATATTTCCCATATCGGATGCAATCTTTGTTGCAGGTACCTTGAATGAAACAATATCATTGCGTTTTACATCCCTGTCAACTATGGAAGAATCGATAATTATAATGCCGCCTTCTTCAACCAGTCCTTCAAACTTATCCAGGGAAGGCCTGTTCATAACAATTAACTCATTACAGCTGTATAAAACCGGGGAATCCACCGGATTTTCAGAAATAACAACACTGCTGTTCGCCGTTCCGCCACGCATTTCCGGTCCATATGAAGGAAGCCAGGAAACATGTTTTCCATCCAGCATCCCTGCATGGGCCAAAAGCCTTCCTGCAGATAATATTCCCTGCCCTCCGAACCCGGCCAGGATTATTTCATGAACCATATATCATACCTCCAAGTGTTTGCCTTTAAATACTCCAAGTGGATAATGCGGAATCATTTCATTCTCTATCCGTTTAAGGGCTTCAACCGGGCTCATTCCCCAGTTCGTTGGACATGAGGATAATAATTCCACCATTGAGAACCCTTTTTTGGCAATCTGCACTTTAAATGCTTTCTTGACAGCTTCCTTTGCCTTTCTGATATGCTTTACATCATGAAGTGAGGCTCTTTCAATATAAGCAGGACCTTCAAGGGTTGCCAGCATTTCAGAAACATTAATCGGAAATCCGTGAAGATCTGCAATTCTCCCATATGGTGTTGTAGTGGTATATTGATTCAGCAGCGTTGTAGGAGCCATTTGCCCTGAAGTCATCCCATATATAGTATTATTTATAAAAATAACCGTTATATTTTCGCCCCGGGCGGCAGCATGAATGATTTCGGCAGTACCGATAGCCGCCAAATCCCCATCGCCCTGGTATGTAAAAACAACGCAATCGGGTTTGCTTCTCTTCACTCCTGTTGCCACAGCCGGTGCACGCCCATGGGGCGCCTGTATCATATCACATGCAAAATAATCATAACTGTTGTATGAGCAACCAACCGAAGCAATTCCAACCGTTTTACCCTCTATACCAAGCTCATCCAGCGCTTCTGCGACAAGACGATGGGCTATACCGTGAGTGCAACCTGGGCAATAATGCATTGGTGTATCTTTTAAGGCCTTTGGTTTTTGAAAAATTACAGCCATTTAATTACCTCCATTTCAATATGGCTAACAATACAGTACCTGCTATTGTAATCAGCCATTTTTAACATGCTCGTTGTATATATCCCTTATAATTTTCATAATGTCATCGCGGACAGGAACCATACCTCCCATACGTCCATGGAAATAAACCTTGCGTCTTCCGTTAACAGCCAGAAGTACGTCCTCAAGCATCTGCCCCGAGCTCATTTCAACCGTTAAAAAGGCCTTTGCCCTGTCAATTACTTTTTCAAAGGCTTCCTGAGGGAATGGCCAAAGAGTAACAGGCCTTATAAGTCCAACCTTTATACCTTCCCGTTTTGCCTGTTCTATAACGCTTTTTGCAATTCTGGCTACAGTACCGTAGGCAACTATGAACAAATCTGCATCTTCGCAGTTATACAACTCGTACCTGCATTCGTTCTTTTTAATAAGTTCGTATTTATTCTGCAGGTTCTGGTTCATTTTCTCAAGTACGGCAGGACTTAAATGTATGGAAGTAATTATGTTTTGCTCGCGGGCATTTTCATGGCCTGTTGTTGCCCATGGCTTTTCATAATGCTCAACAGGTTCCTTGTCCCTGAATTCAACAACTTCCATCATCTGACCAAGAATGCCGTCACCAAGTATCATTACGACAATACGGTATTTATCGGCAAGATTGAACGCATCTACAGTCAATTCATACAGTTCCTGAACGCTGGACGGCGCCAGAACGATCTGACGGTAATCCCCATGTCCTCCGCCTTTAGTTGCCTGAAAATAATCGCTTTGAGCAGGTTGAATTCCTCCCAGCCCGGGACCTCCCCTCATAATGTTTACAACAACAGCAGGAACCTGCGCACCGGCAAGATATGAAAGCCCTTCCTGCTTTAAACTGATTCCCGGACTTGACGATGATGTCATAACCCTGGTACCTGTACTGCCTGCACCGTAAACCATGTTAATTGCCGCTACTTCACTTTCAGCCTGTAAGAAAACACCGCCTACCTTTGGCAGTTTTCTTGCCATATAGTGCGCGATCTCTGTCTGCGGTGTAATAGGGTAACCAAAATAGTGAAGACACCCTGCTCTGATGGCAGCTTCCGCTATGGCTTCATTTCCCTTCATTAATAATTTTTTACCCATATGGTGCCTCCTTTACTTTTCTATAGTAATAACACAATCCGGACAAACAGTGGCGCAAAATGCACAACCAATACATTTTTCCATATCGGTAACTTCTGCCGGATGATATCCCTTTTCATTCAAATTTTTGTCATTCATTCTAATAATATTTTTGGGGCATACTTCAACACATAGTCCGCAGCCCTTGCATCTTTCGGATATAAATGTTACTTTAGCCAAGGATATTCCCTCCTAATAAAAACCCCTTAAAAATGGGTACAGATGTAAATAAAAACCCGCTTAAGGTTTTTTGCAGCAAATATCTTATTAAGTTAACCTGTTTATTATAACATTATATTCTCTTATTTTTCAATAGCAGGAAAAACAATGGTTTTATCCAGCCACAATACAGGTTCCTTAACATACTTATCAATATTTATCCCGTCTTTTTTCATTACGGCATGGAAAGCAACAGGTATATTGGTGGTTTTGCTAACCTCCGTTGCAAACTCGATTCCATTTATAATATCGTTGTCAGTTGTATCATCCATCAGATGGGAATTATTTATCAGGTAACTGACTTTCATTCTTGATGATTTTTCTATTTCTTCAAGTATGTTTACAACCCCGGAGACAGTTGTTGTCTCAGGACGAAAGCAATTAATGACAAAGTATAAAGTTGCCTCATCATCGGGTATTTCATGTCTATATCGTCCAACTACAAGAGCTCCGGCATCGTCCCCGCCCACATCCATAACAACATTATAGCTTCTGTCAAAAAGATATTTTCTTAATTCCCCGGTTAATGCAGGTATATCAACATTTGTATTTGCATACTTTGTCGCTATTACTTCAACACCATGCTTTTCCAATTCATGCCTTGCTTCATTGCTCCTGAAATATGGATTTATGATATCCATATCCGCAATAATGACCTTTTTTCCCTGTTTAGCCAAATTTATGGCCAGATTTACCGAAATTTCAGATTTTCCGACACCATAATGACCTGTTATTATGCTGATTCTCTTGTCCAATCCTATCCCCTTCAATCTATTGCGCAGAATTTCGGAAGTCAGGCAGCAAAACAGCCTTAATCACTCTATGGACGAATACTGTTTTCTTCCAATATCATACAAATTATTGCCGAACCTGTCTATTACTACTATCACCGGAAAATTTACAACCGTAAGTTTTCTGACCGCTTCTGTTCCCAGCTCTTCAAACGCTATAACCTGCTGGCTTTTAATTGATTTTGCTATTAAAGCTCCTGCTCCTCCAACGGCACCAAAATACACCGCGCCGTATTTGACCATGGCATCAATTACTTCCTTGCTTCTCTGCCCTTTCCCAATCATTCCTGTCAGGCCCATTTCAATCAGTTTTGGTGCGTAATAATCCATCCTGCCGCTTGTAGTAGGTCCTGCCGAACCTATAACCCTGTCATCGGGCGCGGGACAAGGACCGACGTAATATATAACCTGATCGGTTAAATCAAATGGTAATTTTTCTCCGGCAACAATAAGTTCCATCAATTTTTTATGAGCCGCATCCCTTGCGGTATATACCACTCCTGATAATTCAACCACATCGCCTGCTTTGAGATAATCTATTTTATCCTTTGTCAGAGGTGTGTTTATTCTATGCTTCATCCAAATCCCCCATTTTCCCGGGAACATAATCTGACGTATATAAAGGTTCTTCAACCGTAAGTTGTGGGTTTCCGAATTTCAGCCCATAAACTAGCACCAGGTTGGCCGGCTTCCCAAACCTGGGATGAACTAATCTGATACTTTTGGGCTCTATCCGGTATTCCCTCATGCAATGAAATATGTCTACAAGCCTTTCGGGTCTATGTATCATGAAAAAACGGCCATAATCCTTTAACAGCTTTGAGGAAACCGAAACAAGCGACTCAAGGGTACAGTGAATCTCATGTCTTGAAATGGCTTTATTATCGGTAGGATTTATTAAGCCAGTTCCAACTTTTCTGTAAGGGGGATTTGTTACAACCGCATCAAAGCTTTTTATGCCAAACCAATCAACTGCGTTATGAAAATCTCCTTCAACAATCTCAATCTTATCGCCTAACTTATTATATTCAACGCTTCGCTTTGCCATATCTGCGATTTCGGGCTGAATTTCAATTCCGGTTATATGAGCTGCTTTTGTTTTTTTCGACAGCAATAAAGGCAGTATTCCTGTTCCGGTGCCGAGATCCACTATTCTGGAGTTCTTTTCCACCCTTACATAATCCGAAAGCAAAACAGCATCAATACCAAAGCAGAAACAGTCACTCTTCTGAATAATCTTCAAACCGTTCAGAAGATCATCCAATCGTTCTCCTTCCTTAAGGAAAGGCAGATCCATAAAAAAGCTCCTTTATCATCAAGTAAAAAATAGAAAATAATTTTGAGTATGGAAAGAGCCGGACTATAAGTCTGGCTCTATGCAATAATTTTTTACCATATATTATTATTCCGGTTTTGGAGCATCAACTGGGCAAACATCAGCGCAAGCTCCGCATTCTATGCATTCTTCCGGATCAATAACATATTTGGTATCACCAGCGGAAATGCAACTTACAGGGCATTCTGATTCACAAGCTCCACAGCTTATGCATTCATCATGAATATAATATGCCATAACCTGTACACCTCCCAAATACTAGGAAACCATTTACAGGTTTCCTTTGTTATCCTACAATATATTATAAGGCATGTCAATAGATACTAAGCTTCTGTTTCCTGCCTTAATCACATTGTAACATTTTAATCCTCAAGTTGTTTCAATAATTCAATGTCAACATCTTCATCCTGATCCTCAGGCTCTTTTTCCACATCTTTTATCAGTTTTATCTCAGATGCATGGTATTCCTTCAAATCGGGTTCATTATCATTGTCAAGCTTTACTTTAACCTTTTCCTCCAGCAAGCTGACGTACACTACAGTTCCTGTTCCTTCAGGTGTCTGCACCAATGCATTCACTTTCGGAATTCGTCTGATCAGATCCTCATAAGCTTCCTGCTCATATTTCAGGCAGCACATAAGCCTTCCGCAAATACCTGAAATTTTAGTAGGATTAAGTGACAGGCTTTGCTCCTTGGCCATTTTTATCGATACGGGATGGAATTCTGTCAAATGACAGCTGCAACACAGGCATCTTCCGCAAATACCAAGACCACCCATCATCTTTGCTTCATCGCGCACACCAATCTGTCTCAACTCTATCCTTGTCCTGAATACTGCTGCCAGATCCTTTACCAGTTCCCTGAAGTCAACCCTGCCGTCGGCAGTAAAATAAAAAAGAATTTTATTATTGTCGAAAGTGTATTCCACATCAATCAATTTCATTTCCAGGTTGTGCTTCTGGATTTTCTCAAGGCAAATACCAAAGGCTTCTTTAGCCTTCCGCTTATTTTCCTCAACCTGCTGCAAGTCTTCTTCTGTTGCCTTCCTCATAACTTTTTTCAGAGGAGCCACTACTTCACTGTCGTCCACTTCCCTTAAAGGTATAACAACTTCACCGCATTCAACCCCTCTTGCCGTTTCAACGATAACCTTTTCACCCAACTTCAGATCAATTCCTGCCGGGTCAAAATAGTATATCTTTCCGGCATAACGAAACCTTACACCTATAACACTAACCATATATTTAAACCTCCTGAATTTCCAGCAACAAAGCATCAACTCCCAATTGGTAATTGATGTTGTAATCAAAATTCCGCCTCATCTTTTCCAAATTTGATATCTTGTCAAGAAGCTTATAGTTTTCATAAGATGAAGCAATATGTTTAATGATATCTTTTTTATCTGAATTAATCAACTTGTTTTCCATATCCAGTTTTATCATAAGGCAGTCCCTGTACACTGATAACAGGATGTCAAAAACTGACGAAAGCTCTTCCCTGCTGTCAAGCAGTGTTTTTCGAACATTTTCAACCAGGCTGAAATCATCGGGTTTTACAAGGAGCTGGAAAATATTTGAACGAAGATCGTTAATTTTTCCTTCTTCAATCATACGTATTGCTCTGCCCGGAATACCATTGGAAAACTTGATAATAAACTCCAACAGTTCATTTGGAACATTATATCCGGAGCATATGATTTTTTTCATTTCATCTTCGGTATACGGAGCCATCCTTAAATTAACGGTACGTGACTGAATAGTGGGCAGCAGTGCTTCGAAATTTGTAGTCAGAAGGATTATGACAACATATCCGGATGGTTCTTCGAGAGTTTTCAGCAGACAGTTCTGGGCTTGTACAGTCATAAGTTCGGCATCATCTATAAGATATGCTTTTCTTTTTCCATATGTCGGCCTGTGCGCAGCATCATCCAGCATATCCCGTATGGAATCAACACCAATGGACTTTTTGTCACTTGTTACTTCATAAAAATCAGGATTGGTCCGTTCGTTAAATGTTCTGCAACTGATACATTTACAATTTTCAGAACCCGATTCAAGGCATAACAGATCTTTTATAAATGCAAGCGCCAAAGTCTTCTTACCAATACCGTCAGGCCCTGATAAGGCGTATGCATGTCCTGCCAAGTCCAGTGATATTAATCTTTTTAATTGTATAATCAAGTCATGTTGACCTATTATCTTATCAAGTTCCAAATTGTAAACTCCCCTGTTTATTTTTCGTTATGTCGTAATGTTGTAATTACATCATTACATTTTCGTTTTGTCAATAAGCAAAGTAATCTGTATTTTCATAAACTCCTTCTATAGGAGTATATCCAATATCAAGCCACGGATATCTTCAACCCTGGCTAAAATTTTCAAATGATCTTTTTCGCTTTTTAATATTTCCTGCGTAAGTTCCTCGAGGTTTGAATTAACTTTCTTTATAATGGAGTAAATACGGTGTCTTCCCCTTCTGTCCATATAGCTTTCCTTTGAGAATTTTGCAAATCCCCTGACAGCTTCATCAAGAAATTCGGAAATCATTTTCTTGTAAGCTCTCAATTCTGCGATATCCACTTTTTCAGTAAGCCGCTCTCCCTGCTTGATTATATCTTGTGCCATCTGTTTCAGGGCTTCATCCAGATTTTGAGCTTCCTGCCTTTGAAGGTGGGTCCCAAATTCGATATATTTCTGACCCGCTATTTTGCTGCTTTCGGTATTTACCCTGCCAATAATATTTCGTTGATTCCGGTTTGAACTGTCTATTTTCAGATCCATTATAATTCACCATTTTCATTTTATTTTTTCTTAATCTATATATCGGCAAATTATAGCATCTATATGCTCTTTTATCTGCGAAAAAACTTCTTCTACCTTCAATGAGCCATTAATTCGCTTTATTCTGTCCGGATACATGCCAGCTAATTCCATATATCCCTGGTATACTTTATGATGAAAGGAAATATCCAGGCTTTCCAACCTGTCCGGTTCTGCTGCATCAAGTCTTCTCTTCAGTGCACTGCCTGGATCAATGTCCATAAAAAAGGTTATATCAGGAACAAGCTTACGCGTTGCAATTTCATTTACCGTTTTTACGATCCCCAATCCTAATCCCCTGGCAATTCCCTGATAAACATAACTTGAATCAACATACCTGTCGCAAATTACACATTTGCCGCTGCTTAACGCAGGTATAATGACCTGTGAAACCAATTGTGCTCTAGATGCAGCATATAAGAGCATTTCTGTAATATTGTCCATATCGGTATTACGTCTGTCAAGTATTATCTCCCGTATTTTTTCGCTGACAGGAACACCTCCCGGCTCGCGAACGGTAACAACTTCTATCCCCTTACTGTCAATATAGTTTTTCAGCAAATTAATCTGTGTGGTTTTTCCCGATCCATCGCCGCCTTCAAAAGTTATGAAAAGACCTTTCTTCATAATTAACACACCTTCTTCTTTACCTATTAATTATCCTCACAGTCTTAATACCGTTTTCATCGGTACCCAGTCCGTGAATGCTTCCTCCCGATTTAATTAATCCAGTAAGATAATGGATATGTTCACCTGTTATTACTTCACCGGGGCATAACACAGGTATTCCCGGAGGGTATGGCGTTACAACTTCTGCGCAAATATAACCCTCAGCATTGATTAGTGGTATTTCTTCAGATGAATCAAGAAAATCATGCAAGTCAGGGATATTGCATTTGCCGGCACCAAACGGCAGTCTGAACGAAGTCCGGGCATGCCTCTTATTTACTCTCCTGTCTATACTCAGCAAAGCCTTCGTAATGTTCTCTATATCATCCGCTGTGTCGGCCATTGTCACAATAAAAACTACATGATATGTATCGCACATTTCAGCGGCAATCCGGTATTCGTTATAAAGGATATTATACAGTTCATATCCGGTTATATCGGTTAATGTTGTATCAATTACAATTCGTGTCGGATCCCTTCTCAGGTTGTTTATTTTATCAGGAATTACCCTTAAGTTTTTCATTTCGGACAGCTTAACTTTCATGCCGTCCAACAGGGAAATCAGATTCCCGTAAACTGCATCACCGTTTCTCTCCAATAAATCCCTGGCGTAGTCCATCGATGCCATAACAATATATGACGGGCTTGTTGTTGTAATCATTGATATTGCCCTGCGCACCTTTTCAGGGTCTATACGCGTACCTCCGATGTGCAGAACAGCAGCCTGGGTAAATGAAGGCAAAGTTTTGTGAAAGCTTTGAATACATATATCCGCCCCCTGTTCCAATGCGGTTTCGGGTAGCTTTTTTGAAAAAGCAAAATGGGCGCCATGGGCTTCATCCACCAGCAATATTTTCCCTCTTTGATGCAAAAGATCTGACAATTCAGAAAGCGGCTGGCAAATACCATAATAATCAGGTGTCGTAACCAATGCACCTTTCACATCCGGGTTTTCGGCCAATGCTTTTTCCCAGGTACTGAAATCCGAAGGTAATGTCAAATTATACTCTTCCATATATTCGGGCATAACAAACACAGGTTCAATACCGAAAAGAACCAGGGCATGGATAACCGATATATGGCAATTCCTGTTTACCAGTAACTTATCCCCTCTTCTGCAACATGACAGAATACCGGCATGTATTCCCGAAGTTGAACCATTGACAAGAAAAAATGATTTCTTTGACCCGAAAGCTTTTTCCAAGGCTTTCATACTTTCGAATATCGCGCCTTCGGGTTTATGAAAATTATCTAAACCAGGAAGTTCGGTGAGATCATATTTAGCAATGTTGTTTATAAAAGCGTCATCAAACCCTTTTCCCTGCTTATGGCCGGGCATGTGCATAATGGTTTTGCCTTCTGAAATATAATCTTTAAGAGCATTAATTAACGGAGTATTTGCATGCCTTTTCATTTATTAACTTCCTATTATTGTAAAATTCTGATTTAAATTTGCATAAACATATTTTAAGCTCTGTGCGGTTGAAATGCAATAACAAGCTGAAAGACGCATCGGCCGTTATTTTGTAATTTAAACACAGCAGGTTTATCCAGGAAAATAAGGGTAATATATGTAATATACAATTTCGTATCCGGGAGGTAATTATGAAAACCAGATTGCAACAAGAAAGTCCATTCGCTTTTGTTGTATTCGGTGCAACGGGTGACCTTGCCAAAAGAAAACTCATACCCGCAATATACGCTTTGGCTCTTGATAACCTTCTTCCGGAAAATTTTCGCATAATTGCAATAGGACGCAGGGATTATTCTTCCGAAATCTTCCGGAATATGATGGAGGATGCCGTTAAGCAGTATTCACAAAGGGACTTTTTGGAAGAAGCCTGGATAAGGATAAGGAACCTGGTAACATATATAAGCTTCGATTTTAATTCGGATTCAGGCGGATATACCCGCCTGAAACAACACCTTAACAATCTTTCGGATGAAGGTATCCATAACCATTTGTTTTTTCTTGCTGTAGCGCCTAAACTGTTTGCCCCGATAGTAATTCAACTGCAAAGCAACAATCTTTTGTCCGAAGGAAATGGATGGAAAAGAGTCATGATTGAAAAACCATTCGGCGAAAACCTTGAAAAAGCTACGGCACTAAACAATATTCTGACCACGGCGTTGCCTGAAGAAAGAATTTATCGTATCGATCATTATCTTGGAAAGGAAATGTTCCAGAACATTCTGACGCTGCGTTTTTCAAACAGTATTTTTGAACCGCTCTGGAACAGGTTCCATATTGATCATATACAGATAAGCATTTCGGAAACCGTTGGAGTAGGAAGCCGCGGCGGGTATTACGACCATACGGGTGTACTTAAGGATATGGTCCAAAACCATATGTTACAGCTACTGTCCATAATAGCTATGGAACCCCCAATTAAGCTTGATGCCGATTATGTAAGAAATGAAAAAATCAGGGTATTGCATGCATTAAGACCTTTTCCCGGCAGTCTTTCAGAAAATGAAATTGTGCTGGGGCAATATGCCGGTGGTTTTGCTGAAGGTAAATTTGTTCCGGGATATTTGCAAGAGGAAAATGTTGACCCAAACTCAAAGACACCAACTTTTGCAGCACTAAGGCTCTGGATTGACAATTACCGCTGGCAGGGAGTCCCCTTTTATTTGCTCACAGGAAAACGTCTTAACAGAAAAAACGCAGAAATCGTCATACAATTCAAAGAACCTTTGGGACGAAGACTCTTCAGTGAATACAACGAAGCCAAACCAAACATACTTGTATTTAGGATCCAGCCATACGAAGGTTTTTACTTTCAGTTAAATGCAAAAAAACCGGGAAATTATCACGAAATGATGCAGGCAAATATGGACTATTGCCAGATGGCATATGGAAACAATTCGCCCGAAGCATATGAAAGGCTTATAATTGAAGCTATTCGCGGCAATAACTCATTCTTTACCAGCTGGGATGAACTTAATGTTTCGTGGTATTATATAGAGGATCTTGAAAGAAAAATAAGTAAAAATTCATTGCCTGTTTATCAGTATCCCGCCGGAAGTGTCGGACCGGAAGCTGCAATGAAGCTTATAGAAAATGATGGACGGATTTGGTGGGATATCGATAATAGGATTGATTTTTGCAGGAGAAGGAGCGATATATAATGAAAATATATGATATCAGCATGGAAATACGCAGTGATATGATGGTGTATAAAAATCAGGAACTGAGACGTCCCTGGCTGGAACATACACGCAGGATATCGCTGGATGGTGTTAACGAATCAACACTACATATCAATCTGCATACCGGTACTCATATTGATGCCAAATGGCATGTCCTTGAAAATGGCAGTACCATTGAGGAAATTGATTTGTATAAATGTATTACACCATGCAAAGTGTTGGATTTTACCCATCTGGACGATTGTATAACTAAGGAGGAATTAATGAAGAAGAGTATTCAGAAAGATGATTTTATCCTGCTGAAAACAAAGAATTCATACAGCGATGAATTCAGCTTCGGGTATGTTTACGTCAGCCATGAAGCTGCCGGGTATTTGCAGGAAAAAGGCATTAAAGGTGTGGGTATTGACAGTCTCGGTATTGAACGCAATCAGCCTGGTCACGAAACCCACCTGGCTTTGCTTCAAAAAGATATCATCATCCTCGAGGGGCTTCGCTTAAAAGATATTGAAGAAGGGGACTATATTTTATGTGCGTTGCCCCTTAAAATCAAGGGCGGAGACGGTTCACCGGTAAGAGCCTGCCTGATTGAACTGTAAAGAAAAAGACATGCCGTGATGATTGCATATTATATTCCTTTTGCTTATACATACCAGCCTGGAACCTGCCCGGGAAAGCCTGTAAAATAATGGCCGGTGCATTTTTCAGAGAATATAAAAGCACCCGAATCAGCCCCTGCTCTACTGCGGGCAGATTCGGGTGGATTTTATTCTTAAACCTGCATAATTACTCTACTTTAATTTCTGTCCATATCTGGTTGTATAACGGCCTTTTATCTCCGAGATCTATAAATACCTCGCATTTATCCAGCACTTCTTCGGATGGATTATAAGCATCCATATCGGCAATTTCAGGGTTTTCCTCCATAAGTCTTTCAAATACAGAAGTAACAGGTGAAGCATATCCTACATATTCGCTGTTCAGATAAGCATTTTCAGGATCCAGCATGAAGTTAATAAACTTTTCAGCTTCGGCCTTATGCCGGCTTGTTTTTGGTATTACCATGCAGTCAAACCACAGATTTGCTCCTTCTTCCGGAACAGCAAACTTGATATGCTCGGCGCCTTCCCAGTAAATGTCCATTGCAGCACCTGACCAGTTCAACGCAAGTGCGGCATCCCCGTTAATCATCATATCAGTAATTTCATCCACATAATATCCATTAATCAAAGGCCTTTGCTGAATTAACAAATTTTTAGCTTCTTCCAGCTTTGAAGGATCTGTTTCATTAACAGAATAACCCAGCCTCTTCAATGCCACACCTATTGTATCGCGCATACTGTCAAGCATAAGTATTTTTCCTGCATACTTTTCATCCCACAGGATATCCCAGCTGTCCACTTCCTCATCCACCATTTCCGAGTTATATATAATACCAAGAGTTCCCCAGAAATATGGAACAGAGTATTCATTGGTAGGATCATAATTTAAATTTTTAAACCTGTCGCCAATATACTTAAAGTTTGGAATATTGTTAAAATCAATCTTATATAGCATGTCCTTTTGGATCATCTCTTCAATTACATAATCAGAAGGAAATACCACATCATAAGCCGTACCGCCTGCTTCAAGCTTGGCAAGCATATGCTCGTTGGTCTCAAACAACTCCAGATTTACTTTAATTCCTGTTTCTTTTTCAAATTTTGTCAGCAAATCAGGATTTATATACTGTCCCCAGTTGAAAACATTCAATACAACCCTGTCCTTGTTGCATCCCGGGAGCACTATAAGGCTTGTAACAATTAAAAGGAATGATAAAAATAATACGCTTATTCTTTTCATGGCAATAGCTCATCTCCTTTTGTCGTTCTTTTATTAATCAACAGCAGTAAAATAACTACTGTTATCAACATTAAAGTGGTCAAAGCGTTAATTGAGGGTTTTACACCGCGCTTAGCCATTGAATACACAAGTATGGACAGATTTGTAACGCCCGAACCGGTATTGAAAAAGCTTATTACAAAATCGTCTATTGACAGGGTAAAAGCAATCAACGCGCCGGTAATAACACCCGGCATTATTTCGGGTATAACCACCTTCCTGAGCGCATATGCCGGGGTGGCCCCCAGGTCTAACGCGGCTTCGGTCATATGTTTGTTCATCTGTTTAAGCTTCGGCAAAACAGAAAGAATTACATACGGTATATTAAACACGGTATGGGAAATAAGCATAGTCAAAAAACCCAACCGCATATTCACCGATATAAACAACGTCATTAATGCTACACCTGTAACAATATCAGGGTTTAAAACAGGCAGATAGTTTATGTTCAACGCAAAATTCTTCCCAAAAAGGCCCATATTGTGAATTCCAATGGCTGAAAATGTTCCAATAATTGTTGAAATTATTGAAGACAAAAGAGCCACCAAAAATGTATAATAAAGGGCTTTTATGATATCACGATCCCGGAAAAGTTCTCCGTACCATTTAAGCGTAAATCCTCCCCAATGCCCCCTGGACTTTGATTCGTTAAAACTGTAAACAATTAAAACCAGTATGGGAGCATACAGGAATATAAAAATCAGGCATAAATAAAATCTTTTCAAAAATTTTACCATGTCGGTGCACCCCCATTACCATTGTCGTTATCAACCTTCGACATAACAGCCATGGATATCAGTATCATAATCATAAGAATAATTGATAAAGCCGAGCCAAAATGCCAGTCACGCTGAACGGTAAACTGCTGTTCTATCAAGTTCCCAATTAAAAGTTCCTTACCTCCGCCAAGCAACTGGGATATTACAAAGGTGCTGACCGCAGGCATGAAAACCATGGTTATTCCACTTATTATCCCCGGCACAGTAAGTGGAAGAATTACTTTTAAAAATGTTATAAAGTTGTTGGCACCCAAATCCATCGCCGCCTCCAGTACATTCCGGTTTATTTTTGACAGCGATGTATATATCGGTAATACCATGAATGGCAGAAAATTGTATATCATTCCCAATACAACTGCTGTTTGTCCGGGCATAATCGAGAGCGTGGGCAATCCCAGGAGCGACAGTACCCTGTTAAGAAACCCGTTTGGAGACAGTATTGCCATCCATGCATACGTGCGCAAAAGAAAATTCATCCAAATCGGAACAAGAAAAAACATAAGCAGTATACTTTTATATTTAGCCTTCACATTTGATATTATCAATGCCACAGGATACCCCAGAACCAGGCAAAACACCGTGGAAATAATGGCCAGTTTGAAGGATTTCCATATTACCTTCAAATACATAACATCAAAAACCCTTGTATAACTTTCAACAGAAAAAGAAAGTGAAGACGGATCATTGACGTTACCCGCCGTAAGGCTGTATATCAGCACCAGCAACAGTGGAATAACTATGAAAATAGCCATCCATACAATATATGGATAAGCAAGGTATTTTGCTTTATTTTTCACTTAGCTCCCTCTTTTCATAACATGAATGTCTTCAGGATTAAAAGTAAGGCCAACATTTGCCCCAACCGGCTGCATATCGGTACTTTGAATCATGTATTCAAAGCCTCCGCCTTCAACCAGCATTTCATAATGGACACCTTTAAACACCACAGAAGTCACTACACCTTGTATAAGTCCTTTTTCAGGTTCTGTAATGTCTATATCTTCAGGCCTTATAACAATATCAACCTCTTCCATATGGTTAAAGCCTTTGTCAACGCATTTGAACTTACGTCCCGAAAATTCCACCAGATAATCTTCATGCATAATGCCTTCAATGATATTGCTTTCGCCTATAAAGTCCGCTACAAACCTGTTCTGTGGTTCATTATATATGTCAACAGGAGTTCCTATCTGCTGGATAACCCCTTTGTTCATTACAACAACAGTATCTGACATTGTCAGTGCTTCTTCCTGGTCGTGGGTTACATATATGAAAGTAATCCCAACATTCTTCTGCATATCCATGAGCTCGATCTGCATCTCCTTGCGGAGTTTCAAATCCAGTGCACCCAAAGGTTCATCAAGAAGAAGTACTTTTGGTTCATTAACCAAGGCTCTTGCGATAGCAACACGCTGCTGCTGCCCGCCACTAAGTGAATCAACATGCCTGTGCTCAAAGCCTTCCAGGTCAACAAGCTTCAACATGCGCTTAATTCTTCTGTCCATTTCATCTTTCGGAACTTTCTTTATTCTCAATCCAAAAGCTATATTCTCGTAAACATCCATATGTGTAAACAAAGCATACCTCTGGAATACGGTATTTATGTTTCTTTTATATGGAGGTACGTCATTTATCCTGGCACCGTCAAAAAGTATGTCTCCTTCGTCAGGGTCCTCGAATCCACCTATCATTCTAAGTGTAGTTGTCTTCCCGCAGCCACTGGGCCCCAGCAGGGTTATAAACTCATTTTCTCTTATATAAAGACTTATATTATTAACGGCTACAACACCGTTATATCTTTTTGTAACATTTTTCAGTTCAATTATCTTTTTGCTCACCAATGCCACCTCCAAAAATTATTTAAAAACTTGGTGGAGTTGAAATCCAGAGTACTTGCGCCAACCGTTTTCCAGCGTTTTTTATGCTGTGGGGCTGGTTTGCCTTGTAATGAAAGCATTCTCCCTTTTTAACCCTGTAACGCTCTTTTCCAAGGGTTAAAATGATAGTCCCTTGCAAAACATACCCGAATTCCTCACCCTGATGTGGATCATCTTCCTCGGTTTCCCCGTTTTCATTCAATTCAAGAATTATAGGCTCCATGTCTTTTTTCTGTGCATTAGGAACAATCCAGTTTATTCTGTATCCTTTATCATCAACTTCTTTTACAAAGACATCCTTATCTTTAAAAACTACCTGCTCCGCCTTTTGCTCGCTAAAAAACTCAGGTATACTGCTTCCGAGACATTCCAGTATATCCTTAAGGGTAGCAATTGACGGAGAAGTTAGATCTCTTTCGAGCTGAGAAATATATCCTTTTGTCAGTTCGCACCTGTCAGCCAGTTCCTCCTGCGTTAACCCGTATTCAAGCCTCATTCTCTTGATCTTCGCGCCGATTTGCATTAAATCCCCCCTTAATAAAAAAACACTGACTAAACATAAAACTGGCTTATAATCAGCATTATTAGTATTTGATAAATTAAAAAAAAAATTTTTAAAACCCTTTACGCTAAAAAAGTTTAGTTATATTAAACACGGGATTTTGTATCAAACACCGAGTTTAATATTGCTAAACTCAGAACGAAATATATTATTGCATTTTTTCTTTTCTGTGTCAATATATATTTTAAAAAAATTCTGATAACGGAAAAATGCCCTAAAATAGCACTTTTCGGGCATTTCATGGGGACTGTGAAATGAATGTGGCAGTACCTGAATTATAAAAATCAGGGCTTCCCGATTTTAGAAAACGGATATAATCTGAATATTGCTTTTCCTTCAATGCTGTTGATACTGACAGGGCCGAAACTTCTGCTGTCAAGACTGTTCTCCCTGTTATCACCCATGACAAAAACATACCCTTCAGGCACAACATAGGGGTAACTCATTTCCATTCCGGGTGTAATCCCTTTAACATACGGTTCATTAAGCATTTCATCATTTATATAAACATTCCCGTCCCGGATATCAATTTTATCACCTTCAACGGCAATAACTCTTTTTATCAGCCGATTTGTTCTGAAGCTTTTAGCAAAGCGCAATTCAACATCCTTTAAAAATACCTTGTACCTGTTAACAAAACCTTTTGTATTTTCACCCCTGAGAAAAACAACAATATCTCCTCTTTTTGGTTCTGAGAACTGGTAACTGATTTTATCTATAATCAGTGTATGTCCTTCCATTAACGTGTTTTGCATTGAAGACTGATGCACTGTTGTTAACGCATAAAGCTGGCTTTGCATTAAAGAGGCCACCAGTACTGCACTGATAAAGTAAATGACCCATTCAAGTATTTCTTTTCCGATGTTAATCTTGTTAATCTTTTGTTCTTCTGTCATTGCCATCCTCCGTTCGTTCAAAAATACCGTACATTCAGATAATAACAAAGCAATGCGTCCTGACTGCCGAATACATCTATTATATAACATTCATTGCCAAATGTATAGAACGAGGCTATAAAATACCTTTTCTGTTCAGCGTTAAAATAGCATCATTCCTGGTTTCCAGAGTATAAGGATGTATAATTTTACCTTTATCTACCAGGTACATAATTGTTGAATCGGAACATATTAAAATACTTCTGTCCAAATCTTCATATGCATGTTCCCGGGCCTTTTTCGCCATATCAAAGTTTCTGCCGGGTTCAATAAAATCAGCAACAAATATAATTTTTTCAAGCAGCGTCATTCCTGCCCGCCCTGTAGTATGCCAATATATGGCATTCAAAATTTCTTCGTCGTAAACTCCATATTCCTCTTTTGCAACATATACGCCCAGAATGCTATGTATCAAGGCAGGGGACTGTTTTTGAATATCATCCATAATTATTCCATACATCCTGATTAACTCATCTTCTTTTTCTTTGCCTATATTTTTTGCACAGTCATGCAAAAGGCCGGCTACTCTTGCTTTTTCCACGTCTGTTTTATAATGCAATGCAAGCTTTTCAGCTTCCTCCATAACATTTAATGAATGTATATACCGTGCCTCGCTTAACGTTTCTTTCAACTTGCTTTTCATTTCAGTAATGTTCATAGTTTTACTCCTGATATAAATTGTTTGCTTTAATATATTCAGCAACCGTCAATGGTACCATATAGCGTATTGAGAGACCTTTCTTAATCCTGTTTCTGATCTCTGACGATGATACCTCCATATGGGGTGCTGCTGAGCAGGCTATTCTGGCATTGTACTTCATTTTGAATCCGTTTATCATCTCATCAAGTTTCTCTTTTGGTACATTTGGCCTGTTAGCAACTATAATGTCCGCCAGTTCAAATATTTTGCCTATATCTCGCCACGTCGGGAACTGGATAATTGAATCGCTCCCACAGATAAAAAATATTTTTTCATGCGGATATTCCCTGCTGATTTCGGTCAGCGTCTCAAAAGTATATGATACACCTTTTCTTTTCAGTTCAATATCTGAAACATCAAAGAAAGGATTATTCTCAATTGCAAGTTTGACCATATTATAACGGTGGTGCCCTGATTCCAAATCGTTCACATTTTTATGGGGAGGATTACCTGTGGGTATAAAGATCATTTTATCCAGACTGAATTCATCCCGTATAAATTCTGCCAAAAGTAAATGTCCAATATGAATGGGGTTAAAAGACCCGCCGAAAATACCTAGCAATCTATTCACTACCTTGTACAATTAATATTGTATTAAATCAGTGACCGAAGCCACTGTTCGACCCATTAAAATTCATTGTTAACATAACACTTCAAACTTCATTCTTTTCTAAACATCAAGCACAT
>Ga0134091_1000845_pt1 | contig 26199 bp, 19 predicted proteins | sample 2_5taG_FD_94451 | JGI IMG/M metagenome (GOLD analysis project Ga0134091, IMG submission 94451) | Switchgrass degrading microbial communities from high solid loading bioreactors in New Hampshire, USA - 2_5_20_6_A2 metaG | ecosystem: Engineered > Bioreactor > Semi-continuous > Anaerobic >...
AGTTAAGCTTCTCAGTGCCGAAAATACTTGGATGGAAACGTCCTGGGAAGATAGGTCGCTGCCAGATTTATATCAGAGCCTTGAGGATATTACCTCAAGGCTTTGTTGTTATTGGAAGAAGGATGGCAATTACTTATGTTATATTTACTGAGTAATGTGTAATAACTAATAAGGAAACACCTGGTCGTTCTAATAGCTTCTTTACAAAATGTGTGTTAAGTATTAAAATAGATAAAAGTATTCACTATAGATAGGTGGTAAAGTAATATTATATGGAAAAAAGAGAGCTTGTAGAAAATATATTAAAACTGAAGAAGGAAAGAAATGCTGTTATAGTGGCGCATAATTATCAGGTTGATGACGTGCAGGAAATTGCTGATGTAGTTGGAGATTCCTTTGCTCTTAGTAAATACTGCGCTTCAAATGACCATGAGGTTATAGTTTTTTGTGGTGTACACTTTATGGCTGAAAGCGCTAAAATATTATCCCCTCAAAAAACAGTACTCCTGCCGGAAATAGATGCCGGATGTCCTATGGCTGATATGGTTACTGCAGAGGCTTTGCGGGAGAAAAAAAAGCAGCATCCCGGTGCAGTTGTGGTATGTTATATTAACTCATCCGCTGAAGTCAAAGCTGAAAGTGATATTTGTTGCACTTCGTCCAATGCAGTAAAAGTTGTTAAGTCGATAAAAGAGAAGGATATATTATTTGTACCTGACAAGAACCTGGGAAATTATGTGGCTCAACAGGTACCTGAAAAAAATATTATATTATGGCAAGGATTTTGTATAACTCACCATAAGATAAAACTTGATGAAGTCAAAAAAATGAAGGAACTTCATCCTGATGCCAAATTGCTTGTACATCCTGAATGCCAGCCTGAAATTGTAAAAATTGCGGATTTTGTAGGCAGTACAAAACAGATAATTGATTATGCGGCGAAATCTCAGGATAAGAAGTTTATCATCGGAACTGAAATGGGTGTAATGTATAAGCTGAAGAAAGATAATCCTGACAAGACTTTCTACATCATGTCTCAGGGACTGGTATGCCCGAATATGAAGAAAACTTCATTAAAGAGTGTTTATGAAGCATTGTTAAATATGAAATATGATATTAAGATTGACGAGGATATAAGGTTAAAAGCCAAAAAGTCTCTTGACAGAATGCTTGAGGTAGAATAAACAACAGGTATTGACTCGTGGAAGAAGGAATATTAAATGGACCAGTACAGATATTTAATAGATTTTAATACAAATAACATTGAAAAAAAATATTATGACGTAGTTATTATAGGAAGTGGTATAGCAGGAGTTTATACTGCTTTGGAGCTTCCTGAGAAGTATAATATAGCAATATTGACAAAAGAAACATTGGATATAAGCAATTCCGTGCTTGCTCAGGGAGGTATTGCAGTATCCCTTGATAAAGAAGATTCACCGGAACTACATTTTAAGGATACTATTTTTGCAGGTGCCGGATTGTGCGATGAGAAGAGTGTATGGGTATTAGTCAACGAAGCAGAAGAGAACATAAAAAAGCTGTGTGATTATGGCGTTGAATTTGACAGAAGAAAACACGGAGAACTTTCACTGACACGTGAAGGAGCCCACAGTAAAAACAGGATTATACATGCCGGTGATTCTACAGGGAAAGAAGTATGTGACAAGCTTATTTCCGTAGTCACTACAAGAAAGAATATAAAAATATATGAACGTAATTTTGCTATTGACATATTAACAAGAGACAATCAGTGTAAAGGCGTTCTTGTTTATGATGAAGATTCGGGAAAACATAAAATATACTTATCGAATGTTGTAATATGTGCGACGGGAGGATATGGACAGCTATATTCTCATACGACAAATCCGGATGTGTCAACTGGAGACGGAGTTGCCGCAGCATATAGGGCCGGAGCTGAGCTTATGGATATGGAATTTGTGCAATTCCATCCAACTGTTTTATATCATCCCCGTAATAAAACTTTCCTTATTTCGGAGGCTGTCCGAGGGGAAGGAGCTATTTTAAGAAATATAAACGGCAAAAGGTTTATGCCTGAATATCATGAATTAAATGAACTGGCTCCCCGTGATGTTGTTTCCAGAGCGATATTCAGCGAAATGAAAAAAACAGATTCAAAACATGTTTACCTTGATATTACTTTCAAGGACAGAGATTATCTGGAGAATCGTTTCCCCACCATTTTTAAGACCTGTCTTGAATATGGCATAGACATATCAAAGGATTATATTCCTGTGGCACCTGCTGAGCATTACTGCATGGGCGGGATCAGGACTGATGTTTTTGGACGTACAAATATAGAAGGCTTTTATGCATGCGGTGAATCCGCATGTACGGGAATACATGGAGCGAACAGGCTTGCAAGCAATTCTCTTTTAGAAGGGCTTGTATTCGGCAAAAAGATCAGTGATGAAGTATCTCAGATACTCGATAAAAAGACGGAAAAAGATGCTTGCTTTGAAATAGATTATCGTACGGACAGAAAAAAAGAACAGGCTGATTTTGCTGAAATTAAAAGGGAACTGCAGAATGAAATGACCAAAAATGTAGGAATAATTAGAGATGAAGCCGGTCTTATGCAGGCAAAGAATAAGGTCAATGATTTTTATGATATGGTTAAAGATATAAAAGAAGAGAATCCTACATTATATGAGGTAAAGAATATGCTGCAGATATCAAAGTTGGTTATAGATGCAGCTTTAACCAGAAAAGAAAGCAGAGGAGCGCATTTCAGATCTGACTTTCCAATGGTTGATGACCTTAACTGGAAAAAGAATATAATACACAGAAAATAAATTTATGCAGTTTAATATATTTTTAGATTATGACTCTTGTTGGATAAACGGAAGCAATACATTCCAATCATTAAATGTAACAATGCTTATTGGAGGATTAAAATGCTTGATAAAATAATAGTTGATAATATCATTCAGAATGCGTTAAAAGAGGATATGCCCTTAGGAGATATTACCACGGATAATCTCATAGATGAAAATTCCAAATCAAAAGCAAAGCTGATAGCAAAAGAGGCAGGAATTCTTGCGGGTATAGAAGTTGCTGAAAGAGTTTTCAGAATATTGGATCCGCAGGTATATTTCAAAGCTAATTTCAAAGACGGCGAAAGTTTAAAGAAGGGTGACATAATAGCCGAGATTGAAGGGAATACCAGAGCATTACTTAAAGGAGAAAGAACAGCCCTTAATATATTGCAGAGAATGAGTGCCATTGCAACAAAGACAAATGAGTACTGCCAAAAAGTAAAAGATCTTCCCGTAAAGATTGTTGATACAAGAAAGACAACACCGGGACTGAGGTATCTGGAAAAATACGCGGTTAGAGCCGGCGGAGGCACAAATCACAGGTACTGTTTATCAGACGGGGTATTAATAAAAGACAACCATATACAGGCTGCGGGCGGCATTAAAAAAGCTGTTGAACTGGCGAGAAAGAGTATTCCCCATACTATTAAAATAGAAGTGGAAACCGAAACCCTTGAACAGGTGGCTGAAGCATTAGAAGCCGGAGCAGATATAATTATGCTTGACAACATGAGTTATGATATGATGAAAGAGGCTGTGAAGCTTATCAACAAAAGAGCGGTAGTTGAGGCATCGGGAAATGTCAGCCTTGAAACAATTTATGATATTGCATGTACAGGCGTTGATATTATTTCAGTGGGAAAGCTGACACACACTGTTGCGGCACTTGATATAAGCATGAAATTTATCGATTAATAAAATGACAAAAATAGCACCTGTATTATATGATAAGGATTCAAACAGCATATGTGGATAAGTACCGGTATTTATCCACATATGCTGTTAATATTTATTGGATAACATAAAATAATGTTTGTAAACCTATTGATATTAAAGGTTTACGATAACTAAACAAGACAGAAAAGATATCCACAAACTTGTGGATATCTTTTCTTTTCGTTTGTTAAATTTGTGTAAATTTTTATAAAGTAGTAAAGTTTCTATTCCATTACCTTTTGGAGGGATATGGGAGATTGTTAAACAACATTTCAGTTAACTTTTCAAATATTTTTTTGTTATTCAGGACGGATTTATGATTTGGGGATTCCATTATATTACCTGTGAGCAGGTTATTCATTGTAAAACTGCTATCACCCACATTGAAAACTTCTGTTTTAATATTCCATTCTTCAAGGCTCGAGCTCTCAGGACTGACAACTTCATCATATTCACTTCTGATATTACCGGTTTGAATTGTATTATTTAAACCTTTATTTATTAATGAAGGAAATACTACTGTGAATAATTCATTTTCCGGCATTAAGTCTTCGATTGCCTGATTATCGTAATATTTTCGCCCTATAGGAGCCCAAACGGAGCCTTTATGAGGCACGGCTAAAAATATCAGTTTTCTTACGTTTTCATAATAAGGATATTTGGGAGAGCAGGTATAATATCTTGCTACCAGTCCACCCATGCTGTGTGTTATCAGATCATATTTTTTTACCTGTATTCCCTGAAGTGACAGTTGGGAAGTTTGCTCATTTAAAAAGTTTTCTAAAGCGGCAGCTGATGCAACTACACCTTCCTGTGATTTGTATGTGATTGCTGCGGTTCGTATACCTTTTGAGGCAAGGTAGCTGCTTATATTATTGAATACCGTTCCGTCTGCCTGATAGCCATGAACTAATATTACCGGGGGAGGCTCCAGGGTTATGCTGAATGAAGATGATATATTCGAGTTATCAATAGCTGAACTTAGAGTTACATTTAAATCACTTTTTTGGATATTCTCATTTGTAAGGGAAGGAGGAATATAAGCAGCAATTGCTTCTCCGTTTTTATCCGTGCGCACACTGCTTTTATAAAAATAACCCAAACCTGATTTTACATTTAGCTTTATATTTGCTTTGTTAACAGGTTTACCTGTCTTGGTACGCACTTCGATTTTTACATAAAACTTATTTGAAGGTTCTGCGCATAAAACCGATATATTCTGATTTATCGGTTTAAACACAAGTATCAGGCTGCTTTTATCATAAAATGTATATTTTAAATATGGGAAAAAGATATAGGATAATACAATCAGTGCTCCAGTCAACAATATTATAAATAGTATCAATTTATTTTTTGATTTTCTTCTTTTTATTTTGGTATCCATGTTTGTCAATCCTCTGAATTCATTAATTACCGGATAATAGGTATTTGTTTGTTGTAAATATTTTATATTCATTAATATATAAGTTAAAGTAAAAATAAATGCAAGTCAACAAATCCTGCCGATGTAATAAATTTCCCAAGTTTAGATGTACTTTCGATACACATATGGCGATTAAAAAGTTAATGAAAAACATTAATTAATATTATCAAAAATTTTATTTTACAATAGAAGCCTTATATAAATAAATTTGCATGAAATCTTTATCGATATTCGGGGAATTATATTTTATGAATATTTAGGTCACTTAATATGTGAGATTTTGCTATTAAATATATAGGAAAGGATGACAGGAATGAAAGTTAAAGATATCATGTCAAGAGACGTAGCATATATTAATCCGATGTCCAATATAGTAGATGCTGCAAGACTTATGCAACAACATGATGTTGGATCTATTCCCGTATGTGATGAAAATGGGGTAGTTGGTATTGTTACGGACAGAGATATAGTAGTAAGAAATATTGCACATGGTAAAGATCCGCAAAGTACCAAAGTTCAGGATATCATGACCACTAATGTTACCACAACAAATCCTGATGCGGATATTAACGATGTATCAAGATTAATGGCAGAAGAACAGATAAGAAGAATACCTGTTGTAGAGAATAATAAACTTGTAGGTATAGTTGCTCTGGGAGATATGGCTGTTGACAGCAGATCCGATATGGAAGCTTCAGAGGCTCTGACCGAAATATCAAAACCTGATAAGAATTAAGTTAGCCTGTTGCAAAGGATTCTTCCGCAAAACAACCGGCACCATTGAAGGGTTGTAGTAATTAACAGAAAAGTAAGTGTGAATCGAGATCTGCATGCCAGCATAGCTGGGATTAGGTCTCGATTCGTGCTACTTACTTGTGACTATAACAAAATAGTTACAAACTTGATAGAATATAAATCTGCCATTATAATATTATCTTCATTTGGATCCCTAAGTAAAATGTAACTTGCACCTACACCGATAAGTATTCCTGTTCTGTCCGTAGTTCCGTTTGTACCTATTAAGAATTCAACACGGACTCTGCGGCCTATCTGTGTTCTTAAAAACCCTGGTATGAAATACGTACTTTCAACTGTCTGGGGAACCTGACCGGTTGTCGTCGGCGGAATTATTTGCTGTGATATAGGCTGTTGAATAGGCTGCATTGGTATAGCTACCTGTGCCGGACTTGTGGATGCCTGGCTTGCAGGGATACCCATCGGGAATTGACCCATACTCTGCTGTACAGGACTTATATCAGAAGGTGCAGAAGCAGATGTCATTAGAGACTGCATATATGGGGAATGCTGCATGCATGATGGAATATTGCCGTCCTGACGGATGAATTTATTATGATACATAAAAAATCCTCCTTAATTTATTTGATTTAAAGATTTATAATTTTGTTTACTTTATGTTTGATAATATAATGAGGTAGGGGTATAAAAGCAGTGTTCACCGATTCTATTAAATATTACACCGGAGCCATTGTAAGGAAACTGGGGCGGACAGGTGGGAGAAAAAGGGTTCATGTACCACAGGCATTCCCCGGCACCGGACAATTTATTGCCTGCAAGAGCCCAATCAGCTATATCATAATGAATCTGCAGGGGAGGCTTAGACCAAACAGTTTGAGGGTTAACCTCGCCATATACAGTAGACATAAGGCATGTGAATTCTCCAGGCTCTGTAATGACTCTGCGCAAGTCCCCCTGACCTGTTCTAAGATATTGTCCGTCAGACACATGTACTCTGTTCATTACTACAGTTGCAACGGCTTTCATGCCATTATCGCCTTCGCCTTCAGCTTCGCATCTGATCAGCCTGGCAAATAACTCACGTGCAGTAAAAGGCATATTCATCACCTGTTCTATAAAGTAGTTTATATAGTAACAGTATATTTACATAAAGTTGAAAAAGTGCATTTATTAATAGCTAAAATTACTATTTAATAATGATTAAATAAGCATAAAATAAATCAGTACGTAGTTAAACAACTTAAACTGCCTGAAGGGAGGAACTGGTTGTGAGTAGACATAAAGGGTTCATGTCAGAAGCTTTGAAAAATGAAATAGCAAAGGAATTAGGTGTCTACAACACCGTAGTTTCCGAAGGCTGGGGTGCGGTATCATCGAGAAATTGCGGAAATATAGTTAAGAAGGCAATTGAGATGGCCGAAAGAAACCTTGGCAATACCTGAAATAAGTTGTTTAAACTAATGTACACCCTATAACTTGAATTAAGTTAGTTTGTCTTCAGCCGGCTCGCCGGCTCTTTTTATTTTCATAGAATTATTTATACCACTGCAAAAAATAATAATAACCTTGAACAGCTTCTTTTTTACATACTGGACAAAGATAAAAAAATTGGATATAAATATTAACTGAAGCTATATAATAGTTTAATATTTCACTTCTATTACAATTTCTTTACACTTGCTTTGTATATGTTGACTGTAAATATAAGCCGATGATATAATTTGGATGAATCAGGATAGATATGTCTTGATTTGGCACTATCGGGCAGGGTTATGGTTTTACAGGGAAAGGCATAACCCGGCTCTGCATTATAAGACCTTTCCCTAATACTATAAGAGGAGGAATATTGAGGTATGAAGAATCTCAAAAGGCTTTTATCGGTACTCATAGTTGTTGCAATGCTTGTTACAGCTATGTTACCAGCTTCAGCTGCTTCAAGTTATAACTATGAAGACGAAGCAAGAGCACTTTATGACCTGGGTCTGTACGCAGGAATAAGCAAGACCGAATACCAACCAGACTTAGGTTCAAAGCTTACGAGAGAACAAGGCGTAGTTCTGCTTGTAAGATTTATGGGTGCGGAAGATGAAGCAAACGCTCTTTCTGAAGCAGAAGCAGATACTGAACTTACTTTCTTCAAAGATAAGGCAAGTATCTCTTCATGGGCTAAGAAAAGTGTAGCGTATGCTTTAAGGAAAAAATGGGTGAGTGGTTTTCCTGATGGTACATTTAAGCCACAGGGCGAACTGTTAGGTAAACAGTTTGCAACAATGTACCTGGTTGCAATGGGATACACTCCTGACAGCACCATTTATCAGAGTGCGGCATTCTATGCTGCTAATCTTTCAACTGAAGTAGGCGGAATTACACTTGCTGAGGCATCCGCTTGGAACGATAAAGTAATGACAAGGGATGACGCAGTTGGATTTGCTTTCGGTATGCTCAGCACAAAGAATAAAGATGGAAAGACTCTCGCTTCAATACTTGTTGAAAAGGGAGTTGTAACAGCTGATGAGCTTACTAAAGCAGGCGCATACGGACAGGATCTTTATGATGCTGCTGTAGCTGCAGTAGAGGCTTATGAAGCAATTAATGTTTCAAAACTTGCAACTGTAGCAGATTGTGATAACACTGAAACTACTAAGAAGGCAGCTACTGATGCAATAGAAAAAGTAACTGTTGACAGTGCAAAAAAAGCTCTCGAAAGCAGAGTTAATACTAAAGCAGCAACTATAGCTGCAATCAAGGCAAACCTTGAAAAAGCTGTAGATGAAACTGCAGTTGTTGCAGCTGCAGAAAAAGCTGTAGCAGCTTATGAAGCAACTACAGATTATGCTAATTCTGAATCTTTAAAATTGGATGCAGTAGCTGCTGTAGGCCAAGTTAAAGATGAAGCTAAGAAAAAAGCATTTATGGATAGAATTACTGCAAGAAGCGCTGACATAGCAGCTATCGTTGCAGCAACTTCAGCAGTTGACGAATATCTGAAGGCTTCATATGGAACTTCAGAACAAATAGCTGTTGCTGAAAATCTTGAAAAGACAGCAAATGAAAAGATCGCTCTTGTTAAAAACGAGACTGTAAAGGCAGATCTTACTAAGAAGGTTGCTGACAGAAAAGCTCTCGTTGATGCTAAGAAAACTGAGATAGTACCTGCAAAGGTTACTGTAACAGCTAACAATCTTAAGACTATTACTCTTACATTTGATAAGCCAATGGCTATATCAAAAGATACAGATATTTCTAAGTATATCAAGTTATATAACGTAAATAGTAATAATTCACCAATTACTTTTGGTACTAAGAGTAATGCTGCAGCTAATGATGCAGAAAAAGCAACTTCATATTATTTATCAGATGATAAAAAGGTATTAACTCTTGTATATGACTATTATGTTGCGCAGAGCACATCCATAAAAGTTGTTATAACAAACTTACAGGATGAAAGCGGCATTAAGATGTCATACGAAGGTACAGTAACTGCTGTTGACCAGACTATTGGACAGATGGAAATTCAGTCTATGGATGCATATACCATGACTTTGAAGGCTTCAGAACCAGTTCAGTTACCTGTATCAAACGGTAGTTCATTCTACGCTGGAGGCGGTAACAATCCATTAATTAAAATAGATGGAACAACTCTTAACGTTAAGAGTGTAGTTGCTACTCCTTCTACAGGAACTATTGAATTAGAATTCTACTCAGTTTTATCAGATGGACAGCACACTGTTGATGTATCTGGAATAAGAGATTATGCTGGTTTTGAACTTAGCAGTATAAATGGATATGTAGTTTCTACTAAAAAAGATACTACTCCACCTACAGTTATTTCTGCAGAAGCAATAGGAAATTCACAAGTTGTAGTTAAGTTTAGTGAAAAAATCGCAGCTGGTACAACTCCTTTCAGTGTTGGTACCTTTGCATTGAAGCAGTTTGATGGTGAGGTAAGAATATCTAGGGTAGATTATAAAGATGATACTGTTACACTTACATTAACTGATAAGTTAACTTACGGTGCTACAGTAATGTGTAAGCTCACTGTTAAGGGTGTTGCTGATTCTAAAGGAAATAAGCTTACTACAAATGCTGAAGTTGATGTAAAAGTTGATGCTGGTACTACAGAATCACCACGTTTTGCGGCTCTTCCAACTGTATTGTCTCAGGATGATCCTGCAGCAGAAGGAAAAGTTAATATGATTAAGCTTACATTCAGTATACCAGTTGATATATCAAGTTTTGTATTGTATGATAAAGACGGTAATGTAGTAGCAACCAATAAATATGCAATAAAGAGCTACAATACAGACAATCCTGATTATAAGAACTATGTGTTAAATATTTATGATTTAACAGATGTTAATAAAGCTGATGGATCTGATAAAACATATCAGATTTCAGGTGTAAAGAGTAAGGGTATTTTAGCTGGAGCTATGGATAAAACTTCATTCACTGTTAAAACAGTTGACAATACAGCTCCAAAAATTCAGAACGTTGTATATGAAGAAGATAAATATGCAAATGGTGATATTGCAAATATTATCTTGCATGTATACTTCACTGAAAAAATAGATGTAAATACAGCATCACAAATTACAAATTACTACTTAGGCGCATCAAATACAGCAATAAATCAGGTACTTCCTGCTGATGCTACAATTGTAGTAAATAATCATCCTACTTCTTCATATAAACTTTATGAAGCTAGAATTACAATACCTAATAATAAAAATAATGAATCTCTCATTAATAGCATTAAAGCAAAAATGACAGGTAAATCAAGTGATAAGTATTATATAGCAGCAGTTAACGTAAAAGACGCAAGTGGAAATGCTATACAGTTAACTGGAGAAGGTGGACTGCAGAACCCATTTGCATTTAGTACCTATCAGGATGCAGCAAACAGCAATACTAAGCTTTACTTCAATAATAATAGTTTGAACATTAGAGCTAAGGGTACAAATACAATAGAAATAGAAAGTAAAAATAATCACTATTTCTCAAGTATATCCAAAAATGATTTCAGTCTTGTTGCTGTTGATGATAGCAAAAATATAGTTTATACTATTCCACCATCAGACATAGTAGATATTGTGCATGTACAACAGAACAACAGGTATAATATTATACTTAAGAATGGCTATCAGTTAGCTAATAATGGAGCAATATACGATGCTACCACCGGTATATACCGTCAGTTGTATTTAGTAGTTACTGGTGATAACACTAAGGATCAATACGGTTTACCATTAACAATAACTGAAGATATAGCTAAAAATAAGAAATCTCAAGTAAAAGATAGTATAGCTCCATATCTGGTTAAAACTACAATTGATATCCAGCTGGATGCAAAAGGTGAAAAACCAATTGCTGGTCATAACACAGTTACTTTAGAATTCAGTGAAGATATCTATACTAAATCTTACAAACTTTCTACTGGTAATTATGATTGGGTAAATAATTGCCTGAAGAATGCAGATACTTCATATGGCGAAGCAATGGCACAGTATCAAAAAGACTTATTAGCATATTATCAGAGTAATGCTACTTTACCTATGCCAACTGAACCAGTAAAAGCGGATTATGGTATTGAGACTAAAGGCGATCCAAATTCAGACTTGGCTGCTATTATCCAAGTTGTTGTAGGCGGTAGCAAAGTTCTCAAGAACAATACAGATTACACAATTTCAATTGATCGCAATAAGATTATAATAACTTTGAATACTGGTCTGAACTTGAAGAGCAATGGATATCTGGCTGATATTCAGAATATATCTGTTAGATTTGATAAATCTAGAACAGGTGAAATATTTGATGCTCTTGGCAATAATGGTTTAGACCATGCAGGTCTGGAATTCATCCAGTAAGATTCAAAAAAGAGCTGGCTCAACTTCTTGTTGAGTCAGCTTTTTTTGTTATGTTTAAATTTAAATTAACAGATCAATTTTGTATGTATTATTGTTATTTTTATATGTTAGTGAAATTTAGATGTATTAGGTGAAATATGATAGTTAATGCATTATACTTGCATGTATTGATATAACAGCTGCGACTCTATATGAGTTAGTGCTGTTTAATCAGTTATTTATTATTTATAAAATATGAATTGGTTCGCATAAGTGAAAGGGACTAAAATCTTAAGTTGAAAGTACGTACTATTGACACTTTAATCTTAAGAATATAAAATATAAATGCTTATATTATTATGGTTGCGAAAATAAAGGGGATTAAAATGATAAATGAGGTTAATTGTACATCTAAAAATAGGATATTTGACAGAGTGATTGATACCATTATTTTAATATCGTTAATTTTTACAATTGCTTTATCACCTTTGATAAGAGGTTTGTTTTTTAGTGGCGAGTTGTATTTTTTTGAAAATATAACACTTTTAACATACATATTATTCTGGATTAATAAAATCATTAAAAAAGATAAAAAAATGGCATTCAATAAAGTTGATATTGCTATGTTATGTTTTATTGCTGCATATATAATATCCTCAATATTTTCAATCAATCATAGATTGGCCTTATATGAACTATCTAAGTATTTTATGTATTTTGCTTTATTTAATATGGTATCTGAATATGCATTAAGAAAAAGATATCAGAGATTATTTACTATAATATTGATATCATCAGGGGTTTTGGTATCTATTCTAGGCTTTGACGGAGCTGCAGGCGGATATATAGCAGGATTTTTTAACCAGGTATTTGAAATTACTAATATACCTGTCAGCTTCTATAGTTTAACAAAGTGGAACAGATTACAATCTACTTTTCAATATCCGAATGCTTTAGCCGGATATGTAATTGGTTTGTTTTATTTATCTCTGGGACTTTCATTGGTTGCTAAGAAGAAAAAAGAGAAAGTTATTTATTCATTAGTGAGTTATTTGCTATTCGCTACTTTAGTATATACATATAGCCGTTCTGCATTAATAATGTTTGCAGCGTCAGCGCTTATCATGATATTAATCATGCCCAAAGGTAAAAAAATTAAATCTTTACTTTATTTTTTCGCACCTATTATTTCTAATTTAATCATATCTCTGCAATTGTCAAAATTGATGCAGGATAATAATACAGGATTATATATATGGCTGTTCTTATTGGCAGGAATGATCATAAATGTAGTATTAGTTGTTATTTCTGGTAAAATAGAAAATATATCATTAAAAGTAAGTAAAAAAGCATATGCCATATTTTTTGGGATACTTGGAGCAGGCCTACTTGCTACTGTAATTTTTGTATTTAATTTTAAAGGTCCTTTAATTATTGACAGAACAAAAGATGTTGAAGATAAAACGGTTACATATACAAAAAGTGTAAGCCTTGAAAAAGGAAGGAGCTATAAGCTTTTAATTGATGATGAAGTTAATAGTACAGATAAACCAAATGCTTACACTTTAAGTATTGTCAGCAAAACCGAAGATGATATATTATCGGATAAAAGTGGCACACAAATAGGTTATTATGTTGCTGTCACAGAAGAGGTAAATACACAAGGGGAAGTATATTTTGAAGTTCCTGAAGATAATAAAATTGTTCAGTTAGTTATTAAAAGTTCATATGCAGGAACAACAGCCAAAATCAATAATTTGAATATTGCGGACGACTGGACTGGTAAAGTAATTAAAAAGATAGTCTTAGATTATAGAATGATACCTCAAAGAATAGAAGAGAGATTTGACAATTTTGCAGGGAACAAAGATCTGCTGCAGCGATTTACATATTACAAAGACGGGTTTGAAATGTATAAAGATTATTGGTTTTTTGGAGCAGGCGGAGGAGCTTGGCCTCTATTGTATGGGGAGTATCAAAACTACTACTATACATCTACGGAAGTTCACAGCTATTTACTCCAGATAGCGATAGAAAGTGGAATATTTGGTATCGGGGCAGTAATTTTCCTGTTAGTATCAATTTTTTTAGTATACTTAAAATTCAGGAAGTCCCATAAAAAAAATACCAATATGATTTTATTATCATGTGTGCTTGTGGGTATCATTGGAATGTTTATGCATTCTGTTATAGATTTTGATTTTACATATCCGGCTATATATATGACTTTTACTGTATTGATTGCTTTATTAAACACAATTTGTAAAAACTATACATTAAAGCAAGGTCATGAGGAAGATAAGAAAGCTAATATTTCAATGAAAAATATTGGTATAATAAAAATCAATCCTATTATTGGCTTAGTTGTAAGTCTTATAATGATTATTTTACCTTTTACGTTTGCTGCGGGAGTCATAGCAGATAGCATATATTCAAAATATTCTGATACAGATACTCATAAAGCAGAAAATATATTACGTATAGCTAAAAATATAGATTTCACCAATTCAATAATTAAGTGCAATTATGTAAATATGCGCATTATCAATGATATTGCTGATAATAACAATATTTCAGTAGCAACGCTGAAAGATATTAATAAACAAATGTTAAAGATCGAAAAAGCATCTAAAAATGATCCTGATATATTACCTATTATAAGTTTGCTAAACTTTAAGATAGGTGATTTTGAAAAGGCTACTTATTATGCACAGCGAATTGTACAAAAAAGGCCATTTTATGAAGCTTCGTGGCAATCTGAGGTACATACATTTTATGAGATTATGATGTATCTATTAAGTACTGATGATCAAATTAATCAAGCTATTCAATATGCAGATGCTATTGCAAAGATCAGTAATTTAGCGCAGAATGTTAATAAAGACAGTATAATACCGGTAAAGTTTAATAATAGTACTATTGAAATGATAGAAATTGCTAAATATGTATTAGATTATAAATATGAAGATATATACGTTATTCCAGAAAAAATAGCATTATATAACTATCCTGCTATAGACACAAATGGGGATAACAGTCCTGATACCTGGACTGTAGAAAATAGTTCAGAAGATATAAGGATACTCTATAATGACGATAAAATGCTTGTTAGAAATTATTCAAATGAAAATGAAACCTTTGCAATTAAAAGTCGTGAATTAAAGCTTAACGCAGATAAAAAATATAAAATTGAGCTAATTGCTTCAGATAAAAAAGCAGACAGCATAAATTATTCAATATCTGGTTTGACCAGTGGTGTTCTGAATTATTCAGCTGGAATATATACTGCAGAGTTTACAACTCCAGCTGATTTTAAAAACGAAAATAATTCGCTGATTCTGAATTTGCAGGGAGATTGGGATATTTCAAAAATTTTGATTTTAGAGCAGTAAAATAGCTTGATACAAAAAATGATTACAAATTCGGAGGGGTTAAAATGGAAGAAATTTCATTAAGAGAGATTATTGAAACAGTACTAAAGGGGAAATGGCTGTTAATAGGCATTATAGTCATATGCATGATTGTGGTTCCTTTAGGTACATATATCATGAGTCCCAATGAAGGCCAGGTAAGCACGATTATTTCCTTAAGTTTCAAGGGGCTTGAGAATGGAGAAAACCCTGACGGTTCAAAATTTGATATAAATACCATTACTTCTCCGAGCATAATTCAAAAGGTTATTGATGAATTGAAACTGGATGAAAGTAAAAATTCTGTTGAGGAAATAAGAAGCGGTTTTTCAATTAATCCAATAGTTCCAAATGATATTGTGGAGCAAATGGAGGCTCTTACTAAAGAAGGAAAGAGCATGACTTATTATCCCAATAAGTATGTTATTACTTTTACTTATAAAAAAGCGCAGGGACTAAACAGAGCCACAGCTAAAAGTATTTTGAGCAAAGTTATAAGAGAATACCAGGAATATTTTGTAACCCTTTATTCAGATAAAAGCCTTCTCGGAAATGCTCTTGGAGAGCTTAATTATGATGATTATGACTATCCTGAAGTCGTAGATGTAATGAATAACCAGCTGAATATAATTATCAGCTATCTGAATAGTAAAGCATCAGAAGCCGGAAATTTCCGTTCGAAGAACACAGGTTTGACTTTTAATGATTTACTGGATTCTATTGATATTTTAAGAAATGTTGATGTAAACAAAATGGCTTCAATAATATATGCAAACAATTTAACAAAAGATAAAGAGAAAATAATAGCTCATTATGATTATCTGGTTAAGCAAAATGAGTATGATATGTTGAAAGCTCAGGGTGAAATGAAGGTAAGCACTGATCTTATGACACAGTATAAGCGCGAAACAAATACTCTTGTGATGCCTGGTACAGAAAATCAGCAGATACAGCTTGATAATAACAAATCATATTATGACGAACTTGTTAAACAAGCTAAGGCAGCAGGTGATTTGGCTCAGAAATATCAAAAACAGATGGAATATTATCAAAAACAGGCCGATAAATACAGAAATGACGCAATTGCACCTGACCAAAAGCAGGCAGCAGAAAAAGAAGTTCAAGAGTTGCTTCCGTCTATAAAAGAAAAAATGCAGACATGGATTGAGAAAGTAAACCAAACTGCGGAAGAATATTATGAATATAGCTACGGTAAATCTATTAGCAGCATTACCGGCGTGACTGCAGGAACAGCATTTAATATAAAGTTAATGGCAGCTATAGGATTCGTGCTTGGAGTATTGATAGGGCTATTTGTAATTTTCTTCAGAGATTATTGGAAGAAAAGCGGCAAGAAGAAAGAGAGAGTAAAACTTAAAGAGGAAGCAATTCAGAATGCTTGATATCAAAAAAGGAGTTTCTGATTAGAAGCTCCTTTTAATATTATGCTTACTTACAAGTTCATAATTTAAATATGTTGACTTATGTATATCAAAATTATACAATTAATATGTTCACACAATGAACAATATATGAAACTCTATTGTCAATCGTTTTATAAGAAGGTGGGATAAATGCTGGGGTTACCAAAATGGGAACCTGAAAAGAATAACTGGTATGCTATTTTCTCACCGACAGGTGAAGAAGAAAATGTAAAGCAAAGGATTGAATATAAATTTCTTGATCAGTTTAGGGTAATCGTTCCGAAAAGAAAAATACGGGAAAGAAAAAACGGCCAATGGACTATAAAAATAAGAACCTTGTTTCCCGGATATGTTCTTATAAATGGGTATCTTGATGATGAAGCATATTATGGCTTAAAGGAAATACCGGGGCTCATTAAAATACTGAAGAGTGGTAATACCATACTGAATGTCGAAAAGAGAGAAATTGAGGTTATTCAAAAGCTTATTGGTAATAATGATGACATAATCGGGTTTTCTAAAGTACTTGAAGTAAACAATAAAATAGTAGTTACAGAGGGGCCTCTGGCTTCCCTAGAAGGGTTGATTGAAAGTATAGATAAGCGCAAGGGTAGGGCTAAAGTCAAATTAAATTTCTTAGGCGAGCCCAGAACTGTTGAGTTAGGCATATCAATGCTGCAGAGGGCATAATGGTTTTATGTATACATAATTTTTTATTCGTAGTTCATGATTAATAGTAAATGTAGTAAGAGCAAAGCAAGGAATAGTTTGAAAAACAGTAGTTTAGGATTTAAATCAGCAATGTTAAAAAAATTGAACATATAGCTTTGCTAAAAAATCTGATGCATTTTTGTGGTGTTTCGGCCCGCAATGGTGATAAGGATGTTATACATAAAGTATAACAAGGGTGCGAAAATTAATTGCACTCTATGGCGAAGCTATGCCATTTTTAAATTAATGGTGAAAATATGGATAATGAAATACAGGTTTTAAAAATAATAAACGGTGAAATGACACAAAGGGATATTGCAAAAAAGACGGGTATGTCCCTGGGCAGTGTGAATCTCCTTATTAAAAGGCTGATAAAAAAGGGCTTAATTAAAGTAGAGAGAATTAACAAAAAGAATCTGAAATATATACTTACCCCTGAAGGAGCTTTGGAGAAGGCTAGAGCTACATATAAATATATATTGGATTCTTTTAATTTTATATATGAGTTAAATTCAAAAATTGACCGAGTAATAGAAAAGTTGATTAATGACGGTTGTGAAGGCATTATCTTTTTCAGCAGAAATGACGAAATAGAAAAAATTCTAATTGAAAAATTGAACAAAAATTCAATAAAATTTGTCAAAGTAAATAACGAAAATGATAATGCCGAACTTGTAAAATTGCAAAATTATATAGCAATAGTATGGCATCCTGATGATTTAAAGAAGCTGTTAAATGAAAGCATATCTATAATAAATCTTATGGATTAATTTAGGCCATTCATATGCTATTAAAGCTGGGATGCAATAGTATTTATATTTGATAGCAGGATATTATATGATGAATAAAGTAAAAACGGGCAAAATAGCTTTAGTTATTATAATGGTAACTCTCGCAAGTAAATTGCTGGGATTTCTGCGAGAGTCAATTATTGCTTCAAATTTTGGAGCAAGTCATGAAACGGATGCCTATGTTATTGCGGTTACAATATATTCCATAGTATCGGTGGTATTTTGGGAGAGCATTAATAATGCATTTGTCCCTCAGTACATAAGTATTTCTAAAAAGGATTCAAATAAAGCTAATATTTTTGCAAGCAACATTATGTTGCATATGCTGATAATTACATTATCCATTGTAATTATTGGTGAGTTGTCAATAAAGCTTGTAATAAATTTAATAGCCCCGGGTTTCTCTGATGAGGTGGCATTACTCGCTCAAAAACTTACCCGAATTACACTTCCTGTTATACTAGTAACAGGTGTATCAATTATTATAGGCGGCATATTACAAGCTAATGAGAAATTTCTGCCTCAGGCTTTAATGGGTATACCTAATCATATTATGGTTATAGTTATGCTTTTAGTTTTCGGCAATAAATTAGGTATAACCGGGCTTACTATTTTGACGACAATAGGCACGGCTATTCAGATTATAGTTCAGCTTCCGTTTTTAAGATCAGCTGGATTTAACTTTACACCTGAGATAAGCAGAACAACTGCCGAGTATAAGCTGTTTTATGTTTCTATAATACCTATATTTATATCGACATCGGCAAGACAAATAAATGTCCTGGTGGACAGAGCTCTTGCTTCTGTTGCAGGTTACGGGAATATATCTGTTTTGAATTATGCCAACACTTTAAATCTTGCAGTTATCGGACTGTTTATATCTACTGTCAGCACAATATTATATCCGTATATGGCAAGTGCATTGCAGGACAAAAGAAAGTCTGCCGAGATTATTAATGAAAGTATAAGCAAGATGATAATTATAGTACTGCCTATAACTATTGCGATATGCATGTTAAAATATGAATTGGTTTCTGTTGCTTATGAAAGGGGAAGCTTCAGCTATCAGAATGCATTAAGCGTAAGCAATGCTTTTATGTATTACAGTATCAGTCTCATACCTTATGGAGCCACAGATATATTAAACAAGTACCTTTATATACTCGGTCATAATAGGGCAGCCATGTCGGCCGGAATTGCATCAATATTCATTAATGTAGTATTTAATTTTATACTGATAAAGCCTATGGGCATTAGCGGGCTTGCGCTTTCCACCTCGATTTCATCTTTTATAACAATGATTATGCTTATTATTTTTATAAAACGTAATTATGAATTTAAACTAAAAAGTTTGCTGCGTGAATGTATTCCTCTAATAATCGGTGGGATAATTATGGCAACGGGTATGTTTGTCATTAAGCTGAACTTAGATGCAGATATTGCCACAGGATATAAATTATTGAATAACTTAATAATTGCCGCTGTAAGTATTGCTGTTGGAACAGTGCTGTATGTATCTGTGATTTACCTTCATAAGAAAAGAGTTAAATATAAAGCACATACATTTTTATAAGAATTAACGGGTGAATCAATTGCAGACAAAAAGAAATATTGAGATAAAAATTAAATATTTGATGGATAGGATTTTTGCAGCCATTCTATTAATACTGCTTTCGCCTCTGATGCTGCTTATTTATATCGGAGTTAGGGTAACATCCAAAGGTCCGGGAATTTTCACTCAAGTACGTGTGGGTATGGGCAACAAAGATTTTAAAATATATAAATTCAGAACAATGAGAACCGGCTCAGAAAGCGGGAGTTTTACGCTTGAAGGCAAAGATGACGATAGAATAACTACGTTTGGCAAATTTCTGCGAAAGTTAAGCCTTGATGAACTGCCGCAGTTAATCAATATACTTAAAGGGGATATGAGCTTTATTGGGCCAAGGCCTACACTTCGATATCAGGTTGACAAGTATAATAATACACAAATGCGCAGGCTTGAAATGAAACCCGGACTGACAGGGTGGGCTCAGGTGAATGGCAGAAATTCCATACCCTGGTTTAAAAGAATAGAGCATGACGTGTGGTATATAGATAACTATAGCTTGTTGTTGGACATTAAGATACTTATAAAGACAATAGGAGTATTGTTTAAGCAGGATATTATATATGGAGAAAGCGATGATATCAGTAAGTGTAATTGATAATTTGCTATGTCGACTTTTTTTAATTGAGAGTATCAGTAAAGCTTTCAAACTCTTATGAGAATTGTGTGTAGAGTGAGTAGCTTTTGTATAGTTTTACATGGAATATTCTATACTTGATTATTTAATATACATCAATATGAGGTGCAAATAATGAAAAAGCTTGTGATAATAGGAGCAGGTGGTTTAGGCAGAGAAGTGCTGCAGTATGTAAAGGATATAAATAAGGAAAGCTCCGAGTATGAAATCCTGGGATTTATTGATGAAAATAAATCTTTATGGGGTTCAAAATTAAATGGCGCATATGTAATAGGAGATTTCTCGAAATTATCCGAATTAAAGGAACAAATTCATGCCGTATGTGCAGTGGCAAATCCGGAAATGAAAAAGGCTCTTGTCAAAGCAGGGCATGATAAAGGGCTAATATATGTTAATATAGTACATCCGCTTGCATATGTAGCTGATGATGTTAATATGGGTGAGGGAATTATTGTTGGGCCTTATACTGTGATATCCACTAATGCAGATATAGGGGATCATGTAATAATAAATCCTCAATGCGGAATAGGGCATGATACTAAAATAGACAGCTATACAACATTGTATTGGAATGTAAACCTTGCAGGTTTTACATATGTGGAAAAAGCTGTAGAGATAGGATCGAAAGCTTTCATAAAACAAAATGTAAAAATAGGATATGAAAGCATTATCGGTGCAGGAGCTGTTGTAACAAAGGATGTTAAGCCGGGAAGCAAAGTTGTGGGAGTACCGGCCAGAGAATTATAGATATAATTAGAAATAACATCAAGGTGGTAGCCATGAAACCTAATGTATTTTGGATAGCGGTTATATTATGGATAGGAGTCATATTTTATTTTACATCCCAGCCTGCTGAAATATCAAGAAAACAGTCAGGAGAATTACTTGAAAAGGCTGGTGTTATTGAAGAATCTGAAGTGGATATTAGTGTTCCAAAGAACAATAGAGAAACTTATGTGACAAAAGCACAAAATATAATCAGAAAGTCAGCTCATGTTATTGAGTACCTTATGCTCGGAATTCTTGCAGCTATGGCAGTTACATATAAACAAGGCCTTAGAGTTCTGAATATTACAGTATCGTTTGTACTTTGTCTGGCTATTGCGTCTTTGGATGAATTTATTCAAAAATTCGTGCCTGGAAGAGGTTCTTTAATTAGCGATGTAGGAATCGATGCCATTGGCTTTTGTGTAGGGATAGCAATAATTATACTTATAGAGTTAGTTGTTATGTATATTGGGAAATACAGAGGTAATTCCAAAATATCGACTAGTGGGTGAGTATAGTTCATGGTTCACAGTTGAGAGTTCATAGTTAATTAGTGAGCTACTAACTGAGAACTATAAACTACGAACTAAAAACGAGGTATTATTAATGGGATCTCATAAGATTAGAATATTGCAGGTAGTTCAAGAACCGGTTACCATATGGGCTTTCCTGACCGGTCTTATACATGAGATTGAAAATAGAGGATATGAGGTAGAAGCTGCTTGTAATATGAGCAGCCCGGAGATAGCAGATGAGCTTAGAGAAAAAGGAATTAAACTGAACATTGTTGATGTGCAGAGATCACTGAATCCTTTTAAAATACTGAAAGCATTCATAAGTTTCAGAAGATTATTTAAAAGGAAAAAATTCGATATTGTTGTCACCCATACTCCTATAGCTGCTTTTGCTGCAAGATTTGCAGCATATTCATGCAGGGTGCCTGTGATAATATATACGGCGCACGGGCTTCCTTTTATGAAAGGTATGAATCCTATAAAATATTCTTTGTTTTACTGTATGGAAAAACTGGCAGGAAAGGTGACGACAGGCCTTATTTGCATAAATGAAGAAGATTACCGGGAAGCCGTAAATAAAAAGCTTACGAAGACAGGATATATAAAGAGAATTTACGGTATAGGAATTGATACTGAAAAATATAAGCCTTTTAATATAGACAGGAATTTTAAAACATTGAAAATTGAAAATGAAGAATTAAGTATTGATAAAAATACCAAGCTTATCGGGTTTATCGGAAGGCTTGTTAAACCGAAGGGCGTTATAAACTACCTGGAAATGGCAGGGGATATAACAAGTAAAAGAGATGATGTTATATTTTTAATTGCGGGCTTTGGGCCTTTGGAGGGATACATAAAGACTTTTATACTTGAAAATAAGCTTAATGATAAAGTTAAATATTTAGGTTTTGTAAAGGATGTCAGAGAAATATTTAATGTATTGGATATATTTGTGCTACCCACATATTATCCTGAAGGAATGCCACGTACGATACTGGAGGCAATGGCAATGGAAGTACCTGTAGTGACTACAGATTCAAGAGGATGCAGGGAATTGGTGGAAGATGGCAGGACCGGCCTGATAGTAAAACCACAGGATACGGTTGGGTTAACTAGGGCTGTAGAGAGGCTTATTGATGATAATGAATTATGCAGATTAATGGGACAAGCTTCGAGGGAAAAAGTAATTGAGAAGTATGAAGAATCATTAGTTATAAACGAGCAGATAGAATTTTATGAAAAGCTTTTGTGGTTAAAATAAAGTTTAAAGTTATAAATTTGATAGATTAATAGTTAATAGATAAATTAAATAGGAAAGAGTAGATTAGACGGGTTTAAATAGTTAATTTAATGGGTTTAATGATTTTACCTGGGGCTAATTTTTATAATTCAAAGGGTGATTTTTTGTGGACATAAAGAAATATGTTCTTAAACAGAGTTACAAGGATAATTGGGATATATATCAGAAGACATTGGAGAAGTCATATCAGGCTCCTAAGTGGGATATAATTGTGATTACTGCTTCCAATGAAGCTCAAGCGAATGCTTATCGCCTGCAAATAGAAAACAGAAGAGAAAGCGGTACTATTCCTGAGGAAACAGAATTTATTGTTATAGCTGATCCTGATGATAAAAGGGTTGGAAGCGGTGGTTCCACGATAAATGTATTATATGTGTTGTATAGCAAGCTTGTAAAAGCGAATAAAGACAGTAATCCTTTTAAAGGCAAGAGAATTGCCATTATTCATTCAGGCGGGGACAGTAAAAGGCTTCCACAATATTCTGCGTTTGGTAAGCTTTTTTCCAAAGTTCCGAGGGAATTACCGGACGGAAGATATTCAACCCTTTTTGATGAATTTGTTATATCATTAAGCGGAATACCGTCGAGAATGCTTGAAGGAGTATTTATAGCTTCAGGAGACGCATTGCTGGTTTTTAACTACAATCAAATTGATTTAAGCAGACAAGGTGCTGTTGGCATCAGTATCAAAGAGCCTGCAGATATGGGTACAAGACACGGAGTTTTTGTGCAGGGTAAAAATCAGAAGGTTGATTTATTTTTACATAAGATGCCTATTGAGACCTTAAAATCTGAAAATGCTATTGATAATGAAGGAAATGTGAATATTGACACAGGGATGATATGGATTGATTCAGATATAGCAATGAGCCTTACTGACCTTGTATTAACAAACGGAATTTTAGACGAAGCTAAGTTTGGTAACTATGTTAATAATAAAATAAGGTTAAATTTTTATGGAGATTTTATAATTCCGTTAACTGAATCAGCAATTGAAGAAAATTACTATAAAGAGCCTACTGAAGGTGTATTCTGTGACGAGTTGATTAGTGCTAGAAAAGGAATATGGAATGCACTAAGAGGATACAAAATGTATTTACAGATACTTTCACCTGCCGAGTTCATACATTTTGGTACTACAAAAGAATTCAGAGATATAATGATTAATTTTGATAATGATTATGATTATCTAAATTGGTCGAAAAATGTAGTAAGCCTTAATAAAACCAATAACCAAAATGATATTTGTTTAATTAACGCATATATAAGCAATGAAGTGGAAGTAGAAAAAAATGTATTTATTGAAGATAGCATAATCAAAACAAAGTGCAGATTTAGTACAGGGTCGGTTATATCTAATATACATTTAGAGAGTTCTAAAATTGAAATACAAAATGATATAGTTTTACATACATTACCTGTTAATGTTGCAGGATTAGGTACAGGGTATATAACTAGAATTTATGGAGTATACGATAATCCAAAGTTAAACGTTGAGAATGGCAATGCTACATTTTTAAACAGAAGTTTACGGGAATTTGTTGATAATGCAGGTATTCCAACAGATGCGATATGGGATAAGGATAAATCAAAAGATTTATGGAATGCAAAACTTTTTCCGTTTTCTACTGACCGTGAAACAAGTATTGTTATGTCAGCTAAGCTTCAAAGGATTGACTTGATGACGGAAGAAGAAAAGAAAAAGTGGATTGAAACAAGGCGCTTTTCATTATCTGAAAGTTATCAATTGGCAAATCAGAAGTCTATCTTGGAGTATCAAAGAAAAACTGAAGATTTTATACGAGTAGAAAGTTTCTGTGATTTATCCATGAGAAAAGTATATGTAAATGATTCTTTAAAAATATTGGGTAAATCATGCAGCGATATTTGTAGAAGAGTTATATTATTATTTGAAAGAAGCGGCAAGGAAAAAAATGAATTAGCAAGAGTGAGGTTATATAGGGCATTAGCAGAAGTTGTACACAGGAATCCTCAAATAGTAAACTATAAAGTAGGAGATATTTCAATAAAATCATGGAGAGAATATGAGAATATTGCTTATAGTGAGCTTCAAAAAGCAATAAAAAATAGTATAGAGATTAAGAGCCATGACGGAATAAAATTAAAGAAAGAGCATGATGTATGTGAAGCATATGCACGTGTTGATTTCGGAGGCGGATGGTCTGATACTCCGCCGTACAGCTTGGAAATGGGAGGAACTGTTCTTAATGCTGCAATCAGCTTAAACGGTAAATGTCCTATTAAAGTTGAAACCAGAGTACTTGAAGAGCCGGTTATAATTTGTGAAAGTATGGATTTGGATTTTGCAAAAAAGTATGATTCTATTGCAGATTTATACAGATTTAATGATCCTGCTGACCCATTAGCACTTCATAAAGCTGCATTAATTGCGGCCGGAGTAATTCCTTTGGAGAAAAATGTTACTAAGGAAGTATCGCTTACCGAACTGGTGAAAATTATTGGCGGAGGAATATACATAAAAACTGAAGTTAACATACCAAAGGGTTCAGGCCTGGGGACGAGTAGCATTTTAGCTGCTGCCGTATTAAAATCCCTTAATAATATTATCGGCAATGATATAACTGATACAGAGCTATTTGAGCAGGTTCTGCTGCTGGAACAGTTATTAACAACAGGCGGAGGATGGCAGGATCAGGTTGGCGGAATTATTCCCGGTATAAAGCTTATTAAAAGTAAACCAGGTATTAAGCAGGAAATAACATATGATTTGCTAAAGCTCGACAATAATACAATAAACCAGCTAAATGAGAGATTTGTAGTTTTATATACAGGTCAAAGAAGGCTTGCAAAAGGCATATTAAGAGATATCATGGGTGATTACATACTCAACAGCCCGTCTAAAATCAAGTACCTTTATGAAATTCAAAGAATCGCGGTACTGATGAAATTTGAACTTGAGAAAGGAAATATAGATGCTTTTGCAGAATTGATGAATGAGCATTTTAGAATTAACAAATTGATCGATGCAGGAAGTACTAATAATTATATCGATCAGATTATAGAGATATGCAAACCTTATATATCATCGGTAAAGATGTGTGGCGCGGGAGGCGGAGGATTTGCACAAATGCTGCTGAAGCGTGGAAAAGATAAGGAAGAATTAAGCAGGATACTGCAAAGCACGTTCAAAGAGAATAGTGTAGGACTTTGGGATTGCAGGATAGAGACATAAAAAATGTTAGAGACAGAAATAT